>Ga0207426_1000073_pt1 | contig 323756 bp, 266 predicted proteins | sample AraplaMF_Cvi_mMS_FD_184265 | JGI IMG/M metagenome (GOLD analysis project Ga0207426, IMG submission 184265) | Arabidopsis root microbial communities from the University of North Carolina, USA - plate scrape MF_Cvi_mMS (SPAdes) (version 2) | ecosystem: Host-associated > Plants > Roots >...
TGTCTGCGATGGGCTGCAGTGGATCTATGTTGCCGAAATCAGTAGTCCCGGCGGTGGCTACAATGGCAATGGGGATATTTCCCTGGCTCAACTCCTCATCTACGGCGGTTTTAAGGGCAGTGGTATCCATGCGAAAACGACTGTCTGTTTTTACTTTCACAATCGCCTGTTCACCGAGACCTAACAACCAGGCGTTTTTCTGGTTGCTGAAATGAGCCTTATCGGATACAAAGATCCTGAAACGGGGCGCCTGTATAGGCAGTCCACCTTCTTTGACAGGATGCCCGAGCGTTTTCACAGCAAAATGATCCCTGGCCAGTAAAAGGCCCATCAGGTTGGACTGAGAACCACCTCCGGTAAACACACCATCTGCATTCGGATAGCCGATTTCGTGAGCGGTCCAGTCTATCAGCCGCCTTTCAATAAAAGTGCCGCCTGCACTCTGATCGTAGGTGTCCTGCGAGGAATTAATGGCGCTGATGATCACCTCTGCCGCCAATGCAGGTATCACAACGGGGCAGTTCAGGTGAGCGATATACTCCGGCAAATGAAAGGCGGTAGCATGCCGGATATACAATTCATTCACTTCTTCCAGCAGTGCGTCGTAACCCGCCAGCGGGCGATTCAGGTCTACACCGTAAACAGCCTCCTGTATAACGGCAGGTTTTATACCCGAAAAAGGTTGCCTGGCGTTAAGCAGGAAGTCTGTCACCGCTGCCCGCGCTTTCTCCACAGCCTGGTGATATTCTGCACCGGTTTCTTCATAAAATATATCCTTCAGTAGTTGCCTGCTCTTGTTGTATGGTTGAAGGGGAGCTTCTGCGATAGCCCGGTCTGTATGCATAAGTAAATATTTTAAGAAAGATGATAGTTAATGGAAGATGCTGCCATAATGCTCTTCCATGATAAAATAAGGATCTTCCGTTTTCGTGACTGCCCGGATGTTAATAAGACTGGTCTTACTCATCATGCGCAACATCATTCTCCTTTCGCAGGGCACAAGTACCCCTTTCTCTTCCCGGTAGCCTGCTACAAAAGCATTTCTTCCATGCGCACAAAGATGATTGTTGACGAAGATGAGATCGCCTGCAGCAGGCACAAAATCATTGTAGATATGTGTTTTAGCCACTCTCCAGAATTCTTCCAGGTGATGCATGGCTTCCGCACTCTGATGAGCATCAGGATTATAAAGCTGCTCGGCTGCGTCAAAGCGGATAAACGGATACGTTTCATTGCCATACAATACAGCAGTAGTCACCTCCTCTCCTGCGGCGGTATCCTGTGTATAGTTGGCGTCCTTGGGGCATTTGTAGAGTGACCGGAACAACGGCCGCATCACCTCGTCTGTTGCCCCATGCGAACGGATGGAATACAGCGTGGAAGGAACCTGCTCTTCATTCCTGATAAACAGAAAGCTCAGAAAATCGGCCTGGTGAAAAAGAAAGGCATCTTCTGTATGCACAAACAGGTCTGTACGCGAACCGCTGCCTGTTTGGGTATGACTCATACGCTCATCAGGTATGATGGCATGCATCAGTCCACCGCCTTTGCGCTGGGCATAGTACTGTACCAGTTTGCTGGGCACGGCGCCGTGTATAAGACTACTAATAAATCCATATGCCTTCAGCTTCTCGTAATCCGCCTCCTTCCAGCTGGAAGGGGTTTTTCCCAGTTCATCCTGGTCCACCTGTATCAATCCCCTGAAAACAATGGCGCCATATTGAGCAGCGGAATAATCTGTGCCAAAGTTGCTGAGTATGCGCGCAATGCGCTCCGGTAGCAACTGGTAGGCATTCAGATGCAATGAGGCGATGAAGGCCGGGTTTTCGTAGCTGCCGTATTCCCTGATCAATTTCTGACCTATATAAAACATGGCAGTGGATTCCCTGGCGGTAATGTCCACGATGAGCGGCGCCGTCGGCGGTATGATGGAAGATTCCTTCCATGCTTCCGTGGTTATGTCGGGTGTTGTTATGATGGCGTTTTTCATGTTGAAGGGTTTAAATGGATCATTGACTTTTTTCTCTTTTCATGCTGCAGGGCACTCCACCCTTCTGCACGGTATTCGGCGGCCATTTTGCCGCCATCGATATGGTTCCAACCGGGTGGCATGACAATGTATTTCAGTTTGTTTTTCAGACGGGGAGCGTTCCTTACATCGGTCCAGAGGTCCCGCCAAAGCTGGAGTTGCACCTGAAACAGGTTTTTGCCACTGATCTTATCATTAAGGATACCGTAAACGGGTTTCACCTGGTCCATCTCTGTTTGGAAAGTCCCGAAAAGCCGGTCCCATATAGAGAAGGTTTCTCCGTAATTCCTGTCCAGGTAGATATGGTTCTTTGCATGATGCACCCTGTGAACAGAAGGCGTAATGAACAAACACTCCAGCCATCGTTGTTTTCCTACGATCTCATCGAAGTGATCGTTGACATGCTCATAAAGACCATACAACCTTGCAATGGCTTCGCAGATGAAAATCATAAACGGATCAAATCCCAATATGGGCAGGGCTATAACGGTAAGGGGTATATGCAGAAATCCGAGAAAGGAACCACGAACAGCTACCGTCAGCTTCATTTCTTCCGCGGTATGATGTACCCCGTGGATACACCAGAAAAACCGCACTTTATGCCCCAGGTAATGTACCAGCCAGAACATAAAATCATAAACAAGATAAGCCAATATCCATACATACCAGGCATATCCAAGCGTAAAAAAGCGGTACTCATACATCCACATCATGGTACCGAAAATGAAGATCTTGCCCAGAAAGAAATAAGGGAAGCTGTCTAGTACATAGGAAATCACATTTACCCAGCCTTCCCTGTTGCTTTCCATTTTTTTTGAGATGACCAGGGTTACCCATTCCAGCACCACCAGCCCAAGCACAATATATCCGAATACGCTCTGCATTTTACCTAGCAGCAGCGGAAGATAAGTTCCCATAAAATAGAATAGTTATCGGGTTAAAAGATCAATAGAGCCATATTGTTTTTTTATCAATGTCAGTGCGCTTTTTGGCGCTACAGTAATTTTGCCGGTCATAATACCCCATGTAAAAAAAGCCCAGGCACTGTTCGTGCTCCGCCAGCCAGTTTTCCCTGGCGTAGGCAATGCAGGCATCGCAGCTATCCCAATAGGCGCCGATATCATAGGCTTTACTCCCCGAAAGGCGCACGCTGACTTTCCTGCAATACAATGAAACGCCAGGGTTGGGTCATCTTGTAGGTAGGCGCCCAACTGGCATTGGTCAGGATTTCCCGGATCACCCCTTCCGGTACCGGCACATCCAGGTAGTCGTCAGCAAAAACACTTCGTCTCCGGCGGATGATGTCCGTCAGCAACTGCCGACGGACATGCTGTTCTTCTTCACATATGATCATTGACTCAGGGTATTTTCCAGCCCGGCGGGGACCTTCGTGGCACGTTTGAATGGAGCAATCGGGTTCTGTAACATCCCCGCCAGCTGTAAACTTCCGGCCGGATCGGCCAGGTCTACCATCTGCCTGTTATTACGTAATTGCAGTCGATTCAAACAGGAGAAAATGAACTCCGGTGCAAACATGTCGTACTGCTCAAATTTGGCGGCATGCTGCGGCTGATCTTCCTGGTAAGCATATACACATGCGGCTACCTGCTGCCAGAATTCTTCTTCCCTGTATGCACATTTAGTCACCAGGATATTTGACAAGAAACGAAAGAAGCAATCAAAAACATCAGTAAGTATGCTCAGTATCCGTAGTTCTTCAGGAACGGTTACGCATATACGTCTTCCTTTCTCTGCTATATCGGTATTCATACGGAACACGCCGATTTCTTCCGTAATATCCTTCATAATGGCCTTCACCGGCACATGATTTTCCAGCACCAGGATCAGGTTTTCGCCATGCGGCATAAATACCAGGTCATGTTCGTAGAAACAGTGTAGCAGTGGCGTAAGGTACGCCTGCAGATAACGCTCCAGCCAGTCGTGTACAGAGATGCCGGAAGCCGCTATCAGTGCCGGCAACAACGCATTCCCCTGGTAGTCGGTATGCAACAGGGCAGCCATCGTCATCAACTGCTGCCCGGGTTGCAGCACTTTGGCAGGGCTTTCTCTCCAAAGACCAGCCAGCATCTTATTATAAGCCACCTGTTTACCAAACGGCTCATAATAGAAATTACGGTAACCAACGGTAGCCACTTCGCATAACAGGGTAAACCCATTCTGCCTGAGATAAGGATCTTCACCAACATACCTGCGTATCCATTCGGTAACAGGCGGGGTACTGTCCATGTAATACGGCGTAAGCCCGCGCACAAAACCCATGTTCAGAATGGACAACGCTGTTTTGGTATAATGTTTCTCCGGGTGACTGAGGTTGTAAAATGTACGGATAGACTGCTGTGCATTGACCAGATCAGGACTGTATCCCAGGCACACCAGGTGCTGATTAGCCAGGTCCGGCGCGCAGATGATAGCTAGTTTATTATACCACTGCCACGGATGTACGGGAATAAAGAAATAATCATCGGGAGAAAGTCCTTTGTCCGATAGTTTTTTATTGAAAGATGCCAGCACATCCTCCCCCAGTTCATCAGCGATGAGTTTACTGTAGGGAAGCTCCTCCACTGCGCTGTATGCTGTACGGCTTTTATGACCCGCCAGCCATACCAGCTGCATAGGCTGATCTGCTTCGGGTGCATATTTAACATAGTCGTTTACATCGAAACCAATGCGGCCATTGTTCGCTACAAAGCAAGGGTGACCTGAAGTCATAGCATGCTCAAAGGTCTGGTAGTCCGATTGTGCCAGCTCGCTCATCGACAACTGTGGCCTGCTCATCGTATAGGCGCTACCGTTAAGTGTACTGGTAATCTCCTCCAGGTAGCCAGGAAGATTTTCCGTACTGATATTCAGCAGACTTTGAAACTCCTGTATCAGCAAAATACTGTCCGGCGCCAGGTCCTGGCCTTTGCTTACTTTGCGGATACTGTCTGCATCAATAGACCAGTGATTAAGACTAAGAATACGGGCGCGGAAAAAGTAAGTAATATTGGCGGCGTCCGGAGCCGCTAACCGGTATTGCGACCATTCCTGGTCATCGCTGATACACTCTGGTTGGAACAGCAGCTCGTGGGTAAACTCACTGATAATTTTGGCCACATGCAGGCGGTTGGCCCTGGCCCAGGTATCGGGCTGTAAATGGCTGATCACCTGTTCGGGAGCATTCATAATAGTTTCGTTGGTATGCATGGTTAATTATTTGTTTTTGCTTTTAAATATTGTTCACGGGTACAGAAAGCCAGTGCGGCGGTTTTATGTGGTAGCTGCACTTCTTTTTCATAGATGAAGCCTGCCCGTTTGTTGATACGATGAATTTTTTCGTTACGGATATCCGGTTCCACCACCACCCTGTTGTGCAGGGGATTGTCAAACAGGAAATCCATGACCACAGTAAATACCTGCCAGGTAAAACCGTGGAGGGGTGTTTCCGGCGGGCCAATCAATATATGCATCCCTACGTCGCCGGGTTCGGGGTGGTAGAAATTACCAATAAGATCATATTCCGGCTGATAGTACTCACAGAGGAAAGCGATTTTTCCATTTATCTTTCCAATCAATGCAGTCGCATAATCGCTGTGATGCATGGCGGTATATAACGCCAGCACTGCTTCATATGGCTGGTCGTTCATGCCCCAATAGTGTGCATATGGCTGCGTAACCCAGCGATAAATTTCCGGCGTATCGCGTTGCAGGTCCACGGGCCATAATTCCACTGTTCCCAGCGCATGGGCAGGAATTTCGTACACGGGCTGCGGTTGTAATGGTATTGTTTTCATTGTCGGGATGGATTAACCGGTTGAACAAATGGGCGTGCCAGCTGGTAATACATGACCGTTACCAGCAGATAACCCGCAAAAGCCACTATGAACGGGATATGCAGCGGATAATGCTCCACGAGTATACCGGCAGAAAACGACGCAGTGAGCACGCCCAGGTTTTGAAAGAAATGTATTTTGCTGTATTCAACAGCATAGGAAGTTGGATCGCAGACATGGAACAACAAGGCATCGAAACGGACGGCCGACTGGAAAAATGCCCAGCCGTAAAGGCATCGCCCGGCTATGATGGCGACCATAGATGGATAGGACTGCAACAGCAATCCTGCCAATGCCAGCAGCAATGCCGGCACAATCGCATGCCATGGCGTATCCGGTACTTTGCGCCGGTGGTTCATCCAGAGCGCAAACGTGGCTACGGCCGCCGGAATGGCGTATACCGCCCCGGATAAGATGCTGCTGTCCAGCTTAGACACGGTTTCCCAGTATTTAACAAAAAACGGGCGGATGATGAAATCACTATAGTAAAAAAACAGCGTGATTACACCCAGTCGCAGCACAATACCGGAAGGTATCAGTGCTGTCCAGCTTTGTGACTGCACCGTTGTAATCACCGGCCCCGGAATGGCTTTCCCGCGGCTCCACAACAGGTATCCGCTCAAACCTGCCTGGAAGAAATCTCCCGCTGCCATCCCCAGGTATATATACTGTGGCTGCATCCAGTCGATGATCATGCCGCCAAAAACCGCCCCCAATACACTTCCCAGGTGAATAATCACAGACAGTATACTGATAACACCCACATGTTTATCCGTATCGGTGATACGCAATATAAAAGGATATACAAGCAGGTAACTGCCCTTGAAAATGATGATCGCAAGCGACACTATCCAGAACAATGTATAATTTGTGATATAGGCACAGGAAGCGGCCAGTACGCCGGCAATGATCTGCGTATACACCAGTATCCGAAGCTCCGGTATGCGCCTGGATACCAGAGCCCATATGGGAAATGCCACCATCACAGTAGCACATACAGCGCTGAAATACGTACCGGTAACCCGTGGGTCCGATATGCCAAAGCGCGAAGCAAAAAACAGCGGATAAAACGGATGCATCATATAGTCGCCGACTACCGCCACCAGCGTCATTAATATCAGGTAAAATCGTAGTGGCATATCAGATCAGGTGAGGTTGCGTGGGAACTGTTTCTTCTCCGGCGCTTACCGCAAACTGCTGGAAGGCGATCCGTTGTTCAATCGGATATACTTCACGGCCCAGCATTTCCCGGATAATCCAGGCATTGCGATAGCAGCCCATGCCCAGGTCGGGCGTCACAAAACCATGGGTATGGAGTTCTGCATTCTGCACGAATATGGAACCCGCCTGATCAATGGTGTAGTTGCGGTTCACCGCATAACGGCCTTTTTCATCCAATTGTATTTTATGGAGAATAGGCTCCATAAAATCAGGAATACGTGAGGTATAACCGGTGGCCAGCACCAGGCCGGCGGTTTGATGCGCATAATATTTTTCCTGTTCCTCCTGGAAAAAGGTGAGCCGGAAATCTTCCGCATTCGGATCATATATCGCTTCACATAGGTCTGCATTAGTACGGAGGGAGATATCAATATCCGCCACCAGTTTCTTGGCATAGATGGTATCAAAAATAGCGGCGATCAGATCGTTGTTAATCCCTTTGTACAGGTGCTTCTGACGATGCAGTAACTCATCCCGTTTATACGAAGGAAGGTGGTAGAAGTAGTCGACATATTCGGGAGAGGTCATCTCCAACGTAAGCTTACTGTACTCCAGCGGGTAAAATCTTGGAGAGCGCGTAATCCAATGCAGGGAATAACCATAGGTATCTATATCCTGTAACAGGTCGTAATAGATCTCTGCCGCACTTTGTCCGCTGCCCACAATGGTGATAGATCGTTTGGACTGCAACTGATGTTTATGTTTCAGGTAGTTGGCGGAGTGTACTGCTGCTGTCATCAGCTCCCGGCAAATGACAGGCACATAGGGCACTGTTCCGGTACCCAGCACCAGTTTCCGCGCCTTTATCAGCAACTCCCCTTGCGTGGCATCGGTGCATTGCAGCAGGTAAAGGCCAGTTGTTTCGTCATAATCAATTCTTTTTACGGCAGTGTTGAAATGAACCTCCGGCAGCTGGCGGATAGCCCACTGGCAATACTGGTTATATTCATTGCGAAGCATTTTGAAATTTTCGCGGATATAAAAAGCGTATATGCGCCCCTGTTCTTTGAGATAATTCAGGAAGCTGAAAGGATTGGTAGGATCCGCCAGGGTTACATGGTCTGCCATAAAAGGCACCTGCAGGGTAGTGTCCTGCAACAGCATCCCGGGATGCCAGTTAAAATCCGGTCTTTTGTCAAGAAATATTCCGTTCAGATCCGGAATGACGTGAGTAAGACAAGCCAGTCCGAGGTTAAAAGGGCCAACACCAACAGCCGCAAAATCATAAATCATTTTGTCCATAGCATTTTCATTTTAATAATAACAGGATATTAAAAGTACGTGTATCAAAGAGTGCGGCAAATCGCCCGCTGATGGTAAAATGCTGGTAGCGGCATGGTATCCAAACTACCATGATCGTGGTATAAAATGCGGAACTACCGCAGTAAAAAAAATAAAGAGGGGTAACCGTACGAAACGCCCACCCCTCTTTATAACTGGTAACTTACCCTGCATCAGGATTCAAGTTTAATAATACCGGTTTCCAATGCGTAATTGCACAGCTCAATGGCAGAATGTAACTGCAGTTTCCGCATGATATTCCTGCGATGCGTATGAATGGTATGTTGACTTAAATGCATAGACCCGGCGATCTCTTTATTGGATTTCCCGCTGGCTATCTGACGGACAATATCTGTTTCCCTGACCGACAATCCCTCCGGTGAAAGACGGCGAACGGAAGGCGTTTTCCTCCTGTCGGCCAGTAATAAATCGAGCGCAAACGTGCAAAAGAATTTTTCACCGCGTAGTGTGGAACTGATCGCCTGGTGGATATCGCGCTTTTTACATTCTTTGGTAAGCACACAGTAGATATTGCTGTCGAGCAACCGGAACATATCTACCTTTTTCTGTTGGCTGGAAAGGAGTATTACCTTGCATTCCGGAATAACAGACAAGGTACCGACCAGTTCATCAGCATCAAAGTAAGCCGGATCATAGTCCAGTATGAGTATATCCGGCTGAAAGGAGAGTAAAGCAGGCCGCAGTTCTTCACTGTTGCCTGCTTCTTCGATCCGGTAATTACTTTGATGATCCGCTAACAAACTTTTGATTCCTTCTCTGTAAACAGGTTGCGCATCCGCCAGTATAATACGGGTTTTGACTGTACTGTTCATTATGCTGATAACACTTTACAATGGCCTGTTCAACCAGGAAGATAAATGGTTAATGTTACTTCAGGGGCGCCGGGTTTTCTTGTCGGGTTCTTTTAAGCTGGCTACTCTTATCCACTTGTGGCTTTGCCTGTTTTTTGTTTCTTCTGCCCCACCAGATATAAACCCCGGTAACCGGCAGTGAAGCGGCAATCAGCGAAGCCAGGAAGGCCAGTATCTTTCCCGGTAAGCCGAGAACCGCCCCTACGTGAATATCGTAGTTTATGGCATTGATACGCTCTCCATTGCTCATATCAGCAAAAGACCGGCGGGTGAGCATGGTAGCGGAATGCTGGTCGTACTGCATACGAACCGCCTTATAAAGCGGCTTACCATCCCTGCGGGCAAATACAGCTACTGCAGCTTTGTCATCTTTAGGAATACCTACAAAAAAAGTAGTCCCTTCCGGGGCTTTCACTACAGCATCTGCCAATATTTTCTCCAGGGAATAAGTACCGGGATGGGTAGTATCGGACAACACCGGAGCCGGCAATACCACCGGTTTTCCGCCGTTGGCAATCCATTGGACACCGTTGCTCACCCATTGATACGAAAAAGCTAACCCGGTAACAGCAATGACCAACAATATAATCATCGAATAAAATCCAAGAATATTATGCAGGTCATAGTTTTTTCGTTTCCATTTGGTAGTAGTTTTCCATTTGAAACTGAAACGTTGTTTGGCAGCAGCTTTATTGCCAGGCCACCAGAGCACAATCCCGGATATGAGCATCACCACAAAAATAAGAACAGACCAGTTCACGATGGTGCCTCCTATCTTTGGCCCGAGTAACAGGTTGATGTGCAGATTCACCACCGTGCTAAAAAATTCCCATTTGGTATTTTCTATTTTCAGCACTGTTCCTGTATACGGATCTACGTAAATACGATAGAAGTACTCCATGTAGGTAGCATACAACAGTCCATCAGGATTCACTTTCAGCGTACGAAACGATACGCTCCTGTTGGCCGCCATGGGTACTTCTGCCAGCTGCAGTTTATACTCCTTTCCTATTGCCGCCTGCGCTTTTTCCCTGATAACGTTCATGGGTAAACGCCTGGCGCCTTCCGGCACTTCTACGAACATACGCTGCCGGTATATCACAGGCTTTAGTTCATCTATAAATGCATACAGGCATCCGGTGATGCCCAATATAAAAACAACCAGCCCGGACGTAAGTCCGAGCCAGCGATGTAATTTGAGGATAGTCTTTTTGAAGGGCATGTGAATGATTTAGTCAGGATTAAAAACGATATCCAACGCTTATTCTCACATTACGTCCGGGTTCTGTTTGCCAGTAGTAGATCCTGTTTCCATAATTATCTGCCGAAGGCGCACCGGTGTACAGGTATTTATCCAGTAGGTTATTTACCAATACATTTAGGCTAAACTTATTGACGATATATCCAAGACCTGCATCCATCCTGAAATAATCAGGCAGGAAGTTTTCTGTTTTATTGTATACCTGCCCTGCTATGCGCCCGGCCTGGTACTGGTAGCCGAGGTTGGCGCGCAACCCTTTCAACACGCCGGTACCCAGCGTGTAGGTAAGCCAGGTGTTCTGGATATGTTTCGCAATACCCGGTACATAGTTACCTTCCAGTTTGGGGTCGGCATCTTTGGAAACGACACCATCAGTATAAGCATAGTTCACCACCAGGTTTAACCCCTTCACTACTTCACCCTGGAAATCCGCTTCCAGCCCTTTGATACGTTGCTGACCATTTTGGCGGCTGTAGATGAACTGGTTGGAAACCGGGTCCCTGTGTTCCAGGTCAGTAGTCAGTACATTATTTTTAGTGATCTGGTATACGGCCAGTGTAGAGGTAAAGCGACCATTGAACCAGTCGCGTTTGATACCGAACTCAATATTGTCGCCAGTCATTGGATCGAATGGCTTCTTCTGCCAGTCGAGGCCCGGATTCTGGATAAAGCTCACATCATACACGCCATACACGGAGCTGTTCTTATCAAGCGAATAGCTGATACCAAAGCGTGGCGTGAGTTTGCTGTCTTTGTTGGTCCCGTCATACGGACTTACCACCTCATTAGTGGTATATCGACCAGCCAGTGTTACCCGCAGACGGTCGTTGAAGAAACCAAGCTGGTCCTGGAGGTAAACGGCGCTGTAGCCATAATTATATTGTACACCACGGGTACGGATATCCGAAGAACGATCCCATTTGGGTTGCTTAACGGAACCGTGTTTAGGGTCGTAGATATTAAAAGTGGAGTCCCCGAAGGAGCCACCCTGGCCCCAGTCAGCATAGTAGTTGCTATACTTCATATCCACACCACCCAGGATGTTGTGTGTCACGGAGCCGGTACGGATGCTGCCATTCACAAATACCTGCGCAGTTTTGTTCAATCCCAGGGCATCCCAGATGTTCATGCTACGCTGGATAAGGCTGTCGTTCCCTTTTGTAGAGAACCCGGCAGGCCACATGCTCTGGCCTATCTGTTTGTAGTGGAAAAATCCAAACTGTGCATTCAGTTTCCAATCGGGGCTGAACTTATGCTCATAATAAGCCATTACGCTGTTGTCGTTGATCTTTGTGGGGTCCATATTACCTTCAATGGTAGTGAAGTTCCGGGGCAGATCCCCGTAACCGCGTTTGGAGAAAGAATAGTTGCCACCAATCACCGGCAGCTGCATGTACTGCAGGTTGTATTCCAGTGTAACTGTATTTTTTTCGTCTACCAGGTATTTTAATACGGGAGAAATGCTGTAACGGTTGGTGTAGTCGAAATCGCGCCAGCCATTCTTCAGCTCCCCTGCCAGGTTGAGGCGGTACAGCAGTTTGCCGTTCTTAGACAATTTGCCGTCCAGGTCCAGGGTGGTACGGTAGTTATCGTAGCTGCCAAGAGAGAGGGTCACTTCACCCTGATCTACCCCGGAAGGCTTTTTGGTGACCACGTTATACATACCGCCAGGCTCTCCGTTCGACATCATAAAGCCAGCCGGGCCTTTTACAAACTCAATACGGTCTACCATGCTCATATCTTCTGTGAGCGGGCTCCAGGGGCTGATATATACATTCATACCATTCCTGAGGGAACTGGCACGGGAACCACGGATCTGGATATTGGAATACATGTCCCAGTGGCCCAACCTGGAAGCGCCACTCACATTACGTGTTACGCCCTCATGCATGTTATAGATCTGCTGGTCCGCCAACACTTCCCTGGATACCTCCGTGATGCTTTGAGGTACCTCCACCAGGGGCGCGTTCAAACGCAGCGAATTAGACGGAGTAAGCACCGAGTACTTGTTATATTCCCCTATTACGGTTACCTCCTTCATTTGCTGACCGGAAGCGCCGAGTGTAATAGTAGTGCGGGAAATCCCATCTGCCTCCACCACCACTTCCTGGAGTACGTTTTCATATCCTACCAGGGATACAACGAGGGTATATTTTCCGGGTTTAACTCTTTTAATCACAAATTCACCATTGGCATCCGTGAGGGCCCCATGGTTCGAGTGCTGTATCCTAACGGTAACGTAGGGTGCAGGTAAGCCATCTGATGTAACGACTTTACCTTTTATGGCTGATAAAATATCTTCTGCTATGGTCTGGCTGCAAACGGCAAACAAGAGTATCAACAGGGTAAATACGCTCTTCACCGGAATACGCAGATAAGAATGCTTCATTGTCTTTTTGCTTTTTGCTTGCAAAGCTAGCTGCTGTAAAAACGACAAGGAACGCCTATCCGGAATTTGATTTTCGCAATCAGGAAAAATTGGGGAATGATTGAGTTTTTTTTTAGTAATATCGTAAACAATAACATTAACCATAACGTCGTTCCTGGCAAGAAGAAAGAAAATTTATGATGCAACAGGTGAAAGTGATTTTTTCTGTCTTACTTATCCTTATTGGTTTTTCGGGATTTTCCCAACCCCTGGCGGATACCGCCGGAAAAGAGCAAAAGACTATTTACCTTTTTAGTGGTATCGGAGCCGATTCAACTATATTCAAGAATCTGAAGCTGCCGGGTTACCATAAAGTTTACATTGACTGGATTCCTGCTTTGCGGGGTGAATCGTTAACGGAGTATGCCGGCAGGATAAAAAACCAGATCACGGTTGAAAACCCGTATATAATAGGCCTTTCCTTCGGTGGCATAGTGGCCGTAGAAGTGTCCAAGCTGATACGCGTAAAAAAAATGGTATTGATCTCCTCTGTGAGAACAAAGGGCGAGTTGAACAAAATGCAATTCTTTTTTATCAAGATGGGCTTATACAGAGTCATCCCCCGTGGACTGATAAAACGCACCAACTTTCTTACCTACCGCTATTTTGGCGCCCATACCAAAAGTGATAAGAAAGCATTAACAAAATTATTAAAGGATACTGATGTTACTTTTTTTCGCTGGGCACTGAAAAGCATCGGTTACTGGCATAATATGGAGGCGCCGGAAAGAACGATTCAAATACATGGCACAGCCGACAGGGTAATCGCCAGCAGGCTGGTACATCCCGATTATCGTATTAAAGGCGGCGGACATCTCATGGTGTTTAACAGGGCAGATACCATTAGTAAAATTATCAGGAATTATTTTCGTGAATAAAACGCAAATATAAAAGCCCACGATGATACACCAGGTATCATCGTGGGCATCTTCTTATACATCTATATATCTATTCCATCGTATAGTTCACTACCAGCCAGGCGCCGGCTATCGTACCTTTCACAGTGGCAAAATTCTGCACCGCAAAACTATAGTCTATATGATCGCCGGGCAGTTTCAGGTTACCTGTAATCGTACTAATCGGATCTATTAACTGGATCTGGGTACCAAACTTAGTGGCGTTCTTCGTCATAGCCTGTGCCGGCGCACCGTTAACAGATACCATCAGGTTACCGCTGTTGCTGGTAAGTACAAACAATGCCACGCTTTGCACCACCACCTTTATCGCGCTGTTTTGCGTGAAGTAAGGTAATCCTGCTTTGGTTAAGCTGCCGCTGAAAGTACCGGTACCATTCATAAAAGCATACCAGTTATCCGACATTTCGTGGCGCAGGTCAAACATACGGTAGAGACCTGCTACGGGTATGCTGTCCACGATTTTCTTAAACAGCAGCTTCAGATAATCTGTTGTTTGCTTTTTGAATAAGCCACCACCCTGACGGGAAGTATAACTCATCTGTATGATCACATCTGTGATAGTCTGATAATCGAATTGTGCCAGCGATGCCGGGTCATTCATTTCCAGGTGCCAGGAGCTAACGGCACCGGTACCTTCAAAAGGCAGGTACCTGTCGTCACGGAAATTCAGTTCAAACAAACCGCTGTCGTTTTGCGCATGACTGGTAGCAATAGATTGAATGGCGCCCAGGTTATAGGTAAACCGGTCGTCACCTCCTGCCTTTTCAAGATATTTATCATACGCATCTGCTCCTGCCGGGTTAAGCTTTGTATTCCTGCGGTATTTGTTGCTGACCTGCGACAGGGTGCAGGATATTGACACCAGCGGTCCGCTGATACAAGGTATGCTCACCGCAATAGATTTGATCCTGCGCAAGTAGTGACCCGGATAATCCATATCGAATAACATTTCCGGGATATTGATATCGCAGTGACCCGTGTTACGCAACTGTATCAGGGCTTCCGGCGATAACGCCGCAACGGAGATATTTTTGTTGAGTTCAAATTCCCGCTGATTGTTATGAAGATAGTTGGATTCCAGCCGTTTCACATCGAGCAGAAGCCGTTCACCGGACATGAGACCTTTTTTCATGGTATCCCAGTAGTTATACCCGATCACATTACTGTCGGCCGCCAGTTCAAACTGGTAGCATTGTTCCGCCTGTTTGGCCATCGCAAATGCCAGCTGATACGACTGGAAGTAGAGGTTACTGATCTGCCCTGTCATCCAGGCATACAGGTCTTTGTTGGTATACTTACTGGTCATGAAGGTATTTACTTCCTGCGCCTGCTGTATCCGCAGCTGCTGAGTAGTTGTTTCCTTTACAGCAATGTCCTTGCGAATACCAGCTACTACTATCTGCTGATCCATTTGTTCCAGTTCCAGGGAGGCCAGATCTTTCTGCAGGCCCCATTCGTCCATCCTGCGTTGATAAGCGCCGATGTTACCAATAAGATTGGAGGTAGAATGCAGTATGCCCGCAATGCCACGGAACAGGGTGCCGAATTGCCCGGTGGAACTACCCACGTTATTACCACCAAAAGATACGGTCACCACCGGCGATCCGCCGAAACCGGCGCCACCACCTGTAATAATCGGTATCATATGGGTGCCGCCGGAAGTAGCATCCAATACTGTAGCTACTATTTCAGATATAATAGCGCCAGCGGAAATGCCTGCCTGTGCTATTTCCCAGCCGTTCATAAAGTCACGGCTGCTATAGTAGTCATATTTCTTCTGGGAAATAGCCTTGGTTTTCTCCAATGCCACGATCGATTCCTTCGCCTCTTCTACCTGTGCCTGCCGGATCAACAGTAACTGTTGCTGCAGTTTTATTTCTTCTCCGGCTCTTAGCAATGCCAATGCTTCATTGTCTTTCTTTTCCAGGACAGACAACAACGCAGCGCCGGTAGCTTTCACCTGTTCGGCCAACTCAGTGGCTTTCTGCAAAATTACATGGAAGCGGTACAATGGCAACGGCGCATTGAGCATACTGGTAACCGTGCTGATATCCAATCCTGCGGCGGCGGCACGTACCAGCATACCAGGATCTATCGGCGGTGCAAACAATGCCAGTACACGGTGTACGCCATTGATATCTTCACTGTTACGGATCTTATATAACCTGTCGTCAATGGTATCCCAGTAAGACAATAATTGTTCATTGGCAGGTATACAGAAATAGAGAGAAGACACCGTATTGTGCGGAGTCGGTAATTCAGCTCCTTTATGCGGCAACACGTTGAGGTCAGGCACCAGGTTTTCCAGGTCCACCATCGCGTTGCTGAAAGCATCCAGCTTCAATTCCAGTTGATTATAGGTCTGGTCAGGAACGGGTACTGCAGGCGGAATAATCATGGGTTTTGGTCCGAGCAGCTTATCTGCCAGGATATATAACTGTGTCGCCTGTACGAGGGATTCCATGGTATTCTGCATAAACAGGTTGTCACCCCAGGCGATCAGGTTATCCAGGTATTTCATGAGCAGTGCCTTCTGATAAGCCAGCGGGCGTGTACGCGCTACTTCATGCGGCATAAACGGATTTTCCCTCCAGCTCTCCACAGCATTTACCAGGTCTTTATAAACAGTACCGGTAGGATCGCTGGCGATGTCGGTCATGATAGTATCGATACGCTGACTTACGTAATCGAAGAATTCATGGAACGGCTTCGTGATCCAATACTTCTGTGGAGCGCTGCCACCGGCGCCGCCAATGGGATTAAAGATGTAGTGATACCATTTACGGGCTTCTTCAAACCGCTGGTTCTGGCTTAACTGGTTGCCTATAAAGAAAGGCAGGTGATAGAATAATTCCCAGTTGTAGGAAGAATAAGCACCGTCCGCATCAAAATCGATATTTTCTACCGGGTAAGGTGTAGCCACCGGTGATTGCGGCTGATAAGTGACATCAAATTTAAAGCTGTTCACCTTCGACTGTACCTCATAGTTCATGATGGCCGGCAGTCCTCCTTTGTACACCGTGCTCTTGATATAACATACCAATGGGTGATAGAAGTTGCGGAACATCAGCTGCGGTTTATGCTTCTTATAAAAATTCCACTCCGCTGTAAGCCGGATGTATTCCGGGTCTGCGTATAGCTGCTGCAGCATTTTATTGAAATCATGTGCCGGATCCGCAATGAGGATTTTTACATACTTTACAACCAACGCAATCAGATCGGTAACGAATTTGTAAATATCGCTGAAGGTGCGTGCATTGGCGCCATCCTCCCCGAAGAAGCCCGGTATGATCACATACTCCCTGGAACCATCGGCATAAAAGAAAGGCATAAAGCTGGCCATCGGCATCACAAACCTTCTGTGACTACTGAACTCCGCACTGGCCTGGTAGCCATTTTTAGCGGATATCAGTTCCAGTGCTACGTAAATCCAGTCGATCAATGAAAACTCATGCGGATAGGTAATCCGGAAGATACCAGGTGTGGCGTTGAGAATAGTTTCATATTTGTAGGGACTGAATATACTTCTCATCGACAGCGTGTCTACCTCCCTGCCATTGTTTTCCCGGTATTGCATCTGCAGGAATTGGGTATCCATAAAATCCGGGATAAAATCGAGGTAAGGAAGCGACTTCCCTCCCCAATAGGCCACTTCAGGATAGCCTTTACACCCGGTAAGATTGAACATACCGATGGCATGGTTATCGAAGGTGCAGAGAATACCATATCCCACGGCGCCCATGTCGAAGTCCAGCATACGGAAGGTATCCTTTACCGGGTTGAGATCGGTGTAATAGTTCGTATGCAATACATCCTGCGAAGTCCGTTTAGGTTGCCATACCCCGTTAATACACTCACTGGTGGCCAGTTGTATCTTAAACCGCTTCAATGGTGTAGGCGTCGCCTGGTTAATAGGCGTGCTGGGGATGGACACATTCTGTCCCTGCTGTATTTCTTCGGTGGGCAGATGCCAGGCCAGGAACAGGCGATTATTCAGCATATATGCCAACAGGTGATCGCCGGAAATATCCACATCTACTTTTGTCCATGGCTCCCACTTACGTTCCTTCACGCCTGTGCGATAGTAGTAGGTGCTGCCTCCGCGCACCCGGGCTACCACGTGCATGGTGTAGGTGCTTACATCATAATAGCAGGCCCGCACATCCAGACTGGCTACATCATCCAGTTTTTCCAGGTAGTGTATGGCGGCAGTTTCTACGTTATCGTCTGTAATTTCATTTTGTTGCAGTTCGGCGACCATGTCTGCAAAAAAATAGGATTGATCTGCGCGTAATTCCGGTTCTATCCAGTTTTCCGGGTATAGAAAAACCTTGCGGTTGGCTACCCATACCTGGAAGTTCTTCATCCAGATCCATTGGCTCCAGCCGTCATCATTCGTTACATCTGCAATAGCATCGGGTTCCAGCGCCATCAGGCAACGTTGTATGAATAGCTGCAGTATTCCATGCGCCATAACGATACGGGAGCTTGGCTGTCCGGGTTGCATGAGTACGTCCATCAGGAAATAGTCGTACAGGTCATCAGGTCCGTTCAAATCAGGGTTAAATGCCAGCAGGTAAGCAACGAGCGCATCTCTTTTCTTCGGACGCAGGGCGTCTTCCACCGGTTGAATAACGTTCAGCCATTGTTTATCGTCGTATTTATTGCGGAGTGCCTGTGTGATCAGGTCTGCCTCTACTGATGTAAGTACGGGCTGGATGAACTTTGTAGCCGTTGCTACCGGTACTCCCAGCAGCCGCAGCGCCGCCGTAGCGGCTTCCAGCCGCAGATAGGTAACGGGCAGTTTAAAGTCTGCCGGGTACGTATAGCCATACCAGGTAGTAAGATCGTTCACATCGGTTCCATCCCATCCGGTGAACAATGAAAGGGTTTGCAAAGCATCCGGCTGCGGAGCGCCGGCCGCCACCTGTCCCCATACATCTGTCCAGGATAAGACTAACGTGGCATCAACCGGGCTTTGTACGGTTCCATAGTTTTGCATTAGCAGCAGGGCCTCCTGCCATTTTACCCATTTACCAAAATCAGCTGCCGGCACGTCTCCTGCATACCGGAGAGTATCAGGTTCCAGCCAGCCCATGGTAGCATTATTTTGCAGGAACCATTGCAGGTCCATCGCCGAAACGCTGATCTTACTGAGATAACTAACCATCAGCTTCAGTAAGCGGGTGGCCCGGTATTGCGCATCAAATACAACCGGTGTAATCACCGGAGGAGCTGGTGGCGTATTTACCTTGTCAATGAGTACGTCATCCGAAAGGATATCTCCCAGTAATGCAGCGGGGCCGGGAAATTTCAATGATCCATATTTCAGTAATACTTCGGTGATCACATCGGTAGTCCCAAATGTGCCTCCCACCGCGTTATACAATGCTGTTTGTTTAGCGGCCCGGAAAAGATACACAGAGACAGGTGTACTCAATGATTGTATCAACGCGTTCTGCGCGGCAGCCAAACCCGGATCGGCCGGCGCCAGCGCCAGCAGCGCTGTAATTTTAGCCTGGATATCAAGGGTATCAAAATAACCGCCCAGGTTGGCGCCTGCATATGCCTGTGGTGTGAGCGCATCCGCAAACGTGCGGTTGATAATAGCCAGGATCTTATCTACCGCGGTGGCAGCGAGGCCTGGTAAAAGGCTCATTTGTTGTTTGAGTGCATTCTTATTTTCATCCGGCGACAATGCAGCATCAAATGCAGAACGGGTGCTATTGAAAGCTTGCTGGTAGGCTGTTTGTAAAGAAGTAAGCCAGGTGGTAATGGTAGCATCCTGCATGGCCAGTAGGCCGGTAGGATCAATATTTTGCAGGAACCATTGCAGTTCGCTCACCTTGAAACCCGCTGTTTGCATAAACCGTACGCTGCTCACAAAAGCGCTGGTAGCAGCAGGTGCGGTAAATAGCGGCAACGCGGCAAGCGCGCTGTAAGTAAACATTTCAGGCAGCTTCAACCCCAGCAGGTTGGCCAGCAACGCATGACGATACAGGAACACCAGGTTATCGCGCGTTAATGTGGTATCTGCCGGATTCAACTGGCTAACCAGGAAAGCAACATCATCTGCTTTCAGCTTCAAGCTTAATTGCAGGGTGCTAAGATGCGCATTTAATGTATCACGGCTACCCAGCGGTAATGCTTCATTAGCGCTGATGTTTTTAATCGTAAATGCCTGGTCAACCGGGTTGGTGGCTATCCTGTTCAGGTATACCGATGTATATAATGCAGCTGGTTGCTGTCCGTAAAAAGACAAGGCCTGTTCCAGTGTAATACCCAGGCTATTTTGTAGCCTGAATAAATCCACGATCGCCACCAGGGTATCATCATTGATTTGCTGACCACCCAACGCAGTATACATGATCATGCTGTTCAGGTTCTCCATGCTTACACCCGCTTTACGGTATAACCGGAGGAAACGGTGAATGCGATCCAGTGCCGCTTCATCGAGGTTCACAATTATTTTCTTTGCCGTATTGCAGGTATTATCCTGGTGCTGAATAAAGAGCGTGTTACCAGGGTTAATAAACGACTGGTTCAACAGTTGCTGCAGGTCTACATAACTCAAACCGCTTTTCTTTAAAAATATATCTACTTCCTGCAGGGTAGTCAGCAATGGAAGCGCGCCTGTGCTCCAGTACACTGCCTGCCCGGCGGTAGTAGTATCGGAAGTTACGATCAGCGTTCTTTCTGCCGGCGATATTTTCAGGTATACCGCTGCTTTGGAAGGCGCGTCGGGACCAGCGGCATTACCCAGGGTATCCATCAGATCCGCACGTTCAATATTTACAATTTCCAGCAGGCTATTGCTTCTTTCCTGGTAAATATCGAATGGAAGACCAAAAGAAATATGCGAGAGCGCCAGTATATCGTATGCATCTTCATTGACGTATTCCGGTGCGGCGCTCAGCTCTGCGGCGCCCAGGTGTGTTTGCCGCAGCTGTTTTACCCGCCAGCCGGTACCCTCTGCAGCTATTTTGGTGGTACTTTCAGTATCCCGCAGCATATAAGTATCTAAACCCGCAGCAGAATATTTCGGGTACAGCAGCGCTTCATCAGTTACATGCTTGATACCATTGTCAGTAAGCCCTTTCAGCAGGTGGGCGCTGATTTTTCCCTTTACCATGTCAACGGTAAAAGTGTTATCAAGCAATATGCCCGGATCAGGACTAACCGCATCTTCCAACACCTCACATACCAGGTCGATATAAGGTATGGGGGTATTCGCATTATCACAATTCAGATCTATATCGCCAATGTCAGGCCTCCTGGCAAACAGCACATCTTTGGCTGTTTTGGTACCGTTGGCCAGCAAACGATTTTTCAGGAACTGCAATACATCTGCCAGGTAAGCTGCGGGGCCATACACAGATCTGCAATCCATACATTCGCAAAGATCTATTTCTTCGAACAGGCTTTTCAGGTTAGGGAAATTCTTCGATACCTGTTCTATCTTCAGCGACAATGCTTCTCCATTCAGTGCTTTCAGTTTACCGGCGCTGGCATATTCCTTCAGTTCCGCACCCAGCGTCATGGCAGCGGTATGGATATTTACCGCTTTCTGATAAACATCAGTCGCTTCTTTTTCTGAGAAGGTTTGATCTTTGCTGTACTTTGTAACAAATTGTTTCTGTCCCAGTCCTACGATATGATAAGCTGCTGTTAACTGATCATCCTGTAGTTTTTTGGCCTTGCTATAATCGGGGGTAAGCTTATACAGTCTTTGCAGGGAACGCAGTTGCGCCCTGTCGTTGTCGGATACCTGGGTATCTTTCAGTTGTGCATCGATAGACTTACCGCCAAGATCTATATCCGGCAACTGTTTCAGCTGATCCGTGGCGGCGGGCTGATCTCTTTTAAAATCCGCCATAAAGGCTACATGCGGATATTTTTGGCGGAACCGGTTCTGCAGTATGGCAGCATGCGTATGCAATGCGTCTTTACTGGCGGTCATGCTGGCTCTCAGCTTGTCGTTGGGCAGGCGGTTTAACATGTCCTTCCACTCATCGGCAGATAGCGCGGCGAGTTTCGATACGTCCTTTTCTTCTTTGATATTGGCGGTTTCCTTTACGTGTTTAATCAGCGTTTCATCGGTGCCCAGTAAACTGGCGATATTAATATCTACCGTTGCTCCTTTTGCGGCGTTAGGGTCTGAAAACGGGTTGGCTGCTATCAGGTTATTCAACAGCTGCGGCAGGTTACCAAAAGCATTTTGGCTGATCAGTTCCACCAGGTTTTTGTAAGACCCGTCCTTTATACTGCCAACAATCAGGTTAGCCCACTGCTGGGGTCTTTCCTCCTGTATATATTTCTTTGCTTCTTCCTGTAACTCCTGCAGCTGGCGCAGCATGCGGGACAAGGTTTTACTGATATCGGGGATGGTATTGGCAGCGATAGCGTCAGTGATATCCTGTTTGATAACATCCTGATCTATTAATGCCGTTTCATACACCAATGATTTTACATCAGAAGAAATGTTGATGGCTACGCGCGTGGTTAACCATTGTTCCAGGTCATTTTTCAACAGGGTACCTTCCCTGAACAGGCCATAGAAGAAGGCCGGCTCAAACTGGAACTGTTGCTGAATTTTATACGACAGCGACAGGTATTCGATACGGTTATAGTCGATACCGGTTTCCCGGTTAAGGAAAGTAACATCGGGATGCTCCGTTGTTTCTTCCAGTCTTTCCAATGGTATTTTACCTGTTACGGGAGATAATATCTCCAGGTAGTTTTCGTATTCGCTGATCGTGCGACCGGCACTTTCTTTCAGGTGAATATCGATATTCACCCTGCTGGGTGCATTGAATACAATGTTATTGATATCTGTTTCAAACAGTAGTTGTTCTTTCAGATATACTCTCATCAGCAGATCTGCGTTTTTGTATTCATTTTCTGCCGCCCGCTGCTGATCGTAGGGGATACTGTATTTTCCGGCGGAGTCGGTGATGGCTTCTCCCAAAACAGTTTCTGAGCGCAGGTCTTTGTCAAACGCCCTAACCGTAAGACCGGGCGCCGGTGTATTATCTGGCTGGAATACGGTACCGGTTACGATGGCGCTTTGTACATCTGCGCGAGCACCTTTTGCTTCCACTTCCAGTACTATTTCGTTGGTTATTTCCTGAATATTCCAGCGTTTGGTGTCGTGGCTGCCGGTGAGTATCATTTCTTCGTGCCAGACCCGGAAATAGATGTGCGGATTATGCCGGAGTAATTCCTGCACGAGGCCTTCGTTGAAAGACAGCATAAACCGGCCGTTTTCGTCGGTTATACCTTTGGCGAGCGGCACATTGATGAGTGCTTCTGTGCTCCAGGCCTCAATCCTCAATCCTTGGAGGGGGTGGCCTGTTCGGGAACTTTTAATGTGCCCTTTGATGAGGTTTGCTTTCATTTTTTTGGAATTAGAACAATGAAGATGGATTTACTATGTACCGTGGCAGCATCTTTGCTACCACGGTACCGGCTATACGTTTTTATTGCTGTGCCTGTACGCCTCCTACCGTGGCGGCTGCTGGAGCGGCCACATTCGGCGTCAGGCTTAGGAATGGACTCAGGTAAGTTGGATTGAATACGGTTGGAGTGGCAAGTCCGGTAACAACAGGTGGAAGTACGGGACCTGTAAGATGTGTTCCCGCGAAGCTCACGATATTGTTATAGTCATTTGCGCCTACAAAGTTGGTGTAAGCGGTGATACTCCGTCCGGTTTCATTAGCCAGTGCCTGCACGGCTGCCGGGTCGTGCCCAACATTACAGGCCAGTACCACGGCTCTTCCTCCGGCGGTACTTTGTATGGTGGGCGCCAGCTCTCCTACCGGTACCAGGGTACCTCCCACATCTACCATTCCCGGTATACCATGTGTGCTTAATACCTGGACACCTCTCGGCACGGTGGGTGCGAAGGTGCTTGCCTGTCCTGCGAGGGCAGGGTCAGGAGACAACATCCGGTAAGATCCTCCGGAGAACCTGGATATGCCAAACCTGGCAACACCTGTTCCCAACTCTGCTACGTTTCCAATCAACGCACCTCTTTCCAGTCCTCTTTCGCCGTCAACCGCCACACCTACTGTACCGCCTACCAATCCACCGGGAGAACTAAGGGAAGACACTGTATTCAGTGCATGCCTCATTTCCGCGTCCTGCGCAGCAGTAGTACCACCACTATAGGAAACACCGAGTTGTACGGCACTCGTTGTAGTTACCGCAATACCTCCGGCAGTGGCCATGGCGCCGGCTGCCAGCACCAGCAAAGGGGTAGCTGCACCGGCAGTAAATATGGTCAGCAAACCGGCGCCCAGCAGTAACAAACCACCCAGTAAGGTGGCGCCGCCGCGGCTCCAGAAAGAACGTTCTCCTCCTCCACCGCCGCTGCCACTGCCGGAACCTCCGGGCGTTCCGCTGGAACTGCCGCCGGGTGTTCCCTGCGGACTACCGCCAGGACTTCCATTCGGGCTACCGCCGGGGCTTCCTTGTGGGCTACCACCCGGCACACCACCGGGAGATCCGCCGGGCCCTCCATTCGGAGATCCACCGGGAGATCCGCCCGGTGTACCTCCCGGCGTACCGGTAGGACCGCTTTGCGGAGTCGTATCCGGCGGCGGTGATGCAGGCGTACCTCCCGGAGAGCCGCCTGTTGTAGGTGGTGTAGCGCCCGAACCGGAGCCGCTTCCACCAGGATGTGTAGGCCCCGAACCGTGAGAGCCGCTTCGTCGTCCGCGCGGCAACCGGTAAAGATTGTCGTCACCAAAATTCCATCGCCCGCCGGTACCACTGGCATTGGGTTCCCAGGTAGGCATTCTCCGGAAACCATAACCCTGTCTTCTCAGAACACGGGCAATATCTGCTTCCGTTTCACGGCCGGTAGCATGACCGGAAATCGTTACACCATCCATACCCGTAGGATCATGTGTCATCACAGGATTATTGGAACAATAACGATACAGATTCAACCCATCCACAAATCCCCCGGGATCACTGCTGGTCCAACGCCCCAGCCACGCCGCATAGTAGCGTGCGCCTACATAATAAAAACCGGTTTCTTCATCCCTCTCTTTCCCGCAAAAACGGTAACGCTTCATACTCAGATCTGCTCCCGGTTTGGAAATACGATAAGCGGAAGTACCAAAAGGATGATATTCTTCATAGGAGATCACTTCTCCCGAAGTATTCGTTTCCATCACTGCTGAACCAATATGGTTGCCATATTGATAACGTATTACCGGCACATTGAGCGCCGACGCAGGATCAGCCCCCAACGTATCAATAGTTTTAGTATCTATCTGTGCAATAACGCCTACATTATCGGCCACCCGCAAGGTATACCGTTCAAAGTCGGGCGCGCCCATACCAGTGCTTTCACGATAAATTTCTACAGCGCCGAGATAAATACGCTCCAGTTTTTTACCACCAATGCGCTCAATAATTTTCCGTGCGCGCTGACCGCCGGAGCCATACACATACCAGGCATGACCACCGCCACCCAGGTTTACACTACTCAACTGCGACTGAAAATTCCATTCGATGCTGTTGGCCCCTGGCAAATGCGGCATGGAAGTCATATTGCCCCCCGCATTATGCACATAGGTTCCGGAGAATACGCCCGGCGCATCTCCCGGCATACTCGTGGCCTTCAACCGGTTGGTAACATTGGCAGGATCGTCTTCATATTCATACTTATAACGCTGTTGCCAGGTAGCCCCGGTAGCACTGTGTTTCAACGACTGGATATTACCGCAATCGTCATAAGCATATTGTTCGGTATATATCCGGACAGCCGTACTGTTATTCATTTCCGGTAATTGCGGAATGAATGAAATATCCGTATTGTTACGCTGCGTATCCATCGTTAAACCGGCATGCTCCCTTCCGCTGGCTTTTGTCAGCTGATAAACAGCGTCGTATTCAAACAATGATTCCGGGTACACTACCGTATTCTTAAAGAAGTGGGTTTGCTGCGCATCATCCCTGATTTGGGTGATATTACCTTTGGGATCGTAGGTAAACGAAATGTTCTGCAGCGCTGCCGCATCAGCATCTGTTTCTTTCTGTAATGTTAACAGATCCGTTAAACGGAAAGTCAGCGGATCATAGAAATATTTCGTGATGGTATCATTACCGTATTGCGCCATTTGCCGTTGTCCCCTGGCATCATAATCCTGGCTTTTCAGGAATGGAATAAAAGCGCCTGCACCACGAATTTTCACGTTCAGCGTCGCAATATAATTCGCTTCATTATAAATGGGCTGCACAATTGATTGATCCGGCAATGTAGCCAGCACAGGCCGGTTCAGGGCATCAAATGTTCCGGACGAAGTATAAACGGTTGTTTCCAGTAATGGATCGGCAGCCGTAAGAATATCCGGGATAACCACGAGTCCTTTCAACAGTGTCCAGTCTATCAGTTGTTTATAATCTTTCGTCAGTCTTTTCTCTGCTTCCGTAATATTGCCTTTGAAATCAATGTGCTTAATAGTGCTCACGCCACTCTGATCATACACCTGGTATACCTTTCCTTTCATATTCAGCAACCTGGCCTGTGCATCGGGAAACAAGTCGCCATACACCACACGTGCATACATCCATTCAGTAGCTCCTATTTTCAGGTAGCTGCTCACCGGCCGGTCCATGGCATCGAACTCGAAACGATAATACTGACCGGCGGCATTCCACATTTTGTAAATGCGCCCCTGTACATCCTGGAATACCCATTTCTTTCCTTTTTCAGCGGTATCGGAATACATAGGCGCACCGGCAAGATTGCTCACACCATAACTAACAAGACGGCTCAGCTGATCATACGATTTTGAATACCTGCCTAAGGCATCTGATTCCACCCATATCATCGTTTTCTTACCGCCTCCATAATCTGCCACGGTCATCAAAGGTCGCCCCATAGCGTCAGCATGAAAAACAGCGGGGGTCTGATTATGCCGGGAAGCCAGCCATGCCGCCCTTGTTTCCGGGTCGGCCGGTTCCGGATCTGCAGGCAGCGGACTGCCACGGTCACTGTACCATTGACTGGCCACTACGTTGTCGTTTACATCAAAAGATTTAAAATACCATGGATTGAATTCGGTATTGGAAAAAGTACCATTAGGGAATGCTATTTTAATTAACCTGCCGGTAGGATCGTAATAACGTGTGGCCGTTGCACCGGTTTCCACTAATTCACTTTCAGATTCGAAGTGAAAAGTAGTACTGAAATAAGGTTCATATTTTTTCACCATATTCCCCTTATTGTTATAGATCGTACGGCCATTGCCAATCCAGCGCGGATCTGCATCTACCTCATCCACCGTATGTGTAACAGGATTCCATACTTTGGCTTTACCGGGGTTCACCTGGTTTTTGGTCATGATCACGCCGCCGTTACCATTGGAATAAGCGTAGCTCTCCTGCCAGCGCGGGTTGGAGGCGCCATGTTGTTCCCTGCTGAAGCAATGTACATAATTGGGTTTGCCATTATTTACCCAGTTAAAAAGATCGTACTCCATGCGGTTAGTAGGATCTGCCAGCGTATCGCCATCGCTGCTGCCGGCCTTTCCCATAACGGCAATCTTAGTCACAAAGCCAAGTTCATCTGTTTCCACTGCAGAGCGGTTTCCGTTGGGATCGGTGAGCAGCCAGGGTTTCAGTACGCGGTAGTCATTATCTGCCGTAACGGTATTACCGATCGCATCTGTACTACCTTCTACCAGTATATGCAGGGTGTCGTATTGTATGTGATGTTCTCTTCCGAATACATCTCTTGTACCGGTAGGAATATAAAAATCAGCTGCGGGGGTGGCGGAAAAAAGATCTGTCCCGGAAGGCGCCCACCAGTGTGCATCCGCTTCTGAATGTGTGTAACCCGCAGCGGCGAGCATTGCCGGCGTTACTTCTGTACCGTAATATTTGGTAACCAGGTTTTGTGTAAATGTGAGCTGATATTTTTTATGTACAAAGCCCAATGCGGAAAGCGTTCCTAATGCCAACGGGCCGGAGAGATCGTCTTTCAGAAAATAGATCCGGCCGTGGGACGACAATCTTTTTTGAACGCCACCCGTAAATTCTTCTTCATACTGTATAACAGCAGCTCCGGGAATGCCTGCCAGGTTTATTTTATGCAGGTAAAAACCGGGGGGCTGCGTAATGCCGGCTACTTCATACGCCATCGATTCGCATAGCTCGCGCAAACGATAGGTATCGTCTCCTGTTACATCTGTAGTATAAACCGTTTCATTATAAGCAATATGCAGTTGCCGTTGCTCATCCCATACTTTATCCGGAATATCATTGGGCGCCACAGGTCTGCTCAGCCGCGGATATACTACCGCAACGGATTTGGTGGTATACCCCACATCATCTGTTTCCAGCACAAAAGAATGTGCGATGCGGGGATCTGTTTCGTTCCGCTCAAATGCATAGGTAATACTTTCCGATGGCAACACCTGGAAGGAAGCATATGGATTATTGCCTTTGGGTTGTATCAGGCGTATTTCATTGTTGGCCTGCATGGCAGTATAAGGACAAGATCCCTGCACGCTGCCGTCAAACGCATAAACTTCTGTGCGCAGATGCTGACCTTTACATGCCCGTAATGCCTCATGAATTTCATAAGGCTGCAAACCTGCCGGCAATAAAGGATCCGGCATATCATAAGGTGTAATGGTGCCATTAAAATATTCTGCCGCGCATTGGTGTAACAGCCGGTGATTAGCGAGGTAAGCACCCGTATGAAACCAGGAAATAGTAGTGATGGGAGGCTGATGCAGATCTTCCTCCACTACATTCAGTGCTACATTGAGTTTAAATTGACTGAATACTTCGGTATCATTTTGTTCTACCCGGGCAAATCCCCGGAACTCCTTTTCTGTAGCATCGTAGTAGCCGTGGCGGTAGCTGTAGGTGTTGATAAAGATCGTTTCCCTGATCTTATCAGTCGTAGTTACGCGGAAAATGCAGTGCACCGGGAAGGGGAGCTTCGTGATCCAGGGAATTCCTTTTTGTTTATCTTCCAAATAATAAAAGGTGGAAGATTTATATTCTATGGTCACTTCTTTGCCACAATTATTTTTATGACCAATCAATAAGGCAGGTTTTTTGCCGCCCATCAGGTCAATATACTGCAATGGCTTACTGGCTACCGGCGACGCATATACGACAGCGGCAGTGCCGGCTCCCAGGAAATCCATCACGGAAATATGCGACATATTATCCACTGCCGGAAAAGCGTTGAGTACTTCCGGAGCAGCCGCCCACTCGTTACCATTGAGGTTCATCCATACGCTGAAATTGTTTTTTCCCAGGTAAACAATATCCGTGGTACCGGAACCATCAATATCCGCCAGTCTTAAATAGGCGGGATTAAACTGATCGGGATGATCAAATACCGGCGCATGGTCCATCCTCACTTTCGCGCCAAATCGGCCATAGCCAAGGTTAGGCCAGTAACATATTTCACCGTTGCGGATGCGCACAATATCTGTCAGCGCATCTCCGCTCATATCAGCCAGGAAAATACATTGCTCCTGGTCAGCAAAAACAATGGCAGGTCCTTTTTCTTCATCGGTGGCCTTTATCACTGTTTCCGGTACCTCAAAGCCTTTTTCTCCGGCCCCGGCATGCCAACGCAGCTGGTATTCATCGGTATAGAGCATGTCAGGCATATGGTCTCCGGTGAGATCAATGAAGCGCATATTCGCTTCTTTGGGATACAGCACCGGCGTTTGTTTAAAATACCGCATCCCTTCCCATACCGCATCTTCCGTTAACTTAAAAAAGCCATTGAATTGTTTATCTACCTGTACCAGGTATTTGATTCCATTTCCTTCCAGCTCCTGTATCATCACGCCTTTGTTGAGTCCCCCGTAAGAGGGCTTCGGTGCTACCGGCCGCGCCGGAGAAAATTGTCCGTTGCCGAGATTGGATTTATAATACCATCCTCCTCCCTGTTCGGTGAGGATTCCTGATATTCCTTCACTGTATAGATCCACCCAGAGATAGGTTTTATCATCTATGCCCACCGGGGCATGCACCAGGTTATCGGGGCTCACCGATTGCACGCTGGTATTCCATTCATGCGGCTGATACTGCAGCTCCAGTTCAGGAAGATGCTTTGTGCGGTAGGTATTGGTGTCTGCATCCCAGAGATGCCCGTTCTGCCTGGCTCTCACCAGGAAGGAGTAGCCATTCACCTGGTTACCGTTGCCAGTCAATGGAAGCGCGTCGTCATAAAACAGCTGTAACGATTTTATAAGGCAGGGGTTTACAGGCAGCAACATATCCGGGAAGCAATGAAATATCATTACCCTGCTGCACCTGCGATAGGTGCGTATTTCAAAGCCTGATCGGTAGGAGGAAAAAGGATCTTTGCGGCAGATCCAGTCGTTTTTCTCCTGGTCAATATCGGCAGGAATATCGGTGGCAGTATCATGTTCACCGTAGTCAAAAATTACTTTGAAAAGAAAGTCGCTTTCGGCTGGTAACGTATCGCCCAGGTAATAGGGCTGCTGGTTACCGTATAGCACTTTCTTGATGTATAGTTGTGTACAGTGATGAAGCCGGTGGGTTTCATTTTGCATCGCAGGAATACCGGCGAAGTCTTCTTTTTTATACACTACCTGCACCAGGTTTCCTTTATCGTCGTGCGTGCGGCATAGCAGCCATTTAAATACGCGGCTGTCGTCATCAGGATCAACAAGCCGGCTATCGGGGGTAAAACCGTAATAAGAAATATGATTATCGGCGGAAACAATCCGCCAGTGTACCTGTGCGGAGCTATCGTCTGTCCATTTTTCGATACGGGTAAAGGAGCCTTCGATCCTGGGGCGGTAACGCATAACGGTGTAGTTAACACCGTCTACCAACCGGGGAACGGGCGTATTTTTCCATTCGCTGCCATCCCACTCCAGCAAAGGGATCAGGTCTTCTGCTCCGGACAACACGAATGTATCTGACTCCGTGGCGTCATGGTAACGGGGCAAACCATCTTCTGTTTTGCGGCTGATCGCCGGGATGGCAATTTCCCATCCCAATCCGAAACTGCCGTTACCACTACCGGAATGATAGGCCAGGTCAAAGCCCGGTGAATACCCGTTACGGCCGGGACTGTATGGAATTGGAATAGAAAAGGAAGCTGTGCCGGAAACTGCATTCACATTAAATTTCTCGTCGATTCCTTTAATGGCGCCACCTCCTTTTGGCAATGCAACAACAGGCATCTCTATGTTGCCGGATGAGGATGAGGCAGAATCGTTGCCAGATGAGAATACGCTCCGTCCGGGATAATCCGAAGGATTACCCGCTTTTTTGGGGTCTTGAAGAGGCATAATCTACTTTTTGTTTTTTTAGGGTTTGGGGTTCCTGTAATAAAATTAAATCTTTTCTTGTAACAACGCATTTTTTTTTCCGGCGTACGAAAAAAATAACAATGAAGCTACATTTCTCAGTGCGTATGCTACACAAAGCGTATGACAATCATTATACAGGATGAAGTAATACTGCAGTAGTTAAAACTGCAACCTGAAGCTACCGAAAACACCAAACCCGGATCGGTGCGGGTTTGCAGCGCCCTTCGGATATAAACGCCAGACAGCATCTACCCGGAAAAAATGAAAGATGTTATCCAGGCCGGTACCTATTTCAGTGTAGGTTCTTCCTTTAAAGGAATGCATACCATAGCCAGGAAATTCGATTTTATTGTAGATAATATTTTCGCGTGAGAGATCTCCTGTAACGGCTTTTATATTCCAGAACTGCCGTATCCCGCTTCGTCTCATAAATGGCAGCAGGTTAAGTAACTTTCCATCAAAATTATGTTCCAGGTTAAAGCCTGCATACCGGTCGCTGATAAACTCATATTTATTCATCAGGCTGAAGGACTCCTTATTATAGTAATATGTTTCATTGCCGGGATGTATCTGTAACAGCATAAACGGCAACCTGTCTGCGAAAATACGGCCTCCATACACCTGGTAAGTTACCTGTCCCCATTGGGGTATACGAAAACGCTGGTTAATACTCAAGCTAACCCTTTGATATCCGTACTGGCTACCCAATACACCAACAGCGGCTGTTCCATACAACAGTTCAACTACCGGAAGATGCCCCCGTACCCGCCGTACTTTGCGTGGCGTACGTATCTCCTGCTCTCCCAACGCATATCTCAATTTCAATTGCCATTCCGTATTGACCACATCACCAACCGCATTTTCCGGCAGGAATATTTTGTGAGGCGGCAAAGGCGATAAAGTGCTGAAGCTGCTATGCAGGAACGTTCCTTCCACCGAAAAATTCATCGGCAATTTTTTTGAGATACTGAATTTCATTTCGCGCTCCCGGATAAACTTCTGTGGAATACTTCTTCGGCGAACTACCTGTCCGAATATATTATCCAGGGAAACTTCTTCCCCGTTAAATCCCCGTTGCCGGTTGTCAAGATCATCTTTGAAAGAAGTAAATATGCTATATCCATTTTTCCCCGGAAGATTCCATGCCATGGCTACTTTTCCTTTGATTGCCTTATCACCCGTTCCATAAGCGAGGTATCCCGACAGGCGCAACTGACGGCTGAATTCAGGCGTGGTACCCAGATCAAAACGAAACCGGGTTCCTTCTACGGGATTACGGCTAATCCATTTATACCAGGGCCCTATTTCCACCATGCCCAGCTTTAAGTGTCCGTCCAGCAAAAAAGTTACTTTATCACTCAAACTTTTGAATGCAGGCAGTGCTCTCAGTGTATCCACCAGCGTCATGGCCAACGCCTCGTTGGTGGTCAGGTTTTCAGGCCGGTGCAGATTCCAGTAACTATTTTCCACAGTAGCTGCGCTGTCTGCAATCACCACTTCTTCCTTATTATTACCTGCTGCTATTTTCACCCGAACACCAGGATCATTTATTTTCACCTGCCGGTAATGGGTTGTTTTACGGGCGATGAAAGTATTGCGCTGTTTTCCCAGCGGCGCCAGTTCTACGATAAATCTATCTTTCAATACTATCCATTCCCTTTCCTGTCTTGTTGCAAATTCCTGGATAATCTCCAATCGTTTTACAAAATTAATATTCACCGCTCCATTCACGCTCATACTGATTTTCGACAAAGCCCAGGTAGGACCATGAATCCAGCAGTCGCCCGTAAATACATTTTCTCCTTCCCGTTTAGGCGCAAAGGCCAGGTGAAAATAATGTACGCCATTAATCGTTACCGTATCCAATGCTTTATAATGATAGTATTTATCGCCGGCAACACTCACGGGGCTTATAAATTCCCTCCCGAAAATCTGCATATAATCCTGGTAGGAATTTATTTTCTGGTTGATACCGCCAAGATATTGCATCACAGATTCGTTCCTGATCCCGCCGCTGTGTAATGCTTTGATTTCTTCCCTTACCCGCGGCGGGGAGGTAGTAACATAATAGTCGGAGATAGTTTCGCTTAAGAACACAGGTAAAAAAGAACCGCTTTCGGAAACGCTGTCCACACGATCCAGTATAAACTTAAATGGCTTCATCATACCTGAATGCTGCCATTTTGTTTTGTTGAGATTAGCGATGTCAACTTCCAGCTTATTATACAATTCTGCATAGTAGGTATCATAGCGTCCGGGGGTATTTTCCTTTTTGTGCGCTACAATCTGCCGCCACCATACCAGGCCACGGTTCATTTTTCCCTTCACCTCCACACCTGCTTTCACGGCGGGCTGCAGCTGGATCAACAGCGGCTCCGGTCTGTTAGTTAACGCCGGTTCCAGGGATAATACCTGGTAGCCAACATAACGCACGATCAACGTATCATGGCTATCATGACTTTTATTCAGATGGAAATATCCGGCACTGTCCGTCATACAACCAAAGCCTCCCCTTTTCCAGTATACAGTGGCATAAGGCAATCCTTCCTGCGAAAATGCAGAAACAACTCTTCCGGTGACAGTCACCGGGGGTTGCGCATCAACACGGAAAATTATAAGCAGCAGGCAACAACAGAAAATCCAGCGATTTACAGCACAGTTGTAGGCAATACTCATGCATAAAAATTGAAACGCTCACAAATCCAATTATTCCGCGATGTTTTATACATGACGCCCGAAAAGACATTTCCCCCTATCCGGGATTTAACAGGGTACAGGAGGTGACCTGGATCACATATATTTTAACATTTTGTGATAGTGATGCAGATCACACTACCACCCGGAAAAACCTTTCCATCTTTGTGTTCAATTAAAAAATAAAGTCATGAAAAATCAAAAATTTAACATCTTAAATGCCCAAAGCAATATCGACTGGGTAGGTAAAAAAGTAACCGGCGCACACAATGGTACCATTGCCATAAAAGAAGGCGAAATCGTTTTGAATGATGGTCAACTCAGTGGTGGCAAATTCATTATCGACACTACCTCCATCAGGATACTGGATGTAACTGACCCTGACACCAATGCGCAGTTTGCCGGTCACCTTGCATCGGACGACTTCTTCTCCATTGAAACCTATCCCGAGGCAACGCTGGAGATTACGGCTGTATCCGGCAATCATGTGGAAGGCGCGTTAACCATCAAAGGGATTACACATCCTGTTGGTTTCGATACTGTGATCCAGGTAAACGGCGACCTGCTAACCGCTACCGGCCAGCTGATTATTGACCGCACCAAATACGGCATAAGATTCCGCTCCGGTAACTTCTTTAAAGACTTAGGGGATACTTTGATCTACAATGATTTTGAATTAAACATCAGCATTACCGCTAAAGCTGCATAAGCAGCCCAGGCACAAAAAATAAATCATGCCTTACGTTAAAATTGAAGTAACCCGGGAGGGTGTCACCAAACAACAAAAGCAGGCACTGATCAAGGGTGTCACCGATCTGATCACGGATGTGTTAAATAAAGATCCGCATCTAACCCATGTGGTGATCCGGGAAATAGACCTGGACGATTGGGGATATGCAGGAGAACAGGTATCTGCACTGAGAGAAAAAGGTATAACAGCTGATAAAAAATAATAGCATGAAAAAGTTAACAATAATTGTAACCGGCGCCTCCTCCGGCATCGGCAAAGAAATAGCCCGTCATTTTCTGCAAAAGGGCGACAACGTAATCATCAATTCTTCCACCGCCGAAAAACTGACACGGGTATACGAAGAATTGGGCGCCGGTGAAAACCTGGCTATGGTAGCAGGCGATGTGGCAGATAAAAATACCGGCAACAAACTGCTGGCAACTGCCCTGGAAAAATTTGGCGCCGCAGATGTACTGGTCAACAATGCCGGCATCTATGAAAACAGGCCTTTCCTCGAAGTAGATGAAACTTATCTCGACCGGTTCTTAAATACCAATCTGAAGGGCACCTTCTTTACCACCCAGGCTATTATTCCGCAGATGCTCAAACAACAGGGCGGTGTGGTGATTAATATTGGCACCCCACTGGTAAACCATGCGCTGGGCGGCGCTCCGTCTACTGCACCCATTGCCTCCAAAGGCGCTATACATGCACTCACCCTGCAGCTGGCAGCAGAATTTGGTAAACATAATATCAGGGTAAATACCATTGCCGCCGGTGTGATACGCACTCCCATGCACGGCGATCAGGCCGATCAGAGCGCGGGCATACACCTGCTCAACCGGGTAGGCGAAGTAGAAGACATCGCCGAAATGGTGGACACCATTTCAAGAAGTAACTTTATCAACGGAGCCATCGTCAATGTAGACGGCGGCATGGCAGCCGGTCATCACCTGAACTAATATGAAAACAGGTTTCCTAACCGCTTTGCTATCGTTAACACTGTTGGTAGTAAAGGCACAAAAATCAACGAAAATGGACACCTCCAAACAAGATGCAGCAGCCATCACCCAGGCGCTGGAAGATTATTACTTTAAAGGACTTTATGTCGGCGATATTAATACCCTGCGCAAAATTTTTTATCCCGGCACCTTATTGTTCGGCGATATAAAAGGGCAGCCCTATGCCAAAACATTGGAGCAATACCTCGATGGAGTGGCGCATCGTCAAAGTCCTAAAGACTCGGGCAAGCCATTTAAAGGAACGGTGCTGTCGGTAGAAGTGATTAACACCATTGCGGTTGCAAAGGTGAATATCAAAATGTACGATTTCAATTATTACGATCTGCTTTCGTTACACAAAATTGATAACCGCTGGGTGATCGTTCATAAAATGCTGACCGACGTAGCGGAATAAATTTAACACTTAACCTGTAAGTGATGAACACTTCAAAAGTATGGTTTGTAACCGGGGCTTCCCGGGGACTGGGATTGAGTCTTGTAAAAAAGCTGCTCGATAACGGTTACCGGGTGGCCGCCACCTCGGGAAATGCACATCTGCTGAGCATCAGTGCCGATTTCCCATCCTGACCAGGAGCTGTCCCTCTTGCCAATAAGCGATCTTTTATTTTCTATCTGAAAACATTTAACTTTAAAAAAGTAGTATGAAATACCGCTTATAACACCATGGACGCTAAAGAGATTTTAAAAGCAAACATAGATAGGATCACCGTGCTGCCCCGGGAGCAGTTCGACTATTTCTTCCAACACTTTGAAAGCCGTAGTTTCAAAAAAGGACAGGCCGTTATTACAGAAGGCGACCAGGTAGATGGCGAGTACTTCGTGCTCTCCGGCTGTTTAAAATCTTTCTTTATCAACAACGATCTGAAAATGTTCATCCTGCAGTTTGCCATGCCTGGCTGGTGGACTTCTGACTATAACGCTTTATACAATCACACCAGCGCTACCATCAATGTGGACTGTATTACCGATGCGGAAGTACTTTATCTCAGCAATGGCGACCGGGAAAAAATATGCAGTGAACTCCATGCAGTGGAGCATTTTTTCCGGTGGCGCACCAACAAAGGATATGTTGCCTCACAGAAAAGATTATTGTCTTTGATGAATAATAATGTGAAACAACGGTATGAAGAATTACTGAAACTGTACCCCGAGCTATATAACATGGTTCCTAAAAAGCTGATCGCGGCCTATTTAGGGGTATCAAGAGAAACGCTCAGCCGCCTCTATAACGACTAGACAACCGGGATGACTGCCCTCCCTTTTCGCAGAAAACGTCAAGAATCCTGACTGCCTTGCCCTTTACCACTCCTACCATGATCTAACCGGGTATGGAATATTTCTGATACGGAAATTTATTTTTTATATCTTGGCCGGCTCTAGTTATAGTTATACTATCTTAAAATAAGCACGGTTCAATGATTAAAATTCCTCTTACGCTGGTTTGTTCTCTTACAGCGTTTATGTTAGTAAAACCATTTTCAGCACATTCTCAGACTACGCCTGCTGAATTAAACATCACCCGATTTGCCGGTCCCTCTGTAACCCCCAGCCCCGCTTGTCTGGCGGTTGCGCCAACCGGTGAGGTATTTGTTGGAGTGGACATGATAGGTTCTCTTGGAAAAGATCCGGGAAAAGGCCGGATACTCAAGCTGGTGGACAAGGACAATGATGGTAAAATGGATACGCATACTGATTTTGCCACTGTGGACAACCCACGTGGTATTATTGCAATGGGTAACCAGGTATTTGTGTTGCACACGACATTTTCTACTGAAACAGGCAAAGCCACGGGGATGGCCCTGGTGGTTTTTGAAGATAAAGATGGCGACGGTAAGGCAGATGGAGCGCCTAAACCGCTGGTAGAGCATCTCAGTAATGCCAAATACATCCAGGAGCGTGGAACTGACCATGCTACCAACGGTATCCGCATGGGTATCGATGGCTGGATCTATATTGCTGTGGGCGACTTTGGCTTCCATGACGCCACCGACCGTTCCGGCAAAAAGCTGACTATGCTGGGTGGAGGAATCGTAAGGGTACGCCCCGACGGTACTGAACTGGAAATATTTACCCATGGCACACGTAACGTATATGACGTTGCCATTGACCCTTATATGAATGTGTTTACAAGGGAAAACACCAATGATGGCGGAGGATGGAATGTACGTTTCTCGCATCATATCCAATCTGGTGAATACGGATACCCGGTGTTGTTCCAGCATTTTACAGATGAAATATTGCCTGCCCTGGCCGACCTTGGCGGTGGTTCCGGTACCGGCGCCTTATATATGTCAGAACCCAACTGGCCTGCGAAATACAACAATGTTCCGATGATGGCCGATTGGGGAAGAAGTATGCTGTACATTCACAGGGTGAAACCTGATGGTGCTTCATTCACACAAAAAGAAGAAGATTTTATAGCACTGCCGCAGATTACGGACCTGGATGTTGACGGATCAGGCAGACTTTACCTTTCCGCATGGGATGGCGCCGGTTATTCCGGTAGTGATACCATCGGTTTTGTAGTTCGGGCGGTACCAAAAGACTGGACCTATAAAGCATTCCCGGACCTGGCCAAAGCACCGGTAGACGAACTGGTTAACCTGCTGAAATCTGCCAGCGCCGTAGCCCGGTTAAATGCTTCCCAGGAACTAATCCTGCGTGCCGACCAACAGGGAATTGCCGCTGCATTGAAGATCGCCTCCGACGCACAGCAGCCTTTATATGCCCGCGTAGCCGGTCTCTACACCTATGCGCAGGCTACCGGCAAAGATGGTATTGCTGCGTTAGTAGAGCTGACAAAAGATCCATCTGTAAAGGAGCACGCCCTCCGTGCCCTGGCAGACCGCAAAGGCATACTGGCAGATGTTCCTGAGCAACCATTCCTCGACGGTCTGAAAGACCCGTCGCCACGCGTTCAGGCTGCGGCGATAGTAGGATTGGGACGTTTGGGTCGCATGGAAGCAGCCACTGCATTGTTACAAACAAAAGTGCCGGCCTCATTTGTGGCGCCTGCAAAGGAAGTGGAAGGACCACACGCTACGCCTAATGCCGCGATAGTATTGCCTCACCTCGCGGTGCGGGCACTGTTGGAACTTAATGCAGTAGATGCTACGGTAGCTGCGCTTAACGGTCCGAATACTACGCTCGCATTATGGGCTTTACGCTATATGCACGATGATAAAGCAGTGAATGGATTAATTGCTGCCTATAAACAATCGAAAGACCCTAAGGTGAAAAAGCAGATCATGACAACATTGGCACGCCTCTACAAAAAAGAGGACACCTATGACGGATCCTGGTGGTGGAGTACCCGCCCGGATTCGCATGGCCCGTATTACAAAGCGGTGAAGTGGTCCGGATCTCCGTTGATTGAAAGTTTCCTGAAGAAGGAAGCCCAGAAAGCCGGTCCTGCCCGCATGGACCTCTTCAGAGACCTCGATGCCCGTCATAGAATGGAGATCGCAGCATTTGCCCCACTGAAAAAGGCAGAACCCGTTGCGGCAAAGGAACCTAAAGTGGACCTCGAGAAAATAAAAAGCAAGAAAGGCCAGGTAGGTAAGTCTTCTATTGAAGACGTACTGCTGGCGGTGAAACAGGTAAAAGGTGATCCCGCCAAAGGAAAGATACTGTTTACCAACCAGGGTTGTATTGCCTGTCATAGCCTCAACAGGGGGGAAAAAATGAAAGGACCTTTCATGGGACAGATCGGCTCTATCATGAACAGCGAGCGGATTGCTGAGTCCATCCTGAAGCCCAATGCGTCTATATCCCAGGGATTTGCAACAGTAACCGTAACCGCGAAGGGTAATAAAACCTATGTTGGATTTGTAACCGAAGAAACGGCTACCAAAGTAGTCATGAGAGATATTTCCGGGCAGGTATACACGGTGAATGCCGCAGATATCCTGAGCCGTAAAGAAATGAAAACATCGATGATGCCTACTGGTCTTGCGAACTCATTATCCTATGAGGAGTTTGCATCACTGGTTAACTTCCTGGCACAGCAAAAGAAATAAAGCCTTTTATAAGGTCATAACCGTAACTACAGAAGCGGCCAACATGGAATTGAATTCTATGTTGGCCGCTTTTTTTGGAGGCCTTTATATCTCCCATAAAATAATTTTAATTTTACGGGTGATAAAATGCTGTTCCCGGTATATACAGGTGACTAAATCCACAATAGTATGCAAACAATACCAGACAATACCCTGCTTGATAAGCTGAGAAGTGAGGATAACGCTTCTTTTGCGGTGTTGTATCAATACTATTTCCCTGCAATAGCCACCTATATTATCAATAACTATGGGAGAAGTGAAGATGCGGAAGATATCTTCCAGGAAGCAATTATCGTACTACTACACAAAGTAAGACAACCTGATTTCCAGCTTACCGCCGCCCTGAAAACCTATCTCTTTTCCATTTGCAGGAACCTCTGGCTGAAACGCCTGCGGGATAATAAATTGTTGCCGGTAGCAGACGTAGAAATATATCATTGTGAAAATGAGGTCTTTCTTACAGAAATACATCGGGAGAAAAGCAAAGATGAAAAAGTACAGTCCTGGATAACCAGGATTACCCGGCATTGCCAGCATATTTTAAAAGCTATCTTCTTCTACCAGGAACCGATGGATATGCTGATGAAAAAAATGGGGTGGAAAAACAAGCATACTGCGGCCAACCAGCAATACAAATGTATTCAACAGGTGAAGAAAATAAAACAAACCGAAGAAAGCGCATAGTTTTTTGGGTGATAATTTTTACCGGCTGGTATTAATAAGCAAATCACCCGTAAAACAAATCATTATGTCAGCAACCACGAAAATTGTTCTTTGCATTGTTTCCCTGGTATTAACAGGTATCTGTCTTTATCATTTCTTCGGCTAACCAAAAACAGTTAAAATGAAAGCATCTGTCAATATCTGGGGAATTAAAGAATTCGAAGGAGATGGAGAACATTGCCCCATTATTCCGGCCAATCTTCCCTGGTATAAGAAAGTATTCTTAACATTTTTTCGTTTCGGGGTATGTCCGCTTTGTGTTACTATGAGTGTAGGTTATAGTATCCGCCGGTTTTTCAGGAGATGAAAACATGCTGAAGTATTTCGTCATTAACAAGCCCGTAAATATGGCTGCTTACGGGCTTGTTAATGATTTCGTTTTCACCCAACCGGCTCAGGGACTCTATTCGATGTACTTGTCCCCCGCCATCTGATCAAAGCGGCCATTCCCCCGTCAAATCTCCATAAACATCTTCTTAATCTCCCCGTGATACTTATCTTCACTCACCTTTAATATCTCATCAATCAAATCAGTGGAAACGGGCCTGGGATGCGGATACTTATTCCGCAAAAGAAAATTCCTTAATGCTTCATTTACTTTACTTTCACCAATCAGCTCACTGAGCTTAACCATTACTACAGCCCCCTTTGAATAGGAAATATGCGTATCGCCATCCTGTACTTTATATAGTGGCCGGTTCTCTGAGAGTCCTTTTTCCATATCATAGATCTGCTGATGTACCTGCACTCGCTCCAGCATTTTTTGACGGCCATGCATTTTTTTATACAACATCATCTCTGTATACATTGCCAGCGTTTCCGTCAGCATCGCTGCTCCTTCCCTATCGTCGGGATCTACCTGGTTATTCCCCCACCACAAATGAGACAGTTCATGACCGGCTAATTCATTAACGACATCCTGTTGCTGGTCAGCTTTAATATTTGCATGAAAAAGCATATTCTCCGTCATAAAAATATTTGCCGGGTAAGCTGTAGCTGCAAAACCGCTGGTGAACGAAGATACCTCCGAAAAGGTGAGCGAGCGAAACGGGTATGCGCCGAAATTTTCCTGGCAATAATCCAGCGTATTTTTCGCGCAGGAAATCAGGTGCGCTACATTCTCATCATGCTTGGGGTGATAATAAACGCTGATCTCAATCCCCTTGTATGTGGTACGACTTACGCTGTATGTGGCCGAAGCAACCGCAAAGCGAAAAGGAATTGGTTCATTTGTTTTATAATGAAAATAGTTCCTGTTGCCCTGCCGCCATTGCTTTATCAGCTCTCCTGTACCAATAGCCGTTTGCCCGGAGTCTGTTGAAATAAGCATATCTGAATAAATAAAATCCGGGGTAGAAGATTTAGGCGCAGTCAGGGTGGTTACTTTTGTGACTGCGCCTAATCCCCATTCTTTCCGTTGTAAGCTGTCCGTTACCTCTTTTTGTGGCAGATAACCTATTTGAGGATAATAGCGGCTGATGCGCAGAAAGGACCCATTCTCCATAATAGCATTAAAAGACTGATGACCATTAACCGGCGCCCAGCTGTAGGATAGTTCAAAATGAATAACAGCACTGTCGTTGGGTTGCAGGCCGTGGTTCAACCTTAGTGGGGTAACCGCCTGGTTAATTTGTATCTCCTCTCCCTTCGATATGTACGCCGCATGCAGCATGTGGAGGTGCTCATCAAAATTGATCAGCAGGTTATGGATGGTGGCTGTTGTGAAGTTCTTAATAATATAGCTCCCAACTATTGTATAGGTCCTTTTACCGGGGTATAAACTGATATTGGACGTAACGGCAGTAACAACAGGTTGTGGGATATCCTGGTATTTGCGGTACAGTTTTTCGTAGCGTGCCGCTGCTTCCGGTTTTAGTCTACCGTCTTTGCTTACATATCCATGCATAAAGGCTTTACCGGAGAAAAAACTGACGGCAACCAAAGCAAGCATACCTGAAAGACGGACTACGCTTAGACGCCCATTTTTTATAACGCCATAAATAAGCCATAGCATCCCCACCACACATGCGCCAAAAGCCAGTCTCTCAACAAAGGAAGGCAGATATGCACCATATCCGTTAAAGTCACTGTAAACCCCGTTAAAGCCTGAAAAGAAACGAAAAAGAGGAAAGGCGATGATTTTCTTCGACAGGGGGCTTGCCATTGCAAGTGTCACTAATATGCATACGCTTAACGCAATATAATTACGGGGTACCAGTTGGTTGATGAATAATAACATTCCCGTGAGCAATATCAACGGACAGGTATTAAAGATCACCACCCCTCCATAAGCCTTCCAGTCAATAGTGGGATAATGGTAAGCCAACTGGAAACTTAGTCCCAGCGCAATAAGCAATACTGTATAACATAACAGCAGTAATACACAACTGAACCAATGCCCCCATTGCCGGAATGAAATATGCGGGGTGGTATTTTCAATCGCCGAAAATTTCACGTTACTGCTTTTCCAGAACAGGTCGTGCGCGAAGTACACCATTAACAACATACCCATAAAATAGAAGCTCTCCGAAATGGTGGCAGCCATTAACCCGGAGCTGGCGTACTGCTGCGGTAGCCGGATGCCTTTTTCTATAACGGCATACATCTCCATCCCGGTATAAAACAGCAGGATCACCACGCTGGCAATGAACGGAATATTTTTGTAAGTATAGCCTATATCTATTTTCACAAACGACCATATCGACTGCCACTTCGTTCGAAAGTTATACCTGGTGGCTGTTGTAAGAACCGGCGCCTGGTGTGGCGGAAACGATTTTTCCGCTGCCGTGGATGGCCTGCTACCCGTTCTTCGCCCTGTACCGGAAAGCCCCGTATAACCTAACCATACACATATAAACGAAACTGCCAGTACGATCAGCCTGTTCATTAAAAAGTATCCCCATGGCAACAATAGTACAGTATTGCGTTGACTCACCGAAAGTGCCCTGCTATCATAGAAATAAGCCGACAATCCAAACGGATCTATCAATGCAGATACCTGTTGCGTAGCTAAAGACTGCGGCGATGCCTGCGCCATCAAAGGCGAATTAGAAAATAGCAATGTTACCATGTATAGTACGTACAAAAGCAGGCCACCTATTGCCATCATCAACTTACTCTTCGTTCTCCACGCAATACACGACAGAAAGCAGCATACAAACAAACTGTTGATACAGCCAAACAGCAGGAATGGATATAGGTAATAAAGAAAGTGTATGGAAAATCCCGCTCTCATTTGCTGTCCGATAGCGAACCCGATTGTACCCAGCAGGAAGCCGGAAACCGTAAGGGTTAACAGCGACAGGAAATGGCCGCTTGCGAAATTACCCTTACCTGCCGGTGTCGTAAAAAGGATAAGATCAAACCGGGTATCCCATTCCATAAAGAGCAGTTTCTGTGCAAAAACGGTAGCAATAAGGATAGTAGACAAGCTTAACATTCCCAGCATAAACCCAATGGTATAGGAGCCATTGAAGTTAATCCCTTCGCCTGCCGACAGCTTAAACTGGCTACCGGCGAATATCCCCGCACCCAGGAAACATACAATTCCCAGGTAGGCAGTGAAACGCTTCGTATAGCCTTTTATATCAAAAAGAAAAATTGCTTTCATGCGTTATTGGTGATACAGGGTATGAAAATAGGCATGCTCCAGGGTTGGGGCTAATGGATAAAAGCCCTCCGGTTGTTGCCCGGAAAAAACAGTAATATGCATAGCGCCTGCTATCAGCTGCCTGCCGATGATTTTGCAGGAAGACTCGTACGATGGTAATTCAGATGTACGAATCTGTTTGGTCCATACTTTCCCCACTAATGTATTTACCATCTGCGCAGGACTCCCTGCAGCCTGTAAAATGCCGTCTTTTATTACCGCCATTTGCGGGCAGAGATTCCGGACATCTTCAACGATATGCGTTGAAAGGATAACAATTATTTTTTCGCTTATTTCACTCAGCAAAATATTGAAACGGCTCCGCTCTTCCGGGTCCAGCCCGGCAGTGGGTTCGTCTGCAATAACAATCTGTGGGTTTCCAAGTAATGTCTGGGCCACACCAAAACGTTGTTTCATGCCGCCCGAAAACGTATTCACTTCTTTATCTTTCGCATGATATAAATTTACTTTTTCAAGCAGGTACAGAATTTGAGATTTCCGCACAGCAGCACTGTCTATACCTTTAAGCATGGCAAGATGTTGCAGCAAATCATAGGCAGAGATTTTAGGATACACGCCAAAATCCTGTGGTAAAAAACCAAGCTGCTTCCGGATAAATGCCGGTTGTTTTATTATATCTACGCCGTTAAAAATGATGCTCCCTTTGTCGGGCTTTTGCAGCCCAACAATTGTTTTCATCAGCGATGATTTACCTGCCCCGTTCGGTCCCAATAAACCGAACATCCCATTGGTAATGTCCAGTGATATATTGCTGAGTGCCCTTACGCTATTTTGATAGGTGAGCGAAAGCTGATCAATGCAAAGCCTGTTCATTTTACTAATGTTTAGATAATACAATCCCCTGCAACGGCTGTCCATTGCTTTTTACAAGTTGTTAGATGATAAATTACGGGTGTTCTCTGTGTTCTAAAATATCACCGGGCTGACATTCCAGGATTTTACAAATGGCTTCCAGCGTGTCAAACCGTATACCTTTGGCTTTCCCGGTTTTAAGTATGGATAAATTGACCGGCGTAATTCCTAATTTTTCTGCCAATTCTTTGCTTTGCATTTTTCGCTTTGCAAGCATCACATCAATATTTATGATAATTGGCATAACTATATAAATAAGTCTTGTTCCTTTTGAAGTTGCAGTCCCTGTCTGAATATGGCCGCCAGAAAATAAGCAAAAATACCGAGGAACAAATGCACGATCACCAGCACCCATACTACGCTTTCCAGCTGAACAAAAAAACCGGATAATATGGCACAGGAAACCGGTACCAGCATATTAAGCAGGTAGAACCGGCGCAAATGAGTGATATTTTGCGATGTAAATAACCTGGGCTGATAAAATACTTTGAAAACCCTGGAGGCGGCCCAAAAGAATAAGCTATATAAGCTCAATGGCAGCAGGAATGAGAATACCACATAAGGCGCGTTATTGTCTATATTGAGAAAAGGCTCGTTTGTAAACGGGTACATAATATGAATGTACTTCCCTTCCCCATATGGCGCTATGCCCTGTTGGGTAAGCAAACAAATAACTGAATACAAAGTGGTGGCAAGGTACCCCAGTGCCAATATATTACTGATATAATACAGTATTTTAGAAACGACTTTTACACGTATCATTTTCTGGAATTAAACTAACTATCCCAAAAGTAATAATTAATTATCGTAAAACGATAATTAATTATTGTTAATTTTATTTCCAGAACGCTTTAACTCATTTTTCCAACATCGATTTAATCAACAGGTCCATCTCCACATTCAGCATGAAAGATACGCGCATCAATACTTTTCCATCCCTGTCCAGCAGGATCTTGGTGGGATAAGCACTGATGTCGTAAGCCTTTACAATGTCGAGTCCACCATTGCCTTCATCGTTTAGCACATGCACCCAGTTCACCTCATCCTTTTTAATAGCGGCCAGCCAGGCAGCTTTACCCTCTGCGAATACGTGCTGTCCATGCGCATTTTCGTTTGCAACGGCAACAATTTCCAGACCTTTGTTTTTATAAGTATCGTATAACTCTTTTAAGTGAGGGTGGCTTTGCCGGCAGGCGCCGCACCAGCTGCCCCAAAAATCAAGTATAACTAACCTGCCCCTGTAATCACTCAACCGGATGGTTTTACCAAATTGGTTTTTCCTGGTAAAGTCAGGTGCCTGTTGCCCTTTAGGGCTTAGTTTCTTCCAGGCGGCTATCCTGTCGCGGATCTGTTGGGCTGCATGCATCTTTTTAAGCCGGTCGCTCAAACGCTCGTAAGCCGCGGAATAGCTATCTGTGGTGTACATCTCGTTATTATCTTCCAACTCATACAAGCTCATATAAGAGTCGGGATGCTCCTTCGCAAACTGCTGCTTCATCAGTAACTTTTTCTGGTAAAGGGCCGCAGGTTTGGTGGTAACTAACTTATAAAAAGCTATACTATCCCTGACCATGTCCAGCGATTCTATTTCCCTTCCTAAGGCCTCCTCCCCGATATCCTTATTCAGTATGGTATCTAAGGCATTGAAATCCCCGATCACGTCCGTTTCACTTACCCCGTCCTTAGCCAGGAAAGCCATTACGGCTTTCAGGTTCAGGTCAGACAGGCGCACAGGCTCCTTCGGTGCTTGTTGACAGAAGCCGGACAGGGGAAACAACAGCACGCTCCACAACATTATTCTTTTCATGATGGTTGATTTTATATATAGGCATCCCGGGTAGTAAAAAGGGTGAATAGTTAGCAGGTGGATTATATCGCGGTACTCCGGGAACTCCTGGAAAGAAATGTAACAGATGGTTAAAGTATGTTTGCCCTTACGGGAGAAATAAAAAATGCCGGTACAGTTTCCTGCACCGGCTCGGGGAACAATTTATTTTTATTGCGTTGGGGTTTCGGTTAATGACAAACTCGTTAAGACAGCCATTAAAAAATTCAACTTTTGGGGTTTGTAAACATCCCATTTTTTCTGCCAGCCTCTGCCACGGGGCCGGTTTGATGGGATCGCCGGATAAAAGGCCGCTTGAGCGACTCTTCCTGCTAATCCTTAATGGATTGTATTACAGCAGCAAAAGTATAAGACAGAACAGCAAGAGTCAACTGCGAAAATTCGCAGGTTAGCCGATTCTTTATTATTTTACACTTAAAAAGATGGATCCTGATAAGTTGGCATATGGTAACTACTCTAAAGCATTTATAACAAATGTACCGGCAAATCTGAATAGCCCTGAAGCCCTGCATTTTAAAAATACCATTCGCCGGTTTCCGGAAGAAGCCATCTATATCTATTCTTTCAAGGAAAATAAAATGCTGTATGCCGATGGCTGGGAACCCCTTCTGGGCTACCGCGACGATGAAATCAGCATGCTCACCATTGTAAATATCACAGCGCCGGAATATGCTCCTTTCTCCAATGAGCTGAACGATAAGGCCCTGATGTTCCTGCACAGTAAGGTCATAGAGGAAGAACATCAATACAGTTTCACCATCGAACTAAAAAAACTCCATAAAAACGGTACGCCGGTACCCCTTATCTGGAAAGTGGGTGTATTTGCCACGGAAGGAGGAAAAGTAACCTGTATCATCGGGCATTCCCAAAGGAATGAGAGCATTAAATTCGGCAGCGTAATGCGCTATGCCGCCTATGGCCCGGAAAAGTCGGAATTTGAAGAAGAGCTGAACAAGCAGCTGTTCCGGCATTACGCCATTTCTGAAAAAGAAAAAGATGCCCTCGCCCTGGTGGCAGAAGGCTATTCTTTCAAAGAAATTGCAGCCAGGTTCAGCGTATCACAATCGGCCATAGAGAAGAGGATACTGCCGATGTATAAACGTTTCGGTGTTAAAAGTCTGACCCACCTGATCAGCTTTGCATTTGCAAATCATATTCTCCCTTAGACCTGGCGCCCCTGGCAACAGGTATATGGCGCTGCAGGTTCAGTGAAAGCATTTTGTCCCTTTCCACACCTATGCTGTGCAACATATCCTGCCAGTTGGCAGACAGTTTACGGTCCTTATCATCATTTCCCAACACCCAGATCACATTGGTGTCCTTCAGCGCGGTGCGGTTGATATCCCTGGTAGACAGGGCATCCACAAAGCCCAGGAAGCGGTCTGAAGTGATCAGGTCTTCCTTTACCGGATCGCCCGGGTTGATATCATCTATCACCAGGATGGAGGCCTTACGCCAGGTCCACAGCACATCCGCGGTGTTATCGTCGTCCTGTTCAAAGAACATACAGTACAACTTCATCGCAGAGGTATATATGGCCGAATAGTGGCGGATAGACAGCTCTGTCGCTATTGCCACGCTGAGACTGGTTTTGCCACTGTTCTTAGGCCCGAACAGGAACAGGTGCATACCCATGGTATTGCTATCGAGGAAGCGTTTTATCAGCTCAATATCCTCCGGTGCAATCTGTTCCGTGCTCCACTGGCTTAAGCGGAACTGGAAAGGATATCCCGGCGCCTGCAGGTACATTTTTGTGAGATACCAATAATAGGTGGGATACAGGCACAACGTAGCTGTTACCATTACTACTCCTCTCGCCATGGGCGTATCATAGCATAACAGGGCGCAAAAAAATGCACCCAGCCAGAAAAAAAGCAGGTCGGTGATGGTATCGAAAGCAACATTTCCCCAGGCAGGTTGAAAAACATAAGAACTTACTCCTCCCTTTTTACCTAACGTTAACGGCCATAGGAAATTGAGGGTTTCAAATACCAGCCAGATGCCGCTGATCAGGCAGGCAGCATTCAGCGAAGCCTTTGCCGGCGACATATGCGGCTTCATCATCAGAAAAGCGATAAAGGCAGGAATAAACCCCAGCGAAAAATGCCCAAACTGGTTAGCCAGCCAGGTATAGGTTAGCGTAACGCCCCGGTAAGAGTCCTTACCGCCAAGATCAGCCTTCAGCTGACGGGCCATATTTCTAAACGTAATCGTTTTTTTCATGAGCATTTACGGGAAAGCAGCGGGCTATAAATTAGGAGTAAATATAATAAATCTCCTAACATCTCCGCAAACACGCCTTTTGCGGGTGAGGTAACAATGCTTTCCTGTCGCTGTTAATCATCCAATCCCTTTCCATCAAGGATGTGCGCTATATATTTTTCAACCCTCGATACCCGGGTTTTGGATTGTTTGGGTGCAGCGAAATGAAGGAGGTATCCTCTTTGGCGTCCCGGTGTAAGCTCATAAAAAGCTGCTCTCAGTGCAGGGTTTCTATCTAATTCTGCTTGAAATTCTTCCGGCATGGTGAACTCTGCCACCGTTTTCAAAGGCGCTTTCACCCCGCTTTCTTCGAGTTCAACAGCTTCAAAAATATATTTTTTCAGGGTAGATGCCAGCTGTTCTATTTCTTTCAAACTGGTAAACCGCACCTGCCTGGCTACCTGTACATTTTCTGTTTGCTGGATCAGAATCCCTTTGGGATCCTTTAGCATCACGCCTTTCATAAACAACACCGCACAGTAGTCTTTAAATGCATGTATTAAAACGATATTGCTATTTTCGTAGGTGTAGCAGGGAACACCCCATTTTAATTCTTCTGTGAGGTGACAGTCGAGTATAATCGTTCTCAGTTTGTTCAGTTCTTTCTGCCACTTTTCTGCTTTCTTAAAATAAAAATCTACTTTAGGATTCATTGGATTCATGGAATTTACTTTTTCAAATTAACTAAAAATAATCTTTCTGTCCACCGGTCTGAAATTCCAGGATACAATCGTCAGGGTGAGCAACAGCAACGAGGGAAATATTTCATTCGCTGTACCGGCGGCTAAATGCGAAACTGCGGCTCCTGACATGGCAAAGAAAAATCCGGCGTAAGCCCACTCTTTTAGTAACGGTAATTTAGGCATCAGCAGTACTATAACACCAAAAATCTTCCACACCCCAATGATCGTCATAAAGTAGCCGGGATAGCCCAGGCGGCTGATAAAATCCACCTCCGTTTGCACTTTGAATAACTGTACCAGGGCGCTGGAAACCATGCCCAGCGAGAGCCAGAGTGTGGCGATCCAATAGATGATTTTATTTCTCTTTGTCATGATGTATTATTTTAGTTTGCCAATAACTTCCTGCAAACGATTATGCGCCATATCGAGTCCCTTAGCCATGCCTACGCCTATATGTATCATCTGGTCCCTGAGTGCAGCCGACCGGTATAAGGTATGGATATTGATTTTGCTGGTGTCGTCGGTCAGTGCTTCAAACTCCAGGAACTCGAGCTGCACGCCAAAAGGTGTATTCTCCATTTCAAATGTCCGGGTAATTTTTTGTTCCGGCACAAACTCATGGATTACCCCGTTGGCCCGGAATACCACGTTACCACGACCATCCTTTGTTTGGATCTGCCAGCTGCCATGGGGTTTGTTCTCCAGCTTCACTACTTCCGTACCCATCCATTGTTCCAGGAATTCAGGTACGGTGTATGCTTTAAAAAGCAACTCCAGCGGCAAATCAAACTCCCTTGTAATAAGCAGCTCCTGCTTTCCGTCTTCGGCGTGAACTTTCGTTTTTTGTTCCATAGCGCGTTATTTTTTGGTTTTGTATTTTTTCATGATGTCTTCTAACTTATTAAATCTGTCGTCCCACATTTTCCGGAATGGCTCGATGAAGTCTGCTATTTCTTTCATTTTTTTTGCGTTTAAATAGTAATAAATCTCCCTGCCGTTTTGCTGTTGCTCCAGTAATTCGCATTCTGTGAGTATCTGCAGGTGTTTGGATACGGTTGGCCTGGCGGTGTCAAAATTCGAGGCTATTGCGCCCGCTGTCATGGATTGTGAGGCCACCAACAGCAGGATAGCCCTCCTTGTAGGATCGGCTATGGCTTGAAATACGTCTCGTCTTAAGTTCATTATGTAGCTATTTGACTACAAATATATGCGTAGTCATTTAACTACACAAAATTTTTTTTGAAAATTTGGGGAGCAGCGAAATCAGCAGTTCCAAAAATGGGGCGATCAGGGCGCGTGTCCTGAAACAAATATGGAGGTAAAACGAACCCGCCATTTAAAATACGCAGCAACTATTTATGTAGATAGTTTACCAAACGTCGTTTCTCTGAATTGTTTGAATTCGCTCTCATCCCAGAAATCCGAGATGCCGCGTTTGCTTTTGTATTGTTGTGCCCATGACCATAGTACTGTTTCTTTTGTATAGGTGAAATCCTCGCTTGTATCCCATGGATGACGGAGTCGTGGCTTTGTGTTAGCCCAGCTAATGTTAACTTCGTTCATATTATAGTGATGAAAACATAGATCATGGAGGGCGATTTTATAAGATATGCCAGCTTTGACGGGAAGGTTATGAATATTGTATTTGTTTGTTTCTACCAATGTTTCGTCGGTATCATAAGCACCATACATAATAGCTGACTTTTGCCCCCAACCATTTGTGTTAAGAAGCAACTGATCGCATATTTCTGTAACAAAGAAAGGTTGCGGCATTTTTAAAAGGTTATATCTGCAAGTGAATTTTTTTTGCATAAGAACTAGTTGGGATGCATGGTGTAATGTGAATGCATCCCGTAGAATTTCGGCGACACGATAGGTTTTATTCGGCACAATGAATTCGTCCATATCGATAAAGAAACACCAATTGCTTTTATTGTGGGGATTGTTATGCAGTTTTTCCACAACATGCTTCCTGCACGCAGCAGCCTGAGCGAAGACGATCTTCCCGTCTATTGTTGGTTGCCATTTTCGCAGGGAGACCCTGTCCTGATACTTTTCCGTTATTTTAATCAGTTCGTCCTGTAAGTCGCTGTCGGACATTTTGGGAAACAGTTTTTGAATAGGGTACCCGTATTTATTTTTCCCTGTAACTGCAACGGATTGACCGTTGAGAGAGATGGGATCTGTGCTGGTGGAGCCACTATTGTCATACAGGGAAATTTGCCGTACTCCCAGATCGATATGATATTGGATCCATTCATCCAGGAACATAATATTTTCTCTTGGAATCAATACAGTATGTATATCCCATTCAGGACTATAATTTATATGGTTCGCTCCCCAATCATGTTCATTCCAGGTTTTGTCCTGTGATATTGTTGTTGGAGCGCTTCGATCAGTTTGGACGGAACCGATTTGGAGGCGGCTATTAATGAAATTGATCAACCCCAAGGATTTAGGAAAAACTATTTTTCTTGCAAAAAATGCTTGGCTTTTAGCCAGACGCTCAGCATCTCTCATATCGAGCGTTCTTGGGAAGTCCGGCCCAGTTTTCCAGTCGATATGCCGAAGATGGTCGTTCACCACCATTTTCCGGAATGGTGAACTAGCAATGATCGTATGAAAAAACATTTCATCTGGGACCATTGTATACCTGAAAAAATCTAAAATTTCCGGATTATCCCGGATAAAATCATGGAAATAGGCCAGGCATTCTCTTGTAATACTCCACCATTGAGATCCACCATGGATCTTCTTTCTGTTGCCTTGGGCATTGATTTTTGATTGCTCTTTTTGCTCCTGGTATAGTCTGTAGCTTTCATTATATCCCTTTTCGTCAATTTCCCACTTGTATAAAACCCTATCCAGCCCTCCATTATTTGCCCAGTTTTTATAGGGTAATGAATGGATTTCAAAGAATAGCTTACCATACTTTTTTGTTAAAAATTCGTTCACCGCTTCCTGAGATACTAAAGGGTAGTCTAGTCCACTAAGCAGATGTATGTAAGCCTTTTGATCAGGGAGCAATACTTCGTGGGCCGTTTTAATTAATTGAATTGTTGCGAGAATCTGGCTAAATCCACCCCAGTTAACGTTAACCCTTTTATCATCATCTAGTAACCAAGCATTTTGTTGCGCAAGAATCCAGTCTTTAATATGGGGAGGAATCGTGCTTTTAGCATCAATATGAATAATAAACATGCTATTGGGATACTTTAAAGCAGTCAGTAGCTGTTGAAGCTGTTCGAGATTCTTATGGGCTTGAATTAGATAGACATTATTCATAACCAACGACAACATTTTATAGTATGGAGTAAATTACTTTTACATTCAATTTTGTGCAGGTAGTTCCCGTTATGGAGGCAAACTATCGGTTTAAGGCATATTTCAAATTATCAAAGCACCGCTCTATCAGTGCTCTGTTGTTCGTTATTATTTCAGCAGTTCCTTTTGCCTCATTCATAAATTCGAGTATTTTTCCGTAATTCGTTGTTAGCCCTTTATTCAGGCTAACGGTCACCAAATAGGAGTCAACATTTCCTTCCTGCGTTTTTTCAGAGTTCGGTACTGACGAAATAGCGTTTACCTTTCCGGAAATATATCCGAATTCTGCATATGGAAAGTTGTTGAGTTTAATGATCACTTCCTGGCCGATTTTAACTTTGCCAATACCTGCTGAAGGAAGCAGCACCTGACCATATACCGTATTACTCTTGGGTATAACTGAAAATACGGGCTGCCCATTCTGTATGTATTGACCGGAGGTCCAAAATCCTAAAAATTCCACGGTTCCGGCAAAAGGTGCTTTGAACAGATAGTTTTGCCTCCAGGCGTTAATATTATCTTTCAGATCGTTAAAGGAAGAAAGAACAGATAGTTGCAATGCATTCTTCTTCTCATGCATTTGTATAAACGCCTGATCTATCTGCGCTTTAGTTTGTTTTATTTCTTTTTGTCCATTAATATCTGATTCAAGGGTTTGCTGGTAGTTGCTTTGGCTGCTGAGATATCCAAGTTGTGATTTGTCAAGATCACCTTCCGCAAGTACCCTTTGTGTATACAGTAAAGAGTCTCGTAAATAGATTTTTCTCACACACAGAAGATTGCTTTGAGCAATTGTTAGCCGATGATGGGTAGCAGCGATGCCATTCTGTTGCTCAGAAAGCATACCAGACAAAGCTGAGATCTGTTTCTCATATGTTTTGTCATCTTCAAAATCCTTCAGTTGATGAAGGTTCTCCAGAAAGGTGTAATACTTAGCAGTGATCTCTCCAATAGCCACCTTTGAGGGTAATCTTGAAAGGACCCTGGCATTGGTATCCATTAGTGGATTAAAGCTATTTATAATCCGGGCTATCAAATCAATTGTATCGGGAGAAGCAGTACTTTCAATATATGCAATTACTTCCCCTTCTTTTACTTTCGCGGCAGATTTGAGTACCTTTAAATTTAATTTCCCCGAGCTGGCTGCTACAATCTTTATAGGGGCAATGTTGGTATTAACTGTTATCTGACCAATAACTACATCCGGATATCGGATCGAAAAGCCCGATATGGTGATTAATAATGCAATTAGACCTATGATCACTGTCACCCACCATCCAAAGCCGGTAGGCATTCTCTCAAGGATTGTTTGCACTTCCTCGGTTCTTTCCTGTGTGTTTTTATGATACCCGTACTTAGGTTTTTGTAATTTTTCCATTAGCCATTTCTGTGATTATAATTGTTCCCGAAGATGGAGCTCCGCTTCGTTAGATATCATGTCAGCCTGGGATTGAATGAGTCTGTAATATTGTCCCTGCTTTTCCATTAAAAAATTATGATCGCCTATTTCCACAATAGAGCCTCCCTGCATAACAATAATCTGATCTGCAAATCGAATAGTACTAAGCCTATGCGCAATTACAATGACCGTTTTATTTTTGAAAACATTTCCCAATGACTCAACAATCTTTCGTTCGTTGATTGTGTCGAGTGAATTGGTTGCCTCGTCAAAAAATAGATAGTCAGGATTCTTATATAAGGCACGCGCTATTAAGATTCTTTGCTTTTGGCCACCACTAAGTCCCCGCCCGTGCTCACCCATACGGGTCTGATACCCGAGTGGAAGCTTTTCAATTTCCTGAGCGATATTTGCTGTGTCCAAAGCATTTCGGAGACGGTCGTAGTCTATTTTTTCATCATCCAGAACAATGTTATTCAGGATGGTATCATTGAAGATGGTTCCGTCCTGCATGACTGCTCCACATTTTTCCCTCCATTGTTTTAAGCTGATATTGTTGACATTCATATTACCAATTAAGATCTCGCCATAGGCAGGCTTGTAGAGTCTTAAAATTAGCTTCAGTAGCGTAGACTTTCCACTGCCACTATCCCCAACAATTGCTGTAACCCGCTTCTCCGGGATGATAAGGGAAATGTTCTTTAGTACCAGGTTTCCATTAATTGAATATTGAAATGAAACGTTGCGCAAAGTAAGGCTCTTGTTTTCTGGTAATTCAATGGGATTAAATCCTACCGATTCATGTTCATCCTTCAACTGATGGATTTCATTTAGCCTAAGGAAACTAATTTTTGCAGACTGAAAGGAAATGATAAATTGAATGAATTGGGAAACAGGCGCATTGAGCATGCCAATAATAAACTGTGTTGAAATGAGCACACCAAAAGTAATTTGGCCTTCTATGACTGCCTTCGCACAGTAAAAGGTAATAAACAAATTTTGTAGATTACTCAGAAAATGGGCGCCAGTATTTTGCAGATTGGTTACTTTCATTACACGTTGATTCACCTTGTAAAGGCGAGATTGAATCCCTTCCCATTTCCATCGCTTGGGGCGTTCATAATTATTAATTTTTATATCCTGAATTCCGGAAATAGTTTCTACCCAATAGCTTTGATTCTCAGATACTAAGTCGAAGTACTCCCAGTCCAGTCTTTTCCGCATGCCCAGGAAGATCATTACCCAGGCAACATACAGTATACTGCCAACCAGGAATATAGAAAATACAATGTAATTGTATACCAGGAGAATGATTCCGAAAATCAGAAACGTCAAACCGGAAAATATCATATTCAAAGAGTTGTTCATGATAAACGATCTGATTCGTTCATTGTCATTTGCCCGCTGAAGGATATCTCCGGTCATCTTGTTTTCGAAAAACGTAATCGGAAGAGACATCAATTTTATGAGATAGTCTGATATTAATGCAATATTTATTCTGGAAGCAATATGGAGCAATATCCAATCCCGTAGGAAGTTCGATAGTAATATACTTACGTAAATAGCAACATTTGCGATCAGTACAATATTAATAAAATGGAGGTCGTGAGTTCCAATTCCCACATCAATAACCGCTTTTGATATGAATGGGAGCATTGCTTCCAGCAACGTGGCCAGAAGCATAACAATAAAGAGATTTAAGAATCCATTTTTATAAGGGAAAAAGTACCCGATAAGGCTTTCCATCATTTTCTTTCCGTCGCGCTTACTTTCTGCACTATTTAAATAGAAGTCGGCCTGTGGCTCTATAGCCATCAGTGCACCTGTATCTTCAGACTGCTTGTACCACCTTTTAGAAAAGTCATTTAGTCCGTATTTTACATAACCTTTTGCCGGATCAGAAACATACACTTTTCCCCTCCTCGGGTCCGTTTTATAGACTATGGCAAAATGACTGTTATCCCAATGTACTATGACGGGTAACGGGATTCTGTGAAGTAAATCATTGATAGAAGCTTTTACCGAAATTGTTCTGAACCCTATGCTTTCAGCAGCATAACTCAAATCTAAAAATGAAACACCTTCCTTGGTGAGCCCACATTTGTCCCTGATTGACTGCAAGGAATAAAACTTACCGTGGTATTTGGCAATCATTTTTAGGCAGGCTGGTCCACAATCCATTATATCGAACTGCCTGTCACATGGGAACCGTCTTTTCAAGATCAATCGGATTTTAAGAAATACTACAGGAATCTATTTTTAATATGATGCCAAAGGCTTATCACCCTTGTATTTGATCGGCATCAATACTTATCTGTCCACAGTTTCCAACACTTCCTCTTTATTAAGCTCGAGGTTGTCCTGTTGGGCGGAAGAGAAATTAAACAGCCCATTCATGATGAGCTTTCTAAACTTATTTATATGCTCTTCTTTAAATCTCTTTCTGAGCCCTTTAGAAGAAAAAAAGCGTTCTATCCAACCCTGCAGTTGCGGACGTTGTTCATTGTTAGACAGAATCGAACTGCTCAGACCGAAGCCAATGGAAGAATGAAGCATTAGTTCTTCCGCCGTATACTGAATATTAAGTTTATCAAGCTCTCTTGCGAGCAGCATAATAACATTCTTCCTTTGTTCTTTCTGATTTAAATTAGAAGTACCTGAATGGTGTATCCGATATTGAAGTAAGTAGGAGGAAAGATTCTTTACTTTAGCGCGCCTCGACATGCGGCACCATAATTCGTAATCTTCGCAATGCCTATATCTGCTGCTATAGAGCATTTCCTTCAAAATTGAGGAGCGCATCATTGTAGCGGAGTGTGCAAATGGGTTCTGAAACAAAAGCGCCAGTTTTAGTTCCTCATGTTCACAGAAAGACTCGATCCGGTTAATGGGGAACCCATTGCAATCAATGACGGTATGCCAGCTTCCCACCAGTCCATAGTCCGGATTGTTTTCCAGAAAGATCAACTGCTCTTCCAGGCGTTGTGGGCTCATACAATCGTCTCCGTCCATTCGGGCGATGTATTTCCCTCTTGCAACCTTGATACCTCTATTCAGACTGTAAGAGATACCTCTGTTTTTCTTATTCGTTATATATACTATTCTGGGATCGTCGTTTCGCGCTAATATCGCATTGGTATTGTCAGTAGAACCATCGTCTATCAATATAATTTCAAAATCACTGTAGGTCTGATTGTAAATGCTGTCCAGGCAAGCCTGCAGATATCTGCCGGCATTATAACAGGGGATAACAATACTTATGAATGGATCGCTGATCCTGCCTAATAATTGTAATTTTAATTTACTTATCTCTGGTTTTATAGCGTTTTCAATGAGCATTTTCAGGTAAACGGCTGTAGTTTTTTTGATCATTGCATCAACCGATAAGTATTTCATAGCAAACGCTTTCCCGGTTTTAGCTCTGTTTTGTGCTTCTTCAGGGTTTGCAATACATTTTTTAATATTGTAAATAAGGTCTTGCCTATCAAGGATAAAAGAGGACGCAGTATAGGTGGCTTTTACTCTTAATCCAAAATTTGATTGGATGATCTCTTTGAGGCCATCTACATCAGACACAATGATTGGCAACTCATGATAAAGCATCTCAATGACCGTGTAACTGCACTGTTCAATGTAAGAAGGCATGATGCCTATATCGCACATTTTATAAAAGTCATACAAAGTCTCTTTATCTACATCACCAGTAAACGTAATTTTCGACCAGTATTTTTTGCAGGATTTTAGTACTTCAGCGTATTCACCAGGGCCGGCAATAACCAGTCTAATATCAGCGTTGGTTTCCTGTACCAGTTGGCAGAAGGCTTCCACTAACTCATATATTCCCTTTCTACGGATAATACTACCTGCAAACAGCAGTAAAATTTCTCCCTGCCTAAATCCGTATTGCTCTCTTAGCTTGAATTTGACGGAGGTATCTAAAGAAGTTGGAGGTAATGACAGCCCATTGTATACAGTTGAAACTTTACCGGCAGGGATTCCAAACAATGTGAGAAGAGAGTCCCTGGCAAAATCGGTGACTGTAATGATATGGTCAATAGCTTCATATCCCATCATTTCCCGCCTTAGCTCGGGGTTTGGAATAAGGAATTGTTCCCCGCGGAAAAGGGTTTGGCTTAGGTAATAAAATAAAGGATAGTTAGTTGTTATACTATCTCTCCAGGGAATACAATGCTTTGTAAGAACAGCTTTGCAGGAAATTTTTTGCTTAAGAAACCAGATAAATGGGCAGTGGTTTATCCAATTGATATGAAAAACTACATTCTCATCAGAAATCTCCTGTGCCAGGTAAGCCGCTACCTGTTGGTCGTAACCTCCCGGTTCATTCACTATTCCAACATGATCTGGTATGTAATAGTGCATGTTCCCATCCAAACATGTTTTCTCAAATTGTTGATACTTTGCATCGGATTTTATCCATACATAGTTTAGCTTGATTTGAGGATGATTTTTTAAGTTCCCGGTTAGTTCACTTACATAAGCGGTTAACCCGTTTTGTTTATATAAATTGAAGTAATCAATTATATAAAGATGTACGATTTCGATTTTCATTAGTAGGGCTCATTTGAAGGGTCATTATTCCTGTAACTGTATACTGTTCATTTTGAAGCAAACGGCGGGCTAATGTTTATCGGAATTTGAAAAAATGAGAGAAATATATTCTTTCACTTTATTTACATATAGGTCGAGAGGTATCTTCCCCTCTGTTGGCCTCCATCCTGATAACTCCGCTATATGTCTGAAAATGTAATCACTAATGGCATTTTTTAGAATATCGTGCACTTTACATCGATCCAACAGATCAGGTAACTGTGAATGGATGACATGGGCCTTAAGTACGGGATACAAATTGCTATTCATCAGGGAAATCAAAGAATCATGACAGGTATGCCCCAGATCCCATCCGAAAGGTAGATCTCCTTTTTGGAATTTCTGATATATTTCAAGCGACAGTCGTGTTAATTCATCATTAGAGGAGTACTTTAGTTTGTCGCCATTTGACTTGAGAAAAAAAACGATATTTCCTAATGTATCCTTGGGATAAATTTCCGCCCTAAATCTCCAACTGCTTCTGATAAAAGACTTGTATTTCCCAGGGATATCAAAGTGAGCCACCACACTGTCTTTATACGAACGCCATAAATTGGCTTCTGCCAGCATTGCGACCAATTCCCTATAGCGGGTAAGAGAGCCATACCGGTATATCAGCATATCCTGAAGGGTACTGAATTCCTGATTATCTGCCCTGAATTTTAATTGGCCATCCGGATAAATGATTAGCAGGTTGTTCCGCAGATGCTTCTCTCTTTCGAGAAAATAGCAAAGAAATATTCGCCCTGAAAGTATATCCGGTGGAGCTGTGACCATATTTACCAGCTCCTGAGCATAAGGGTATCCACTGCAAGCTATCCCAGGGGTATAAGCATAAGCTTTTAGAAATGGATATGCAATGGCACAGGTTTCTGAAGAGTCATCAAAAAAAAATCTCTCATTAATTACCTTTTCGCCTAAGATAACAGGTTCGACTTTGAGTACGGGAAAAGTCTTTATGGAATCAATCTTTTGGTTAGGATATCTTATGTCTCCTTCATAGTAGGGGCTCAGTATATGGTCATTCTCCCATGCCTCAATACATGGAGGGAAACTGTCGAGCATTTTACGGGCACTGTTGTCTGCTCTGGCTAAAATCGAGTCGTTCAACCGGTTACTGCGATATGTTTGAGCTACTAAATTAACACTGGTCAGCAGCTCAAACACTAGTATAAACAGGTGAAATCTGTTAATGAATATCATGGTTAATTTGCGCCCCCTAACTCAAAAACATTCGAAAAATTTGCTACCACTCCAGTCTTGTAATTACCATCTTGGGGGTCATAATATTTTATAAATCCACTGTTATAACCTACAAGTACCACCTCGTGCGTCCCCCCGTTGATGGATGCCATAAGCGGATGCCCTGCATCTATTGCTGTTGCAATATGCCCCAGAGGGTTAATAGCCAAAGCCCCACTGGTCAAAATAGTGCCGGTGTTGTTAAATTGATTACGGAGGAATGGAACGAGTTGCTCAATTGTTACTCCCTGATTCATAACTATCATCTCGCCACTATATAAATCGGCTGGGGTTACGAATCCATCTATGCTCCCCGTTTTCTGGAATCTTACATAGTTCTCCAGGGCGGTATTGAGAGACATGCCATTGGCATTGTGAATAAGGTAATTATGTGCCACCTCATAAGCGGCAATGGCGCAGGTGCCAAGCACTTGTCCACTGCCAGCACCACCTGGGGGGAGATACGTCATGTTAAGGCTCCCGGAGTTCCCGCCTTTTATATTGACGAGGGCATCATGTTTGATTGTTTCCAATTCTTTTTCCAGAAGGTCAAAGGCTAACTTTGCAATTTTTTTCATGTATGGGTATTTTAGGTAACAAAAACGCGGTAGACGATTTGATTATCAAAACCGGATTATAAAGAAACAATAAAGGGTCACGAGAAACAAATACTCTTATCGGTCACTAAGGTACCTGTGCACGACATCATCGAACAACCAACATATTGATAATAATTGATGCTATTTTGACCCTGAGTGTTAAAATTCTATCTTGAAAATTTGATCCAATCCCACTGCAACTTTTTGCCCTCTGTTAAAAACTGCAGATATTCCAAGGCGAAAAATTCATTTTGTATTTAAATGATTGGACGATGCCATTACCAGGTACTCATCCACAGGTTTCCCTTATTATCTTCCTCAATATTTAATATTGCTTTTACCAGTACTACGGTCAAACTCAAGAAGACCGCCTTCATCGGTGTCCATCCATAATACCCCCGCAGCGGCGGCCAGTAGACAATTTCCCCTCTTTGCCGTTGGTTTACTATCTTGATATATTGTTTGTTTTCGTCATAGCAACAATATTTTTTTTGGTGGGAGAACCCTGCGGGATGCATAAGCGGCTGCCATGAGTTCCCGGAGCCGGATAACCGGGGCATGGGAGTATTGTATATACCTATTTCCCCTTCCTGCACAGTGATAATCATTATTTAATATCTGCCGGCAGCTATTTTATAGGTTCAGTTGTATTTTTGTTTGTCGGGAAATTACTATCGGTAAATAAATAACACAGCATTGACTTCCTTTCTGAATTCGGTTGACGTGGTAGCATTTGATGCCATCTATCATCAATATCATCATGCAGTTTTTAAAAATATCTGCCTGCTGGTAGAGCAGCACGACGTAGCGGAAGATATCCTGCAGGAAGTATTTCTTGCCTTCTGGAACAGCCGGGACCAGCTGGACCTCACACAGGGAGCGGGCAACTGGCTGTTTGTAGTGAGCTATCATAAATCGTTACAATACCTGAAAAAGGCCGCCACCGAAAAATCAAAACTGGCCGTATACCCGGCTATCCGGGAAATGATGGAAGATGATAATGCCCCCCTCCGGGAAAGCATGCTCACATTGATCAATGAAGCCATCAACCACCTCTCTCCCGGTAAAAAGAAAGTATTCCAGCTATGCCGCCTGGAAGGTAAAACCGCCACTGAAGCAGCCCGCATCCTGGGCATTTCACATCATACCGTAAAAGAATACCTGCAGGCTTCCTCCAAATCAATACGCGCCTACATCGCCTCCAACCAGGCCACTGTACCGGTAGTGGGAACGCTTTTCCTCACCATTTACCTGCAATAAACAACACCATCTTTTGTTAACAATTCCGTAACCTTCCCCTCCCCCCTCCTTTTACCCCTCCGCTGCTTTTTATAAGTGAACAACATGAAACAGATCATCGCACTGATACAAAAAATCAAAGACGGCACGGCCACCGCATCCGATGTGGCGCTGCTGGAAAATATGCTGGCACAGGAAGAAGACGCTGCCCGGCGGCAATCGCTGCAGGAAACCTTTGACCATACCGTGGCTTCAGGCGAGCAGGTACTGACTCCGGAAAAAACGGCGGCTATGTTAAAACAGCTTCATCGTAAAATGACGCCGGAACAAATACCGGCACGTCATCGTATCGGCAAACTACTCCCCTATGCGGCGGCAGTAGCAGGATTGCTGTTACTTGCCGGCATGGCCATGATGTATTATCATACCCTGCCAAAACAAGGACGCAACAGCATCGTGAAAGCAGCACCGCAAATGAAGCTTATCCGGAATACTACCGGCAAGGCAGTGATGATCACTTTACCGGAAGGTTCGGCAGTAACAATGGAAGCCGGCGCCACACTATTATATGCGGATAGCGCGCTACGTAACGTTACGTTGCAAGGGAAAGCGTTCTTTGAGGTAAAAGCCAATACCAACAACCCGTTTACGGTGAATGCCGGCAACATCGAAAGCATCGCATTGGGCACGCGTTTCACCGTAGATGCACGTCAACCGCAGGCCGTCACCGTAAAACTGGAAACAGGTAAGGTACGCGTACATGCAAAAGATGGCACTACCAGAGAAGATATTTACTTATTACCCGGCGAAGCCGTTCATTTCGATCATGCCATACATCAATATGCCATTGAAAAAACGGCTGCAGATAAAACCAGTAAAAATACCGGCGTAACACATGCCGTGCTGATGACATTCAACAACGCGCCGCTGGATAGCGTATTGAACAAACTGGCAGCTGTTTTCCATACTCCTATCCGGTATGATCACAGCGATGCGGATGGCGCTTATTTCACCGGCCAGGTATTAAAAACAGATCCCCTGCGGAATATCCTGGAAGTTATTTGTGAGCTGAACAACCTGGAACTTACGCAGGAAGCGGAAACAATGATGATCAGAAAGACCAGGTAAAATCATTCATTTACAGTTATCTGATATTTAAACGCCTGCACCATGTGCACGTGGAAGGCTATCTATTTTTTAAACTTTAACTAACACTTGTTAAAAAATGATCAGACTATTAAAAAAGTACTGCTGTGTACTTTTAGTATTCATCTGTGCATTGCACGCCCATGCTCAGGATGCGGAGATCGCTGTGACCATTAAGGGGAGTGTAAGAAGTGAAGGCGGAGATCCGCTGCCCGGCGTATCCGTAATGGTGAAACAGCATAATGGCAGCGACAAAATGAACACCACTACAGATGACAAAGGCCTTTTCCGCCTGCAGGGAATGAAATCCGGTGTAGTATATGATTTTACATTTAGTTTTATTGGTTATGAAAATAGCCTGTTAAACGGGTTCCAGGTAAAAGACGGCAACGGTAACCTGCTGCTGATCCGTATGAAAGAGGCCAGTAAAGGATTAAATGAGCTGGTAGTAGTAGGGTATGGTACCCGCAGCAAGAAAGAACTGACTGGCTCCGTTTCTTCCTTACGCTCTTCCGATCTGAAACAACAGGCCATCACCTCCTTTGATCAGGCCCTGGCCGGCAAAATGGCTGGTATCCAGGTAATGCAAACCAATGGCGCACCCGGTGGAAACGTATCTATCCGTGTACGCGGTATAGGCTCCATCAGCGCCGGTAACAACCCGCTGTTTGTAATAGATGGCGTACCCATTACCAACGATACCCGCAGCGCTTCTCCCGGTGTGAATAACTACCAGCAGCCTTTTAACCCGCTGGCATCTATCAATGTAAATGATATTGCTTCCATCGATGTGCTGAAAGATGCCGCATCGGCAGCCATTTACGGCTCCAGGGGCTCTAACGGTGTAGTACTGATCCGCACCAAAAAAGGACAGGCGGGTAAAATGAGTGTCAGCTACGATGGCAGCTATGGCGTGCAAACGGTCAACAAACATGTGGACGTACTGAATGCTTATGATTACGCACAGCTGGTATATGAAGGACATAACAACGCCTACCTCGATGCAGTTCCAACCGGTAAACCCACTGATCCCAACAGTGTAAGACCTAACAACCCCTCCACCCGGATTCCGCCACAGATACTGCCTTACCTGGAAGGTAAACCCGGTCTTACGAATACTGACTGGCAGAAAGAAATTTTCAGACAGGCGCCTATGCAAAGTCATACCGTAAGCGTATCCGGTGGGAACGAAAGTCTTTCCTATTATTTTTCCGCTAACTACTTTAACCAGGATGGTATCGTGATCAACAACAACTATAAGCGTTATTCCAGCCGCTTCCGTGTTGACGGCAGCAATGATAAATTCCGCTTTGGTGTGAACATGACGCCTTCCTATACAGACAACCACGTAGTAAATGCAGAAGGCCCCTGGTTTGCGCCCAATTCCGGCGTTATTGCCCTGGCGCTGGGCTACGCCCCTATTTTCCCGGTACATAACCCGGACGGCACCTTTGCGGACTCAGTAAATGTATGGGGATATGGGCAAACCAACCAGCTTAACCCCGTAGCGGTAGCTTCGCTGGTGAAAGACCGGATCAAAAATTTCCGCCTCACGGCCAACGCCTATATGGAATATGAATTTATTCCAAACCTGAAATACAGGATCTCCGCAGGCACAGACCTCAACAGCTTCCGCAGGGATTATTACCGGCCTTCAAATTTACCGCTGTCTTCAGGTACCCTGCCCTCTGTGGCAACCGGTTTCTCTAACACCGACATGTACACCAACTGGCTGACCGAACATACACTGACCTACAACAAAACTTTTGGCAGGCACAAATTAGATGTGCTCACAGGATTTACGGTACAGAAAGAAAACCAGGAACACAATACCCTTACCGCCAACAACTTCCCTACCGATATCGTTACCACGCTCAACGCAGGACAGGTAAACGCCGGTGGTTCCAGTCTTGAGCAATGGAGCCTCAACTCCTGGTTAGGAAGGGCGCAATACAGCTACGCCGACAAATACTTCCTCACCGCCTCCGTACGACGCGATGGTTCGTCACGCTTCGGCATCAATCGCAAATGGGCATCCTTCCCGGCCGTATCAGGCGCCTGGCAGGTTTCCAATGAACCTTTTTTCAAGACCATAAAACAGATCAGCTCTCTTAAAATCAGGAGCAGCTATGGATTAACAGGTAACTTCCAGATTCCGAACTACGGATCACTGGCACAAATGAGTAACGCCAACAGCAATTATATCCTCGGAAACCAGGCGCTTGTAAACGGCGTATCCATTACAAGTCCCGCTAATCCAGATCTTACCTGGGAAAGTATGGCCAGCTTTGACGTTGGACTGGAACTGGGATTATTTAACGAGATATTAAACCTCACGGTTGATTACTATAATGCAAAAACTACCAGGCTGCTGCTCAACCTGCCCGTTCCCGGCGCATCCGGCTTTAGTACCTATCTGCAGAACATCGGGGCGGTTAACAATAAGGGAATAGAAATATCCCTGTCATATAACAAAAAGCTCGGGAAAGACTGGCAACTGGAAGGCAATGCCAACATCGCCTTTAACAACAACAAAGTAACTAAACTAGGCCCTTCCGGCGCGCCAATTATTGCTACCGGCGGTACCGGCAATACTTACTTTATTACTAAAATCGGTGAAACGATCGGTTCCTACTACCTGTACCAGACAGATGGTATTTACAAAGATCAGCATGATCTCGACGTGTCTGCCAAAACCAGTAATCCGACACGTGTAGGCGACTTGAAATTTAAGGATATCAATGGCGATGGTAAAATAGATGCGAACGACCGGACAATTGCAGGCAGCTTTCAACCAAAATATATTTTTGGTTTCAGCAATACGCTTCGTTATAAAAATCTTGACCTGAGCGTATCTGTCCAGGGTAGCCAGGGTAATAAAATCCTCAATCTTTTCAGACGCTATATCGCCAATGTGGAAGGTAATTTCAATAACCTCAGCGAAGTAAAGGATCATTATGTATCTCCGGAAAATCCAGGCAATGGATTAGTGAATCGCGCCAACAGGCTGGCTACCGGTGGTAATGGCATCACCTCTTCCTGGCATGTGGAAGATGGCTCCTATATCAGGATCAGGAATATTGCGCTGGGATATAACTTCCGGCCGGCGTTGCTTAGCAAAGCAGGCATTTCCTCCGCAAGGATCTATGGCGCTGTGCAGAATCCGTTTACGTTCTCCAAATATTCTTTATTCAACCCGGAGATCAGCAACCGTACGGAAAACGCGCTCACCGCCGGAGAGGACTATGGTTCCTACCCGCTGGCACGCACTTATATGATTGGTCTTAACGTCACTTTTTAATGCAGCAAACCATGAAAAATTATAAACTCTTTCTCCCGGTACTGGTATTAATTTTCAGTGCCTGTAACAAAAAGTTCCTCGATCTCAATCCCATTTCCACGATAGCACCAGGGCAGTTCTTTAAAACTGCCGGCGATGCGGTAACAGCTGTAAATGGCTGCTATGCCTCGCTGGCGCAGGGCAGCCAGTACGGCGCTACTTTTGAAACGTTGATGGAAGCGCGGGCCGATAATTTTACCGACCAGGATCCTTCTTCCAACGCCGGACAAAACTACCAGATCAACCGCTATTCCGATAATCCCGGTAATACCAACTTCTATAACGCCTGGGTAGGTGTGTACAACGGCATCTTCCGGTGCAATACATTGCTGACCGCCATAGATGGCATCACCATGGATGAAACGCTCAAAAACCGTATTAAGGCAGAAGCGCGTTTTATCAGGGCGCTGGATTACTTCAACCTGGTAAGATTATGGGGAGCAGTACCGCTGCTCACTACCGCCACCGATCCTGTGAACGCAGTGAACCTCAAACGGGATGATCTGGTAACGATCTACAAGCAAATAGAAGAAGATCTTACTTTTGCCGCCGCCAATCTTCCGGCAGCCTATCCTGCTGCAGACCTGGGCCGTGTTACCACCGGAGCAGCTAAAGGATTACTGGGGAAAGTATATCTCTATGAAAAAAAATATGCAGCAGCACAATCAGTTTTACAGGATGTGATCAGCAGCAACGTATTTACATTATTACCTAAAGTGGCAGATGTGTTCAGCACCACCAACAAGTATAATGCAGAAATACTATTTGCGGTACGTTATGCAAAAGGGGTGGCCAACCAGGACCATGGTTTCTGGTATGCCAATTCACAAACCATCACTGTAGATACCACCCTGCTCAAAGCCTATAACGATGCCGATCTGCGCAAGCCTTTATCAGCAGCTGTAAAACCTACCGGCAATGCCAATATGATGCCGCGCAAATTCCTGGATGAGCCGATTAATGGGAATGCCGGTAACGACTTTCCCGTACTACGCTTTGCGGATATATTGCTGATGCAGGCAGAGGTATTAAATGAACAGGCTTACAGTATCGCAGGCAACGCATTTACTTACCTCAATATGGTACGTACCCGCGCAGGTCTCGCTGAATTATCTGCCGCCGACCTCCCTAACCAAAGCAGCTTCCGGAATGAAATATACCGCCAACGCCGCCTGGAACTGCCATTTGAATGCGACCGCTGGTTTGACCTGGTACGCACCAATCGCGCGGTTACTGAAATACTGACGAATAAAAAAGTAACATTGCCCGGCTTTCGCCTCATCTACCCCATACCACAGCAGGAAATAGATATCATGAATAACAAAGCTACGTTCCCGCAAAACCCGGGATACGATTGATACCAACCGTTAGCTTTTAGCTATTAGTAAAAATGCAGCGAATTTTTACCGGTAGTAATGTTCCTAATACAGCAACAGCCCGGCAAATAATATTGCCGGGCTGTTTCATTTGATATTGTTATAGCAGAAAAGTAATTATTTCTTTACCGCTTTCAGGCTGAAACCAATTTCAACATCTTTGCTGATCATCCAGTTTTCAGGGCTACCTTCTGTTTTGTAGTTAATACCCCAGGAAGATCTGTCGATCACGAATTTTGCATTCGCAGTAACGTTGTTTTCGCTAACAGTGATTTGTGCAGGGAAAGTGATGTTCAGGGTGCTGTCTTTCAGGGTCAGGTTACCGCTGATGAGATTGGTGGCGCCTTCCAGCAAACTTTTCTGCTTGGTGCTATCGAAAGGAGCTACGCCGGTGATCACAAATTTAGCGGCCGGATATTTGGCCACATCGAAAAAGTCAGGACTTTTCAGGTGTCCTTCCAGGTCGGATGCTTTTTTATCAGGCTCTGTAACAGAAGCCGGATCAGCAGCCAGGCTGGCGAGGTTTACATCAAAGCTACCGCCGGTAACGGCGCCGTTTTCGATGTTCAGGTTACCATCTGCTACTTTGATAGTACCGAAACGAGGTGCAAATCCACCTTTGTGAGTAGCACGCCATTGAACAGTTGTAGTGGCAGTGTCAATTGTATAAGCTGCGCCGGTTGCTGCAGCTGCTTCTTTCTTTTCGTCGGTCTTCGCCTGATCGGTCGAAGCACCACCACCGCATGCCGCCAGTGTGGCCAGCAGGATGAAGGCAGGTACTGTTTGCTTCATAAATTTGAATTAATATTATATATAAGTCCCCGAAATTAGTGAATCTGGCTTAACCAAAACGCAATACATCGAAAAATGTCAATATTATAACAATTCGTTCATATTATGTACTACAAGTACGACCGTTACTCCTACAACATAATCACGGAGTTGATCTTGGATACCTCTTTGTAATAGGAAATGACCTCCTCCTCATTTTGAACAAACACCAGCACAGTAAAGGATTTATATTTTCCTCCGGAAGAATTTGTTGCTGTAATGGTTGCCCTGGCGCCTGCAAACATCGACTTCAGCTCCGCTATTTTCTCCTCTTCTTCCGCTTTTATAATGAACTTAAAAGTATATTCAGTAGGGAATACGATGGATTGCTGTAACAGGGTACGTAAATTTTCATATGGATCTCCGTTTAAGCCGGCATTTGCATTTTCCTCTATAGACATATTAACACTATTTATCAATTCTGTTTATCCAAATTAACCTGCAAAATAGCTTCTTTTTACGGTAAACCGCGAAGGGCCTTGCAGAAAAGTATAACCAGAAAATGTAGCCACCGGATTATTTTGCGGGCAACCCTGCAAAATAATTAACGCACCAAATCGATCAGCTGAAATAGCTGGTTAACGGCCAGGATCAGGCCCAATACAAGAAAAAGCCAGAACCGCATCTTGCGGTAAGTTTGTGCTGTCATAATATACAGCGCGAGGCAAATTATCCAATAAGCAATGGCAATACCTTTAAAAGCAGCGGAATGCTTCATATAGGTATTGCCAATGAGTAGTAGTATTATTCCCACCGCTTCAAAGGGTGGTCCGTAACTTTGCCAGAATAAAACCAGTTTTTCTTTCATAAAATGATGGCTTTCGTGATATGCAGCTGCACGTTTCCCCTTTATGGAGCATGGGTTAACCGGGTTATCGGTAACAGGCATAATTATACGAAAAACCTGGGGAAAAAAGTACATTTCCCAGGATATGAAAAGTATTAACGGATGTATATCCGCCATTGGCAAAAAATGGTTTGCCACCGCATCATCGCTTTACAGTTTAAATACGGTAAATCCACATAAGCAGCATGGTGAACTTTTCGGATATTATTGCTGTACCAGTTTCCATTTCTCCGCCAGTTCGGCGTTAAAACCATCCGTTTCTTTAGGGTTAGGTTGTCCTTTACCAGTGGTGATCAGGCTGTACAAGCTCACTGTTACATAATGGGTCCATGCTTCCCTGCAAATCTCATAACACTCGTACTGAGGTACCAGGCCTTCATGCGTAAATGTTACAGCAGTTTGTCCATCTTTCCCTGTGATATCAAAAACGATCTTTGTTCCTTTCCATTCGGTTTTGTCGACAGTAAACTGGAAATAATTATCCAGCACCTGCCAAACCACTCTTTTACCGGGTACCAGTTCAATTAATTTCATTTTACAATAATGAATATCTTTATAATGATAAACGAATTCATCGTTGAGCTGATGCGTACCTCCTTCAATTTCTTCTGACCACCAATCACGGATATTGGTGATCGCGTTAAAGGCTTCAGATGGTGTTTGGTTTACCAATATCGTAGCTGTAAAATCCGGTGTTTTCATTTTTATAGATTTTAGTAGAAAAAAATAAAATTCTCTCCTCAAAACTACAGTCTTAATCCGGTAGTTATGAGGTGTGATATAGACTTTATCCCGGGGGATTTTGGACAGGATAAATAAGTATCTTTGGTAAAAGCTCGTTTATGAAACATGTAACCATCGTTGTCCCAAAGGGAGAAGTTAATCTCAGCAGCATAACGGGTTCCTTCGAAATCCTCAGTCAGGCAAATGCCTACTGGCAAAGGATAGGTAACGAATCCATGATGGACATCCGCATAGCCGGTTTTATGTCCGAAATAAAGCTGGATGCCGGTTTCTTTTCGGTGTACCCGATGAACATCAATGACGTAAAGAAAACGGATCTGCTGGTCATCCCTTCGGTTTCTTACGACAGCCACGTGATGGAAGACAATGCGGAGCTGATTACCTGGATCTCAGCACAGTATAAAGCCGGTGCGGAAGTGGCAAGTATGTGTTCCGGCGCTTTCCTGCTGGCCGCCACAGGCTTGCTGGACGGGAAGAGTTGCTCCACGCACTGGAATTTATCGGCGGATTTCAAGCGGCTGTTTCCCAATGTGCACCTGCATACCGACAAACTGATCACTTCCGAGAAAGGAATATATACTAACGGTGGCGGCTACTCTTTTTTAAACCTGATCCTGTTTTTGGTGGAGAAATATTTCGGTAGGGAGATCGCGGTTTATTGTTCAAAAATATTCCAGATTGATATTGAACGATCATCACAGTCGCCCTTTCACATTTTCCAAACACAGAAGAACCACGGCGATGATTTGATATCACAGGCGCAGACTTATATAGAACACAACCTGGGTGAAAAAATTTCTTTTGAAGACCTGGCCGTGAAGCTCGCTACCAGCAGGCGGAATTTCGACAGACGCTTCATTAAAGCTACCGGCAATACCCCTGTGGAATACTTACAACGTGTAAAAGTAGAAGCTGCTAAAAATGCGTTGGAAAAGGGCCGGAAAAGCGTCTTTGAGGTGATGACCGAAGTGGGGTATTCGGATGATAAAGCTTTCCGGGAAGTTTTTAAAAAGATAACCGGGATCTCTCCGCTGGAGTACCGGGCTAAATATAATAAAGTAGCCGTTTTAGCCGATTAACCCAACATTTTTTCAATTTTCATTTTCGCTTCATCTTCGGCATTTAGTTTTGCTCCAGACAATTATTCAAGCATCTGAAAAACCGTTATTATGAAGTCGAAAGTATTAATGATCATTGCGTTATTCTTTTCGGGAGCAGCTTTTGCCCAGCAGGCCAATATTCAGACCAGTAGCCATGCTACGGTTACCAAACAAACAGGCACTGTTAGCGGCAGCAGTAACAACAGCGCCGGCGCCACTGTCACTGCCCCGCAGGGCAACGCCGGTGTGGATGCCTCTCAAAGCGGAAACGCCACGATTAACGCCGGCGCCGTAAAAGAGGCTGCAGTGGCCGCCACCGGGCATGTCAGCGAAAAGGTTCAAACTATTACCGCTGTTGCGGTTCAGCAAGGGCAAACCAGCATTAAAGCTGTAACGGATCATGCGGTAAAAGTGGAAGGCGGTGCTGTCAAAACAGCTGCTGATGTCAGGGCTGTAGGGCAACAAGCCATAAAGGTAACACCTGTTCCCATCCGGGTAAATACCAGGATCACCGGCGGTGCTGCGTTAGGTATCTTGTAATTTCAAAAGAAAAAGCAGAATTTTACCGGCGAACAACGGTAAAATTCTGTTCCGCTTCCCTGTTATATGGTAAAATTATTGATGTCCGCATGCCTGCTAACGTTTGTTATAGCGTTAGTACAGCCTCAAAAAGGCTATGGCTATGGCTATGCCAACAGGGAAGATTTATCCGCTTATCATTATATCACTATGCGGGCAGACAGTGTGCCACAGGCCCCTAAACCGGCCGATAAACCTGTTGAAAAAGTAATAGACCTATCGCTGCCACAAATAAAGGAAGTGCCTAAATCGAGGCGGATGGTAAAACCGATAGCTATTCCTTCTCCATTGCCCGTCAAACCCATCAGGATCATTAAACCAAAAATCACCGTTCGTAAGCTGATCTAACAGGGTTAAAAAAAAGAATATGAGATACGCACTAATACTGGCCTTCCTGGCAGGGCTATGCCATATGTCTGTACGGGCACAAACGGATACCACACAGGCGTCTGTAACAGCGCAAACGGATACAGCACAAACAGCACAGAAAAAAACCACGTTTACGCTGGGCGCTTTATACTCGAATAATGCCAGCTATTATGGGCAAACAGCTACGGCAGCCATGCCCTATGTGGCGGCCAGCGGGATATTGCAGCTTCCCTGCGGCATCTATTTCAGCAGCACTGCCTATCGCCTGCTGAATGATACCGCCAACTTTGTCTCCGCCGCCAGCGTCAGCGCAGGGTTCAGTTTCCCCTTAGGCAAAAAACTGACCGCGGATCTGGCCTATAGTCATACATTTTACCCAACCAATTCCGCCTTCCTGCAGGCAGCTAACCCCGATAACGCGGCCACCTCCCTGAAATATAAATACTGGATGACCACCGGCATCCAGGCGGATTATGCGTTTGGAAAACAACAGGATATATTTGTCACCCTAAGCACGGAAAAGCTCATTCAACTGGGCAGCTTCTCAAAAACAAAAGACCTGGTAACCCTCACACCTTCTATCGATGTAGTAGCCGGTACCCAACATTTTTATGAAACATACGTAAAAGAGCGATATCTTGAACTCAGTAAACTGGGGCTACCAATACCACTGCTTCCCGGCGTTCCGGTCAATAGCCAGACCGTTACACAAGAAGCGACCCGGTTCGACCTGCTATCCTATAACCTGCACCTGCCACTGGCTTATAACCGAGCACGCTACATGCTGGAAGTAGAATACCAGCTGTCACTGCTAAGCGATAAAGCCCTTACCGGCGCAGGCGATACCCACTCTTTTGTAAACTGTAGTTTTTATTACCAGTTCTAAATGAAAGTATTGATCATAGAAGATGAAAGAGCCATGGCCAGCGAGATGGACACCTTCCTCAAAAAGGCCTATCGCTGCGATCTTGCGGTCACGGGCAGCCAGGCCATCAGCAAACTGGATGACAACACCTACGACTTCGTATTACTTGACCTTGGACTACCCGATATGGATGGACTGCAACTGTTACAGCAAGCCCGGAAAATATGCCCGGATGCAGCTTACATCATTTTAACTGCCCGGGGACAATTAGAAGACCGTATCAAAGGCCTTGACCTGGGAGCAGATGATTATTTGCCAAAACCCTTTTCCCTATTGGAACTGCAATCACGCATGCAGGCCATTGCCAGGAGAAAATTTGCCCTGCAGGATATATTAATTCCCGTAGGCGACTTTAATGTAGACCTTCAGAAAAGAAATGTTTATTTTGAGCAAACAGAGATTACTTTGTCCAGGAAGGAATTTGACCTGCTGAGTTACATGCTGCTGCACAAAAACAGGCCACTCACCCGCACCCAACTGGGGGAACATATCTGGAGCAACTTCGCCGACGACGATTACGATTCCAACTATATTGATGTACACATCAAAAATATACGGAGAAAATTATCTGCGTACGCGGCAGTGGACTGGCTGCAGACCATCAGGCATGTAGGCTATAAAATAAAGATCTGAGCTTGAAACTCTTTACCAAATTAACACTGTTTATTACACTGTCAAAAATGGCCGTGGTAATACTCTTTGTATTGGTGCTCCCCTTCCTCGTGGAAGATATCGCCTACAAATACAACGATTTCTATCTGCGGGAACAAAAGAAAAAAGTACTACAGGTTATCCGTCAAAATGGTATTGATGCCTACCTGCAGGGTGAAGAAAACTACGGCAGCTATACCATGCTGAAAGAAGAATATATTTCCCTGGAACCTGCCGGTAAAGTGATGATACCCGATACCATCGCCACCGTGCAAAGAGTGGTAGAGGGCGACACCCTTACCTACCGGGTACTGAGTCATGTACTCACCGATCACCAACGCCCGTTTATGCTGGAAGTAGGCAAAAAGACTGCCACCATCAGCCAGTACAACCGTCCTTTGCAACGTGTAGCGCTCTACGTACTGGGCGGACTTATCATCATTACCATACTCATTGACCTTATTTTTACCAGGCTGCTGTTAAAGCCGCTGGGCGTGATCATCAGCACCCGCCTGCTCAACCGGCGGTTTCCGTTCAGGGAACAGGCATCGCCGGTAAAAACATCTACCACCGATTTCAAATACCTCGACGATTCACTCGTGGAACTGATGACCAAGATCAATGAAGCCTTTGAAAAGGAACGCGAATTTACCACCAACGCCTCGCATGAACTGATGACGCCCGTAAGCATACTCCAAACAAAAATGGAGAACCTGCTGGTGGACCTGGAGCCATATGAAGAGCCACAAAAGAAGATCCTGGGCATGATGAAAACACTGAACCGTCTCAAAAAGATCGTTCACTCACTGCTCCTGATTTCCCGCATAGAAAACGACCAGTTTCCCAAAAATGATGACGTGTCGCCAAGACTGCTCGTAGCCTCCATCATGGAAGAACTGGAACACCGCCTCGAAGAAAAACAGCTGCATTTTTCTGCGCGCCTTTCACCTGAACAAGTATTGCATCACCTTAACTATGACCTTATCTTCCAGCTGGTTTATAATCTCCTGCACAATGCCATCAAATATAACAGGAACAATGGCAGCATCATTGTCAACGATGAACTGTTGCCGGCTACCTATCGCCTCATCATTACAGACACCGGTATCGGCATTGGCCCCCAGGAAATAGATACCATTTTTCATCGCTTCCGGAAAGTGCAAAAAGGTACGGTAGAAGGCTATGGATTGGGGCTGTCTATTGCCCGGACCATTGCGCAGTATCATAACATACAAATCAACGTAGAAGCCATGGAAGGTAAAGGCAGTGCATTTATACTGAACTTCCCGTTGAATTAAATCCGGTGTCCCCTATCTCCAAAATAAGTTTACATTTATGCACTATGGATTTAAAAGATGCTATTGCACTCATAAAGCATGCTCATTTCTCAGCGCCGGGACAAAAAATTTGGGCTGATCTTGGATGCGGCGCCGGTTTATTTGCCTATGCGTTGGCAAACCTGCTGGAAACAAACAGCACTATCTACGCGTGGGACAAAAGCCCCGTTGCCTTATCGCGCTTAGCCAATCCTCATCATGTTAATATTAAACCGGGGCAACTGGATTTCCTGGAAGATGATTTACCCATATCCGGCCTGGATGGTATTATGATGGCCAATTCCCTGCACTATGTGGCAGATAAAACTTCCTTTATTGATAAAATCAGTACACACCTCAGGGAAACCGGTGCTTTTCTAATCGTTGAATATGAAACCACCAACGCCAACCCCTGGGTACCCTATCCTATTCCCTTTCAATCTTTGACAACGCTGCTTCGCAAAGCAGGATTCACTACTGCAATAAAGCTGGGTGAAAGACCATCCGTATTCCGGGCTGGCAAAATGTATGCGGCGTTATTCACAAGGTAACCGGGTTACCTGCTTTTAAAAACTGCCAGCCGGTATATATCACTTTCTTCCCGTGTGTCCATCTCCAGCCAGCTTTGCAAAGCTACCTGCGCGGTACAGGGACCATAAGTTACGATCCTGATCTCTTTGCTCAACGACACCTTTCGCAGCATCGCCAGCACTTCCTGCATAATTTCGCCCCTGAAAGGAGTAAACATAAAAAAGATGGTTCCATCGGAATAGTCCGCCTGTCGGGCATCTGCATTGATGAAGGTTACATCCGGCAAACTAAGCTCCGCAGCGCAGGCCCTGGCATGCTCACAAAAAGCCGGTTCAAATTCTATTCCTTTTACCGTAATGCCGGCGAGAAGGTTTACCAGGATGGCTGCCTGTCCCAGGCCGGCGCCTATGTCGAAAAAAACATCAGCTTTCATGACAGGGCATTTTTCTATCAACTCAAAAATAATCCTGGCAGGCGTTTTTTGATAATACACCATCTCCGGATGCAGGTCCTTGGTGGGTTCGGGTATCGTCTGAAAAGGAGAAAGTCCGTTGATAAAAATATCGAGATTATCATAACCTATGTCCTCCGGATATTCGTTACAACCGGCTTGCACCTCCACATATGTTGCAACCAGATGCTTAAATGCGGTACCAGTATATGCTGCTGTGCGGATCGTAGCCCGCAATTGTTGAAACAGGCGCCGGTCAATAGCTTCCAGCGTTGATTTTATTTTCAACGCACGCTGTTTCAGTTGCGCCAGCTGATCCGGCTGTATTGCTCCGGAACAAAGTTCCTCCATCTGATCTATCACCTGGAACTCTATAAAGTCGATCGCCTCTGCACGTTTATTAAAGTTTTTTTCATCGTAAAGCGCAACGTCTTCCTCCATTGATGCGATGTAAACGGCTATTTCAGCAATGGCTTGTGCTGCGTTTGTTTCCTTATCATTATCATCATTCATAAAATCAGCTGTCATTGTTCCTGTTAGTGGTTGTTGGCAGGTATTTCCGGCTGGATCACTCCATACCTCATGTAAAGGGGCGAATGCTTTTCCCTGAATTGCTTTAGCAGGTAGGCGTAAGCCCAGCCAAACACATCATCAAATTCATTCACCTTTTCCTTGTCTGCGGAAAATATCTGCGGCGATCTTTTTTGCATCGAGCGCAATTTCCCGGAACTGCCCGGTAGGACTCACCCAGTACCCGCAAAAATATAAGCCATCTTTACCAAAGTACTGTTGTTTGCCTGCACTTAGCCGTAAATCTGCGAAACGGTTTTTATCTACTTCTACAATTTCGGCATAGTCGCGGTAATAACCAATAGCCCCTATAATAGCATCAAACACTGCTTTCCGGCCATCGCCGAAATAAACAGCACTACCCGAAATATGGTCAATATCTCCGAAGAGTTGTATATGCCCTTCCCGGATATGCCGGATCGTACCAATATCCAGTACCGGTGCGTTGCCCTCTCTTTGGATCTGCTCCAACGGGCCATAAGGCTTCCTTTTAAGACCCAGCGCCGTAATATCGCCCACCAACCGGTTTATCAGGGGAGCGTTAAGCGTATCGGCCACCCGGGCCGGCAGGTAGTTCATCAGCAGGCTAAGCTCCAGCACCGGGATACCAAAAACATCCCTTGGTATCACGTTCACGGCCGAACGAACCGACATAGCAGGTATGGCGTGCTGTTCGTACAAGTCTATCGCTATTTCGCAGGCCGAATTACCAAATCCTACCACCAGCACCCGCTGCCCCTGAAAGTCCTTGCCTGTTTTGTAACCACTGCTATGCAATACCTTCCCGGGAAAGCTGTCGATGCCTTTAAAATCAATGGGTTTGGGTTTCCCATAGGCGCCGGTAGCCATTATAACGTAGCGCGACTGGAATATGCCGTTGTTGGTGGCGGTGATCCAATGATCGCCTTCTTTTTTAATGGAGACGGCCCTGGTGTTAAAAACAGGCTGTATATTAAACGTTCGCTGATAGTCGTCGAGGTAGTCGACTACCTGTTGCCGCGCCGGGTAGCGGGGAATTGTTTTGTCGAATTTCTTATAGGGCAGATTTGACAACCTTTTGCTGGTATGTAAATGCAGGCGATGATAATGGTTACGCCAGGGGGTAGCCACCTGGCTTTCCTTCTCGATAATAATATATGTAATACCCTTCTTCTGCAAAGAAGCTGCGGAGGCTAAGCCCGCAATGCTGGCGCCTATGATGAGCGTATTGGTTTGCTGCACGTAGTATTGTTTACCTTCCTTTAAGATACAAAAGTTAGTCAGCATTACCAATGCAGCTTTGGTGCATTGTGATTCCAGGCCCCCCGGGACATTTGTTGATTTTAATGGTGCTCTTTATGAGAATTATCAAGATATTTTTCGATCAGCGTTTTTAATGCACTATCACCGGGGCGGGGCGCATCCGGCGTAATCATCTCACCATCCCTGCCTATTAACATAAAGCGTGGAATTGTTTCTATATTGTATTTCGCTACCATTGCTGATTGCTTAACATTTAACAGTACATAATTATTGGTAGAAAATCCCTCATCCCGGGACGCAGACTTCCATTTTTCAATATCCTTATCGAGTGATATTTTAATGAATTTTATTTTTTTGTCTTTATAGTTTTCAGATAATGTTTTGAGAAATGGAAATTCTTCTCTGCATGGAACGCACCAGCTGGCCCAGAAGTCAATTAAAAGGATATTGCCTTTTTCATTCTTTATAATATCTTCAATGGTAGTTCTTGTTCCTGTTTTGATAGTGAGTACATCATTTCCGGAGATCGCCGGTTTAAAAGTCTCCATCTTTCTTTTTTGCCTGAGTTTATCTCTTACATGAAATTTATAGCTACGATTATCGCAAATCGAAAAATAAGCCCTGGTGTAATTTCCAGGAATCTCCATTCTTTTGGAAAATGCATCATGCATAAGTACAGACAGCAGGTAATCTCTTGCAGGGCCGTTGAAATTATCCACCACGGAATTATAGTGATTAACAAAGTCAGTAGTATCTCTTAACATGCCTTTGATGTTATGCTCCCTTTCAATAAAATAAAGCAGGCGATCAGCGCATTTTCTAAAATAAAAAAAGGAACCTTTAGCTGACCCGAAATTGCCCAGGTCCCGGCAGAGTGCTCTACATATGGCCAACCAACTTTCTTGTTTTTCTATGGGCTTCAGGAACCTGTCGTAAAACAAATAGATATTACTTAGAGAATCCGCTTCAATTTCATATCGCCGGCTGCGCAAAAAATCTGAAGATAAGGAATAGTGAGCTGCCACTGAGTCCAATAGTTTTCTCCTTAACTTCGTCAGGATATTGATATGTTGTTGGATATCATCTTTAATAGCATTGTTCTCATGTAGTGATAAGGTGTCTGACGCATAATATTTCCTTAATATATTCTTTTGGGCGGCAAAGCCCAAACTATCCAAAAGGTTGATGCAAAATAGTGCAGTATTTTTTTGAGGATCGGTAGTATTATAAAGTAAAATGCCGTATTCATTTTCACTGACTCTTATAGTATCTCCAGGGTATGCGGCAGGCATAGTAAAAGTCATGCTCATTGGCCGGAAAGTAATGGGATGTTTCTCATAAATAGTTGTATAACTACCTTCCTTTAATGAGATTTCTTTCATGTCAAGACTATTCTTCTCTCCTATGAGGATATCCATCCTGTCAACAGCTTTCGGATGAAATGCAGTTGAATCGAATAATGATGACGCTGCCGTAAAAGTGATTGTTCTTCTTGAACAGGAAGAAAAGTAAAGTACAACTATAAGCAAAAATGATATAAACAGGCCATCCTGCTTCATGTAGAGCCGCATTTTAATGGTTACTATAAAAGGGGCACCAGACAATGCGCGCCCCTTTTGATTGAATAATCAAAAATCTATCAACAACCAGCTCCCCAACTACAGGTACATGTAGTTGTTTTGCAAACACCGGGAATCAGCACACCTGTGCCACACACGTCTCTGGGTTTGCAATCAGCATCTGAATTACAGTTTTGGGCTCCACCGCTGCCATCACCACCCAAAACGTTCTTTAATTGTGCTCTGGTAAGCACTTCACCTGCGCCGAATTGAATCGCTTTCAGTGCTAATTTTTTCATCTGAATAATTTTTTTGTTAAAAAAATGGATTTACTTTTTTCCAAACCATTGACCAGTTACATCGTACACTATAACCAGGCAATTTGCGATTACAGGGGCTTGTTACTGTAGTACTCCGGTAACAGTTGACACCCGACTTTCCCGAAGCATTTATTTGGGAAAATATTTTAGGGCTTCCATTGCGTGAATTGCAGGTAAAATAATATCTTTCTTAAGCCATCCATACAATTGGAATATATATGATAACTAACAGTAAATCTCAGGCCATTAACTAGTCGCCTCTATTGATGGAACAGGCATCTTCAATAGGGTCTTTGGGCAATACAATGCAATAATCTGGAAGATCCGGGTTATAGGCATTTTCTTAGGTTAATGAAATATATGAGGTCTAATGGTAGAATATCTGATCATAAACAAATGAGTTAAACAATTATGCTCTACGAAAATAACAGTATAGTGGAGATAAAACCACCACTATTTTGACGGATTCCTATATTTTCTTTACCGACATACAAAATACCAGGAACGTTCCGAGTACACGATAACTATAACCGCTACCTACACGTCCTTTTTCGTTACTCCGTCAAAACTGATATGAAATGCCCCTGCATACATGGCCATTTTCTCCGGTACCGACTCATGATCTTCCAGCCAGTCGAGCTGTATGTCCAACTGCTTGTCGCTGGTTTTTAAATGCAATACGAGGTAATTAAAGCTGCCGGATTCAGCGATCTCTTTTCGAATACTATAACTACGCAATGTATCCCAGCCATAGAAAAACGCCTTATGTTTAATGCCTTCATGATTCAGCTCCAGCACCACCGATTTGTCGATCGCACTCCAGCTGCAACCAATAAAAGTAAGCAGACCGATACCCATTAAGATCCACCCACCTACCGAGGTATGGTTATCCCTTACATAAGGGAAATAGCCAAAACATATGGCGCCCAGCCCGATGCATGCCGACACGGTATAGGCCACGCGATGTTTTTTGTATTGTATGATGGGTAAATCCATGAGTATATCTCCCGGTATATTGTTTTTCTTCTCCCTAAAAATACAAAAAAGAAAGGGAAGCAGACATGTAACGACTGAGACAGCTTGCAAGTATGAAAATGGATCATTATATTGTTATGAGTTCTGTAACCCGTTGCAATTGGAAGCTGCCTCAAATCAAATCAGTACTGTTATGAAAAAACTATTTTGTCTCCTTGTTATTTGCACCATTGCCGCATTCCCTTTGCAAATACTCCATGCAGAAAAGAATGTTGCCCGATTTTTTAGTATAGGCCTGAACGTGAATAATGGCACCAGCGATAATGCCGCTATTTACCTGTACGGACCTACTAACATCAGCGCCTATCTGAACCCTAATTCAGGTTCTTCTTATGGCCCGTTAACGGCAGGGAGCTATACGGTTAACATGTATGCTTCAGCACCCGGTTCACACACCTTTACTTTTGCAGGACAGTCTGTAACCACTTCTTCAGGAAGCGCCACATTTAATGTGACGATTACAGGCACTGTGTTTGCATCTATTTATTAATTTATAATCCTTCCTGCAAAGGCATTACGCGGGTATCATCAGCCGGGGCAGCTGCAAGTTGCGGATGCTTTTGCGGGAAGGTTGGTTTCAATTTTTCGTTGTTGCCGGTCGCGGAAAAGTATTCCTGATCCACAAATAATGGACATCAGTCGCCTACCTGTCATCATTTTACAGCAACAACGTGTTGGAATATTGATTAATTTCGGGAAGCAACATCTTATCAAATAAGATACACCATGAAGCTTAATGATTTCCAGCCGGTGCAAGCGACCCAGTTTTTTGCCGCCTCAGCAGAACAGGTCTTTGATGCCTGGATAAATCCCGCCATCATAAAGCAGTGGCTGTTTAAAAGTTCTACCAACGAAATCATCAGCGCCAATACCGACCCGCAAGCCGGTGGCTACTTCTCTATTCTCGGCCGCAATGACCAGGGTGAAGAAATTGACCACTTCGGTAATTATATCACCATCGACGCACCCATGCGGCTATCTTTTTCACTGGAAGTACCCAAACATTTTTCCGGGAAAACGGTTGTGTCGGTATTAATTACCCCGCAATATGAAGGATGTAAACTCACACTATCCCAGGTGGGAGTAGCACCGGAAGTAACGCAGGATAACTGGAACGCCATGCTGCAACAACTGAACGAAATACTCTAGTGACATCGCATTGCCGGATGCAGGGCTTACTTACTTTCCAGGTCCCCTCTCTGATAAACGGTTAATACAACTGGTTACGCAATATTCTTTTGATCATTTGTATAGTGGAGCGACTGATCTGGCCTTTGTATTTATGGAGAATAATACTTTCACTTACGCCATCACTGAGCTCATTGACCACCCGCAACCATTTGCCGAGGAATTCGGAATTGGGCGTACGATATCTCAGCAAACGCCTCACCGTATCAATAATCGCCTTATTAACCGTTCCCTCATGCAACTCAAAAATTTCATCATTGTTGAGTCCCAGTTTGATGTCGTCGGCAATGCGGGAATAATCCTGCAGGTATTTTTCATTTGCTTCCATCACCTGCAGCATGGGGTTGCTGCTAAAAGTTAAACTGCCCAATTTGCGGTGTTGTTTCTGTAATGTCTGCAAGGCATAATTCCGGGCAATGTTATCACAGATGACCAGGTCGTCTTTACTTAATTCAAACCATTCGCCTTTAACGCGTTTGTGCTGAAAAACGATATGCAGACTTTCCTCCAGGTCGGTCATGTTCAATGCTGCATACTGTCTGATGACACGGAACATCACGGGCAGGTGGGTATGATAAGCCGCAAGCCTTTTATGCAGGTCTTGGGTTTTCCCGATCTTGTACAGATTTCGCCCCGTATTCAGGATATACACACATTTTCCAACTTGTACTTGCTCCATGAGGTGGTTTTCACACTTATTAAATTGACAATTGTGGTATCAATTTACGACTATGATTACGATGTACAAAATCATTAAATTGTCAAGTGTTCTTTAGTTGTAAATTCAGGCGGGATTCCCGGCAACAGGGAAATCATAAAAAAGATAGTAGCCAACCAGCAGCGATAGCCGCCTGTAAGAAAATGACTAACATAGGTATCGTATACTGGTATTGGGATCGGGATAAACTCATATGGCGCGATCAGGTTACCATATCATTCTTTAGCAAACAACTGTTCATCGATCCGTTGCTTCTGCCTGAAATGATGCCGCATGTGCATCTCAGCAAACTGCAACCATTCTGCGGCGCTAAAAAAATAGAATCCCGGGTGTTCCACTTTCCCGGTCGCGGCGGAGATATCTGCGCTGTTGCATAACTGGTTTACTTCCGCCTTTATAGACAACAGGCTTTGCTGCAGGGATGTTTTGCTCTCCGGCTGACTTAAATCCAGGCTGTTAAAGGGATTAGCCATGCGCGCATCAGGGAACCCGTTTTGCAGGAACATTGTTTTCGCATCGGCGCGCATCTCCTTTTCATGATCGCTGTTATCCGCCGATAACGCGGCTTTCATTTGCCCGATATACCAGGCGGTATCAGCGATAATATGCATATATACCTGTCCCAGCGACCAAGATGCCGCATCAGGTCGCTGATGAAGCATGGACAACGTATAGTCGTCCAGGTAAGCGATCCATTTGTCGGAAGTGTCGTTAAACTGCCGGAGCAGTTCCGCTGCTTTATTTATCGTCATCCAGCCAGTATTGTGCGGTAAAAAAATCAGTAAAAGAAGCAACAAAAGAATTATTTTCCCGTATCGCCAGGCAGCACCAATTTAAGCAAAAACGTATGAAAACAAGTTCAATCATCTCGCTTCTGCTCTTCTTTTTTACTTCCCGTATGAATGCGCAGGATAAGCCGGGAGCGGGTATCCGTTTTTTTGAAGGCTCCTATGCAGCATTATTGCAGGAAGCGCAACGGCAACAGAAGATGGTATTTATAGATGTATATACCGACTGGTGCGGCCCCTGCAAACAAATGGATCAGCAGGTGTTTCCGCTGAAAGCCGTTGGCGACAAGTACAATCCGTTGTTCATCAGCTATAAATTAAATGCAGAAAAGGGAGAAGGAGTAGCATTGGCAAAAAAATTCAATATCGGCGCCTACCCTTCGTTTCTCTATCTTGATAACAATGGACACCTGGTACACAAAGTGATAGGCGAAGGTGCTGCTGAAGTTTTCAACAGCCATGCTGATAAAGCCACCGCGCTGCTGACAGATAAAAATCAGCCCGCCAAACTCGAAGCCGCCTTCAATGCCGGCGACCGAAGCCCCGGATTCCTGCGTACCTATATTTCCAGCAAGGCCCGGTTAAATATGGATAACACCCTGTTGATGGATGAGTGGCTAAAAGTATTGCCCGCGAATGAACAGCGTAAGGAGTCTACCCTCGTATTCATCGGCCAACAAATGATCGGCACCCAAACCAGGGCCTTTCCCCTGCTGATGGATCACTATGATCAGTTAAGCGAATCATCCAAAGCTGCCATCCGGCAACATCTCTATGATCAAATTGCCGAACGCGCCCTTCCTGCTGCCATCGGAGAAAAAAAGTTAGCGGAAATAAAACGGTTGCTGGGCTATGTCAGTCAACTTCACATCACCGCCAAACAGGCTGCGCATATTAACCGCATCAACCTGATATATGCTGGTATGGCAAAAGACACCGGTTTACTCAAAAGATCCGGTTATACAATGGTCGGTAATTCAATGGAGATTGCAGTGGATTCCATTCATGCTGAGGATGCCCGGCGCTACCAGCAGCTCATGGCGCCTTTCCTGAACGGAGAAAAAGACAGTACCAAAATACCCGGATTCCAGGAAGAAAAATTCTATATCATAAATATTTACTCCAGGGAAATTTATATGAAGCTGTTTACCGCTGCTACCGCCTTTTCTGAAACGCTTGCGCCAACAGATAAGGCTTTGAAAGATGCCCTTCAATGGGCGCTGAGAGCGGAGCAATTGATGCCGGGTGTAAAAGCCAACACCACGCTTATCACAAAACTACGGGGAGTTGTGGCGGCCGGTAATTAGTTTCTGGCCACCACCTTTGTTTCCAGCCACTCCCGCAATTGCTGTTCTTCCCCCGGTGTTAACCGGATATCTCTTCCTTTGGGCATTCTTCTTTTTACAAATACCTGTTTGTAAATTTTAGGAGCCAGCTCGTCGAGGTTGTCAAGGGTAAATACCTTTCCGGGGTTGCTGTGCCGGTGACAAACATTACATTTATTTGTCAGCACAGACAATACCGCTTTCCTGGCGCCGGGATCATCTGTTCCCGGAATTTTGCCGGCAGCGTAATTATAATGCAAAGGGAGGCTGGCCAGAGCCGCTGTCATCAGCAGCCCTGTGGCAATTGAATGGATTTTCATGGGAATTATTTATTGGAGGAGATACAAGCAATAATAGTAAACACTACGGAGATGGTACTGCACACTGTTCTTACCATGTTCAAACTGTTCCAGGGGCCTTCGAACTTAGCCCGCATAGCTGCCAGCTCAGTTGCACCGGCGCCGGAAATATTAAAAGCATCCAACGCATCATTCAGAGGAACATTTCCCACCATGGTTACACCAAATACGCCTATACCATAAAAAAGGGAAGCCAGGAGCAAACACCAGAAGGTGCTATTCAAGGGCTGATTGAAGTACAGGTACGTACAAACAGGCAGCAATAACAGGGTGCTCATAAAGATACCCAGGAAAGCAGGGTTGAGGATAGCGCGGTTCATTACCTGCATAGCGGTCAAATAGCCGCTATCCGGCAGGCGGCCAATACCATTGGTTACCGAAACGGACCAGGCGTAAAAGAGACCCGCCATCAGCGCGGTAAAAGTGGCAGTGATAATTAGCAGCAGCGTTGAAAACTTTAACATAGCAGTAAGATTAGGTTTGTTTCTGAGTGCAAATTAGCGCAGGAAGTCACCCAAAAATAGAACAAAACCGACACCTGCCATAAAACATGGAAATATCCTGTATTTTAGTGGTCTTAACTATCATCTTATGATTGATACTACTTCTTTATGGACGTTTATACTGGCTTCATTGGTGTTGCTGATTGTACCGGGACCGGCCGTTTTATACATTATTGCAAAAAGTGCCGACCAGGGACGCCGTGCGGGGATTATTTCTGTACTGGGCATTGAAACAGGCACTTTGGTACACACCATTGCCGCAGCCGCAGGACTGTCGGCCATCCTGATGGCTTCCTCCGTTGCTTTCTCCGTACTTAAATTCGCCGGCGCCGGTTACCTGATTTTCCTGGGACTGAAGAAAATATTTGGTTCGCGTCAGGTGGCGGTCGCCCAAACGGAGACGGCTCCTCAGTCTTCCACGCAGATATACTGGCAAGGTGTAGTAGTGAATGTATTGAACCCCAAAACATGTATGTTCTTTTTCGCATTCCTGCCACAGTTCATCAATCCCGCCAAAGGGCATGTAGCCCTGCAGGTACTGATACTGGGATTGATATTTTCCGCGATGGCCACTATCAGCGATGGCGCCTATGCCCTTGCTGCCGGCAGTTTGGGTAGGTTGGTTAAGAACAACCGCTACTATATCCGTATGCAGTCAGTGATTACAGGTATTATATATATTGGTTTGGGGCTGATGACAGTGTTTGTACAGCCAACGCATAAGAAATAGGGCGGACCTTATTGATCAAATGCGGGTAAACGTTAGCGTTGTGCAATGAAAAGACAAGATATGCTTTATCTTTTCAATAGCACAACGCTTGAATGACACATTGAATTAAAAGAGTGGTCCGAATGATTGTTGGGCACTAACCTCTTTGATCAGGTTATCCAATTGATGGTAAGATGCCCTGTATAAGAAAACCGCCATACTGATTCTCCGAACGCCGCATTCAGACAACGTCTGAATCGATGCAAATTTGGGCGTACCAACCACATTCAACGGAAGTGTGGTAGAGGAAGCGATCTCTTTAATAGTTGCCGCATCAGAAACCGCTGTAACAAATAGTCCATCGGCGCCCGCCTCCTGGTATGCTTTTGCTCTTTTTATAGTCGTTTCCAGCGGAGCGTCAAGCTTCAAAAGAAAACCATCTGTTCTTGCATTTATAAAAAGTTTTTGATTACTTTTTTCCAGATGATTTTTGATACTATGTAGTTTTTTCAAATAAATATCTTCTCCCTGTGCATCTTCCAGGTTGATCCCTGCAACTCCAATATCAACAAGTTGTTGGATGTTTTCTGTAAGCGTATTCAGGTTATCAGTATATCCCCTTTCCAGGTCAACAGACAATGGAATATTTGTACTTGCTTTTATCCGTTGTACAATATAAAGTAGTTCACTGAATGGCATTTTTTCACCATCTTCATAGCCCAATGAGTTTGAAATGGCGCCGCTTGAGGTGCCAATGGCATCATAACCATTTTGTTCTATTATTTGTGCACTCTTTACATTCCAGGCATTGGCAAGAATAAACGGGGTTTCCTTATGGTGTAATTGGTAAAATGTCTCATAACTTCCCATAACGATCGATTTTCATTTTTAAAATACATCCACTCCTTTGCCTGTGGTAATTAAGCTGAACAGGCTTTTCTCTATAAGCTGGCCCCAGGCGCCTGAGCAACCATCATAACATTCGATCGCCGGAACAAGCCCGTGATGTGTAAAAGTGAGTTTGGTTTTTTCTCCTTCTTTGGAAATATCAAAAATAACTTTTGTATTAAGCCACTCTTCTTTATGCGGTACAAAATTTATCCTGCTTTCGGTGATCAGCCATACCACCCTTTTGTCGGGAGTAATTTCAACTATTTTTTGTTTTGAAAAATGCATATCGCCCATACGATAGGTAAACTCTTCATTGAGTTTGTCTGTGCTTCCTTTCACTTCACCCTGCCACCAGCCGCGAACATTATTAATGGCATTGAATACTTCTTTTGGAGACTGGTCCACCAAAATGGTTGTTGTAAAATCTTTCCCTTCCATAACTGCTGTTTTGTTTTTATTGAATGATGTTGATTTCATGGCTAAACTATCAGGTACTGCCTGTGCATAGCCGCCTAATGGAATTAAAAATATCACCAGGATACCCAGGAGAATTGCTGTCCGGACATAAGCTTTCCTTATCTGTTTTTTTTCATCAGATGTTTCCATTTTATTTTTGTGTTAGAAGATTATTTAAGTACTGTTGATTCCTGTTTATCAAAGTTACAGTCTTATTCAGGGAGTGCAGGGGCATGAAATGGACTTTCTGCGGGGGCGATTCGGACAATGCAATTGTAATAGAACAGAAAGCCGCAGGTAATCCCTGCGGCTTTCGTTCTATTACCCATTCCAAACACCCGACGCTGCAGTCCTTTTCACATACTCCGAAAAATCTCTCGGCGCTCTGCCCAATGCCTGCCGCACGCCATCTGTAAGATATGTGTTGCGGCCATCCAGTACTTCTGTAAATAAATAGCTCACCAACCAGATGAAATCATCCGGAATTTCATATTCTGCCAACATCCCTTTGTACTCCTCCATGCTTACTTCCTGGTACTGAATATTTCTGCCGGCGGCTTTGGCTATTTCCGCGATGGCTTCAGGGAATGTGATTAAACGGGGGCCTGTCAGCTCATATAGTTTCCCGGCATGCCCTTCTTCCGTAAAGGCGGCTACTGCCACATCTGCAATATCTTCTGTATCTACAAACGGTTCTACCACGGCGCCTGCAGGGAGTGCTACATGGCCTGCCACCAAAGGGTCCAGGAGGTACCCTTCACTGAAGTTCTGGTTAAACCAGGCACACCTGATTACTGTCCAGTCGATACCCGCATTCATTACGATGTCTTCAGATGCCTGGGCTTCTTTCTCGCCACGACCGGATAATAATACAATCTGTTTGATACCGTTAGTTACGGCGATCTTTGTAAACGCAGCTATCTTTTCCACAGCACCTGGTATAGCCAGGTCAGGATAATAACTGAGATAAACGGCGTCCATATCCTTTACTGCCGCTGCCCAGGTACCGGCGTCTTCCCAGTCGAAAGAGGGGGTGCCTGAACGGGAACCGATGCGTACCGGCCAGCCTTTTTCTGTAAGCTGTTGGGCTACTCTGCTGCCGGTTTTTCCTGTGCCGCCTAAAACGAGTACTTTAGAGATGGTATTCTTTTTTGCTTTCATGATGATTCTTTTCTCCAAAATTACCAGCTCCGGTACCCGGAAAATAGAACAAAACCGACACGGCAAAAAAACTATTCCCCGGTTTCATGGAGCAAATGCTCAAACTCCTTTCCGGTGATAGTTACTACGGTGCCATGGCGTATTCCCAGGGGCATCGATAGTTTATCCGAAACATCCACCCAGTTTTTCAGGTCGGCAGATTCAACGGCTCCATAGCGGTGCTGCATGTACCTGTCAAAATATATAATCCATTTATTACCCATCTTCAGCGCGGTAGGGCCTTCCGCCCAATAGTCGCCCGTAATAGGCGCTGAAGGCTTACTATACCTCCCTGTTAGCTTGTTGCTGGTGGCTATCCGGATATTTTTCTGCGGCGGCGTCCTGGTTTCATCTTTCAGGAGCATAATAAACCGGCGCCGGTCCGGAACAATGCTGGCGTCAATTACGTTAAAGCCCCGATCGTACAGGAGTTTCGCCGGTGTAAACTGCACGAAGTCCTTTGTGGTGACATAATATATCCGGTGATTGTATTTGTCGTCCCCACTGGATTCGCCGGCGGCAAACCTCCCGGGAATAGTGGTGGCCCAATAAATCATATATTCCTTGTGTGCAGCGTCGTAAGTAATTTCCGGTGCCCAGCAGTTCAAAGCGCCGACTTCGTGCGCCATTACCGGGATAGATTGCTGTGGCGACCAGTGTACCAGGTCTGCCGAAGAAGCATAGCCAATGCCTTTTTCCTTCCAGCTCACTGTCCATACCATATGAAACAAACCGTCGGCGCCGCGGATAATACAGGGGTCCCGCATCAGCTTATCATCACCTGTAGTGGGGGCCAGAAAGGAATGGCCATTATTGAGCTCTTTCCAGGTATAACCATCACGACTATATGCCAGGTGGAGTCCATCCTGCCCGTTGTCTTTAAAAAAAGAAAAAATATACACGGCATCCTGTGCCATCACACTATTCAATAGCCCCAGCAACAAAACAAAAAGAAAGATTTTCTTCATAGTGATATTTGAGACAAGTAAAATACAGATTATCAGCGGGAGTACAGATATAAATCCACGCGCCTGCCATCCTGCTTCACCCTTTATTTTTGTACCTTCCGTCTTTCAACAGACCATTCCACCCCGCATGAAAATAAAAAAGCTCAACGCAGCATTTTACCGGCAAAAAGATGTGATTAAAATTGCCAGGGATTTAATCGGGAAAACATTGGTAACGGTTATTGACGGGGTGCGTACGTCAGGCATCATTGTGGAAACGGAGGCTTATGCCGGCATTGGCGACCGGGCCTCGCATGCCTGGAATGAACGCCGTACCAACAGAACAGCCGTTATGTATCAATCCGGAGGCGTGGCATATGTTTACCTCTGCTATGGCATTCACTACCTGTTCAATGTTATCACCAACGTTGAAGATACCCCTCATGCAGTATTGATCCGGGCCCTGGAACCGGTGGATGGTATCGATACCATGGAAGCCCGTTTTGGTAGTCAGCCGGTCAAAAACCTCACTACCGGCCCCGGCAATCTCAGCAAGGCGCTGGGTATCGATCATACGCTTACGGGCGAAAGCGTAACCGGCAATAAAGTATGGATAGAAGATACCCGCGCCACCAACGCGGAAGATATCCTGGTATCTACCCGTGTAGGCGTACAATACGCCGGGGAACACGCCTACCTCCCTTACCGGTTTTCGCTTAAAAACAATAAATGGGTCAGTAAGGGAAAAGGCCTCACAAAAGATTTTCCCGGAAAAGTGTGATTTTTTTACTGTTGCTGCGAATAATGCATTTTCTTCATCCATGCATACAGGTGCTGCTCACGAAAATACCGGCGGTAACTATTTTGTGCCCGGAGTTAAACCATTGTAGTAAACGATCAGCTTTACCAGGTCTTCGTCATTCTTCAGGTTTAACTTATTACTCCGGATATATGCGCCCAACGCAGCGCTATCGCCACCAATGGACTCCAGCACCGCCTTCTCATTTTTCTTAATGTTCACAGGCGTACCGTTCTTTGAAATATAGTAGTTCACATATTCTTCTACTGTACGAACAGTAGTGGCAGAACCATATGCTTTATCTTCCCGGATCTTTTTGGATTTTCTCAACAGCAACTGTACAGCGCCATCTGCCAGTACCTCGTAATAGGAATCGGCGGTGGCGCCTTTTACGGGGCTGTAACCGTTACAGAACATCTGTTGATGATTATCCTTCCTGTTGGTTAAACTAAAGGCTTTTACCGGTTTGGAAAACTCAAAAGGCGCTCCCTTTTCATTCTTAAACAACAACACATCCCGTACCTGGTCGTATTTCAATTCTACATCCTTGTATGCCTTGCCATCTTTAAATTCAACAGTTCCTTTAGCCCAATCATCCTGCAGATAAGGCGAGCCCTGTACATCCACATAACTCTTTTCAAAAAACGGCCTTCCGTCTACACCTTTCAGATAAACGCCACCCTGCGCCATTACCTTTCCAAGCCCGGCTAATAACAGCAACATGTATAACATCCAATGTTTCATAATACTCATTTTATTTTTCTAAAATACAAAAGGGTTGCGGGTATTTTGCGACCTGCAACCTTTTTATAACAGGAATTTTATGCTGCCACCCAAACTGGAAAAAAATAATACATTTGCAACGCAAAACAATCATCAAAAAATTCGGGAGCCTGAAGCCGGCCGCTAAAACAACAATTTCTTCAATCCTAACTATGTCCGACCAACAACAACAGGCCGATCCGCAATTAGTAGCCCAATGGGTACAAGGATGGTCCCTAGCCAGAGAAGTAGCTCCACCCATATGGGAGAATGGCGTATACCGCGTAGAAGTAGGTTGGCCGGATGTAATAAGACGTTTTGTTTTCCCCTCCCTTACGCCCGCTGTGGCGCAGCTGGCAGAAACAATTTCAGATCCTTATATTATACTAAAGATCTTTGCAGCGCCGGAAGAAGTGCGAAAATGCCTGCCATCCAACTGGATGGTGCATCCCCCCGCTTTTATGATGACTTGCCTGCAGCCGATGAAAACCATCAATACGCAACTGGATAAGGAATACACATTGGATATCGCCGATAATATCCCGGTGCCCATAGCGCGGGTACTCACCACCCAGGGCGAAGTAGCTGCCATTGGCCGGATCGCCTTTACAGAAGATGCCGGCATTTACGACCGGATCGAAACACATCCGCTTCATCGGCGTCGCGGACTTGGTTCCATTATCATGAAAGCACTGGAAAGTGTAGGTACTGCCCGCGGCATTACAAAAGGACTGCTGGTAGCCACCGCACCCGGCAGAGCACTTTATGAAACACTGGGCTGGAAAGTGCATTCGTTATATACTACCGCAGAAATACCGGCGCAGCAACAGACAATTTAACGGAAAAAGAAAAATACTTGTTCAGTTTCCGGTTGTTGCCCACTCCATACTATCTTACTTTTGATAAAAAAGAAAGATAAACATGCTGACGGATGAAATCATGTACCAGGCACTGCTCGACAAAGATGTTTCCTATGAAGGAACATTTATAGCTGCGGTAAAAACCACCGGCATATTCTGCCGTCCTACCTGTACCGCCAGGAAGCCCAAGGCCGAAAATGTGGAATTCTTTCCTTCCGCAAAAGAGGCAATACTAAAAGGATACCGGCCCTGCAAAGTGTGTAACCCGCTCGAAAAATTGAACGAAACACCGCCGTATATAAAAGAGATCCTTGATGAACTGAATGCAGACCCCTCGGGGAAATTCAAAGATGCTGACCTGATCAGCAGAGGAATTGAACCCAGCAATATCAGGCGCTGGTTTTTAAAAAACCATGGCGTCACCTTCCAGGCCTATCAACGGATGTTCCGGATAAATTCTGCCTTTAAAAAAATACAGAACGGCGATACCATTACATCGGCGGCATTTGATGCGGGATATGAATCTGTCAGCGGGTTCACGGATTCTTTTAAAGCCGTATTTGGCGTATCGCCCTCCAATAGCAGGGATAAACACATTATCAATATCACGAGACTGGAAACGCCTTTGGGGACTATGTTTGCCTGCGCCGCGGAACCAGGCATCTGCCTGCTGGAATTTACCGATCGCAAGATGCTGGAAACCGAATTGACCTCACTCGCTAAACAACTGAATGCAAATATTATCCAGGGAGCCAACCCTCACTTCGACGTATTAAAAACACAACTGGAGGAATACTTTGAAGGAAAAAGAAAAGTATTTACCGTTCCGTTGTTTACACCCGGCACCCCTTTCCAGCAAACCATATGGCGCATACTACGTGATATTCCCTACGGCGCCACCAGGTCTTACAAAGACCAGGCAGCAGCCATCAGCCAGCCCAATGCCATCCGCGCGGTAGCCAACGCCAACGGCATGAACAGGATCTCCATCCTGATTCCCTGTCACCGCGTAATAGGTGCAGACGGAAACCTCACCGGCTACGGTGGCGGCATCTGGAGAAAAAAATGGTTGCTCGACCTCGAAAATTCAAATTCAATTTAACCCGGAATTATGATCAATACTGCAAAGCACAACAGATGGAAAGCACTTTCCGTCGTCCTCACTGCGCCCTTACTTTACGTCATCGACATTTTTATCATCAACATGGCCATACCCGGTATCAAGAAAGGCGTGCACGCCACCGACGGGGAAGTACAACTGGTGATTGCCGGCTACCTGCTGGGCAGCGCCGCTTTTCTCATCACCGGCGGTAGGGCGGGCGACTACCTCGGCAGGAAAAAAGTGTTTTTTTGGGGGATGTTTTTCTTCACGCTCACTTCCTGTCTTTGTGGTTTATCACAAACCGCACTGGAACTGAATATCACACGCTTCTTCCAGGGACTGAGCTCCGCTTTCATGGTGCCGCAGTCTATCGCATTGATTCAGGTACTTTTTACGGATGAACGGGAAAGAGCCAAAGCTATCGGCTGGTACGGTATCACGCTGAGTATTGCAGCCATTATCGGGCAAATACTGGGCGGTTACCTGGTTGATACACATTTTGTCATTGCCGGGTGGAGACTGATCTTTTTTATCAACCTCCCCGTAGGTCTGGCAGCACTCTGGGCTATCCATCATTACCTGGAAGAAACCCCGAAAGATACCGCACAGCGGTTTGATTACCAGGGAGCGCTGATCCTCACCACCGGTCTTATTTGCCTGATCTGGCCGCTCACCAAAGGACGCGAGCTGGGCTGGCCATGGTGGAGCATAGGCCTGTTATTATCTTCCTTATTTATTTTCGCTTACTTTATCCGAGATCAGCAAACAAAAGTACTACTGCAAAAAGGTAGCCTGATCGACACTGCCCTATTTAAGATCCGTGAATTTAACATCGGCCTGCTGGCAGTGCTGTTCCACTTCATGATGCACACCGCCTACCTGCTCATGAGCGCTATTTATTTACAGAATGGACTAGGCTTCTCTGCCCTCGATTGCGGGCTTGCATTTATACTGCACGCTATCCTCTTTATGATCTCGTCTATGATGGCGGCCAAACTCATTGTTAAATATGGGAAATGGGTATTGCAGGCGGGACTGTTAATTATCCTGGCGGCATTCCTGTTACAGATCCGGCTGTTCCGGCCGGCAGTAAGTCCCCTCTGTGTTACATTACTGATTGGTATCTATGGCCTGGGTAATGGACTCGTACTCCCCTTCCTGTTGAACATTGCACTGAAAAGTGTACCGGTAAAATTTGCGGGAGTGGCAGCAGGCGTATTCTCCACCTTTCAGCAAACAGCTTCCGCTTTAGGCATCAGCATACTGGGCGGTGTTTTTTATTATGTTGTCAGTCTCCATGGCTCATCCCCCAACTATCTCATCGCTTTTGATACAGGCGTTGCCGTTAGCATCATCTGTCTCGTTATAGTAGCGGTGATGTTGTGGATGTTACCGGAGGCAAACAAACAATCTGCAATGGAATTACATCCGGATGGCATATGACCCTACTTTATCCGGTCCCAGTAAATTGTTTTTCCCAGGAGTGAAATACCAATATATCCCCTGAGCGCTAACCGGCCATCTTTTATTTTCATCACGGCGGCATATGATTTCCCGGAAGTGGGGTCGTAGATCTTACCATCCTCCCATTGCCCGTTTTGATACCGGAAACCGGTCAGCATCACAATATTGGGCCATAACCTGCTTCTCAAAGCGATGTTGGGGTTCAGCGTATCTTTACGTGGAACCCCTCTTTCATCCAGCATATATTTTCCCCACAACAGCTTCCCGAAATACTGGTTACCAGATTGATAAATTTCTATCTTACCCGATCTGTCTTCGTTTTGCCAGGTACCTAATATGCGCTGCCCATTATTTTGCGCATTTACTTTTAGCAAGAAGAACAAAAGCAGGGCGCCCATTTGGGTCGCTCTTTTTAAACCGGAAAATTTGGTGAACTGAGGGTTTATACAAATGAGCATGAAGAAAAAATTATGTCTTTTAACGCTGATCTTAAGATGGCAAGCCTTCATCACCGGAGGCCTGCCATCTTTTGTTCAATAGTTCGTTTATCCGTAAGCGTGACAGCCAGTCCCAACGCCTGTTGCAGGTATTGTGCTGCCTTATTATTATCGACGCCGGTATACAACTCTCCCAGCAGCACAAAATAATAATGATTCCTTGTAAGCTGCAATTTCTCAGCCTCCGCAATAGCTGCTTCCTTTCCTTTTACTTTCGAAAGCGCATAAGTTCTGTTGAGCGCCGCCACCGGCGAATATTCCAGTTGTAATAGCCGGTTATAAAGTTGCAGGATATGATCCCACTTTTCCGGGGTATTCTTTTTTTGTGTATTCCAGTAGGCAATGGTGGCTTCAAGGTGATAGCGCGACAAGCGCTCTCCCGTTGAAGCCTCATGCAAAAAGTAAGCGCCCCTGGCAATCAGTTCCTCATTCCAGCGCGTTTCATCCTGGTCCTGGTATAAAATAATTTCCCCGTTGGCAGTTTTCCTGGCTTCAAATCTGGAAGCATGAAAGCACATCAGCGCAAACAACGCCTTTACCATAGGCCGATTGGTTAATTCATTTTCTATCAGCAAATAGGTTAACCGCATGGCTTCCAGGCAAAGATCTTCCCGTATTACCACATCCTGGCTTTCGGAGTAATAGCCTTCGTTGAATAGTAAATACAAAGTGGTAAGTACAGTATCCAATCGCCCGTTGATAGCGGCGGGTCCGGGGAATGCAATCACTGCTTTCTCTTCCCGCAGCTTTTCTTTGGCCCTTAACAATCTTTTGTTGATAACATCTTTGCTGGTAAGGAATGCATCGGCAATTTCAGTGATGCCAAATCCGCAAAGGATACGAAGCGCCAGTCCTATCTGCGCCTCTTTCGGAATGGCTGGGTGACAGATGGCGAACAGCATCTGCAGCTGACTGTCCGCTATATTTTCATCTGATAAATTGATGTCTGCCGTTTCATTTTCCAGTGATGCTTCTTTTAGCTGCCGGGCAATTTTTTCGGCAAAAAGCTGGTTACGTTGTAAATAATTCTTTGCTTTATTTTTTGCCACAACGTATAGCCATGCAGTTGGGTTGTCCGGAATCCCTTTATATGGCCACGTTTCCAGCGCCGTCAGAAATGTTTCACCGGCAATATCTTCCGCAACTTCTATATGCGCTATACCAAAGGCTTTACAAAGCACAGCAGTAATTTTGCTGAACTCAGTCCTGAATAAATGTGGTATCAAAGCAGGTTGTTCCATTACGGGAAGTTAGCCAGGTTAATGAACACCGTCTCCTTTCACCAGTTTCCGCACCTCTACGCTGTTTCCCTCTCCCTGTAAAACCGGGCAGCCTTTGGCAAATTCTACGGCTTCTTCTACGGAGCCGGCCTTCACAACAATGTAGCCGCCTATAGTTTCCTTGATTTCACCGAAAGGACCATTTGTTACTACACTATTGTGTTTCACCACCTTGCTCCCTTCAAAAGCCAAACCATTTCCACCGCTGAATTTGTTTTGTGCGGCAATGCCACCAATCCAGTCCATGGTTTGTTTCATCCAAACCTGTATTTGTTCCGGGGAGGCTACTTTGTTGCCGTCTTCGTGTCTGAAAATTAACATAAACTCGTCCATGATCATAAGTTTTAAATGTTTGTGAACAATATACCCTTATAACAAATGGAAAAAGCGGAATAAGACATGGGTGAGAAAAAATCTAACCCCGTCATCCATTCAGCCAACTATATGGCAAATATGGATTAAAACGGGGAAGAAATCAGTATAAAAAAACGCCTGCCGGAGAGGTTCCGGCAGGCGCTTAACAATCAGGCAATTGCCGCAAAAGCATCCTGCAATTCCTTTGCGTACAACTCAGGTACTTCCAGGGCTGCAAATCTTCCGCCCTTGGGCAATTTGGTAAATCTTTTCAGGTTCACCCTCCGTGCCGCCCACTCTTCCGGTGTATTACTATCGGCCGGGAAAATGGATACTGCGGTAGGCACTTCGGTTCTGGGCACCGGTTTGGGTCCATGTTCACCAAACATCACCCGCGCATCTTCCAGGTAGCGGCGAATAGCGGTGTTGATGGTAGATGATACCCAATAGATCATAATATTGGTGAGCAGTTCATCTTTGGTAAAACTGTTTTCTATGTTTCCTTTTGTGTCGCTCCAGGCGTAAAACTTTTCAAGTATCCAGGAGGCGAGTCCTACCGGCGAATCGTTGAGTGCATAGCCCAGTGTTTGCGGTTTGGTAGACTGGATCATATTAAATGCGCCTTCCATAAACCACCAGCCCTGGATAAACTGCCCAAACTGCTGTTCTGCGGGCGACATGGTGCTCCAGTCTTCCGTACCATTAGGATAGCCGGTGTCCGTTAAATGAATGGCTTGTACCTGTGCCGGGTAATTTTGCGCCAGCGCGGTGGTCACCGCGAAATCGCCGGCTGCCAGGAAATGCGTATAGCCCAATACTTCGGTCATCAGCTTAGCCCAGAGGTGTGCGGCGTTTTCAGAAGTGGTGGCTACATGGCCGGAGAAACCGTATCCTGGCATAGAAGGAATAACCAGGTCAAAAGCGTCTGTGAGCATAGGGATCACTTTATAAAACCGGAAAAACGAATCCGGCCACTCATGCGTCAGGATCAATGGGCGGGTATTACTGCCATTTCCTTTTATATAGATAAAATGAATATCGGTACCATCGATGTTGGTGATAAACTGCGGGAAGCTGTTTAACAGGGCCTCCTGCTTACGCCAGTCGAAGCCTTGCTGCCAGTAGGTTACCAGTTCCCGGAGATATTGCGGGTTGGTGCCATAGTTCCAGCCTGCATTTTCAGGCTCATCGGTCCAACGGGTTTGTTTTAACCTGGCCGACAGGTCGTTCAGCAATTCGTTTGATACGTCGATTTTAAAAGGCTGTAACTGTTTCATGGTAGTATTTCTTTTTTAGTAGTTTATCTTTTATTAAGATGCTGAAACAAAACTACAGCTGCTGTGTGACAACAGTTTGTCAGTTGAAAAAAAAGAAAATCAGTTTTTTTTTTGAAAGGAACGGGGTATCTTCATGGGGGGCCAACGAGGATGCCCTATAAATACCGGCTGGTGGCCAATTTCAATGTAGCAACCTCCTGTTTTTGCTCTTTAAAATATTCCCCGTTCATAAAAAAATCTTCCAAAAAACTTGTTTCCTTAAACGTTTAAGCATATTTTTAAGAAATGAAGAAGGTTTCGCTGAAAGATATCGCTACGGAGGCAGGTGTATCCACCGCCTTGGTATCGTATGTGCTGACAAACAAGGAGAAGGAAGCCCGGGTTGGGGAAGAGATTGCAAAAAAGATCAGGGCCATTGCGCATAAGCTGAACTATCAACCTAACCACATTGCGCGGAGCCTAAAAAGCGGGCGGTCATTTACCATAGGACTGATAGTGGCGGATATTTCCAACCCCTTCTTTGGCAATATTGCCCGTACTATAGAAGATGAAGCCAAACGGAATAATTATACGGTGATCTTTGGCAGCTCGGATGAAAACGTTGATAAATCGGGCGACCTTATTAATGTACTGTTGAACCGCCAGGTAGATGGACTGATCATTACACCTACCGAAGGATCGGAAGAACAGATCAGCCAGCTGAAAGCACAGAAAGTGCCTTTTGTACTGATTGACCGTTTCTTCCCGGAGATAGAAGCCAGTCATATTGCCGTCAATAATTACGAAGCAGCCTATCATGCGGTATCACACCTGGTAAAAACAGGCAGGAAGCGGATCGGGATGGTGGCCTATAAAACGTCGCTGCATCACATAGGCGAAAGGAAACGTGGTTATAAGGAAGCCCTGCTGGCGCATCATATGACCTCAGGGAACACCCTGCTGAAATCGGCGCGGTACTCGCACCTGGCGGCAGATATCCGGTTATCTATTGACCAGCTGCTCAGCGGCCGTCATCCTGCTGATGCTATCTTTTTTGCGACCAACAGCCTGGCCATAGAAGGACTGAAATATATTAACTCACTGGGAATCCGCATTCCCGACCAACTGGCGGTGATCACTTTCGATGAAAGTGAGGCGCTTGACCTGTTCTACTCTCCCGTTACGTTTGTACGGCAACCTATCCTGGAAATGGGAAAAGCCGCCGTACGGGTACTGCTGGAAGAGATCAAAGACAATAAAAAAGAAATTGAACATATCTGCATCGATACTTCGCTGGTGATCAGAAAATCCTGTGGAAGCCGCTAACAGTAAGCTTTCCCGGTATACCCGCGCAACAGATGTTTTTTATGCTGAATTTTTGCTTAAACGTTAAAGCGAATAAATTAGTAAAATACAAACGTTACCGGCTATACGTAAACGATAACTATTCATTGCTAAAAACAAACCACGATAATGAAAAAACTGCTGCTGCTATCTTTAAGTGCCTGTCTCAGCTGGGCCTCCTACGCACAACAATCCTTTAACGGGTTAGAGATGAATATGGGTAACCTGTTCCGTTTATCTAATGCCAAAACACGCTCTATCAGCCCGGAAAATTTTACCGGCGAAGCAGGCAAAGGCGGTATGGCCACCCTGGACCAGGGCAATGCCCGCGGCGCTGCCCGCGATCTGGGACAGGGATGGAAAGTAAATCCCTACATTTTTATTGAACCCGGAAAAACCGTAACACTGGCGGAAATAACCGGCCCCGGCGCCATCCAGCATATCTGGATGACACCCACCGGCAACTGGCGCTATTCCATACTCCGCTTTTACTGGGACGATGAAACTACCCCATCGGTGGAAGTGCCCGTAGGCGATTTCTTCGGCATGGGATGGGGCGAATATGCGCAACTCAATTCCCTGGCGGTATGTGTAAATCCAGGCAGCGCCTTCAACTGCTACTGGGCCATGCCGTTCCGGAAAAAATGTAAGATCACCATGGAAAATATTAATACGGAAAGAATGACCCTGTACTACCAGGTCGACTATACGCTCACCAGCGTACCCGAAGATGCCGGATATTTCCATGCACAATTCCGTCGTAACAACCCGGTAAAAGATGCTTCCTTTACTATGATCGACGGCGTAAAAGGACAGGGACAATACGTGGGTACCTACCTGGCCTGGGGCGTTAACAACAACGGCTGGTGGGGCGAAGGCGAAATAAAATTCTTTATGGACGGCGATGGTAAATTTCCTACTATTTGCGGCACCGGTACGGAAGATTATTTCTGCGGCTCCTATAACTTCGATACCAAAGGCCGGTACCAGGAATTTTCTACGGCGTATAGCGGTCTCCCGCAGGTGATACGCCCCGACGGATTGTATAAATCGCAACAACGCTTTGGCCTGTACCGCTGGCATATCATGGATCCCATCCGTTTTGAAAAAGAGCTTAAAATCACCATACAGGACCTTGGCTGGCGCAGTGGCGGACGCTATCTGCCGCAGCAGTCGGACATCAGCAGCGTAGTGTACTGGTACCAGCGCGAGCCGCATGCACCTTTTCCAAAGCTGCCGGCTATGAACGACCTCGAAGTGAATTAAGCATACACCACTTTAATATAAAATATCAGGAAGATGAGTCGAACATTGATAACAGGATTACAACTGATAGGAAATAATTTTTCCGGTGAAGGCGACGAAACCTTCCGGGCATTTGATCCGCGGCAGCAGCAATGGCTGCCGCAGGAGTTCAGAGAAGCGACCACCGGCGAAATAGATGCCGCTTTACACCTCGCCGCCAAAGCATTTACGTTGTACAAAAAAACAACGGCAGCACAACGCGCCGCTTTCCTGGAAGCTATCGCCGATGATATTGTTTCCCTGGGAGATGAATTAATCAACGTAGCCTCAGCGGAAAGCGGGCTACCCCTACCGCGCCTGCAGGGCGAAAGAGACCGCACCACCGGTCAGCTGCGGCTGTTTGCCAACACCATCAAAGAAGGCTCCTGGGTAAATGCCCGCATCAACACCGGCACGCCGGATGTACGGCAAATGCAGATCCCCATCGGCGTAACCGGCATCTTTGGCGCCAGTAATTTTCCATTGGCATTTTCCGTAGCAGGTGGCGATACCGCCGCTGCACTCGCCGCCGGTTGCCCGGTAGTATTTAAAGCACATCCCGCACACCCGCATACATCGTACCTCGTGGCTACCGCTATCCGCAAAGCTATCCTGCGTACGCAAATGCCGGAAGGCGTTTTTTCCATGGTACACGGCACTACCCACGAAACAGGACAGTACCTGGCTGCCCATCCCGTCGTTTCTGCCATCGCCTTTACCGGCTCCTTCAGAGGTGGCAAGGCACTATATGAAACGGCTACACGCAGAGCCGTACCTATTCCCGTATATGCAGAAATGGGCAGCGTAAATCCTGTGTTTTTCCTGCCGGGTATTTTACGGGAGAAGGGACCCGCATTGGCCATGCAGCTGCTGCAATCCATTACCCTGGGCGTAGGACAGTTTTGTACCAACCCCGGTATGTTTATTACGCCTTCGGAAGACGCTTCCGCACCGTTTATCAGCGCATTGCAACAAGGTATCGGCGCCATGAGCGGCGGACCTATGCTCACACCGGGCATACTCGAGGCTTATCATAACGGCATCCGCCTGTTGCAACAGGAAGGCGCTGCCGTACTCGGCGCCGCCCCACACACCGCGCAACAGGCCACCCCCTACCTGCTGCAGGTAAGCGTCGAAAAAGCATTGGAAAATCCAACCATCTGCCACGAAGTATTTGGTCCTTCCTCCCTGCATATCCACGCAGGCAGCATCGGGGAACTATATCACGTGGCGCGCAAACTGGAGGGCCAACTCACCGCTACCATCCATGGCACCGAAGCAGACCTGCAGGAACACGCCGACCTGATCGACATACTGAGAGAGAAAGCCGGCAGGATTATCATCAACGGTTTTCCTACAGGCGTGGCCGTTAACCAGTCGATGGTACACGGCGGCCCCTGGCCCGCTACTACTCCCGCTGCCGGCACCTCCGTTGGCACCGCAGCCATCTATCGCTTCTGCCGGCCGGTATGCTACCAGGATTTCCCGGCATACCTCCTCCCACCGGAACTGCAGGACAGTAACCCCATGCACATCTGGCGGCTGGTAAACGGTGATTTTTCAAACACTCAAAAGTAAATTATGGACCTGGGTTTAAAAGATAAAATCATTATAGTAACAGGAGGCGCCAAAGGCATCGGTGCGGCTATTACCGCCGTACTAGCACAGGAAGGCGCCATCCCCGTGATCATCGGCAGAAGCGGGGACGATAACCTCGAACAACTCGCCCGCATCCGCGAAGCGGGCGGCAAAGGCGAACATGTAGTGGCAGAACTCACCGACCCCGCTGCCTGTAAACAAGCAGTAGAAGCCGTTGTAGCGCAACACGGCCGGATCGACGGACTGATCAACAACGCCGGCATCAACGACGGCATCGGCCTCGAAACCGGCTCCTACGAAGCATTTATGCAATCGCTGCACCGCAACCTGGTACACTACTACCTCGTGGCACATCATGCACTCCCCTTTCTGAAAACCAGCAAAGGCGCCATCGTTAACATCACCTCCAAAACCGCTGAAACAGGCCAGGGGAACACTTCCGCTTATGCAGCCGCCAACGGAGGCCGCAACGCGCTCACCCGCGAATGGGCAGTGGAACTCCTTCCTTTCAGTATCCGGGTAAACGCTATCGTAGTAGCCGAATCCTGGACGCCACTATACGAAAACTGGATCAATACCTTCGAAGATAAAGAAGCCAAACTCGCCAGCATCGTGGAACGTATTCCACTGGAAAAAAGAATGACTCACCCGGAAGAAATTGCGCAGATGGCCGTTTTCCTGCTATCAGAAAAATCGAGTCATACAACCGGTCAGCTGATACATGTAGACGGAGGTTACGTACACCTGGACAGATCCCTGATCTGATCCCCCATCCCTCATTATTTATGCTAACAACGATGAAACAAACAATTTTAAAAATCCATCCCGGTGATAACGTTTGGGTAGCATTGCAGGATATTCCGGCAGGCGCCGATGTACATTGTGACGGAGTAACTGTAACGGCTATACGGAATGTAGAAGCCAAACATAAAATATCGGCGCAGGAACTGCAGAAAGACAGCCCCGTTATTATGTACGGCGTACTCGTAGGCCTGGCCAACGATACCATCCCCGCAGGCGAACTGATCACCACCAAAAATATACGCCATGCCTCCGGTTCCTTCGCCGTGAAAGGAGAACGGCACAATGAATGGACCGCACCGGATATATCTCCCTGGAAAAACCGGCACTTCGAAGGCTACCACCGCACAGACGGCCGCGTAGGCACCGGCAACTACTGGGTGATCATTCCTCTAGTATTCTGTGAAAACAGGAATGTGCAACTGCTGCATGAAATACTGGTAAAAGAACTCGGCTACCGCAAACAACACAGCTATGAAACCATGCTGCAACAACTGCTGCAGGATTTCCGCTCCGGCAAAGACAGCAGCAACATCGCCGACAGCAGCGATGGAGAAGGTATCGTGCTGCAGGGACGCACCTTTGCCAACATCGATGGTATAAAACTGCTCACCCACACCATGGGCTGCGGCGGCACTAAACAGGACGCACGTACGCTTTGCGGATTACTCGCTGGTTATATTACCCATCCAAACGTAGCAGGAGCTACAGTGCTGAGCCTCGGCTGCCAGAACGCACAGATAGATATGCTGAAAGAAGAAATTGAAAAACGCGTTCCCGGGTTCGACCGCACCGTCATCTTCCTCGAACAGCAACAACTCGGCTCGGAAAAGGCATTAATGACCCAGGCGATCCGGCAAACGTTCGACGGTCTTACCAAAGCCAACAACCAGCAACGACAACCTGCACCACTCAGCAAACTATGCATAGGTATGGAATGCGGCGGCTCCGACGGTTTCTCCGGTATCTCTGCCAACCCTGCCGTGGGCCGCGTGGCAGATATGCTGGTAGCGCTCGGCGGCTCCGTGATCCTGTCAGAATTCCCGGAACTATGCGGCGTAGAACAGGAACTGAGCGACCGCTGCATCAACACCGACCTGGCCGGCCGCTACCTGCAGCTGATGCGCGACTACGCCAGCAGAGCTGAAGCCGTTGGATCCGGATTCGACTCCAACCCATCTGCCGGTAATATTCGCGACGGATTGATCACCGATGCCATCAAATCGGCCGGCGCAGCCAAAAAGGGCGGCTCCTCCCCCGTTACAGATGTGATCGACTATCCCGGCTGGGTACAACATCCCGGTCTTGCACTATTATGCACCCCAGGCAGCGATGTGGAATCCACCACCGCAGAAGTGGGCGCAGGCGCCAACGTGGTACTGTTTACCACCGGGCTGGGCACGCCCACCGGTAACCCGGTAACACCCGTTATCAAACTATCTACCAACAGTAAACTCGCCGCTAAAATGCAGGACATCATCGACCTCGATACCGGTACCATCATCAGCGGAGACGCATCTATCAATGACGTAGCCGCCGATATACTCGAGCTCGTGATCGCTACCGCCAGCGGACAATACAGCACCAAAGCACAACAACTCGGACAGGATGATTTTATCCCCTGGAAAAGAGGAGTATCACTGTAGAGCAGTTGATCCCGCGAAGGAATTAAAGCGGGTATTTTTTTACAATTGAAGCATGCATATAGGAGTATAAACTTTTGCTTTTTGCTTAGCTTCCATTATTATAATTACTAATTCCATGAACATGAGATCTATCCTTCTTTCCGGTTGTTTGGCTGCAGGTCTTGCAGCCTGTAACGGCGCAGGAACAAAACAGGAACAACATCCCACTAAACCTGTCAACTTCGGAGAAGATGTTGCCTTTCTGCAACAGCATCTGAAAAACGTGGTGGTATTAAAACATGCCAACGATAGCAGCGGCATCGTTGTTACGGGCGATTACCAGGCCCGCGTGATGACCAGTACCACCGGTGGCAGCCAGGGTAAAAGTTTTGGCTGGATCAACTACGACCTCGTGGCTTCACAGAAATTTGCGCCGCATATCAACGCATTCGGCGGGGAAGAACGTTTCTGGCTGGGCCCCGAAGGCGGTCAGTATGCACTGTTCTTTCCACCGGGAAAAACATTTGATTTCAACAACTGGCAAACACCCGGACTGATAGATACTGCCCACTATTCAGTAACCGCGTTATCCGATACCGCTGTTACCTATCAGCAACAAGGCACTATCCAAAATTATAAAGGCAGCACCTTTAACATCAGTATCAACAGGAGCATCCGCTTATTAGGCAACAACGATATTGCCGCCCGGCTCGGATTTACACTGCCCGGCGGTATTAAAGGCGTTGCCTACGAAACAGATAATGCTGTTACCAACAGCGGAGACAGCGCATGGCAGGAACAAAACGGCCTGCTGAGTATCTGGTTGCTCGGCATGTTCAAACCCTCCGATCAAACCGCCATCGTAGCCCCTTTCCAACATATCACCGATGCCAGGAAACATATTACGGATGATTACTTCGGTAAAATTCCGGCACAAAACCTGGTGGTGAAAGACAGCCTGCTGTTGTTCCGCGCCGATGGTAAATCCCGCGGTAAACTGGGGCTTTCACCCCTGGTGGCTAAAAAAGGTGCAGGCAGCATCGACCTGCAAAACAATACCCTTACGGTACTGCTTTATGAAGTAGTGCCAACAGGTCGTTATGTAAATTCCAAATGGGAACTGCAGAAAGAACCATTTAAAGGCGACGCCGTTAACTGCTATAACGATGGCCCGCTGGCTGATGGCACGCAAATGGGCCCTTTCTATGAAGTAGAATCTTCTTCCGATGCACGCGCGCTGAAACCCGGTGAGTCGCTTACCTACCGCCAGGTAACCATGCACTTTGAAGGCGATCAGAAAGCCTTGCAGGCTATGGCCTCACAACTGTGGCAACTCCCGCTGGAAGAAGTACAACACTTTCTTTCGGGCAAATAATTTTTTTAACACCTCCGCATTCTCTTATCAACAAATACATCAACATGGAAATCATCCGCATCTATAAAACATCAGGCGCTTTGCTGGTCGCATACCGGGACCAGTACTACACCATCGCTGCCAACTGGAACAGCTATGTAAACAGGCAAGGGCTGTTTAACCTTGTACTGGCCGACCTGGAAGACAAAACACCCATGAGCACCGATGCCGCAGAAAAGCTGCTGGCGGCCGATCTGCTGGCGCCAATCGGCTCGCAGGAAGTATGGGCCGCCGGCGTTACCTACTACCGCAGCCGTACCGCCAGGATGGAAGAGTCGGAAGTATCCGGCGGCGCTACCTTCTATGATAAAGTATATGTGGCCGAAAGACCAGAACTGTTTTTCAAAGCCACGCCACACCGCGTTTCCGGGCACGGACAAACGGTGTTCATCCGGGAAGACTCTTCCTGGGATGTACCCGAACCGGAACTGACATTATTTGTTTGCAGCCTGGGCAGCATAGAAGGTTATACCGTTGGCAACGACATGAGCTCCCGCAGCATAGAAGGAGAAAATCCGCTGTATCTGCCGCAGGCAAAAGTTTATGAAAAATGCGCAGGACTGGGGCCTTGTCTGATGGTGCCTGATGCGCCAATCCCCGCGGATACCATCATCAACATGGCTATTTACCGCAACGAACAGCTGCAATATTCCGACAGCGTTCCTATCAGCCAGATGAAACGCAGTCACCAGGAACTGGTAGATTTTCTCTACAAAGGCTGCGCCTTTCCGGATGGTTGTTACCTGATGACGGGCACCTGCCTCGTACCGGATAACGGCTTTACCCTGCAGGACAACGACCGCGTGGAAATCAGCATCGACCACATAGGCCGGCTGGTAAACGACGTACAGACCTGTCGCCTATAACCAACAAAACAAATTACCTTTATGGATTCCACAATTGAAATAAAGAGAGGGGCCTCCGCGCCCCCTTCCGGCAGCAGTCAGCTGAAAGTTGCCAGCATCCTTATTATCAGCCTCTTCTTCTTATGGGCGCTTACCGGCAATCTCATCCCGGTACTGATCCCGCACCTGCGGAAAGCCTGTCAGCTAAATGATTTTCAATCCGCCTTTATCGATGCCGCCTACTGGATCAGCTATTTCTTTTTTGCCCTGCCCGCCGCCTGGGTAATGCGGAAATGGAGTTATAAAACAGGCATCGTAACCGGCTTGCTCATCGCAGCGGCGGGCGCTGTACTTTTTTTCCCGGCAGCAGAACTGCGCTCTTTTGGTTTGTTTCTCTTTGCCCTGTTCCTGGTAGCAGCGGGTATGACTTTCCTGGAAACAGCCGCCAATCCGTATATCACCATGATGGGCACACCGGAAACCGCCACACAACGACTCAATTTTGCACAGGCGTTTAACGGGCTCGGTGCTTTTGTAGCCGCGTTCTTTTTGAGCAAAGTGATTCTCTCTGGTAAAGAATTTACACATGAACAACTTAGCAGCATGTCGCCTGATACGCTGAATAATTACCTGCTATCGGAAGCAAGATCCGTACAGGTACCCTACCTCGCTATCGCCGGTGTGCTGGTGCTCACGGCCATCCTGTTCATGGTGGTACATTTCCCGAAAATACAGGAAGAACATAGCGATGGACTCAATATCAACCTCCGCGTATTCCGGCACATACATTTCCGCTGGGGTGTAATTGCGCAGTTTGCCTATGTAGGCGCACAAGTATGCATTTCCAGCTTCTTTATCCGTTATGCCGGCTTCAGCGGACATATGCCCGAAAAAGAAGCTACTACCTATCTGGGCCTGCTGCTGTTATGCTTTATGCTGGGACGCTATGTAGGTACGCTGCTGATGCGTAAAATAGCGCCACGTCAACTACTGGTATTTTACAGTATTGCCTGCGTGTTGCTGTTGTGTTATTGCGTAATGATTGGCGGCAGAACCGGTGTTTACTTTTTACTGGGTGTTGAGTTCTTTATGTCTATTATGTTCCCAACTATTTTTTCATTGGCCATCAAAGACCTGGGTAATGAAACAAAATCAGGATCGGCTTTTCTCGTGATGTCTATTGTTGGTGGCGCATTGATACCATTGGGTCTTGGTGCAGTCACCTTTTACAGCAATGTACAACTGGGTTATACCGTGCCGCTGATCTGCTTTGCACTCGTAGGTTACTACGCATGGCGGCATGCATTGCCGGTGAAAGCATAATTATTCTGCCAGTAATTGTTCAATGGTTTTACGGGTGAGCCCAAAATAAAACTGCTGACCTGCGCGATAAGTTTGCCGCAGCTCAAAGTTTTCAAAACTCGGGCCACCCGGAATATCTATATACGCGACAGCATTCCTGTTTCCGCCGCTCCAGTATTTTGCACGGCCATTTACACGTACCTGTAAGGAGCTATCCGCCTGTTCCGCCGTTACCCGCCAATATTGCGTGAGCTTATAAAAAGGCCGGTAGCGCCAGTTCCACCTCGCTGCATAAGCGGGGGTATCCGGCCAGGACATCAATTCATTTAACGGTTCATCCGGCTGCGCTATGGCAATAAAATCGCCACGTTTGTTGTGCAGCATTTCATTTGCAGGATACGGCGCCTGCTCAGTAAAATCAATACCCTGATAACCGGCATACAACTGTCGCGCATTCACCACTTTATGTTGCAGATACAGGTTTCTCAACCGTGAATAATTACCCATAGTGGCCGTTACGCCACAACGCTCCATCGGCGCGCTGTCCGGTTGTTGAAACACTTCAATACACAACTCTTCCGGCCGTTCGCTGTGAATACTAAGCCGCAGATAAGGATGCGCGCCATTCCGGAATTGCTCCATAAAAACATAGAGCGATAAAACGGACCTCTCCGGATGCTGTGCATCCGGTTGAGTAACCGTGGAAGTGACGGCAGTAATACCCGTTTTTCTACTTTTACTTTTATGATTGGTTATAACGTTACCGGGCATACGAAATGTATCTGTGGTCAGTACGCCCCTGGTACCCGCCGTGGCTGAAAACCTTCCCGGCTCCGGTGTTTCGCCTGCCCACATCAGCTTACCCCACTTCCCATCTGCCTGCGAAGGGGATATTTCACTGAACTCCATATTACCGTGTACCACCGGTTCAATAGCAATATAATTGATGTGATAGATCACGTTCTTCCATTCATACCCGATACGCAATAATCCTCTGGGACCACCATCGTTGCCTGGTCGTACATTTTCTATAGCAGCAGGCCACAACGCTACTACAATACCGTTGCGGATACCCCATACCGGCGCGCTGCCGCTATGATCCGGCCGTATCCATTCCGGTGGCGCAACAACTGGTGTATCCGCTGCAGGCTGCTGCCCATTGCTTAAAACAGGCAGCCGGATGGGCATGCCGGCACTCATCAGCAATATGGTACCAACGGCAACGGCTATAGTAAAAACGCGTTTCCGCGGAGCATGCCATCCGTCAAACTTTATCTTCTTAGGAAATCCTGTCATACGGTCATCATTAAAATTTGTTTCATTTTCCTTTTCTGCTTAACACCTGTTTAATCGCCTGCTGTATCCATTCCTCCGACCGGGGGAAATCCTCGTATGAATGCAGTGATGATAACAACGGATCATCGGGCGATATACCGGCAGATTGAAGGATAGCATAATCCTGCAGCGATTCTGCAAACACTTCCCAGCGAACGGAGTCGTAAGGTCCATCCGGTCCGGGATACACTACAAAAGGATCTCCGTTGGCGATGCCGGGGTAAGCATGCGCCGATCCATCAGAATATGGATCAGAGGCTTCTTCTGAGTCCAGTTTATGCCAGTAGTTATAACCCCAGTGCAAAAACCCGTCTGCACGCAGGTGATAGAACAACCAGCCCGCCATACGGATCTTTGGCAGTGGTGTATCAAAAAACCGGTTCAGCCATTTATTACGTGGACCGGTACAAAAGTAAACCCAATGGGGGATTTTCTCTTTGCTGTATTCCTGGGCCGAACTGATAATGGGCACGGGAATATCGGTAAGATGTTCTTTCCCGTAACGGATATCGCTCAGCGCATCCATTACCTTCATCCAGGGCGCTAATTCATGCAACAGCTGCCGCGCCTTTTTATAATTTGGAATATGCTCCTGCGCGGGCTCGTCCGATAAATGAAAATAAGAATCAGCCAGTATGTTTTCATCTTTCAGAAAATCATGAAATGCCGGCAGGAACTGCCGGAGGAAGTTAACATACACCGGAGAAAAGGCCGGCAGATCTGCATCCCAGAGCAGCACATATTTTCCGTCTTTGATGGTATAAACGCGCATGGCTGTTGTTACCCCCCAGTACATCCACAAATGCGCCCACTCAAATTTTTTGTAACCCATTTTTTTGCACATCGTTATAAAACGTTTAATCACGGACCAGTCGAACTGGTACTTACCGGGACTTGTTTCGTTCACGATCAGCATCTGGCAGGGCTGTTTGAACAGGGTTTTGAATTCAAAAAAGTTTTGGATAAAAGCCACGTCGGTGCCATGTTCCACCAGGTCTTTCATCTGCGCTTCGGTATGTTTCCACCACAGGGAGTCAAACATCTGCGTTTTATAATAAATGCTGGTGGCCTCGCCACGCCACCAGTGGGTTACGTGAAAGTTGCGACGTGGCTGCAATACCAGGTTGCTGGCGTTAATATTTACCACCAACCGCTGCTCTTTTTGTTCTTTTCCTTTGGTCCATTTCATCACTACTTCATATCGGTGCATGCCGGGGCTGATGTTGGCAGGCACTTGCAGCGTGATCCAGAAAGAACGGCTGGCAAACGGATTAACTTCCACTTTACTGAGCGGGTACAGTGGTTCGGGAATTAAACCGGGTAAATAACCGATACCATCCATTTCTTCTTTGGCTACATCGGTGGTAAAATGATGCAAAGGTACCAGGCCTACATAGCGGACCTCCGGCTGCAATTCATCCGCATTTTCCATGCTGCAGGTAAGATGCGTCTGATCTTTCATATTGCTGTGAAATCCAACCTGGAAGGATATACGACTTCCACGGGCGGCCATCATATCAAGCTGTGTGGCAGTGCCCGCCGGCGTTTGCGGGAAAATACGTTTCAGCGATGTTTCCAGCCATATATTCATACTGCTGTCTGCTGCCGCTGGCGACATTCCCCATGTATGGTTGCTAACCAGGAAAAACGCCACCAGTAATAAATACCTTTGCATCATGTGAATATTATTTATATCATAAAAAATTACCACCCGGGATTTTGTACCAGGTTAGGGTTCTTATTTATTTCTGCTTGTTGTATGGGCCATAGATAGTGTTTGGGTGCTACAAATACCCTTCTTTCAATAACGGTTCTCTTATAAAAATTATCATCATTCAGTGCATTTCCTGCGCCGATATTCATGCCGTGAATTTCTTTACTGTCAATGCCTGCGGCTGTTTTCCAGCGATGCGTATCAAAATAGCGATGGGTTTCAAATGCCAGCTCTATTCTCCGTTCGTGATGAATACGTTCCCGCATATCTGTTTGTGATAACCCGGTGGGAAGTCCGGGTAAACCAGCGCGGTCGCGGATCGCATTTACATATTTGTACACATCGGCTACAGGACCATCTGCTTCATTCAATGCTTCTGCATAGTTGAGGTATTCTTCTCCTAACCGGTAATAGATCCAGGTATTTAAAGAAAACCTGTTTTGGAAGATATCAGAAGTTGGGTTCACCATTTTCTTCATCAGGTAACCGGAGATGCAATAATCGGAGCCTGCTCTTTTTCTGCCATCCAGTCCTTCAAACCAAAATTGTATGTTCCTGTTTTTCCAGATAGCTCCGTTAAAGTTAATACTTGCATAGAAACGTGGCTCCCTGCCTACATACATATTTCTTACACCTGCCGGGTAATAATCTTTAGGATGTTTATCAGCCACATAACCTGTTTCCATATAACCCGAAGCAGCATTGATAACAGGCGTACCATCCCCATTATATCCCGTAATAGGTCGTTGTCCGTTTGCCATTTCATAGTCATCTATCAATTCCTGGGTGGGACAAAAAATAGAGTAGCCACCATAACTGATGGGATTGCTGCAGCGTTCAAAATGCGAGTGTTCACCGGCATTGCGGGCAAACAACACTTCTGCGTTATTACGTTCTATAAATACTTCCTGGTAATTCCTCACCGGGTCGTTGGAGGCCGAACGGTAGAGTTTATAACCGTTGGCTTCTGCACCATCAATACATGCTTTGGCGGCAATAGCAGCCTGTTTCCATCTTTCCTTATCATAAGCCGGAAACAACGCCGTGCCCACATTATCTTTTACGCCTGCATAGTCAGGGTTGCCATTCCACAGCGGGCTGGCCATATACAGCAATGCTTGTGCCTTCAACGCGAGTGCAGCTGGTTTGGTAACGCGGCCCAGCTTATCAGTAGATACGGACCAGTCCAGCATACCGGCAGCTTTATCACATTCTGAAGCTATAAATTCAATCACTTTATCAACAGGCTGGCGCCGGATTTTCAGGTAGTCTTCGTTGAGCGCATACGAATGATCACCGATAGGTATAGGTCCGTATATGCGTGCCAGCATAAAGTGAAAAAACGCTCTCAGGAAAGTGGCTTCCCCTATCCATTTTTTGCGGTCTTCATCCGGCATAGGCACCAGCGCTACATTTTCCAGGAAGATGTTTGTTTTACGGATGCCTTCATACATAAAGCCCCATACATCCGGATAGTAATCATTGGCGCTCCAGGCGCCGGAGTTCAGCAGGTGCGAATAGGCGCCCAGGAAAGTGATCTCCATTTCATCGCTGGCGCCGGTAAAGGGATTGCGCTGATCCCAGTCGGCCGCACCCAGCATCACAGGAATGTTGTTATAGGCAGAAGTTAAAAATGATTCCGCATATTTTCTTTCAGAAAAAACCTTTTTGATATCGAGGTCCTCATCCGGTGCTTTCTTCAGGTAGTCCTTTGTACAGGACGGTATCAGTACCAGCAGGCTCAGTAGCAGCAGGCGAAACTGATTTTTTATTGTTAGGGCAATATTTTTCATCTGACCAGTTTAAAAATTGAATGAATTAAAACGTAAGCTGGGTACCGAAATTCACGCTTCTCTGCAAAGGATATCCGCCGGTGCCGTAGTCCGACTCCGGGTCTATCACTTTTATTTTATCCCAGGTCATCAGGTTATAACCGTTTATAAATACACGGATACTTTCCAGGCCGGCTCTTCTACCCTGCTTCAGGTGGATGTTGTACGCCACTTCTGCGCTTTTAAGACGCAGGTAGCCGGCATCCTGCAGGAACATGGTATTAGTGCGGTTGTTATTCGGATTTTGCATGGGCGATACTCTCGGATATTTGGCATCCGGTGTTTGCGGCGTCCAGCGGTTGTCATAATATTCCCGCATGATGTTGTAGGTGCCCAGTCCCATCTGGAAGGCGTACATAGAAGCGCCGTCTACAAACAAACTGGTTTGCGCGACACCGGTAAAGAAGAAGCTCAGTTCAAATCCTTTGTAACCAAAGCTGGCGCCGGCGCCGTATACCATCTGCGGCGTTCTCGGGTAGCCGATAGGCACCCGGTCATAATCATCGATCACGTTGTCGCCGTTGGTATCCTGGTATTTGATATCACCCGGCTTTACTGCTTCCATAAAATTTTGCTTCGGGCTTTTGTCGATGTCCGACTGGTCTTTAAAAAACCCTAGCGCCACAAGTCCCAGTGGCTGGTCAATAGGTTGCCCTACGAACGACTGGTAAGCATATTTCGGAATGGGATCATCGTTCTGTGTGCAGATACTACGGGCATAGGTAAACGTACCTCTGAAATTATAATAAAATCCGCTGTGCGTAGTATGCTTTACTTCCAGTAATGCGTCGATGCCGCTGTTCCTGGCTTTACCCAGGTTCGCATATGGCAATGTCCACGGATAATATCCCGTCACTCTCGGGATCACGCCCCGCTGAATTAAAATACCGGTTCTGTTTTCTTTGAACGCATCTACCTGCAGGGTAACGGTGCCTTTGAATAATTCCATATCCAGCCCTATATTAGACTTGGTGGCCACTTCCCAGCTCACGTCATCATTACCGATCTGCGCTTCATCAAAGCCCTGGTAAAAACGCTGGTTATCGCCGAAGAGATAGGATTGCCCGCTCCGGTTGATCGTGGTGAGGAATAAGAAGCGGCGGCCACCTATCTGGTCATTACCCACCTGTCCGTACGATCCTCTTATTTTCAGATTGGAGATCGCATCCACGTGCCAGAAATTTTCATTGCTGATCACCCAGCCGGCAGATACAGAGGGGAAGAAACCGTATTGCTTTCCTTCGGGGAAATTTTCCGAACCGTTATAACCTGCGTTTACTTCTGCGAGATAACGGTTTTTATAATTGTAGGTAATACGTCCTGCTAATCCCTGGCGGCGATAAGGCAGGTTTTTGATGGTGTTGTCGGCGGTAAGATCAATATATTCCCGGCGGTTACCGAGTATCATACCGGTAACGTTATGATCGCCAAAGCTGCGGTTGTAATTCACGGCTACTTCTGTATAGATGGCGCGGTTGGCGGCGTTGATCACGTTAAAGCCCATGGGTTGCTCTTCCCTGATCGGCGGATCGGAGTAGCGGTCGTTCCCGTTGTTATCCTTGCCCAGGTATTGTTTGATGGCATAAGGCTTTTTGCGGTCGGTGGAAGCGGCGTACCAGTGATCGTAGGAAAAGAGTCCTCTCACGGAAAGACCGTTTGTTACCAGCGACGACAGGTCCCATTTACCGCCGAAAGTGCCCTGCAGGGTGTTGCGGTCCTGCCGCGTATAACCGGCCCTGGTAACAAGGCCCCAGGGGTTATTTTGCAGGTAGGAAGTAGAAGCGCCCGCAATGGAGCCATCGGGATTTATTTTTGGATAGTTAATGGGAGAAGTGATTTTAAGGGCATTAAAAATATCCGGCGCCGGTGTGCCAGGATAGTTTCCTTTCTGGATAATACCGCCCACGCCCAGTTCCAGGCTGATGGTTTTGGACACGTTGATATCCACGTTCGACCTGAAATTATAGCGCTTCATCTGCGCATTGGTTTTATAGGCATTGTCGGGGTCCTGCTTATAAATACCATTCAGTATCGTATAGCCCACATTGGTATAGTACTTTATAATTTCATTACCACCGGTAACACTGAGGTTGTTGATGCTCTGGAAAGTGTTCTTCTTCAGTACAGCGTCCGTCCAGTTTACATCGGGATAGAGGTATGGGTCGGAATGATCTTTGAATTTCTGCAGTTCTTCCGGTGTATATCTTAACGGGAGATTATCATTGTTTAATGCTTCATTGATTAAACCTGCGTATTCGTAGCCGTTGATATAATCGGGCAGGCGCATGGCGGTGAGACTGGCATTTTCCGTACGGAACACTACCTGTGGGCGGCCCACCCTGCCTCTTTTGGTGGTGATGAGGATAACGCCGTTGGCGCCTCTTACGCCATACACAGCGGTAGCAGAGGCATCTTTAAGGATAGAAAAGCTTTCGATTTCCTGGGTGTTGAGGTTGTTGATATCACGTTCCACACCGTCGACCAGGATCAGCGGACTCCTGTTAGCCCAGGTGCCAAAGCCGCGTATAAAAACGGCGGCGCCATCATAACCGGGTTCGCCGGAACTCTGCCTGGTGATGATGCCGGGCATGCTGCCGGCCAGTGCATTTGATAATGATGGCGTAGCAATGCGCTGCAGGTTGTTCACCGGTACGCTGGAGATGGCGCCTGTAACGGATATCTTTTTCTGTTTACCAAAACCCACCACTACTACATCTCCCAGGGTACTGGATTGTTGTTTCATGGCTACATTCAGTTGACTGATATCACTTACCGGTATTTGCTGGATTTCATATCCTACGTAGGTAAATACCAGCGTGGCATTTTTTTCCGCTTTGATGGCGTAGGTACCATCCGGGTTGGTGGTGGTGCCTATAGGGGTACCTTTTACCACCACATTCACTTCGGCGAGTGGCTTACCATCTGCTGCTCCTGTCACTTTTCCGGTGACCATTTTTTGTGCAGAAACGGTATTGATAAAAATAAAAAGAAAGAAGAGGAAGCCTGTACCTCTTTTCTTCAAAGAGCCTGGCATGGGAGGCCTTCCTTGCAGGGAAGCTTTCATAAACGTGTTGATTTTGGTGATAGGTTTTAATGGTGCTACCTTAATCGTTTAAGCATTATTTGTTTAAAAAGCCGTTTGCTGATGATAGTTCCTGTCTGGATGTATAGAGAATATTGGTAAAGATTGTTTTGGTGATGTATTGGCGGGAAGCCGTTTCCTGTTGCATGACCTTGTAATGGAAACGGGCTTCCCGCTGTGGTAGCTTATGCTTTCAGTGGTATTTTCTTTCCGCCCACAATAGCTTGTGTGGCGGGAATGGAGCCATAGACAACCTGCAGGGAGGGTACGCCTTTTTTCCAGCTCACCGTACCAAATCCTTTATCGGTGGAAATAAAGCTGGTGAAGTCTCCTATCTTCGAATCGATGTACAGTACTTTATCGATGGCATCGTAGCGGGCGCCGGTAAGTCCCTGAAGTAATCCGTAGCTCGACATGGCCCTGGCATACCAGTGTCCGCATTCGTACTCGTTGAACGGGTTACGCACAGTACCATCGTAACGTTTGCGGCAGGCGCGTACAATATCCAGTCCTTTTTCCACTTCGCCCTGGAACATGAGGTGGGAAGCCACCTGGTATTCGATACCTGTCCATACTTCATTGCTGTATACAAATGGCAGCGATAACATACCACCTTTAGGCCAGGAGCATAATAACAGGCCGCCTTCATTGCCCAGCGCATAGGTAGAGCGTTGCGGGTTCACGTGATTACTCAGGTCTTTTTTCAGGTTGTATTTATGTACTGCCAGCAAATGGCTTTTTGTTTTTGCGGGGTCTACGGGTTCGTCCATGCCACATACGCGCGCTATCCAGGAACCCAGGATCCCGTCCGACAGGCAGCCGGTGCCATACTGGTATTTGGGCCCTTCTTTCTTCAGCAATACCACTGCTTCGTCGGCATACTGAGTACTGAACGATTGTGCCTTTACCGGGTCCGGTGCATTTAACCCGGTCCATTGGATTTTCTGTATGAAATACTCCCCGTTGTACAGTTCTGTTTCCAGGTTATGCTTTCCTTTTTCATAGAGTGCGCTGTACTTACTGACATCTTCCCCGAGATGTTTTCCCATCAGCGTGATGGCGCTGAGAGCCCCGAGGTAGAAGCTGGTACACATACCGGTGGCGCCCCAGAATTCGATATCATAAGTGTTGTGATGTGGTTCTTCCACAAGGCCTTTGCCCCGAGGATCCCAGGTGCGGATGCAGTAGTCCATGCTTACTTTTACGAGCGGGAACAATTGCTTCAGCCATTCGTCGTCACCGCCAATGCGCCAGTCGCGGTACACTTTCATGATACCCCCGAGCTGCCCATCTGCCGCCGAATGGAAGTTATGCACCAGCGGCGAGATCGGGATATTGGCGCGGAATCCCTGGTGGCCCTCTGCATTCTGGTTTTCATGAAACTCGGTATGACGCAAGCTTCTTTCCAGTGCCGGAAATAAATGCGGCACTGCCTGCGCGTAATTCCATACGTGCGTACAGGTACCATGACAGCTGCCCCAGGTATCGCCGGAACCCTCCCAGCACCAGAAGCGGCCATCGTATTGCCGCATAACAGTGGTTGATTTGAGGATCGTGAGATTTGCGGCTACCGCTTCCACTACTTCCGGCGGTAGGCTGCTGTTATAAAAAGTGTTGGTAAACAGCGAAGTCTTTTTATAGAGTTCGTCGTAGTTGCTGTTCCAGTAAGCAGTTACTTCACTGATATCTTTAAAGCGGTTGCTGTACCAGGGCTTATAATATTTTCCAAACGCATTTTCTTTCCCGCTCACGTCTTCGCCTACACGCAGTTTTGAATCTGGCACATACCAGGCCATCATGAGGCGTACCACTTTCTTTTCGCCGGGTTTTAAACGGAATGGTACAAACAGGGAGCCACCGGGTGCATCTTTCTCTACCGGCGGGGTACTCCGCGTGTTGCCATCTTTCAAAGTATTCCATACCATGGTCAGCGGATCAAACCAGGCGCCGCGGAACCAGCAATGATCCACTACGGTGTTAGGGTCTGTAGTAAAAATGGCAAAGTGGCCTTGTTTCTCCGGCGCTTTTTCGGGTGCTTCTTGTGTAAGTACAAACCCGTTCTGCATGGGCTTGATGGTATTCAGCGTATCGGCCTGCTTCATAAAGTTGCGGGCGTTATAGGAAAAAATAAACTCCTCTGCTTTACTGCCGGTGTTGGTGATATGATATTCCAGTGCACCCACGGGCATGCTGGCATGATCTTCATCGCCGGGAATAAAAGGACTCCAGCCTTTTATAGCCACCTGTACCGGCATGGCAGGATCTTTAAGATTGATATCTGCAAAAGGAAAACGCGCTTTCATGGTGGCGTCTTTAAAACGTGGCAGTCCCCAGGTGGCGCCGCCGGTTCCACCCAGACCTGCATCGCGCATCCCGAATTTTTTCCATTCAGGAATAGCGCCTTCCAATACCCTGGCGCCGCCGCCTTTTATACTGATGGCGGCAAACATAGCCGGTTCATAAAACATCTCCGGGTTATGATGTACCGACATATGTGAAATAGCACCAGTGCCTTCAATACAGAACATACCGGCGCCAATACCTCCTATCGGGAAAGCAATCCGGTTGTTGTATTTTCCTTTATATGCCTCATTAAAACGACGGTCGTTTCCCGGATCAGTAAACGGTATATCTCCTCCTTCTTTTGCCGGCTTTATTTCACCGGTATTTGTTGCCAATGCTACCACAGGAAGCGCAGAAACACCGAGGTAAGTCATGGCGATATTTCTCAGGAAAAAACGTCGGTTGTTACTTTTTTTCATGTATCATTTATTTTATAAAATCCGCTGGCAGATGTTACCAGCCTGGCAATAGTTTTCACGTACAGGTGTTGACGCGGAAGCAACTGTTCCTCTTTTTGATCAATAGTTTTTCATGCCTCCTGCCGGATGCTTTTCGTTTTTCGTGTTCCGTGGCTGTCAAAATGCTTAAACGTTTAAGCAAATGGACAATAAAAAAAATTACGTTATAAAGATGAAACTATAATAATTTATTTGAGTGTCCAAATTTTTTTTGAGAAGAGGATGGCTGAGTTGTTTTTTTTGTACGATGAATTGCTTATCTATTTTTTAAGATAATTCAGCTTAGTGTTATACTCATGCAGATAGCCTCTTTTATTGGCAACCGCAAGGAATGATCTGCTTACCAGTACCTCTACCCCGGCTTGTTTTTCTACAAAAGGAACCAGCAAGGAATCAATACGGCCCGGACTTACACCAATCCGTTTACCAAACTCAATAAAATCTTCTTTTCCCCGGTGAAAGTTCCTTTTATAAACGTCCGATTCAAAATCATCCGCAAACAAGCCGTGGTCCAGTGCAAAGTCGCTGTCATTTACATGTATACGCGTATTGAGTAAATCATAGGCAGGACTGAGAAAATAATCGCCCTCTTCATTCTCCAATAAAGAAAAATTCTTAAGATGTGCATCCCCGTTAGAAAACAAATAGTTAAAAAGTACCTGTAGAAAATATTTTTCTATTTCAATTCTCCATGCAGGTACATATTTTCGTATCAAGGCTGCCGCTTCCTCGTAGGAGTAATGATATTTAAAATCCGGGCCGCCGGCATCCCTTGATTTGCCGGCCAATGTAGCAAAATCTTCTTTTCCCCATTTCATACCATCCTCCCGGATATCAAAGCGTTTGGTGACATAAGCAGGCGTTCCGTTTTTGAAAAATATCATTCCGTTTTCCGCAGTATGAATTCCATATACCTGTGCTGCGATCTGCATCGTCACATGCTCATTAGCGGGAGCCTGGTCTACTTTTTTCAAGTCCCTTGGAACAGGCTTCAACAAATAAGTGCCTTGCTCCCCTTCCTGTGTTAACCGCAATTTGTTTTTCTCTAAGATCAAGGACATTTTCTCCTGTACTCCGGATATGGAAATCCGTTTACGGTTCTCGAGGAACTTCTCCGTATCCTCTTCATTTTTCTGTGGTGCATCATAGGGCAGAATATGACCCACTTTCCTCCCATTGAACATCCTGCGCAAAAATGCAGTGCTATAAGAGGTGAACCCTTCCGCTAAGGTACCGGGGCAATATTTTATAACTGGTATGCTCATGCAATAATCGGTTTTACGGTTACAGCACCTACGGTATCATATTGGGCGGTGGCAGATAATAACCCGAAATCATCCTGTTCATCTATTTTTAATACCCTGCACTGTAACTTTCGATTAACGCCTTCAGAAAGCATATTGAAAAAAAACGGGAACAAAAAAGGGGATCTATACTCCCGCTGCGATTTAGGCAATGTTAAACTAATACCCGGTCCTTTGTCATCAAGATAATAGGCATCATCATATCTGAACACATAGCTTTGAAAATTTTCTTCTGTCAACTCTCCTGCGTATATCTTATTTCTGAAAACAGCCAGCTTTCGCATCAGTCATTACTATTTAAATTGTGGTTCTTACTACTTCGAGCTTCAATTCCATTCCCAATACATCCGCAATTTTTTGTACAACATCCAATGTAGGATTGGCCTCTCCTCTTTCAATTTTGTACAATGTATTAATCCCAACTTTGGCTAGTTGAGCGAGGTCAGGTTGTGTTATTCTCAAAGATTTCCTCCTTTCCCGGATTCTCTTTCCGATTTCGTCATTTATCATCATCACGCAATTTAGGATCGTACATCATTTATTTTGATGCAGGAAAACCACAGTATAATGTGATTTTTTTGTATCAATACAAATTTATGCAATTTTATTTACAAAAAATCACATTATATGATCAAATCATCGTAAAATTTCTTTCTCACCGCCGCTTAATTACCAACACCGTATCAATACCCTCCTCCCCGATATGAATAATCCTGTACCCGAATACTTCTTTATCCATTACCAGCTCCGCAGCCGTTTTCTCAAACTGTATCGACACGGCAGGTGTAATATACTGCCGTATATTGCCCTGCTGTTGCTCATCTTCCAGGTGATAATGACCACAGAAGATATACACCTCCTTCGTATGCTGTTGTAACAACGCGGCGATCTGCTCCCTTCCCTTCAGCGGAAACAGGCGGTCCACTTCCGCGTCAACGCCCAGTACGGGATGATGAATAAACAGTACTGCTTTTTTGGGTGTCTGTAGTTCCTTCTCCAGCCACGCAAACTGTTCAGGGCTTATTTCCTCTGCGGAAGAATCGAGATAGATGTATTTATAAAACGCATCTTCCTCTGTATAATAAAATTCGTTTCTACCTGCGGGTAATGGGTTATAAAAAGGCTGGATCTCTTTAAAAAGATCATGGTTACCCAAGGTAATTTTCACATCAGCAGCATATTGCTTTAACCGGTCAAAAAAGAAGTCGTGCGCAACAGGCTCTCCGATATCACCACCAATTACAACGGAGGTAATACCGGCGGCCTGTACTTCCTGCAGGATATGTTCAAAATCTATTTTTGCATCTACCTGGTTCCCGGTAGTAAATGCGTCGTCCATGTGAGGATCGGTGATATAAGCGATAGTTCTTTTCATCACTGAATATACGGATTAATATGGAAACCATACATGCGATACTGGGCCTGATAAACAGCACCCATTATTTAAACCACGCTGTATAATCCCGCACAAAGCCTTCGGCAGTGCGGGCGGGCTTCTCCAGTATCTGTGCAACGGCGCCGCTCACAAAATCAGCGCCGCCGTTGCGCTGTACTTCGGTATAAGCCATTAACGTTTGCACCGCCCATGCCGGCATTCCTTTCTGTTCCATGCGTTGCCTGGCGGCTTCGATCGTGAGCGGCACGTAGGTGACCGGTACGCCGGTTGCTTCGCCGATAATAGTGGCCAGCTGCTGATAGTTGATCGCTTCGCCACCGGTGAGTACATAGGATTGCCCGGCATACGCTGCCGGCGCGGTTAAAATACGGGCGGCTACTTCCGCGATATCACGTACATCTATATACGCTCTTTTACCATCGCCGGTGGCTTCCTCAATGCTGCGGACCGCTTTCACCCGTTGTGAAAATTCACCCAGCCAGTTCTGCATAAAACCGGTAGGCTGCAGTATAGTCCATCCAATACCGGATGCTTTCAATAATACTTCCACTTCACTGTGCAACTTCCCGATCTGCGATCCCGGCGTACTTTTACCCGCCGAAGTAGCCGACAGGATAGGATATAAACATCCGCATCATTTCACCGCAGCTTTCAGAAAGAAGTTCGGGATGCTGCCAAAAGATATCCGGAAATAAAATTGCCCGCTGCAAGCAACGGGCAATCTCTGTGATATCTAGTACAATGGATTCTGTACAATTTTCGGATTCGTTTGCGTTTCTATATACGGAATCGGCCACAGGTAATCTCTTCCCGGGTTAAACGTACGCACCTCCACCACCCGCATATCTGCCCTGTTAGGCACCTGGCTGTAATCTGCGATACCATTGGCATCAATACTGGGCGCCGCTGCCAGCAAACCTCTTGGCACCCTGCCATACAAAGGACCTTTCATCACCTTCTCCGCAATTTTCCAGCGACGGATATCAAATAAACGGAATCCTTCATAGGCCAGCTCGTACATCCGCTCCCGGCGCACGGCTGAACGCAGTTGTTCTTTGGTAGCTCCGGCGGGAATAACCGGCATATTTACACCAGGCCTTTGCCGCACATCATTGATCGCCTTAAATACAGACGCATCCAGCTCATTGGCTTCCAGCTTGGCTTCGGTATAGGTAAGCAATACCTCTGCATAACGCGCCAGGATAATACTCATGGTCGACAAACGGGTATTATCTTTATCTTTCAGATCTACATACTTACGCCAACAGTAACCACTAAATGAAGCATATGCATTCACCGCATCCTGGTTTACAATGCGCGTAGCCGGTGTAGTATTATAGTTCCAGCACATCAGGCTATCCTTATGCGTTTCAAACTGGTAATTAAAAAATACAGATCCCGGCAATGCAATAGTAAATGCCAGTCGCGGATCACGGTTTTCAAAAGGTTTCTTCGGATCAAACAAGGGCGATTTATCGATGGTGAGTCCATCGGTGCATTCAAACGCATCTACCAGCGATTGTGATGGAATTTTATTGGATGCACCACCGGCATTCCTGCACAAAATAGGATATGGCCCACCCCAGTTGATCACCGGCTGCTGGTATTGCAGCGCGAGAATTACTTCTGCCGAGTTTCTATTATCATAGGAAAACAGGCGCGGATAGCTATCTTCCAGTTTATATACATTCAGATCCATCACTGCTTTGGCTGCTTCCGCCGCCACTTTCCATTTTTCGTTGTACAATGCTACCCTTGCTTTGATGGTCAGGGCAGCGCCTTTGGTAGCGCGACCCGCTTCAGAGGAAGCATATGTTTTTGGTAACCACGCGGCGGCACTATCCAGTTCTTCAAAAATAAAATCCAGTACTACCGGTTTATCACTGCGCGGCACCTGCGAATTTTCGAGGTTCAATGGATGCGTTACCAGCGGCACACCACCAAACAGCGAAATCAACTGTTCGTACATATATGCCCGTATGAACCTGGTTTCGCCCATGCTGCGCTTAAACAACGCCGGATCAGTCAACGGTTTTACTTTCTCTGCATTGTCCAATATAAAATTGCAACGGCCTATCACCTTATAGAAATCGGTCCATAAGCCCTGTGTATAAGTGTTGTTGGCATCCTGGTTGCCCGTACCTATTTTCTGCAGATCGCTGGCATTCCGTTCGTAACCGATATCGCTGGCGGCATCCAGCATTACACTGATATTAGGACCTTCGAGTTGTCCCGGATCATAGTCGGGATCCATGGGTTTATTCATGGTCTTATAAAGTCCGTTAACGGCCAGCAGCAGCTCGTCCTGGCTTTTGAAAAAAGAGGCATCGGAAGGGCCTCCCTTCGGGTCCTTTTCCAGGTAATCTTTATTGCAGGCCTGCATAGTAAGCAGGAAAATAGTAATGATCGTCCGGCAAGTTAAACGCTTCCTCATGATTACGTTTTTTTAGAAATTTACATTAACACCAAAGCTGTACACTTTTACAACGGGATAGTTATCGGCCGTGCCCACAGCGGTTTCCACATCATATCCTTTCCAGAATTTATTTGCGGTAAACAGGTTAGATCCATTTACAAAAACGCGCAGCGTATTCAGCTTCATCGCTTTTGCCATATGAGCCGGCAGCGTATACCCTATCTGCAGATTTTTCAATCGCAGGTAGGCGGCGCTTTTCATCCAAAAACTAGAGATCTGCTGGTTGTTGGTACCACCGAATACCAGCCGTGGAAACGCGGCATTGGTATGCTCCGGCGTCCAGTAATCCTTAAACCTTTCCTGTGCGGTACCGCCCACAGAGCTTACATAAAAAGGCATGATGCCCGCGCCATAAATTAATCCGTCTACCTTTCCTACGCCCTGTATAAATGCGCCGAAGTCGATGCCTTTCCAGGAGGCGTTCAGATTTACACCGTAAGTATAACGCGGAACGGTATTACCCATAATCACTTTATCACTTTCGTTGATGATACCATCGCCATTCTGATCTTTGTATTTGATATCACCGGGTGCAATGGTGCCGAATTGCGTAGCATGTTTGGCTACTTCATCGGCACTCTGGAAAAAGCCTTCTGCCTGTAATCCGAAAATGGCATTCACCGGGTATCCTTCCCTGCTCACGGTTACATTGGATTGGTTGATGCCATGCATATCTACCACTTTGTTTTTTACATCGGAAACATTTACCCCGATATTGTATTTAAAGTCGTTGATTTTGCCATCATAGTTGATACCCAGTTCCCAGCCTTTGTTGCTTACTTTACCTGCATTCTGATAAGGCGTTTTCAAGCCTGTGATCAGTGGTATGTTGAGCAACAAGAGAATATCTTTTGTTTTGCTGCTATAATAATCTGCTGTTATAGAGAGATGTGAAAACAAGGTTATGTCTATTCCCACGTCACTCATCTCGGTGCTTTCCCAGGTGATGTTCCTGTTAGCCAATGCGTCGAGTGCGGCGGCATTTACAATTTGTCCGCCGATGGTATAGGCGCTCAGGTTTACCACTGTTGCCGATGGATAGGTCCCTATGTTCTGGTTCCCCAGTTTACCCCAGGAACCGCGCAACTTTAGTTCATTGATCACGGGTTTCAGGGAGGCCATAAAGGCTTCTTCGGAAATACGCCAGCCGGCGGAAGCAGATGGGAACACGCCCCATTTACGGCCTTCGGCAAAACGGGAAGATCCGTCGTTACGGATATTTAATTCCAGCAGGTATTTTTCTTTGAAATTGTAGTTTACCCTGCCAAAGAAGGAACGGAGCGACCATTCTTCTCCTCCGCCACCATTCCGCATATTGCTGGCGCCACCTGCATCCAGTACAGGATAATCGGGCAATACGTAGTTGTCGCGGTACGCGCTGAATTTATCCTGGCGGTAGCTGTTCTGTTCCGCGCCACCCAATACTTTTACATCGTGTTTGCCCCATGCTTTATGAAAGGTGAGCGTACCGCGCATGTTGTTATAAAACTGCCGCTGATCAGAAACATCGAGTGTGCTTATTTGTGGATTTTTCAAACCGGCCGTGCCGTCCGGATGATAGGTTTGTACTACTTTATTAAACTTGTTCGTATAGGTTTGCACGTATTTCGGGGCGATATTAAAAGAGGCGGTAAGCCATTCAACAGGCTGGTAGTTGACAGAGGTATTGATACTTCCCCAGGGCGCACTGGTGCGGCTTATGCCCCCGGCGATGGCGGAAGCGGCGGGATTGTTGCCCACCCATCCTTCTCCCCAGCTGCCATTGGCGTTACGGGCCAGCTGGTTGGGAGAAATATTATTCATGTAGGCAAATATTGCGTCGGCGCCTGCGGCGGGCTCGGTGGTAACAGGACTGATATATTGCAGATCAAACTGCATATTCAGTTTTTTGGAAAAAACGATGTCGGTATTACTGCGGATGGTGAGCCGTTTAAATTCCGAATTGTTCATCAAACCTTTCTGGTCAAAATATCCCAGCGATACCAGCATTTTTACTTTATCGGTACCGCCGTTTACCGTTAGGAAATGGCTTTGCTGAAAACCGGAACCGGTTAACACAGCGTTCTGCCAGTCAGTGTTTGGCAGGGAATCGGAGCTGCCGCTACCCTGGCGGCGGTATTTATCCAGCAGTGCATCTGCATACAATGGTGTACGGCCGGAGTTTTTATAAGCTTCATTCGCCAACAGCATATAGTCGAGGGCGTTAGTCAGCTCGGGCAAATTGGTTGCCTTTTGCCAGCCCAGGTAATCGTTATAGCTGATAGAGAGTTTATTGCCTTTACCACGTTTGGTAGTAACCAGCAATACGCCGTTAGCTGCCCTGGAACCGTAGATAGAGGCGGATGCCGCATCTTTGAGTACCGTGATAGACGCGATAACATTGGGATCAATGTTGTTGATAGATCCTTCCACGCCATCTACCAGCACCAGCGGATCTGGATTTTTGAGGGTACCCCAGCCGCGGATACGGATGGTGCCTCCGTCGGCGCCGGGCTTACCGGAGCCTTGTGTAATGGTCACCCCGGGCATAGTACCCTGTAAACCGGCTGATGTTTGTCCTACCGGCCTTGCTGCCAGCGTTTCGCCGGAAACAGTGGCCACGGCGCCGGTGAGGTCTACTTTTTTCTGCGTGCTGTATCCCACTACTACCAGCTCCGACAGCGCTTTAGGTGTGGGCGACAGCTGGATGCGAAAATCAGATTGATCTTTTACCGGTTCCTGTATAGTCTGAAACCCCATGCTGGAGATAGTCAGCACATCCTGGTCGGAAATATTGGCCAGCGTAAAATTGCCGTTTACATCTGTTTGTACTCCTTTCGAAGTGGCTTTTATACCTACAGAAACGCCGGGTAATGGAACACCTTTGTTATCCGTAATATTGCCCGTAATCGTTTTCCCGGGGGTAGCGTTTCCCGGCAAAGGGGCGCCGGGCTTTACTCCTGCCGGGTTACTTTTTTTTATCACCACCGTTCCGTATTTGATCAGGTAGGTAAGCGGTAAATCTTTCAGGCATATTTTCAATGCTTCCTCCAGTGATTTGTTTTTAATGTCAAGACTGAGTGGCGGCGTATTTTCCAGTAGTTTCTGATCGCAGATAAACTGGTAACCGGTTTGTTTACTCAGCAGGTCAAACACTTTGTCGAGCGGCATTTTGCTGACGGAGAGCCGGACTGTTTGCGTGGTTTGCGCCTGCGCCGAAAATGCGCCTGCGATGAGCAACCAGATGGCGAGCTTCCTGACCAGCCATGTTTTGAATGTAGCCGGCACGCGGCTCCTGCTCCCGCGGGAGTTGGAAATGGTTAGCAGTTCCATACTATCTTTTGGTTGAGTTTAATGTAAAGGATATAAAATAAATGCGGGTGCCAAACGTGGAACGGCAACAGGCAATTGATTAGTTCATTCCGGCTGGCATAACGGTAATGTGATTACCATTGGTACGGAAATGTACCTCCCCGGTTTGTTCCAGCAATTCCAGCAGCTGGGCGACATTTTCTTTACGGGTCATGCCACCGTAAAGGGTAATGCCTGATAAGTCTCCTTTATAGTCAATCTCCACATTATACCAGCGGGCAATCTGCCGCATGATCACGCGGATATCTGTTTTCCGGAATCTGAATTCTCCTGTTTTCCATGCCATCACCTCTTCCAGGTCGGGACGGCTGATGTTAAATGCTTCGCCGGATTCATTGATACTCGCCTGTTGACCGGGCTTCATCAGCGAGGTGGCTTTGCCCTGTGATACGCTGACGGCGCCTTCCATCAGGGTTGTTCTTACGCGGCCTTCATCGGGATACGCCATCACATTGAAATGCGTGCCCAGTACATTTACCCGCATGCCGGCAGTTTGCACGATAAAGGGCTGACCGGCATTTTGGGCCACTTCAAAATAAGCTTCCCCTGTCAGTGTTACGACCCTGTCTTTTCCCGTAAATGCTACCGGGAATCGCAGGGAGGAAGCGGCGTTCAGCCATACCTGGCTGCCATCGGGTAATACCACCTGGTATTGTCCGCCCCGGGGTGTGCTGATGGTATTGTATTGTAAACCGGCGCCGGCATTTCCTGCATTGTTAGCCGTATAAGCCAGCCGGCCGCTGTTAAGCTTAATGATACGGGTACCGCCCTGGTTGCCCAGTGCGCCCTCCCGGGCGCTATCCAGTTCAATGGTACTGCCATCTGCCAGGGTGAGTACAGCTTTGTCGCCACCGGGAACTTTCGCCATTGCTACAGGGTGGCTAACCACCGGTTGTGATGACTGGTACCACCAGTAAGCGCCTGTTCCGAGTCCTGCCAGCAATATGGCTGCTGCGGCCAGTTTATAAAAAATACGGTGGTAGGGAGATGCGGACCTGTCGGTTATAACCGGGATGCTCCGCTCCCGGCTCGCCGCTTCCCTATGTGCAGCTTGCTGCATCACATCACCAAAAGCCTGTTGCAGATCTACATTTGCAGTAGTAGTATATCTTTCTTCCGCCAGAACAGCGGCAATCATTTCACCCAGTGTATGTCTGTTGTGATCGTTTTGTACCAATACCTGCAGACGTTGCCGCTCCTCCGGAGTGATTTCATCGCTCAGGTATTTTTCCAATAATGTTTTTAGTTCCTCATTTGACATAAAACCGGATGACAGATCAGCACACTCTCATGAAGGGCTGCTATTATAAAGACGAAAAAAATGATTCCGGGAATCCGCCGCCAGCGAAACTTTTTATCGTATTAACCACAGCAATAATCCCACACTGGTTAAATGACCGGCTTTTGCGGCCAGGTGTTTCCTGATAGCGGCAATAGAACGTGCAATATAGTTTTTGGAAGTAACGCGGGAAATATTCATCTGCCGCGCAATTTCATCATGCGACATTCCCTGGAAGCGGCTCAACCGGAAGGCCTGTTGCATCTGTGTGGGCAGCCGGTTGATGGCCGCATTCAGCTGTGTTTCCACATCCTTGAATTCCAGTTTATCCTGCGCGGAAGGAAGGTCTGATTCCATATAAACATGATGCCCGCTTTCCTGCACCGTAGGCAATACCCGTTTCCTGAATTCATCCAGGATCATGTTTTTCGATACCGTGTACAAAAAGGCGTCAAAGCGGTTCACGGCTGTTAACCGCTCCCGGCTCATCCACACTTTAATAAATATTTCCTGGGTAAGATCTTCCGCCCTGGTTGCCGATTTTACAAACTGCAGGGTATTGGCATACATCTTCTTCCAGTAACGGTCAAATAACAGCTGGAAGGCCTGTTGGTCTCCCGCAGCCACACGCTGCAACAGCTCTTTTTCATTATGTAAGCTATCTTTCAGCAAAGGAAGGTCATGGAATTTAATACAAAATAACAATTTTGTGGAACTACGCTGTATACAACCGCTATTGCTAAAGACGCTAAAAAGGTTCCTGCGAATCCTTCCGGCAAATTATTTTTTTACCGGGGAATAAACAGTACTGCATCGGCCACTACAATCCCATCTGTTTTATGGTTGTCGATTTCCACATAGCCGCCCGTTCCAGCTTTCAACTGGTAACTGCCTAAGCTCACCCATTCACCGGTGGTTTGTCCCAATACCTTCACTGTTTCACCGGCAATCTGTTTTTCGGTGATCCGCTGCCCGTCGCTGATCTTTACATGTATATTGGCATCCATTCCGGGAAAACGGGGCACATAGGTAAACACTTCGTATTTACCGGCCTTTTTAATTTCCGGTGCAAAGCGTACCGATTTCGCAGATGCTCCCTTACTATCGTCGGTAAGCATGGAAGGACCATAGCTACCACGTCCACCCTTCTTCCAGTCGCCCGTAATGGTTACATGGGCCTCGTCGTTGTCATCTACCAAAATCTCCGCCGGACTATTATCTACCAGGGGATCAGTTTGCAACAGCTGCTGTACTTTCTTTACATCTGCATCCTGTACGGAAGTTTTGCTGTCAATAGCCACAGCTGCCGCCGTAGCAGCCGATTGTCCTAATACCATAAACACCGGTTCCATGCGGATGGAGCCATAGGCAATATGTGTAGCCGACAGGCACACCGGCACCAGCACATTCTTTGCTTCCGTAGCTACCGGGATCAGGGATTTATAGGAAACGGGGTAAGGTCCGAAACCATGAATCTGTACATCGCCCTCATTTTTTACCATTCCGTTTACAACCACACGCTGACAGTTATGCGAATCCATGCCGTAAGCCGCCATTCCCACAGCGTCGGTCACGGTTGTATGCCCCTCGCAGTTGGCCTGTGTCATTACATAAGCGCCCACCATACGCCGTGCTTCTCTCACATAGAGCTGGGGCGACCAGTGCCCGTTGTCTTTGTATTCATCCCTGGGATAGCCCCATTTCAGCATCTGCTCCCGCAGATGGGCTGGCACCCGCTCATCGTGACCCAGGAAATACAACAGGCCTTTTGTATAAATTTCATGATCCCGGATGATCTTTTTCCGCGTAGCATAATCTGCTTCCGGGTAATCATAATTCATCCCTATCATATCTGTGGAAAAAGCCCCCATGTTATTGATATCAGTTTTGCCGTTGGGCATCAGGTCCAGCTTCAGCAAAGGTTTCAGCTCTTTGGGTTTTGTTTGTTCCAGTAAACGTACCAGCAATTCATATTTGGTGGGATCATATCCTTCCGGCTTTGTGATAGGCACCTGGTTGGCCGGCTGATCGCTCAGGCAGATCCTGAAATTATAGGCCTGTATTTTTTTATCGCCCGCGCCTTTCACATCTATTGTGCCGGGCGCAATGCCCCAGAGCAGCCCGCTTTCGGGTTTACCCGGTGTTTTGTAGGGATCAATACCGTCGGGAAACTGGTGCATATCCCGCAGCTGTACCCCATTATAGGTTTCGTTATACTGGCCGTTAGCTTCGCGGCCGGTGGTATAGGAGATGCCTGCTTTCACCATCAGATCTCCTTCGTAGGAGCAGTCGATAAACATTTTCGCTTTCACCACACGGGTATCCGGGCCATTGATCGTTATTTCCCTGATATACCCGTTTTCCTTTTTAGCGCTGCTGATGGTATACTCATACAGCACCGGTACTTTGGCTGCTTTTATATATTCCTGGAAAATATTTTCCGCTACATGTGGTTCAAAGATCCACTGTTCCAGCTTTCCGTAATGCTGCCCGATGCGGCGGTAAAAATTGCGCGACAGGCCGGTGATCGCATATTTGTTACCGATATCGGTATAGCCCAGTCCACCGGAGGTGAGGCCGCCCAGATGCTTATCAGGCGACACCAGGATCACGGTTTTATGCAGCTTTTTGGCCGTATAAGCGGCGATGACACCTGCAGAGGTGCCTCCGTAAACGCAGATATCTGCTTCCACCGGCGGCGCGGCCGCAAAGAGTAAATTACCCGCTGGCATCAGGCAACAGGCGCCCAGCAGAGCATACCGGTATCGCCCCAGGAGGGAGGAAATGATTTTGATCTTCATACGCAGAATTAATAACGACCGTTTAGGGGGCCTTATGCTATAAAGACGAAAAAAAAGTACCAGGGAATTCGTCCCGCAAAAAAATATTTTCCCCCAACATTTACCGGGATGCCGGTGATCGGGTATCTTTGCTGTCTTCAACAGGTACATCAATAACGAATAAAAGATTTTAATATGGCAGCCACATCTACACTGTTAGACGGGAAAGCGTTATCCAAGGCAATGGAAGCTGATTTAAAGGTAAGAGTAGAAAAAATTATCGCACAAACAGGTAAAGTGCCGGTGCTGGCTACGATCCTGGTGGGCAACGATCCCTCTTCTGAAGTATATGTAAAAATGAAAGGGAATGCCTGCGAACGGGTGGGGATGACCTCCGTACGGGTACATCTGCCGGAGGAAACCACGACGGAAGAATTGCTGGCTGCTATCGAAAAACTGAATAACGATGAACAGATCTGCGGCATCTTGCTGCAGCACCCGGTGCCGCATCAGATCGATGAAAGGGCCTGCTTTGATAAAATTGCGATCGACAAAGACGTGGACGGCGTTACCTGCCTGGGTTTTGGCCGGATGTCGATGAATGAACCTGCCTATGGCAGCGCTACGCCGGCGGGTATTATGGAACTGCTCAAACATTATAAATTGCCGCTGGCCGGCAAACATGCGGTAGTAGTGGGTCGCAGCCCCATCCTGGGTAAGCCGGTGGCGATGATGCTGCTGAATGAAAATGCAACAGTGACGATCTGCCATTCCAAAACAAACAATTTACCGGAGCTGATCAAACAGGCCGACATCGTGGTAGGCGCTGTAGGTCGCCCGGAATTCATCAGGGCAGAATGGATCAAAGATGGCGCAGTAGTAGTAGATGCCGGTTATCACAAAGGCGGACTTGGTGACGTTGAAATAAGCAAGGTAAAAGACCGTGCGGCAGCTTACACTCCCGTGCCTGGCGGCGTTGGCCCGATGACCATAGCTACGTTAATCGCGCAGACGGTGGCTTCTGCCGAAAAGAAGCTAAAGGCATAACGCAGAAAGCTGTCTGGGCGGATTTTTGTCTTGCCCAGGATTAAACTGATTTTGATGATTTTACTGATTTTTTATTTCTGATTTTTTTGATTTAAAATGATTTTGGGAGATATAAGCGGATATGTGTAGTGCCCCCTAAAAGTGTCTAACTTTTAGGGGGCATTACATATTATACTCGCTTTTATCTCCGCTAATCTTTTTTAAATCATTATAAAAAAATCAGTAAAATCATCAAAATCAGTTTAATCCTGGGCAAGACAAAAATCCGCCCAGACAGTTTTCTGCGTTATGCTCAAAACTTTGTCTTTAATTACCCGTCTAATTGTCCTGTTAGCACCCGGATCAAATCGATATATCCCATTATGTTTGCAGTAGAAAAACAAACACTATGAAAACACAATTGATCAATGATATAGATATTACCGGTAACACATTATTACAGCTGATTTCTTCTTTTTCTGAAGAAGAATTTAATACCATTCCATTTGAAGGTAGCTGGACAGCAGGCCAGGTGGCTGAGCATATCTGGAAAGCCGGTGATTGCGAAATCTTATATGGACCTACGGTGGCGGCAGACCGTATCCCGGATGAAAAAGTGGATGCTATTAAAGCGTTGTTTTTAAACTTTGGTATTAAAATGACATCACCCGAATCGATACGTCCGGAGGAAGGTTATCATCCGAAAGCAGTTGCATTGGACAACATCCGCAGCATCTGGGATAAGCTGACCACGGCGGCTAATACGTTAACGCTGGGAGAAGAATGTACTGCTTTTGAAGTGCCTGGTTTTGGACCATTTACCCGTTTGGAGTGGATACAGTTTATCAACATACATACACAACGGCATATTCAACAAATGCAAAATATACAGGCGCGGGTATTGCGGGCGTAATTACACAGCGAGCAACAATTTCATCTTTTCTATTTGCCGGCGGTGGCGCAGGATATGCACAATAGCATGTTCCATTAACTGCTCTATATCATATACCTGTCCCCAGCCAGTAAGCATCTTTTTTGACTGCTCCATTTCTTCCAGCTCATCGTTGCTGATATCGTTGAAAACAGTAATGGTAAAGCGGAAGGCATCTTTCAGATCAGTAATATAACTATCAGCAGACGGACGTAGTGTTTTGTCCGGCTTTGTATAATCATGGCCCTTCCACCGGTGAATATACCCGGCATAGGAATACATGGAGCTAACTACATGGGACAATATCGTTTGAACAGACCGGCAATCCGGGTTCTGTGTAACCGGATCTGCAACAGCAACGAGTGCTTCATCAGGAATAGCGGCGATGCACTGCACCATTTCATTTACCGCTTTTTCATACTCATCCAATAGGGCGCCGGTGGCGCCTTGTCGATATACTTTATCCATTTTATACTTCCCGGGTAAATGGGAAGAATAAATGTAGTTATTTATTTGAAATTGATACCTAAACCGATTTGTGCCTGTTGCGTTTTCCATTGATAACGGTCATCAATATTATTCACATCGGAAATACCCAGTACATAACGGGCATACACATGCAGGATATCGAACGTTAAAGTAGCGCCGGCGGCGATACCAAGATCGCTGCGCTTAAAGGCGGAACGGTTGTAGGTAAGTAGGTTTTCATTGGCATAAAAAAGATAGCTGTATTCCGGACCGGCATTTACACTGATCATTTTATTGATGTTGTAACGCAGCAGTACCGGCAGCGTAATATAGCTCAGCTTAATATTTTTATTAGCCTGGTCATTACTGGTATGAATATAACGGGCGCTGAAATCATCGCCACGTTTGGCACTGGCTTGTGAAAACAACAGCTCTGGCTGTACGCCCCATTTCTTTGAAAAATCATACGTTGCAAAAATGCCTAATCTTCCGCCCATATTATAATTTGACTTGATCCCTTCGCCGTTCAGCTTAAACATATTCAGATCTGCCTTGAGGCCATAGTGAAGTTGCTGTGCGCTCAGGAGGGAAACAGCCGCGCATAACAGGACAGCCGTAAACAGTAATCGTTTTTTCATAGTCGATCAATTTGACCATAAAGAAACGAATTGATCAGATGCGTATTGCAGCTGCATTACAACAAATAGATGATCCTGCTGTTTTTCACTATCATGCCGGAAATTTCCTCGGCAAATCAAAACGGGCTATGCCTTCAAATCTACTTTTTGCCCTGTTTTTACGGCTTTATAGATGGCGTCGATCAGCTTCAGGTCCTTCAGCGCTTCTTCTCCATTCACCGGGATAACAGGTTGTTTTCCTTCCAGCAGGATGCCTGCCATTTCTTCCATCTGTACGGTTTGATGGGTAACATGCGGATGGGTTAGCTCCCCTTTGTTAGTACGTCCTTTAATAGGTCCATAGCCGGTGGATGGTTGTAATTCGGCAAATCCTTTTTCGCCGTCGAGGAAAAAACGATCCAGGTTATTCATGTTGTAGGTAGATAGGCAGGAGGCAACGGCTCCGCCGGGGAATCCCAACTGGAACTGTATGGTTTCGTCTACTCCTTCTTTAAATTTCACCGGGTCTGTTTTTGTTTCCTGCGCCGTTACCCAGATGGGTTCCTCGCCAACCATATACCGGGCGCCGTTAATGGCGTAAATGCCGATATCCATCATGGCGCCACCGCCGGCCAGTTGTTTATTGAGCCGCCATTGCGCAGGGTCGCCTATTTTAAAACCGCATTGTCCCTGGAAGAACATGATCTTACCAAATTCTCCGTTGTTCCTCATGCGGATGATCTCTAATGTTTTGGGTTCGAAATGCATGCGGTAACCCACCAGTAGCTGCACGTTTGCTTTTTTGCAGGCATCGATCATTTCCTGGCCTTCCTTTGCATTGATGGCCATCGGCTTTTCACAGATCACATGTTTGCCCGCAGCGGCTACACGTATTACCTGGTCGTGGTGCAGACCATTGGGTGTGGTGATATATACCACGTCAATATCTTTATTGTCTTTGATACGGTCAAAGTTTTCATAATTGTAACAGTTCTTTTCCGGGATGGAAAACCTGCCCTGCCAGTCCTTTATTTTTGATGGGGTACCGCTGATAACACCTGCCAGTTTTGCTTTTACACAGTCCCTCATCGCTTCTGCTACACGGTTACCATAGCTGCCTAATCCCATAATAGCTACGCGTAGCACTGGTCCGTCATAATTATTCATACGGGCGGCCCAGCCGGCCAGCGGCATTAAAGGCATTACCATTGCAGAGGCAGCAATTTTTTGAAGGAAGTCGCGGCGTGAGTTCATAACGGGAATATTTTGGGTTTCATGAATAGATTAATAATACAAAAAAATCTCAGCATTTCTATGGGCCGTATCCGTTAAAAAATACAGGCAGGGATATACGAAGTTAATTACCATAAACCGGGAAACGGATGGCAGCAACAGCAGGAAGGAAGACGGGGAGCGGAAACGGTGGGTTACAAAAGTGCGGGGTGGTGGCAGGGCCGGTATTACCGGCGCCTGCCATTTGCAAGAAAAAAAGTTAATCTTTTACATCATACAGAATCACAAATTCTACCCGTCTGTTCTTTGCTTTACCCGCTTCCGTATCGTTGGTGGCGATCGGGTCGCGATCAGACAGGCCCCAGGTAAACATGCGGTCATTGCTGACATTAAAACTGCCGAGCAATTGTTTAGCGCTGGCTGCGCGTCTTTCAGACAGGTCGCGGTTATAATTAGCGGCGCCGGTATTATCGGTATGGCCGGTGATCAGGATCTTTGTTTTATTGTACTTGTTAAGTATTTCAGCAAAGTGACTGAAGGTAGGCTTGATGCTTTCATTCACCTGGTCGGAAGCGCTCGCAAACAGGACGTTATTGGGGAAAATAACTTTAAGGCTGTCTTTGATAATACTTACTTCTGCTTCGTTCAATACATTTTTCAGCTCTTTATACTGCTTGTTCATATAAACATGCGGACTGCTGCTTTTCTTTGATGCAGCGCAGGAAGCCAACAAAACAACGGCCATTAAAGCCATCAGGCCGTAACGGGGGATCAATAACATTCTTTTCATTATCATGCGTATTAGGGCACAAAGGTACGTAAAATAGACATTATCAAGCTGTTGCATTGATATTCTATAATATTCATAAAAGCATATATGCGTTAATGTTATTTGCTCACCCTCACTGTACTCCAGTTTAAGACGATGAACAACAACAGTAAAAACAGGCAGTAGGGCTGTATCAGGATATCCAGCCCTTTCCCGCTGAGGGTAAACCCAAACCGGTACCTGGTAATAACCGGCGTAAAGGCAGCCTGGCTGAATGTTCCCAGAAGCAATGCGGCAAAAGTGGCCAATTCAATATCGAAAATAGCTGTTTTTATTTGCATGGCACTAAAATGACCAGCGCCCGGAGGCAACACCGCCCTTTGTCACGCGGAAACCATTTAATACCCGTCCATACCTCTTTTTTTTCCCCTTACCCTATTTTTAAACGGTATTCCTTCGGTAATAGCGGAGCTGAATATATATTTGGTGATTATAACGGTGAACAATTCATGAAAAAAATTATGCTATTAATGCTGGCTGTCATAGCTGGCTTTGCCACGTTTGCGCAAGAAACACCCTCAAAATCAAAAGTGTTCTGGCAGGAAAATTTCAAAAAAGGTGACTTGCCGGCAGGATGGAAGAATGTGGATTCCAGCAACCGGCAGCTCAACTGGATCATTACAGACCAACCCTATCCGGGTTCTTTTGAATACCAGCAACAGGCCCCTCCTATTGCGTCCAAAAGCCGTGGCTACCATTTACAATTCCAGGCAGGCTATTTTGTAGACGAAGATCAGCCATCATGGGTGAAGAACAAAGTATATCCCGACACCTGGGTGCAAACGGATGCCATCAACTGCGCCAACCGCAGCTCTGTTATCCTGCGCTTTCAGCATACCTTCCGTTATAACGGCCAGTTTGCCGCTCCCGGAGCCGCATTGCTGGTAGGTGTGAGCACCGACGGCGTTAAATGGACCGATTTTAACGTGATGAACAATGTGCCGCCTGCCAACGATATGTTTATTCCTATCAACCAGGAACTCAATATCACCAATATCGCCGCCAACCAGGCCAAGGTATATATCCGTTTTTACTGGAAAGGGTTTTACAGCTGGTACTGGATGATCGATGACATTGAACTGGCAGAAGCCTACAAAAAAGACCTGGCCATTACAAGGCTGGTGTCTCATAACGAAGAAAAGAACACCTTTACCAATGCCGATGAACTGGCTGTTACAGTGAAGAATACCGGTATTGAAACCGTAAAATCTTCCTTTAAAATTCAGTGCAAAATAGATCAGCACAAAGAAATTACTGCAATAGTTGCGGCCAGTAAAAAAGGACTGGTTCCCGGCCAGGAAACGACCGTGAAGTTCCCGGCTACCGACCTGACCGACCGTCCCTTACATACACTGGTATTTAATCTTGATTATAACCGCGACGAACACACGCTGAATGATACATTGCGGGCAAGGGTGAACGCCAAAGAATCCCATATCGGTAACCTTACCGGATTCAAAGCCTCCGGCAACGAAATCAGTATCAATGCCGGGTTATCTGCCTTCAAACTGATTTTTTATAAAGACGATATTTTCCGTATCTGGATGGCGCCGGATGGGGAATTCAGCAATCCGGCCGGTAACGACATCGTAGTGGATTATACCCCCGGAAAATCAACTGTTTCAGCCACCGATAAAGGCAACTACTACCAGGTGAAGAGTAATGCCTGCGTTGTTCGTGTATACAAACAACCATTACGGTTTGCCATGTACGACATTACAGATACCCATGTAATCTGGGAAGAAGCAGCACCTATCTCCTTCGGCTCCACTACCACGCAAACTATGCAGCGGCAGCCGGAAGAATATTTTTATGGTGGCGGTATGCAAAATGGCTACTTCTCACACCGTGGTGAGGATATCCTGATCGAAAAAGGAAATGGCTGGGATAATGGCGGCCGACCCAACCCCGCGCCTTTTTATATGTCGACCGCCGGTTACGGCGCTTTCAGGAATACCTTTGATGTAGGTAAATACTCCTTCAAAGAAAAACTGAAGTTTGTACATAATGAAAACCGTTTTGATTGCTTTTATTTTTACGGTCCATCGTTAAAACAAATCCTGAACGGCTATACCACCATGACCGGTCGTCCCTTCTTAATGCCACGCTGGGCGCTCAGCTTAGGCGATGCCAACTGCTACAACCGCGGCGGCACAGGCACCGACTCCAAAGCATATAAAGGTACCGGTACCACCGGCACTACACCCGATGTAATATCACTGGTAGCAGATAAGTATATCGAAAATGATATGCCAAGAGGATGGATCCTTCCCAACGATGGTTACGGATGCGGTTATACGAAATTGGATTCTACTATCGCTGAGCTGCATAAACGTGGTTTCTACACCGGCTTATGGACGGAAAACGGTGTTGATAAAATCGCCCGCGAAGTAGGCACATACGGCTCCAGACTGGCCAAGCTGGATGTAGCCTGGGTAGGCCCCGGATACAAATTTGCGCTGGATGGTTGTAAAGCCGCCTACGAAGGCATTGAAAACAACAGCAATGCCAGGGGTTATATCTGGAGTGTGATGGGCTGGGCCGGAACACAACGCTACTCTACCGTTTGGTCGGGCGATCAGTCCGGCAACTGGGAATATATCCGCTTCCATATCCCCACCATTATCGGTGCGGGGCTGTCGGCACAAAATGCCGCCACCGGCGATGTAGACGGTATATTCCGCGGCAGCGACTCCACCTATGTACGCGACCTGCAATGGAAATGCTTTACGCCTGTTTTCATGGTCATGAGCGGCTGGGCTAAAAAGAACAAACAACCTTACCTGCAGGGCGCTACCAATACCGCTACCAACAGGAAATACCTGCAACTGAAAATGAGGATGACGCCGTATATGTATACCCTCTGCGCGGAAGCACATGCAACCGGCGTTCCCGCTTCCAGGGCTATGATACTGGAGTTCCCGGAAGATACCTTATGCAGAGGTACCCAAACAGCATACCAGTTCATGAACGGTCCTTCCCTGCTGGTAGCACCGGTATATAAAAGCGAAGGAAAAAGAGACAGCATCTACTTGCCAAAGGGCACCTGGTTTGATTACTGGGATGGCACTGCCTATAGCGGATCTACAGTTATTAACAACTACAACGCTCCCCTGGATAAACTGCCGCTGTTTGTAAAACAAGGCGCTATTATCCCGATGTACCCGCTCATGAACTACGATGGTGAAAAGAAAACAGATACGCTGACATTAGATATTTATCCCGGCGGACAATCATCATTCGATCTTTATGAAGATGATGGACTGACACGCGACTATAAAACAGGCAGCTTCGCCAAAACACTGATCGAAGCTGATGCTGCCAAAGGCGTAGCCATAAAAATCAATGCGGCGAGAGGTAACTATAACGGGCAAAATAAAGCACGCGTTTATTTACTTGATATACACCAGTCTGCCAAACCTAAAAAGGTAACCGTTAATGGTGCAGCCGTGAAGATATACACCAATCAGCAGGCATTTGATAAAGCCGCCACTGGCTGCTATTTCAATGCTGCTGAGAAAAAGGGTGTGCTGCATATAAAAACCGGTATGTTGAGTACTTCCGAGGCACAGGTAGTGAACTGTGATTAGGGCAATTCAGGTGATGAACAGGATAAAGGAAGATTGAAATTTGAAAAATGATGATAATGATTGGGCTGGCCATTTGGCCGGCCCAATCATTTTTGAGGGTATTACCCTTTGGTGCCTGCAGCGGGCCGTTTGAAATAAACGAAAGCATTTTACGCCGGTTCACTTTTATCCCCGATCTTTATTATCCAAACACCTGGACAATGAAAGGACTTATCCTGTCGTTGGGCGCTCCCAACGATGCTGCCGGCAACCTGAGCATCATGGCGCTCGACAGACTGAATGCCGTGTTACAGATTTACCGTTACAATCCGCAGTTGATGATTAGCTGTACAGGCGGAAAAGGCGCTCATTTCAATGAAGCAGCACATCCGCATTACTATTATGCGCAACAATACCTGCTGGCCAATGGTATCCCCGAAATGGCGCTGGCTGAACCCGTAAACTCTGCCAGCACCATTGAAGATTTCGTACAGGCGCGGGCGTTAATTTACCGGATGGAGCCACAATTGTTGTGGGTAGTTACCTCCGACTTCCACGTGGCGAGAGCGAAAATCATCCAGCAGGAAAATGTAAATTATGCAGCCACTATTTTCTGGGGCGCTCCGTCTACTGTTCCTGCTGAACAACTGGAAGCACTTTGTACGCACGAGCAAAAAGCAATCGCGCGCTTACAGCAACATTGACGGTTTTTGCAATGAAGGTTTACCAGTTAAGATATAATTTATATCTTGTAATGGTATGACTACTATCCCACTGATACAAAGTATGCTGGGTCTGCTCGCCGGCATTGTCCTTATTGTGGTGCTCACCGCCAGGTTTCGCGTGCACGCCTTCTTTGCACTGCTGCTCGCCAGCGTACTCACCGGTTGTATTTTAGGATTCCCGGTAGCGACTATTATTGGTAGTATAAAAACGGGCATCGGTAGTATTGTTGGTTCATTAGGATTGCTGATTATTTTAGGCACTACACTTGGCCTTATCCTCGAACATAGTGGCAGTACTACGGTACTGGCCAATTATGTATTACGCCGCACCGGCACGGGGCGCTCTGCGCTGGCGATGAATATCATCGGCTACCTGGTGGGCATGCCTATTTTCTGCGACTCAGGATTTATTGTACTAAGCGGCTTGAACAAGGCGTTGTCCAAACGTTCCGGCATACCGATGATTGTGATGGCTTCCTCGCTCGCCACCGGGCTATATGCCGTACATTGCCTGATGCCGCCTCACCCCGGTATCACCGCGGCTACCGCTGCTATTCATGCAGAAACCGGTAAGGTAATGCTGTTTGGTCTGCTGATCGCCATCCCCGTGTCTGTTAGCGGTTACCTGTGGACAGCATTCGCCGGTCGGCGTATAGCCGTTACCGCTAGTGATGATATTTCCGCAGAAGATACCGCTTTGAAAGGTCCATCTGTACTAATGTCGGTATTACCTATTGCAGTACCCATTCTCCTCATCGCCATACGCTCCCTTAGCAGCCTGGAAGCAATACATCCTTCCCTGTTGCTGCAAATGATCGATATACTGGGTATGCCCGAAGTGGCGCTCAGCGCAGGTATCCTGCTAGCGTTATCGCAACTGAAAAACAACATCGGTACTATTCTGCAGGAAGGTGCAGAAAAAGCCGCCGGAATACTGATCATTATCGGTGGTGGCGGCGCCTTTGGCGCCATTCTGGCCAAAGCAGACATAGGCAGTCATATTGCGCAGAACCAGTCCGTTGCCGCAATGGGGTTGTTGCTGCCCTTCCTGGTCACCGCGTTGTTAAAAACGGCACAGGGCTCTTCCACGGTAGCAGTCATTGCTGCAGCAGCCATCATGCAACCGTTGTTACCTGTTATGGGACTCGACTCCGGCAGTGGAAAAATCATTTGTGTACTGGCCATGGGAGCCGGTTCCATGATGATATCGCACACCAATGACGCTTATTTCTGGGTGATCTCAAAATTTTCCGGGCTGGAAATTAAAGAGATGTTGCGGGTTTACAGCACGGGTACCGTGGTGATGGGACTGGTAGCAATTGGGTTTATTTACCTGTTATCGCTCGTGTTATTATAATATAACAGATCCTGTCAAATCAACGCCTGTTCCAAATCCCTGATAATATCTCCCACGCTCTCCAAACCCACGCTCATCCTGATCAATCCATCGGAAATACCTGCTTTTTCCCGGTCTTCTTTTTTCATGCCGGAGTGCGTCATCGATGCAGGATGCGACACCAGGGTATCGGCTGTCCCTACTGATACTGCGCGTAAACACATTTGCAACCGGTCAATAAAACGTAGTGCCGCTTCAAATCCATCTTTTAGTTCAAAACTCATCACAGCGCCAGGGTGGCGCATTTGCCGGGCCGATAATTCATAGTCCGGATGCGATGGCAAACCGTTGAAGTTTACAACAGACACGGCGGGATGCGCGTGCAAAAATTCCGCTACCTGCATGGCATTGCTGCAATGTTGTTTCATGCGCAGTTCCAGGGTTTTAATACCCTGGATCAACAGGAAGGTGTCAAAGGGATTGGCACAGCCACCCAGCAGCTTCGCTGTTTTGTTGATCTTTTGCATCAGGGGAAGGTCTTTCCCGATCAGCACACCGCCAATAGCGGTGCCATGACCATTCAGGAATTTGGTGGTAGAATGAAATACAAAATCGGCTCCGTAACGGAAAGGCTGCTGCAGGTAAGGCGTGGCAAAAGTATTGTCAACACTGACCTTCACACCGTAGCCATGCGCTGCCTTACAAATGGCGGCGATGTCCACGCAACGCATAGATGGATTGGCGGGCGATTCAATGTGGATCATCTTTATAGAGCGATCCTGTTGCAACAGCTGCGCTACCGTTTCCGGCTGATGCAGGTCCGCGATCAGGGCTTTTACGCCAAACTTCGGCAGAAAGTCAAATAAAAACTCATGGGTACCGCCATAAAGGGAATAATGTGTGAGCACCGTATCGCCGGCAGCGATATTAGCGAGAAACATAGTAGCCATGGCTGCTTGTCCGCTGGCATGCAATATCGCTTTCAGGGGCAGCGGTGCTCCATTGTCCTGCACAATGCCGAAGCCTTCGAGGGTAGCTATCAGTTCTTCCGCCACGGTTACGGTTGGGTTGCCAAACCTGGAATAAATATATCCCGGAGCCGCGCCGGAGAAACGATCCATTCCCTGCCGGGCGTTATCAAAGGTAAAGGTGGAGGTGGCATACACCGGTACCAGGTGGGCGTTCTCCCCCAGGTCAGACTGGGCAGCATGAATGGCCGCGGAGGCCATTTCTGAAAAAAGCGGATGATGGTTCATGGCGTAAATTTATTACTTCAACGGTTGATAATGAATAAAAATGGTACCGGCGAAAAGAAAGCGCTTGCTGGAAAAGTTGAAATGATATAATATTGGTGATAATCCCGCACAGAAGTAACCGGTAAAAACGAATATTTCCTTCACCTGGAAACAAAAAATTTCCATAGCCCCATCGTAATACTGCTACAAACCAGCCGCAGCACCGGTAATGACAACGGGCATTTTGAAAAAGCAAAAACATAACTCGTTGGGATGCCTGCCCTCCTTTTGTTATCTTCGGTTAAAAAAGGTTATGATAGCATTCTTAGGCATGGGCCTTCTGGGGTCAAATTTCGTAAGGGCACTGATCAGTAAAAATGAACAGGTGCAGGTATGGAACCGCACCGCTGCCAAAGCTACCGCGCTGGAGGCATATGGCGCCAAAGCATTTCCCGGTGCAGCCGAAGCCGTAAAAGGAGCTGGCCGCATACATCTTGCGCTGAAAGACGACCACACCGTAAATGAAGTATTGGAGGCCGCAGCAGCAGGATTCGAACCAGGCGCGGTGATCATTGATCATACCACCACCTCCGCTGATGGAGCGGTACAACGCACCAGGGAATGGGCGGCGCGTGGCTTTACCTACGTACATGCGCCCGTATTTATGGGTCCGCAAAATGCGCTGGACAGCACCGGTTATATGCTGGTTTCCGGCGATCAAACAGTGATTGGTACGCTCACCCCTGCCCTCTCCAAAATGACCGGTAAATTGATCAATTTTGGCGATGTAGTGGGTAAAGCCGCCGGTATGAAACTCGTGGGCAATAGCTTCCTGGTAAGTCTCACCGCCGGATTGGCCGATACCCTTTCGCTGGCAAAAGCACTTGATCTGCCTCTCAGCGATATCAGCTCCCTCTTTGATTTATGGAATCCCGGTAACGGTTTACCTGCAAGACTACAGCGGATGACTTCCGGCAACTATAGCAACCCTTCCTGGGAACTGAGCATGGCCCGGAAAGATACCCAACTGTTTATCGAGGCAGCCCAAAAAGGAAATACGCCGCTTTCCGTACTACCCGCTATCGCCGCCGAAATGGACCGCTGGATCGAAAAAGGACACGGAAATGACGACTGGACGGTGATTGGATCAGCTATTAGTCGTTAGCTTTCAATAAATGCAGCGAAAATAAAAATCCCGCAAAAGTTGAACGCTTTTGCGGGATTTTATTTTTAAGGCATATTACTTCAGCCATTCGCTGCATTTTCTAAAAACTAATTGCTAACCGCTGTTCTCACCCTATACCCTGCCGGAACAAATGTTTCCGCTTTGGGTGCTGTAATTACTTGTATGTTCATGCTGCCCGGAGCAGGGCTGGTAAGTTTATAATAGATGATCGCTTCTTTGTCTTCCGTAAAATCAATACGGGTAACAGTCAGCTGATAACCGCCGGTAGGCTTGCTTCCTGCTGAAAGCACCACACTGTTTACCTGGTCATTTACCGGTGTGGTAGTAAAGGTAACCCCTTCGGTGGCAGCTGGTTCTCCACTTGCATTTCCTTTATGTGACTGCACAAAATCGGCTGCGCTTTTTACCATTTTGGTCGCTTCTGCTTTGGTGATATAGGCTTTGGGACGGAAATTGCCGTTTTCCAATGCGGCTACATTAAACTTAATAAGCGTTTGTACCGCGTTCAACGCATCGCCTGAAAACGATTTCTCATCCTTTATATTCAGCCACATCATATTCACCGGGTATTGACCGGTGCCCTGGATGGCTTCATACAAAGCCAGGGCAAACTGTTCCCTGGTGGCAGGCGCTTCCGGGCGAAGGTTTCGGCCGGACTGTACACCGTTATTGGCCGCAATAATGAGGGACTGGGCATAAGCCCCTTTGTCGTTGGCCAGCTTAAAATAATCGCTCGCCTTGGGCGCTTTGATAAAACGCAGGTTGTCGATATTTAAACCCAGGCCTTTTACGATAAGATCAATACCACTACCAAAAGAGATACGGGATTGGGGCTTGGGGGCGATGTATTCCGTTACAGGTTTTTCTTTGCTGTAAAGATCCTGGGGGTTCATGGCCAGGAGGAATACCGGTAATGCTACGGCCGTGTATAGATTCATAAAAAAACAGGTTTTTATACGATGCCCCGAAATTAGGCATTTGTACCAAGGTTTTAAAATTCACATATGAAACGATTCCCACCCCGAAAAAGTTACGATTCTACACTTTGGGGCAAAAAATTCCGGCGGCGCCACGCCTCCCGGCTGGTACCAGCCGCTGTTACCGGTTGTAAACTACCCGGAGATCATGGCACTGGCTTTGATGACAGCTATTAACCACTGCTGTTACGCGTTTAAAAGGTCACCGCTTCGGGGAAAGCCGTTTAAGGGACCAGTGATGATTATAAAAACTAAATCGAGATGAAAATTCTTATGGTAGATGATGATGCGGAAGACAGGGACATACTCCAATTTTCGATGGAATCGGTCAATGCCACAGATACTATTTACTTTGCAGAAAACGGAGAACAGGCCCTCACCATGCTAAACAACCATTATCCACTCACTAATATTCCCATGCTCATTATCCTGGATCTTAACATGCCCAGGATGAATGGCACAGAAACCTTACGAAGCCTGAAAAGTGACGAACGTTTCAAAAACATTCCTGTGATTATTTATTCCACATCCATCAATCCATTTGAAAAGGCAAAATGTATGGAACTGGGCGCGCATTCCTTTATTACCAAACCCATTTCTTACCAGGAAAGCCTGGAGAACGCCAATACGTTCCTGGCCTTCCTGTAAATATGATGCAACTGTTCAATAAATAATCCTGAACGTTAAATTGATACGCGGTTGTAAAAGCCTTGCTGACTTTGGTATACGATGTTCCCAATCCTGTTGCAGATTTCCTTTCATGATGAGCAAGGATCCGTTGCCAAGTTTCAGCGAATACTTGCGCTGCCCCTTCAAGGAAATGAGGATAGTATTCCAGGAGATTTTCCGGGAAAAGCAGGCTCTCGTTATCATCAAAAAAGCTTAACTGTGACATCTGTGGCACATGATTTAGTATACTTATTAAAACTACATCAATTTTATGCCAGAAGGACCGTCCATTGTGATATTAAAAGAAGAGGCCGCCCCCTTCACAGGGAAGAAGGTAATAGAAGCCTCCGGCAATGCCAAAATTGATATTGCCAGGATGAAAGGTAAAAAGATCCTGGCCTTTAAAAGCTGGGGCAAACAATTCCTGATCTGCTTCCCCGGATTCACTGTGCGTGTTCATTTCCTGATGTTTGGCACTTACCGGATCAACAGCGCCAAAGATATGCCTGCCAGGCTTCACCTGCAGTTTGCCAACGGAGAGCTTAATTTTTACACCAGCTCCATCAGGATACTGGAAGAGCCGCCGGACCAGGTATACGACTGGACAGCCGATGTGCTGAATGAAAACTGGGACCCGGCGAAAGCAATGGCAAAACTTCGTAAAATACCGGATATGATGGTATGTGATGCTTTGCTGAACCAGGATATCTTCGCAGGATCAGGAAACATCATTAAAAATGAGGTACTGTTCCGGATTCGGGTACATCCTAAAAATAAAGTCGGCAAACTGCCGCTGAAAAAAAAGAAAGAACTGGTAAAGGAAGTTGTACAGTATAGCTACGATTTCCTGGAATGGAAAAAAGCATTTGTATTGAGGCAGCATTGGCTCGCCCATACAAAAAAAACATGTCCCCGATGCAATATCCCCCTGATCAAAGAATACCTGGGCGTTACCAACAGACGTAGTTTTTTCTGTAATAACTGCCAGATAATATATGAGTAGCCACTATGCTATTACCTGATCGTTTCACTCCTGCTCTTTTTTGGCATTCAACACCTGTAATCCCATATACACCGCATGATGCAGTATAGTCAGATGATTTTCCGCCGGCATGGGAACAAATCGTACAGCCATCCCCGTTACTACCGGGTTCGTAAGCTTTTCGGAAAGTAATTTCGCATCGTGTTCCATTTGTTTCCCTTCCGTACCTACAGCAATAAAAACCTGCGCATCAACCGGCTTGCTGTATTTTATTTTAGCCAGCAGCGACTCATTATCCCACCACAGGCTGGGGCTCACGATCACATAGCGGTTAAAAAGCCGGGGGCGCGTAATCAATATTTCTGAAGCCAACAGGCCGCCCAGTGATTGTCCTACGATGGTACGCACGCTGTTTGCCCTGAAATGCTGCTGAACAAACGGCTGCAGTTCCTGCTCCATAAAGCGGATAAATTTTTCAGATTGCCCCGTAGTGGGATATGCTTTTTTATCTGCTTCCACCGTAGTGGGAAAGGTGAAATCCCTTTTGCGGTCAACGTTTGCAATACCTACTATAATCGAAGGCGGCATTTGCTGTATCATGGTCAGGAACTGTACCACACCGGCTACATGAACAAAATCTTCATTGGCCGAACCATCCAGCAGGTAAATAACCGGGTAGGTTTGTGTGGTATTTTTTTCATATCCCTCCGGGAGATAGATATTCAGTGTGCGTGTTTCGCTCAGCACTTCCGAACGAAGCTGCTGTACTTCGCCGATTGAAAAAGGTTGGGATTGGGCTTGCGCGTGAGTAGTGCTGATGTATAAAAGTCCGGACAAGAAAAGTAAACGACGCATTTTTTTATGCCAAACTTAAGGATAAATTACCTGGCAACCTTTTTTGATACATTTAATAGAAAGATTGAGCAGAACGAACGAACCACCGGAAAGAATTAGGAATATCTTAGCCGGCTAAACAAGCACCCGACAGCAACTGTATATGAAACATATTCTTATTGCCTCCACGATATTATTAAGCATTACGCTTCCTTGTGCAGTTTTGGCACAAACGAAAAAAACAGTTCAGTATAACGGAAACCGTGCTCCCCTTTATCAGAAACCTTATATTGCGCTGCCACTCGGCGCCATTAGTCCCAAAGGCTGGCTGAGAACCATGCTGGTGCAGCAAAAAAATGGGGCTACCGGTAGGCTGGATCAGTTATATCCTTTGGTAATGAACCAGCGTAACGGATGGCTGGACGGCGACGGTGACCAATGGGAACGTGGTCCTTACTGGATAGATGGCCTGCTGCCGCTGGCTTATATACTGAAAGACACTGCTCTTATTGCCAAAGTAAAACCCTGGGTGGAATGGTCTATCAAAAGCCAGCAACCAGACGGCTATTTTGGCCCGGCAAAAGATTATAGCTACGAACCCGGTATACAACGCGATAACAGCCGGGATTGGTGGCCAAAGATGGTCATGCTGAAAGTATTGCAGCAGTATTATGAGGCTACCGGCGATCCCCGCGTGATTGGTTTAATGACCGGCTACTTCCGTTACCAGTTAAAAGAACTCCCGCAAAAACCGCTGGACCACTGGACCTTCTGGGCACGCTATCGCGCAGGCGATAACCTGATGGCAGTATACTGGCTGTACAATATTACAGGCGACAAATTCCTGCTCGACCTGGCAGACCTTCTTCATCAACAGACATTTGATTATACCAACGCATTTTTACATACCGGCCTGTTATCGCAACAGGGCAGCATTCATGGCGTAAACCTTGCCCAGGGCATTAAAGAGCCGGTGATCTATTATCAGCAGCACCCCGATAAAAAATACCTGGAAGCCACGCGCAAAGGATTCGACGACCTGCGGAAATTCAATGGCATGGCCCATGGCCTTTATGGTGGCGATGAAGCCCTGCATGGCAATAATCCCACACAGGGATCCGAACTTTGTAGCGCAGTAGAAATGATGTTTTCGCTGGAAAGCATCCTGGAAGTAAGCGGTGAGGTACGATATGCCGATCAGTTGGAGAAAATTGCCTTTAACGCTTTGCCATCGCAGATTACGGAAGACTTTATGAACCGTCAGTATTTCCAGCAGGCCAACCAGGTAATGGCTACCCGGCATATCCGCAATTTTGATGTGAATCACAGCGGCACTGATCTTTGTTATGGATTGTTATCCGGTTATCCCTGCTGTACTTCCAATATGCACCAGGGCTGGCCAAAGTTCACACAGAACTTATGGTACGCCACCGCCGACAGCGGCGTAGCCGCCTTGTTGTACGCACCCAGCGAAGTAAAAATGTATGTGGCACATCAAACTCCCATCACCTTTAAAGAAGAAACCAATTACCCGTTTGGAGAAAGCATCCTCTTCACCCTCAGCACCTCAAAGAAAGTGAACTTTCCCTTTCATGTGCGTATCCCTGAATGGTGTAAAAAAGGCATCATTAAAGTGAATGGCAAAGTTTGGCAGGAAGCCGCCGGCAACCAGGTGGTAAAGGTTTCCCGCGAATGGAAAAACGGTGATGTGGTAGAGCTGCAGCTGCCCATGCATATCTACAAAAATACCTGGTATGAAAATTCCATGTCGGTAGAAAGAGGACCTATTACTTATGCATTGAAAATAAACGAAACCGTTACGGCGGTAAATAACACTAAAGACGCCCTGGATTACGGGGCAGCCTACTTTGAAGTGCGCCCTGCCAGTCCATGGAACTATGCCCTCATTGAAACGCCGGACGACAAACTACAGGCACGTTACAAAGTAGAAAGCACCGGCTCCCTGGCCGCATATCCGTGGACTACCGCCCATGCGCCCATCTCCATAAAAACAACAGCAAAACGTATTCCCTCCTGGCAGTTGTATAATGAAATGACAGGGCCGGTTCCCTATAGTATTACATATGGTATGGAAACAGGAAAGGAGGAAGAGATTACGTTGATACCCTATGGTTGTACCAAACTAAGGATTTCACAGTTCCCCGTTGTAAGATAACGGGAAAGTCTACTTTTTAAATTTATTTATTTTTTTGCTGGGATTTTATTTGCTGTCCTGTTTTGAGGTTTAATTCCACTTCGCATTTCGATTCAGACAAAACAAACAGGCTGCGGATCTTATAGATGTTATCGAGCCGGGAGAGTTTGGTGAGGTTAAAATGTTCATAGGCTTCCATATCGGCTACCAATACTTTAAGCAAGTAGTCGAATTGTCCGTTCATTTTATAACACTCCATTACTTCCGGGAAGGTATTGATCTTCTCTTCGAAAGCCGGCAAACGGTCCTGGCCGTGTTCCTTTAAGGTAACACTGGTATACGCCACCAGGTTTTTGCCGAGCTTATTTTTATTAAGCACCGCTATGTAGCGTAAGATATACCCTTCTGCTTCCAGTCGCTTTACCCTTTCAAATATGGAAGTAACAGACTTACCTAACCTGGAAGCAATCTCTTTATTGGTTGTCCTGGCGTCTTCCTGCAATATGTCCATTATACACATATCAATTTGGTCAGGTATAAAACTCATGTCCGATTTTTTATCAAAAATAGCGATCCTGATACTGATTTAGGAAAAAAAGTCGGTGGCGGGTGCTTTTTTTAGTTTTGTTTTCGCTTTTGCCAAACTAATGGTCATAACATCGCAGCTTAATATAATTTGCTGACAGAGAAACAAACCACGTTTGGGAGACGACCATCAACCTTCCATATTTTTTATTCATTAAACTCATTTTTACATGAGACAAAGTATTGTACTTCCGCTAAAAGCGGTAGGCATGGATGCTATTGCCCTTGTAGGCGGTAAATCAGCCTCGCTGGGTGAAATGATTTCCAACCTCGAAAAAATGGGAGTTGCAGTCCCTGACGGCTTTGCCATTACCACTACCGCCTACTATGATTTTATGAAACAAAGCGGGCTGGAACAATTTATAGCAGAGCAGGTAGCCACCATAGATTTTAAAGATATTGTAACCCTGCGCAGGGCAGGACAAAAAATAAGGCAGGCCATCAGCAGCACCCGGTTTCCGCATGAGCTGAGCCAGGAAATCATTACCGCCTACCAGCAATTATCGCAGCAATACGACCAGGAACAAACGGATGTAGCCGTAAGATCCTCCGCTACCGCGGAAGACCTTCCTGATGCCTCTTTTGCCGGTCAGCAGGAAACCTTCCTGAACGTAAGAGGACCCGCTGCATTAATCGATGCTGTCAGGAACTGTTTCGCCTCCCTCTTTACCGACCGCGCCATCAGCTACCGCGCCAACTTCGGCTACGACCACTTTAGTATAGGCTTATCCGTATGCGTACAGAAAATGGTTCGCTCCGACCTCGGCGCTTCCGGCGTCGCCTTTTCCTTGGATACTGAATCAGGATTCAAGGAAGTAGTGGTGATCAACGGTTCTTTTGGTCTTGGTGAAATGGTAGTACAGGGCGCCGTTTCCCCCGATGAATTCATCGTATTCAAACCTTGCATGCAACTGGGTTATACACCTATCATTGAAAAAAAGCTGGGTGTAAAAGACAAGAAAATGGTATACGGTGAAAGCAGCGATGAACGTACCAGGATTATCCCGGTAGAAAAAAAGCAGCAGCAGCATTTTTGTCTGACCGACGCCCAGATCATGCAGCTCGCCGAATGGGTGCGTTGTATCGAAGCCTACTACTCAGAAAAGAAAGGCCGCTGGTGCCCGATGGATATTGAGTGGGCGGTAGACGGGCTTACCAACAGCCTGTACATCGTACAGGCCCGCCCGGAAACCATTCACTCCAGGAAAGATCACAACATGATCACTTCCTACGCCATCGAACATACGGCCCCGGCCAAACAAATACTCAAAGGCATCGCCGTAGGTGATAAAATCGCCACCGGCCAGGTAAATATCCTCTTTTCCCTCGATAACCGCCTGATTACCGGCAACGAGTTCAAGCCCGGTGATATACTGGTAACCGACATGACAGACCCCGACTGGGAACCTATCATGAAAATGGCCTCCGCCATCGTTACCAATAAAGGCGGCCGTACTTGTCATGCCGCCATTGTAGCGCGTGAAATGGGAATCCCGGCTATTGTTGGCTGCGGCGATGCCACCGAAAAATTAAACGACGGCCAGGAAATTACGGTCAGCTGCGCCGAAGGCAGCGACGGTATCGTATACGAAGGCATACTGCCTTTCCGGGAAGACAAACTGGACCTGTCCCAGCTCCCGGCTATACGTACCCCGCTCATGCTAAACGTAGGATCGCCTTCCATGGCGTTCCAGTTCACCCACCTGCCTAACAAAGGCGTAGGGCTGGCCCGTGAGGAATTTATCATCAACAACTATATCAAAGTACATCCGCTGGCGTTGTTACATCATAAAACACTCAACGACGCCGATCTGTCTGCCAAAATTGCCCAGCTGATACAGGGGCATGATAATGAAGAAGACTACTTTGTAAACAAACTGGCGTATGGTATCGGGAAAATTGCCGCTGCCTTTTATCCCGAGAAAGTAATTGTACGCTTCTCGGATTTCAAAAGCAATGAATACTTCAACCTACTCGGTGGTAAACACTTTGAGCCTACGGAAGAAAATCCGATGATTGGTTGGAGAGGCGCCTCCCGCTACTATTCCCCTCAATACAAAGCAGCCTTTGAACTGGAGTGTAAAGCCATCCGGAAAGTAAGGCATGTCATGGGATTAAAGAACGTAGTAGTAATGATCCCATTCTGCAGAACAGTAGAAGAACTGCAGCTGGTGCTTGCCACCATGGAAGAATATGGATTACGCCGCGGGGAAGAAGGACTGGAAGTATACCTGATGGCAGAAATACCCTCCAATATTTTGATGGCAGAAGAATTTTCAGCCTTCATTGATGGTTTCTCGATAGGATCAAATGATCTGACACAGCTCACACTTGGTCTCGACAGGGATTCTTCCCTGGTGGCCAATCTTTACAACGAAATGAACCCGGCCGTACAACGCCTGATAGCCCACCTGATAAAAGTGGCCAAACAGCAAAAAGTAAAGGTCGGTATCTGCGGACAGGGACCATCCGACTTTCCGGAGTTCACTAAGTTCCTCGTGGCGCAGGGTATTGATAGTATTTCAGTGACACCGGATGCAGTGATCAAAACCGTGAAAGCGATTTATGAGGCGGAAAAGGCGGCAACGGGCATGAATGGTAATTCAATTACACCAGATACAGTCAAAAAAACGGGGAAAGCGATTCACGAGGCAGAGAAGTAAGAAAAGTTAGAGAGCGCTGAGGCTCCGCGAAAGCGGGGTTTCAGCGTTTTTATTTGCAGTTGAAGATAGTTGCAGTCGACCCGGGTAGTTACAAATTTAAGCAAATTGACTACCTTAGCTACCCGAAAATAAACACCATGCAACACTTAACCCCAGACTCCGAATCCGCCGGCCTGTTAAAAGTATTAAACGATTATGCGTACGCGTTAGACGTCCTCGACCAGTACGACCACCAGGTGTTAGCTATTGAATCCACTACTGCGGAAAATCTCTTTGAAATCACCTACCCTAACGCGATGAACGCTATTATGGGCCTGCGCGACAAATTTGGCGGCAGCACTCTTTTTGGCAATGAAAAAGACGAATCCTTCCAGGGCTCCCTGGCAGCCATTTATCAAACTTTTGGCGGACAATATGTATATCCCAGCGTGGAAGAAAAAGCGGTGCACCTGTTATACTTCGTTACCAAGAATCATTCTTTTTCTGACGGCAACAAAAGAATAGCAGCGTTTTTATTTGTGTGGTTCCTGGATAAAAACAATATCCTGTATCATGCCGATGGCTCCAAAAAGATCGGTAATAATGCACTGGTAGCTTTCACGCTGATGATAGCGGAATCGAAACCCGATGAAAAGGAAATGATGATTAAAGTACTCGTGAATTTAATTAACGCAAACAACTAACTATCTCGGCATATTAATCGCCTCCATAAACTGTTTCATATAGGCGTCACCGATAGGTACATTATGTACGCCCGTAAAAATCCGTTGTCTTTCTATGCTATCTATTTTATCCAGCGAGATGATATAAGATTTGTGTACGCGTAAAAACCGGAATGGCGCCAGGATTTCTTCAAAGCTGCGGAGGTTCTGCAGCGTGAGAATCTTCTGCGTGGCCGTTTGTATGGCTACGTAGTTACGTAATGCTTCTACAAAAAGAATATCCTTTACATCTACCCGCACGATACGTTTATCGGTACGCACAAAAATATAATCTGTTCCCGCGGGTTGGGAAATAGCGACGGTATTTTTTGCCAGCACCCGTTGTACCGACCGGGCAAAGCGTTCGAAAGACACGGGTTTCAACAGGTAGTCTACCGCTTCGCGATCAAAGCCTTCCACTGCATATTCGTCGTAGGCAGATACAATAACGATATGAATACCGGGAGGCGCCAACTGCATAAATTCCAGGCCGCTGAGTTCCTGCATCTGAATATCCAGGAATACCAGGTCAACTTTTTCCTGTTTCAAAAAAAGTAACGCCTCCTGTGGATTGTGAAACGTTTTCAATAACTGCAGGTCCGGCGTTTTGTTGATAAACGCCACCAGTACCTGCGCCGCCAGCGGTTCATCATCAACCACTATACACTTTACTGCCATATCATTACCAGTTAATCACTAAGTTACTGCAATATTCTTCTTTCATGTCCAGAATTTCCAGCTCATGCCGGCCAGGATAAAGCAGCTGCAAACGCTTCCGCACATTATCCAGGCCTATGCCACCGGTTTTATCACGCTGGTAACCGGAAATATAATTATGCACGGTAAATGCCAGTCGCTCCGCTGTACATTCAAGGGTAATGCGGACCGGGCTTTCCGGCCGGTTTGTTATGCCATGTTTAAACGCATTTTCTACAAATGGCACCAACAGCAAAGGCGCTATTTCCTTATCCGGCACCTGTTCCGGCAACCTGAAAACAATTCCTTCCAGGCAGCCGGTACGTATGCGTTGCAGGGTAACAAAGTCCTGCAAATAGCGTATTTCTTCGGCAATAGGCGCACGGTAGCCAATATCAGACGGCTGCTCCACCATATAAGCCAGCAAATCCGTCAACGTTTTATGCGCCCTTACCACTTGAGGAGAATTCATGAGCGCCAGCGAATAAATGCTGTTTAAACTGTTGATCAGGAAGTGAGAGTTTAACTGCATCTTCAGAAAACCGGATTCCGCCTGTAATTGCTGTTGCTGTAACACTGTTCTCCGCTTATCTTCCTCCAGCCATAAAATAAAAAAACGATAGGTAAATGCCGCCAGCACAATAACCCCACCACTCCATAAGCCGCTAACAAAGTACTGCACAGGCGAAATATACAGCAACACCTTCTCCCGGTTAACGTACCGGTAACCGGAATATAATACCTCTTCCCGGAAAAAATAGTCCGCTACCACGTACTTCAATAGGATGGTTCCCAACATCACCGGCAACAGGCATGACAATAACCTGATCCAATTATTTTTTTGCAGGAAAGGTGGTATGATCCAGCGCAGGTAAATATAGAATGATACAAAATTAAACAGGCCGAACAGGCCATAACTAATATTCATTCTGCGAAAGCTCTCTGGCGTCCGGTTCACTGCCATGGCTACATTCAGGCCGTATACCAGTAGCATCCATACCAGCAGCAGGAGTAACAACTCCACTATATTTTTACGGGTATTATGCATAGTCCGGGTATAACCTGATTTTATTTTGTGAGATGACATCAGCTGCAATGGCTGCCGGCGCTACAGACAAGGCTACCGAATGAGCGGTAACCTGCACAGTAATTACGATTTCGCCGTTGATCCCTTCCAGTTGCTGCAAACTTTTCTCCGTGGTATCCTGCAGTTGTAAGGCAGCTATCATGCTGTTGCTGTCTTCGCCGCTAACATGCAATGTGAGTAACTGATGCGGAAAGCAGATGCCGCGTAATGCCAGGTAACGCTCATAGTTCAGTAACTCTTTCTTAAAACTGACTTTATCTTTTTCCAGTGCTTTATCATACAACATATACCGTAACAGATCCGATAACAGCAGGATGGCTTTCGTGCCCTGCTTCTCCCGCGTTTGTTCATTTTCCAGCACCGGCGTAAGCTGCTGCAGGTAATGCAGCAACTGCCGCGAACCCTCCTGCATGCGTTCATAACGCGCGCCTGCCTGGGCCGCTGCGGAAGCCAACAAACGATCCTGCGGCGCTATATTACGCCATTGTAACAGCAACCGGTAACCATACGCCAGCAAGGCTACGGCCAGGCCTGTTTTCAGCGTTTCCGGCAAATATTGGAGAAAGGTCATGTATACTTTCGGGCGGCCTATAAAAGGAATGGCCCGCTGTAGTACCTGGTCCGGGAAAAAGAAATAACCAACGGCATATTTCACCACTGAAAAAATAATAATGGCGCCAAGCGTATAAATAACAGCCTTTCCGTATCGTTTGTATTGTACCACACCCGGAAGTAACCCGAATACCAGCAGGTAAAAAAGATGAAAATTGATAGCACCATATAATATGAACCGCACCAGCGTCCACTTCATCGAAAATGAAGAAATCAGGCCGTCTTTCAGCTGCGGGTAACAATATAACAGCAGCAGCGCCATCCAAACGCCCAGATGTACAAGATAACGGTATGGTTTATTGTGTCTCATATACACTTACAACATTGAAGATAACATTTGCGCCACCGGTTTCAGCATAAAATAACAGATATTTTTTTCGTCCCCGTAAAACACCCGTTGGTACTTTTCATTTGCCTGAAAGTACCTGTCAACAGCTATTTTGCGCTTATCACACCCTTAACCGGCGCTAAAGAGGGTTCATACATGTTAAAAGACAGATTATACATTTCCGCGGCGGGTATGTCCATTTTCCGGCGTAAATAATAACGGGAGAAGTACTTTGGATGCTTCTACAAGGACAGTTCATATATCGTAAAAATCAACCAACAATTGTATGAGAAAGTCATTTTTATTTATCCTTCTATGCATGTCCGGGGTTTCCGTTTATGCACAACAGGTATTAAAAGGGACCGTCAAGGATGCGGTTTCCCATCAGCCGGTGCCAGGAGCTACCGTAAAAATAATAGGGTCAGCCAAAGGCGCTACCACCAATGAAAAAGGGGAATTTGAGCTCAATGTTCCCGCCAATGCAAAACTGCAGATCTCCTCTGTAGGTTTTGAAAATGTGATCGTTGCTGCCAGCATCATCCAAACGGGCCCGGTAATGATGCAGGTCAGGGCCATCAACCTCACCGACGCCGTTGTGGTAGGTTATGGTACCCAACAAAAAGGTAACGTTACCAACGCCATTTCCACCTTAAAAAGCAATGCCCTGTCGCCCGAAAAAAACATTGCCAGCGATTTCGGGAAGGCTTTAACCGGTCGCGTAGCCGGCGTATTTGTGGCCTCGAAAGATGGCAGCCCCGGCGGAACGCCCAATATCCTTATTCGTGGCGCGCAATCGGTAAACGCCAGCAGCACCAACCCCCTGATCGTGATCGATGGATTGATCGTGGAAGGCAATACCATCTCCATTAATAACATCAATCCGCAGGACATCGAATCCATCGAGGTATTGAAAGATGCTGCATCTGCCGCCATTTACGGCGCCAGGGGATCTACAGGTGTGATTATCGTGACCACCCAAAAAGGGAAACTCAACAGCCGGCCGGTGTTAAATTTAAACATGTACACGGGAGTTAATAATGTACCCACATCCCGGCGCATGCTAAACACAGCGCAATACACTTCCGCGTTCCTGGATGCACGTAACAACCGTATCGGTGATATCGATGCAATGCTGGCCAATCCCGGCAGCCTCACGCCAGGCATGATCAGTCAGCTCACCAACGAAAAAACAACGCTGCAAAGCCAGGTAAATGGCCTTCATATGGCCGACAGAAGTATCGACTGGATCGACAAAGTCAAAAATAAAAACGCACCGGTTAATAATATACAAGCCAGCATGAGCGGTGGCGGCGATAAAAACAATTACTACATGTCGCTCGGCCGCTATTCGGAAGCCGCTTCCATAGGCACCGGCAACTTTGAACGGTATACGGGCCGGCTGGATCTTACCCAACAGGTAACCGACTGGCTGAAAATAAATGGCAACATCAATATCACACAGTCTGTCAGGAAAAATATCTCCAACCCTATTGTCAACGCTTTCAACGCCCGCCCCGATACACCGGAAGATCCGGTACTGAACCCTGATGGTTCACTGGGCTACTACGTAGGACAACAACAACATCCGCTGGGGGCAATGCTGGATAATAATAACAAAGACAAGAACAGCGTATACCTTGGCAGCTTGTCTGCCGACGTTAAACTATGGAAAGGCCTCAGCTTCAAGTCGGCCTTTAATGCTACAAAATTTAATGACTTCGCTACTACCTTCTATCCTGCTACCGGTTACCTGGGCGCCTTTAGCAAAGGTTCCCTCAAAAATACGGGCGTTGATAATTTCTCCTATAACTTCGACAACTACTTTTCCTACGTCAAAAAGGTAAGCCGACTGGGGATCAATGCCACACTGGGTTACACGTTCTATAACAATCAACTCAGCTACTTTGGATATGACCTGAACGGCTTCCCTAAAATTGATGGTATTACCGGTGGTGGCGCCGCTGCATCTTATGGTAGCGCGTTTAGCATCGGTTCTTATAACACCAGTAACAAAGAAGTATCGGATGGTTATTTCCTCCGTACCGGTTTCGATTGGGAAGGCAAATACCTGCTGAACGCGTCCATTCGCCGCGACGGCTCTTCCAAGCTGAATGCAAATAACCGGTATAGCTGGTTTCCTTCTATTTCCGGCGGCTGGGATATTGCGCGTGAAAACTTCCTTGCCGGCAACAAATTGGTCAATCAGCTGAAAATCCGCAGCAGCTATGGTATCAGCGGAAACATACGGCCACTGGGATATTTCGACGCACAAAACCTGCTCATCGCCAACTCTTATGTAGGGAACCCTTCGCTCATGCTCAGCACTACCATCGGTAATCCTAATATACGCTGGGAACGTACCAAACAAGTGGATGCCGGTATTGACGTGATCCTGCTGAACAACCGGCTCACCTTCACAGCCGACTACTACAATAAAACCACCGATGGCCTCATGAGCAACAACGATGTTTCCTGGATCTATGGCGCCAATGTTATTCCGGACAATATCGGCAGCATCAGGAATCATGGATTCGACCTGGAACTAGGCATCAGCAGCCGCCCCGGCGCCGCCTTCTCCTGGAAAGTAGAAACCAATATGAACCTGAACAGGAATATGCTGTTGTCGCTTAAAGACTCCCTCACTACCTACGGCGCCTTCGTATTTGGAGGCCCTTTAACCAAAGCCAAAGTAGGACAATCACTGGGATCTGTACAGGTATATGAATCGCTGGGCGTAGATCCGCAAACCGGTGATATGTTATACAAAGATCAGAACAAAGATGGTAAATGGGATAACAACGATATGATCACCGTGCCCATTGCACTGCCCAAATTTACCGGCGGCACCAATATAACCTTGTCTTACAAAAACTTTACTATAGACGCCTTGTTCAACTATGTAGTTGGCAATAAAGTATATGATTTCTATGAACAAACCTTACGCAACTACAATCCGGATTTCTATGGTGTAATGCCCAATAAATTCGACATCATCAACAGCCGGTGGAAACAGAAAGGCGATATCACCGACGTGCCAAGAGCCATTGTAGGCCCACACGGAGCGGGGCAAACGAGCGACTGGAACTACCGCCCTTCCACACAGTTTGTATACGATGCCTCCTATGTTCGCTTACGCAATCTTTCTGTCAGTTATAACATCCCGGCAACAGTATTAAGCAAAGCGAAAATAACACGGGCACGTCTCTACGCATCCGTACAAAATGTATTTACCATTACCAAATACATTGGCTTTGATCCGGAAGCGGCCAGCAATAATGGTATTGTGAGCTCAAATATGCCCAATCCCCGCGCCGCAGTTATTGGTATAGATCTTTCATTTTAATCTGCCATTACATGAAAAAAAATATTCTATTACATCTCGCCGCTATCACCGCCATCGGGCTATCTTCTTCCTGCAGCAAACAACTGGATGAAGTAGCGCCTGATACCAAAATAGGCTATTCACAACTCAACAGGAACAACCTGCCACTGGTGATCAATGGCGCAAAACTGGCGCTCACCAACAACAACTCATTCTATCTCTATTATGCCCTACAGGATATTATGAGCGACGATTTTCAATCGCTCTCCCTTCCTGTTTACGAAGGCAATAACATTCCGGCCAATGATGCCACTCTACCGCCTGCCTACCGGCAGCCTTACCAGTGTATCGCCAACGCCAATATGGTGATACAATTCGCCAACCAGTATCCGGGCGATAGCGCCATCAGCAGCACGCTGGGAGAAGCTTACCTGTTAAGGGCCTATTCATATATGCTGCTCACAGCATCCTTCGGCGACGCTGTGATCATCAAAGGCGGCGAAGATCCTAAAAGCCGCCCTGCACGGAATCCGCTGGCAGAGGTAAACCAGTTTATTGAAAGCGATCTGAAAAATGCAGCTGATCACCTTCCAGATTATGCCAACCCGGTAGCCGGATCCAAACAGGCCGCCCAGTTGCTACTGGCCAGGTTATACCTGAACCAGGGCCGCAACGATGAAGCGCTTACCCTGGCCAACGCCGTTATCAGCTCAGGTAAATTCACCCTGCAATCGGGCTACGCCGATATCTTTAAATCGCAGGTCAACAGTGGTGAAGTCATCTACAGAATTACAGAAACCAGCACCAACACCTTTTACGGGCTGCCCAACATATATGGCCCCGGTACTTATAACGGGGTTAATATGTCAGGGTCCGGAAATACCTGGGCCGACAGCAACCTGGTAAAATCGTATGAGCCAACTGATGTCCGTCTCGCATCCTTCCTTCGTACCAAAGGTGCTTCTATTGTAGATAGCGTATATTTTCTCACCAAATTCCCGCAGGAAATAACGCCTTCGTATGTGGTATGCCGTTATAGCGAAGCCCTCCTGGTAGCAGCTGAAGCGAAAGCCCGCAAAGGAACCGTGGATGTAAGCACCTATAACCTGCTCCGCACCGCCCGTAAAGCCAGCACGGCTAACAATACAGACTTCGCCAATGCAGCTGTATTTATTGCAGCCATAGAACAGGAAAGAAGAAGGGAGTTTATCGGCGAAAGACTCCGGTGGAACGATATGCGCCGCTTTGGCAAGTTAAATGCCTGGCTGCAGTCGTTCGGCCAACCGGTTACGCATGCACTGATGCCGCTACCTTCCAGGGAATTCTTTATCAATCCTAACCTGGCACAAAATGCAGATTACAGCAAATAATAAAAACGGAAATCAATAAACAATAACTAAATTAATAACGATGAAGAAACAAGTTTTAAATTTTTGTTTGCCCATGCTCATGATAGCTGCTCCGGCAACCCTGATGGCGCAACAAAATAAATTAGTAAAATCAATCACCGTAAAAGGCAGTGTTGAATTTACCGATCCCAGGCAGGAAGTCAATAAAGTATTCCTGTCGAAAGATAACCTGAAAGGAAAACCGGTAGTGGTAGATTCCTGCGTAGTAGGGAAAGACAATACCTTCTCCTTTAAAATAAAACAGGACCACCAGGGTATTTATATTGTAAACGCTATGAACTGGGACCGCGCTACCTTCTGGAGTGATGCCGACGTAAAAATAGCGATGAGAGGATACGATACCTCCATACACAAAGTTAAAATACCTCATTACAACTATGTAGAGGGATCTTACGATAATAACTTCATCAATCTCATGACACTGAACAACGAACTAAGCTACCGTCGTTTGGTTGACGAATATAACATGGAGTATTATGCAAAAAAAGCGACCGATACTACCTGGTACGGATATATGAAAAATACAAAAAAGTATAACGCTTTAAGAGAAGATAACCAGATCCGTGAGGAAGTGCTGGTAAAATCGTATGCCGACCGCCCGGTAATGGTATACGCCCTCCGTGGCATGGCCGGTACAGAAGCGGGTGAAAAATATGATAAGGCCATGAAAATGCTTGACCAGCTGATTGCCCGCTATCCCTGGTTAACGGAAGCACAGCAACTGAAAGAAACCATTATCACCAATAAGGCCCAGGCTATGCGTCTGAAAGCAGGACAGCCTATGCCATCCGTGAAATATCCCGATGCTAATGGCGCTATCGCCGGACTGGAAAAATACAAAGGCAAATACTTGCTGGTAGATTTCTGGGCAAGTTGGTGCGGTCCATGCAGACAAGCCATTCCAAAAGTGAAAGAACTCTACGAAAGCTACAAAGCAAAAGGATTTGAAGTAGTGAGTATTTCCATCGACACCGACAAAAATGCCTGGAAAAAAGCGATGAAGGAAGAAAATATGCCCTGGGAACAATTGCTCAGCGATAATAAAGATAAAACCATGGAGCAGTTTCAGTTCTCCGGTATTCCGACGATGTACCTGGTAGATGCTGAAGGAAAAATCATGGAGCGTTTTACGGGCTATACAGATGAGGCAGATAACAAAATAAAGACAACCATCGCCAAAGGCGCCAAAGCTGCACCGGCAAAACAAGCTACCTCTATTCCAATGACCAGTTTCTAAAAATCATACACCAACCATGAATAAACACCTCCTCACAATGGCCGGCAGCTTGCTGCTGGCCTCTTTTCTCCCGGCATCGGCGCAGAAAAGCTACAAGGTAACCGCCAATATCAAAGGCCAGGACGATTACAAACTAAATATCGTTTATACAACGGCTGATGGGCATAAAACAGATACGGTACTTTCCCGCAACGGCGATAGTTTTACTTTCTCCGGCAATGTAAAAGAACCGGTAGTAGGTACTTTTATGTCCCGTCATCCGGGCTCAAAATTTGAAATTGTCAAGGGCGGTATGTTCATGCCCGCCCCTAACCTGGAAATCCTGTTATCAGAAAACACAGATGTGCAGATCACCGGAAACGCCGATGAACTATACAAGGCAGTGGTAAAAGGCGACAAAGCCAACGAAGAGCTGAATGCGTTCCGTCAGAAGGAAATGCCGCTGGTAACCCAGATCTGGGAGCTGCGCAAAAAATCAGCCGGTATGCGCAACCCCGGAGACAGTAATGCCAGGAAAGCTATTGTAGCCGAAATAAATACGGCTACCGGGCAGCTCACGGCCACACGCAAACAATTCGTGGCAACCCATCCGTCATCATTTGTAAGCGTCATGCTACTCGCAAGATTGCAGGGCGACTACGATGCCGCAGCCTACGAAAAGGCATTCAACGGCCTGCGTCCTGCCTATAAAACAACATACCTGGGCAAATATGTAGCTTCCCGTATATCCGGCGATAAAGCAACTACCGAAGGCGCTGCAGCGATCAACTTTACCAAAATAGATAATCACGGAGAGCCGTTCACGTTATCTTCTCTCAAAGGAAAATATGTGTTGCTCGATTTCTGGGGTAGCTGGTGCGGTCCATGCAGGGCCAGTCATCCACACTTGAAAGAAGTATATGCCAAATACAAAGACAAAGGATTGGAAATCGTGGGCATTGCTGCTGAAAAATCAGACAACCTCGAAGAGGCGAAGAAAAACTGGCTAAGCGCCATCCAGCAAGATGGCATTAACTGGATCCAGGTGCTGAACAACTATAACAAGGCCACCTCCGATCTGACGATGGCCTATGGCATCAGCGGGTTTCCTACTAAAATATTACTGGATAAAAACGGTAAAGTGTTATTCAAACTTGTCGGTGACGGGGGAGATGAATTGGATCAGAAATTAAAGGGCGCTTTAGGCCTTTAATAAAATAAAGACGGCGTCTCAAAAACATTTGAGACACCGTCTTTATTTTTACTGCTGTACCAGTTGCTGCGCGCGATGCAGGTTATCTGTAGCCTGCAATATTTTATTTTTCAGTTTGGGGTTATAGTCCGGATGCTGCTCCAGGAAAGTACTAACCACCTTCCATGCCGCTGCATCCTGGTAATTGTTCCAGATCGCATTAAGCCAGTTAACGGGAAAGAATATATCTCCTGTACGCTGAATATCCTCCAGCAGGTTCAATGTTTCCGGCAGGTATTTCTCCGATGTAGCCTGCCTCAGTGGATGATGCAGGTAAGCCAAAGCCGTTGCCACCCACGATTCCTTTGCACGCCCTTCGCGGTCGCGCAAAGTATTAAAAAACTGATCCCGGTCGCTCTCCAGCACGGATAACGCGGGAATCAGGAAGTTGAGCCTGTCTTTCTTATCGTTATCTTTCAGCCTGTCGCGCTGCGTTGCAATAATAGTATTGGCCGTATCCGATTTGAGGGCAAGCGTCAGCGCCAGGGATATATAGTCTTCCTCAGCGAGCTTTACCTGCGCAGGCGCCTGCTGCTGTTTCCATATCGCATACATGCGTTTACCGGTATTTTCCGTGGTATAAATATCCTGGCAGATCTTAAAGAGCAGCTTCCGGTTGTTTGGCGCCGGCTGTTTTTCCAGGGCATCCCATACCTGCTGCTCCAGTTGAGCGGCATATGCTTTGCGGGCGGCAGGTGTAATAAATTCCCAGAACAGTGTACTGATGTAGCCAGACAACAACTTCAGATTCGTTTCTTCCTGCTCTGCTGGTAAAACGTTAACGAACATACGCAGTAGCTCCCCCGGTTGAAAGGTACGCCCGGCAAGCATGTTCTCATAGGCATTGATATACGCGGATGCCCGGTGCAGGGAGCTTTTCAGCTGAAATCCATCCTGCTTCATAGCGGGATCGGAAGGGAATAATCCATAACCAAGGCCACTGGCGTTGAAGAGCAGGTACAATGGTTTTGGCTGGCCTACAGCAGCTGCAACCATCACCTTTTCCTTTGTCATATTCACTTGCAGCGGCTGCACATGGTCTGCATACACAAGGGTTACGTCAAAGGTTTGTGGCCAGAGTCGTGGTTCACCGGATTCAGGATGCTGACCGATTTCGAGCGCCGTAATCTTACCTGCATTTTCTTTGAGCGTATAATCGAATACAGGCCTGCCCGGTTGGTTCACCCACACCTTATTCCATTTATGCAGATCGGTTTTAGTATACTTCGCCAGGATAGCAATCATATCGTTCCAGTCGGCATTGCCGTAAGCATATTTTTTCAGGTACTCCTGCACGCCTTTGCGGAAATTGTCTTTCCCCATCAGCAATTCAATTTGCCGCATCATTACAGGCGCTTTGTGGTAAATAATATCTCCGTACATAGTACCGGCATCGCGGAGGTTATCCAGCTGCTGACGGATCGGGTTAGCGCCTGCGGTGCGGTCTGTGTTATAGGCTCTGGGATAGTGATCCTGCAGGAAACGCAGGCTGAACTGCTCGCTGCCCAGGATATTTTCCGCTACCTTGTCGGCCATAAAGTTGGCAAACACTTCTTTCATCCACACATCATTAAACCATTTCATGGTAACCAGGTCACCGAACCACATATGCGCCGTTTCGTGGGAAATGAGGTTGGTGCGGGAAAGCAGCTGATCCCTGGTAGGGCTCTGGAGGAAAAAGGACGAGGCCTTGTAATGCACTACGCCCGGATGTTCCATACCGCCGAATTGAAAATCAGGAATGGCCACATAGCCCATTTTCTGAAACGGGTAAGGAATACCGGTCCACTGTTCCAGGAATTTCACCGCTTCGCGATGCAATTGAAATATACTGTCAATATTGGTTCCCGGGTCTTTTTCCCTATATAATAACGTAGCATTTTTTTGTTTGATTTGCTGTACCGCCTCGCTGTATTTCCCTGCTGTAAAGGAAAAGAGATAGGTAGGCAGTTTTTCCGTAGCAACAAATTGATAGGTAACAGAAGATGAAGTTGCTATACTGTCTTTCATCCACCCGTTGGCCAATACTTTCCAGCCTGTTGGTACTTCCATGCTCAGGTTGAAAATGGCTTTCAGATCCGGCTGATCAAAGCAGGGGAACACGAAACGCGCCCGGTCCGGCACAAACAGCGCATACAAAAATTCTGCATTGCGATTCAATGCCCCCTCTCCTGCTGTAAATGCCAGTTCAATTTCATTTTTACCGGTATGCAGCAGGGCAGCGGGTATCAACAGGTGCTCCGCTTCTACATTGGCATTAGTCTGTTTACCATTCACACTGATGCTGCTGATCCGGGCAGCCGTTTGTTTGAAATCCAGTTGTAACGGCTGGGAAACATCTGTCAATTGAAATTGTATCTTTTCCTTTGCCGGTATGGGGTCGACCTTCGCCTCGGGAATACTGAAGTGGAGCGTATAGCTGATATCTTTGATAACGGCATACCTGTATTGCGCCAGTTCCAGGGAAACGCCCGCGGTAACCGGCACGGAATGATGTTGCGCCACGGCTGCCTGTGAAGCGCCTAATACTAAAAACATGGATGGCAAAAATAATTTCATCGTCATCCTGTAAATATAAAGGATCGCCGTAAATAAAAAAGACTGCAGGTAAATGATCTGCAGTCTTCATTTTGGTTTATATAGTGAATGGTTAAACGCCTTCTGGCAGCAACTCCAGCATCAGCACCTGCGATGGGGTCAGCTCAATCGTCATCTCACGTTCGCTGTCCATCTTCTCTTCCGCTTTACCTGTGATCACGTTATGCACATTGAATTTCGCCTGATAGTTGACCGGTAATTCCAGCACGTCTTTTAAGCGGAAAGTAATTTTTTGCGCAGTAGCAGATGGATTTCTCCAGGTAAGGGTACCCGCCTTATGATTCCATGCCGCAAAGCCATACACTTCTCCTTTACCGGGATCGCCACCAATCCAGTGAACATCCGATAACACATCGCTGTGCGCTGCGGACCACTTCATGGCTTTAGCCAATGCATCCCAGCCCGGGCTGCTCACCAGGTGCGGATTGATATAAAGCTCCTGCATACCGGTGCCGGTAGCAAAAAATTCCCAGATATCTTCTGCAACACCGGCATCATCGTTCGTAAAACCGGCTCCCACCCCGCTTTCGTTGTTTACCACTACGCCATGATACATCAGTGCATTCAGCGGGTATAACCGGGCACGCTTCACCACATTCTTATATACTTCCGCATCGCGGTAATTGATGAATTGCTGTCTTTTTGTTCCGGCGCCCTGCAAGGCCATATCCTCACCCGCACGCCAGATGGCATCGCCGTAGTTCAGCCAATAGGGAGAAGGCCAGGTGCCCACCGTCAGGTTAAAGAACAGCTCCGGTTTTATTTTACGCAGATCGGTGATCACCCGCAGGAACGCTTCAATATCTTTCGCATATTTTTCACCCGCGCCGGCAGCACCGTTACCCGCGCCCACTCCATCAAATTTGAAACTGATAACCCCCTGTTTTTTTACGAAGTCGGTTGTCAACTTTTTAAAGTAGTCGAAGTAATGCGGATCAGCCAGACTTAACCCGTTATCGTTCGGAGTAAAAGGTAATTTAAGCGTTTTGATACTGGCAAGACGACTCACCTGTTCCTGACCATAACCGCCCCAGGGCGATACCCATACCCCCATAGCCGATTGGTAACGACGGGCCAGCGCATCCATTTTTTTAAACCCGTTTGGCAGTTTGCTGCTGAAGTACCAGAGCCGGTTATAATCGTCCCAGCCGCTATCCCAGAGGAAAGCGCTGATCCTGGCTTTACGTTTTGTTACCAGGCTGTCGCCAAACATTTTGATCCGGTCCATGGCACTGGCCTCCGTAATTTCCCGGCCATCGTATCCCACATCGTACCAGGAATTATAGTGCGGAAAGGGACGGTAAGGTACCGCACGGATTTTCTCCAGGTAATAGAGAAAGCCGCGGCGAAGCTGCGACGCCGGTGTAACACCCCAGGCGGCGCTTACATCAAACCCGTCGCCGGAGCGAAGCGCAGCAGAAGCTGCCACATTGCTGCTGGTACCGGCAGCAGTTACACGACTATGCGCCATCGGATGCTCCAATGCAAAAAACAGGTTACCCGATAACACAGGCGAACCATCTACCGATCCGGAAAGTTCCGGTTGATAATTGGACGGTATATTTACGAGCGATAAGTCCGCCACCAGGTGTTTCGGATCTGTGATATGAAAATGCTGTTGTATAAAATTACAATCGTCGTGCAGGGTAATGCGCCACTGTATCTGTATCCCATGCTGTTTATTCGTTAACGCCAGCACCAGCTGCTTTGCGGGCAGCCGGTCTATCAGCTTCACCGCCGCAGGAGCCGCAGCAATAACACCCGCATCACGGGTAGTTACCGTAAAATCAGCGGCCGTTAACAGGCTGCCATCCGTCAGCTTCAATGCAAACAAATGTTGCCGGTCAATATCCACCGTGGCGGATGATAACTTATCCCGGAATACCATACGGTTAGGCTGACTACTTTGCAAATCCAGGCCTACCTGCAGTACGTTATTTTCCAGTATGTTTTTTCCCGGTAACACCACTGCCTTACCAGGCGTTTTACCCGCATAATATACCTGCGCGGATAATAACTGCGGCAGTAACAGGGAAAGTGCCCAAAAAACGGTGTGAACTAAATTCTTTTTCATATCACAGCTGTTAAACAGAGGATAATGATAGCAGATTTTGCCTGAATAAGCCAACACAAACGATTGCGCGAAATAGTCCGGGGAGGTCATTCCCACTTTGGTTGAAGGCGATATTAACTTAACCCTACCCAGGCGTTTACTGTTGGCCGCCCGGCCATAAAAAAACCGCCCTGACTGGCAGGGCGGCTGGTATCCGGATAGGAATAGGATACTTATAATTTCTCCTTCTTTCTTATTTCTGCAAACAATGCCTTAAAAGTATCGGCATTGTCCTGTGTGCCTTTACGTACGCCTTTACGGTTGTAATACGCGTCAATAAACTCACGGGTATTTATCCACATGGTTTCAAATACGCCAGGCATGCGCTCCGACAGCGTGCGGGAGAAATCTGCTCTCAGCGCATTTTTACGGGCGGCGTATACCTGCTCCAGCTGTGCCAGTGCAGCATCCTTTTTTCCGCAGGCCGAGGGTAGCACCTGGAATCCCTTGATGGCAAAATAAGCCGGCGTAGGCGGCGCATCTTCATACTTCCAGTCGCAGATCATAATGTCTTTCGGGATCATGTCTATGGCCCTGGCAGTATTATTCATGCTTGCCTGCCATGCCAGCAGGTTGGTTTCCTTACCATCGATCAGGCGGTCACTCCACATCCACATCTGGCATTTTTTTTCTTTGAGATGTTGATGCAGGGCATTTACATAGGCTGCAAACAGTTCCGCCGGATCTTTACCACCGCAACGGGGACATTTGTTATACCCGATAATCCATGCTTCGTCGAGGCCCACATGGCAGGCATCGGCCCCGCATACATCAATCAACTCATCCATCAAAGGGAAAATAATTTTGAACAGATCAGGATGTTGGGTACAAAGACATTTACTGTAGAAGTCGAACATGCCCCCATCTTTCCATGGCACGGGCGGATTATAATCCGGTGACTCATCCAGCTGCGGATACTTTTTTAACAGCGGGCCTATTTCCGTTTGTTCCGACTGGTGCGCCAACAGGTTCATGGTAGGAATAAAGCGGATACCTGCTTCCTTACAGGCCTGTACAATCTGTTTCAAATCTGCTTCCGGGAGGCTGTTTCGCTCTGCTACTTCCGGGTTTGATTTGAACTGGTATCCGTACTCGATTCTCAATGCCAGCGTGTTTACACCTTCCGCTACCAGCGCTTCTTTAATAAAGCGGCAAAGCAGCGGTACATCGGGCGAAGCCGGGGCGCTCAGCAGTAAACCTTTTACCGGGAGTACATTCCATTTAAATGTGCCGGGCGACTGTGATAACATCGTTACCGGTACCAGCAGCAGCCACAAGGCAACAAGGGTTTGTTTTATCATCATCTGTTTTTTATTCAGCAATTACCTTTCTGATACGATTATTATTTCTGTCCAGCACATATACCACGCCGTGCTTGTCTACCGCTACGCCGGTAGGGGCGCTGAACAATGCGGCTGCGCCGGTGCCATCTGCAAATCCGGCAGTACCGCCGCCGATGTAGGTGGTTACGTTCCAGGTATTGGCAGTAATAAGACGGATACATTGATTGGAGTTAACCGTACTACCGTCAGAAGAACCATTGCCGGCCACATAAATATTGTTGGCAGCATCAAGGGTAATACCCCATGGATTTTCGAACCTTGCAGCTGTACCAACGCCGTTGACCAGTCCGGTCTGATTTTCTGCACCGGCTATAATAGTGGGTTCCCAGCTGTCTGCAGCAAATTTTTTGATCAGGGAACTTCCGTTTTCCGTTACAAATAAATTGCCTTTATCATCCACGGCCACATCTGCCGGGCCGCTCAGGCCTTTGATAATTTCGGTGGCTGTACCATCCTGCGTTACCCGGTAAATGCTGCCCGGGTAACGGTTGTTAGCGTAATACAGGGTACCATTGCGTTTGTCGATACCCAGCCCCCAGGCTTCGCCCCAAACGATGCGCGATGTAGTGCCATCCGGTGTAATTTTACGAACGGTCCATGCAGAAGGGTCTGATACAAAAATATTACCGCTGTTGTCTGTTACTACGTCGAATGGCAGGTAGAACTGTGCATCGCTGCCCTTTCCTTCCTGGTAGCCATATACGCCGCCGGCCAGGGTAGTTACGGTGCCGTCAGGGGCTATTTTACGTACGCGAAAATTTTCTGCATCGGCTGCATATACGTTCCCATCTGCGTCTACATCGAGGCCACATCGCTTATTAAAATTGAATGCTACATTGCTTCCTTTTCCATCAGAGAAGCCCGCAGTGCCGTTGCCTGCCAGGGTGCTCACTTTGTAAGAAGCTTCATACTGGAAATCTTTTGGCGCCTCGCCCGTTTTCCCGTTGATGCTTACCACCACTTTACCCGTGCCTGCCTTCTCCGGTACCACCACCAGGATATGATCGCTGATAATCCCCGTGATCAGGGCTTTAACGCCATTGATTGTAACGGTTACGCCTGTAGTATCTGTAGTGAAATTGGCGCCGTAAATCAATACTTCTGTTCCCGATCCGCCTTTCTCCGGCGTAAATTTATCCACTACTACCGGGGCGTTGTTATCGTGTACAAAGCCCTTGTCTTTTTTACAGGCAGCTGTTGCAAACAACAGCAATACTACCTGTAAACGATATATCATTGTTTTCATCTGTTAATTTTTTAGTTAAACAGTTACGTTTACCAGCCTGGGTTCTGCGTGAATTGTGGATTCTGGCTGCTTACCTTATCTATTTCGCTTTGCGGAACCGGGAGCCAGTAATTTTTCTTCGCATCAAACACCCGCTTCTCCACTACCGGGTAGGTGTATGTAACATTACCGGTACCGGAAACTACTACGCCGTGTACTTCTTTATTATCTACCTGTTCCGCTATTTTCCAGCGGCGTACATCCCAGAAGCGATGATCTTCCAGGGCCAGCTCTATTCTTCTTTCATGACGGATTTTTTCCCGCAGGGACGCTTTATCGCCTCCGCTGATACCCGGCATGCCTGACCTGGCACGCACGGCGTTCAATGCGTTGTACACCTCTGCGCCGGGACCGGTGGCTTCATTTTGCGCCTCTGCATAATTGAGATACAGTTCTGCGGTTCTGATCAGCACCCATTTACGATCGGTAGCGCCGGAACCGGAAAACAGGTCCACCGATGGCAGCAGGTATTTGCGTGGCCAGTAATTGGTGACAATTTGCCCGGAGCGGGGCGCATCGGCGCCATTGGGGTCCAGTACCTTTCCCTTCCACGAAGCGCCGGGATACAGGATAGTGGCATAGAAGCGCGGATCTCTGCCATCATAGGGCCTTTGCGTACTGTAGCCGGAGGCCGGGTCGGTGATCGGTAACCCGGTAGCCTTCATTTCATAATCGTTCACCAGTTCCTGTAAAGGTGTGATACTGCCATAACCATTAGCGCTGCGGGGATTCATCTCCCGGTCTATTCCACCATCACCAAAAGCGCCGGGGGCAGGGCGGCTCCAGATCACTTCACGATTGAAGTATTGCGTAAAGATATCGCTGTAATTATCGTTCAACGTATAGCCGTTTACGATAGCCGTATCCAATGCGGCCTTGCAGGCAACAGCAGCGCTTTGCCAGCGGCTGCCATCGTTGGCAGGGTTATACAGAGGACTGGCATAAAATAACCGCACCCGGCCTTCGAGGGCCATGGCAATCATTTTGGAGCCGCGCCCCCAGTTGGAAGGACGATCGCCATAGCTAACAGGTAATAACTCTCCCGCTGCTTTCAGATCAGCTAGGATACTGTTGGTTGCTTCATCAATACTATTGCGTTTAAAATAGATCCCTGACGGATCATCGAACGGATTTTTTTCATCAAGCAGTAATGGCACACCGCCAAAAGCACGCATCAGTTCAAAATAATAATAGGCGCGTAGCAACAGCACCTCTCCCTTCAGCCGGTTACGGCGTTGCGAATAGTTAGGGTCCTGTGGTACCAGGTCGTACTGCGCAAGGAATTTATTACAGGCACGGATCTTTCCGTAAAAATCTGCCCACCAGCTTTGCATGGGAAAATTAGCAGGACTCATAGATCCTGTGTTAAAGTTACCGGCATCCGGATAGGAAGCAGAGTTATCGATAGACTGGTTAGTTTCATCGGTAGCACTACTCAAACCCCAGGCAGATCCGGGTTTAAACATGCCCGGCAAACTCTGGTAGATAGTGTTTACAAAACCTTCTGCGTTTTCAATATTGGAAAATACTTCCTTTTCCGTGATCAGATCGCTGGGCTTTCTGTCGAGATAATTTTTTCCACAGGCAGTTGCACACATCATCAGCACCGCCCCGATTCCCGTTTTTATAAAAGATTTTTTCATCATTATAATTTATCACAGATGATTAAAGATTGATGGTTATGCCGGCATTGTACACGCGCATAATAGGATAAGGTTGCCAGCCCCAGCGGCCGCCGGTATTTGATTCCGGATCTATTCCCAGGTCTTTCACATTATCCCGGCTAAGCAGGTTCATACCATTCACATAAATGCGTGCGCTTTTTATCTTTACTCTCTTCAGCAAATGAGCAGGTAAGCGGTAGCCTATCTCCGCATTCTTCAATTTTATATAATCTGTTTTCCTGATCCAGTAGGTAGAGCTGATAAAATTATTGGCCATATTGCTCTCCGATAAATGCAAGGCCGGGAAAGTAGCGTTGGCGGCATTCTCCGGTGTCCATCTGCCCTCATGGATGGGACGATAGCTTTCGCGGTAGTTGGCGGTCAGCTGTGAAGAAAATATCTGGCGGCCACCGCCTGCACCCTGGAACAATACGCTGATGTCAAGCCCTTTATAGTCCACGCCGAAAGTGGCGCCGAAATAGTTGGTCGGCACATTCAGCATCGGCAACATCGTTCTGTCTGCCTCATCAATTTTACCATCACTGTTCAGGTCCTTGTATTTGATATCACCCGGTATCAGCGGGGAAAAAGTTTGTTTGGGACTTTTGTTGATTTCATCCTGGTTCTGGAAAAGACCTTCTGCAATATAGCCCAGGTCGTATCCGATCGGATGCCCTACAGCGCTCTGGTAAGGATAAGCCAGTTTGGGTTCGTCCTGTTCCAGGATTTCATTTTTTACATACTGGTAATTCAGCTTGGAGAAAATGCCTACCGGGCCGGCATTCGTGTACAGGTTCAGTTCCCCTTCTATTCCCCTGTTCCTGATGCGGCCCATGTTACGGTTCAGGGATGCAGTGATACCCATGTAGCCGGGAATAGTACCTGCATATACGAGAATGTCTTTACGCAGTTCATTAAAGATATCTACAGAAAATTTAAGTTTATCTTTCATAAAACCGGTTTCTATACCCAGGTTGGTTTTAGCTGCTTTCTCCCAGGTAATGGCGGTATTGCCCACCCTGTTTTCATAATAGCCGCCAACGCCGGTAGCAACGCTTCCAAAAGTAAAGCCGCTTCCGCGCGCATAATCCGACAGGTATAACCAACGATCGCCTCCTATCTGGTCATTACCCACATAACCATGCGAGAAGCGCATTTTGAGGAAGCTAAACATCGTTTGATCTTTCATAAAATTCTCATTGCTCAGCACCCAGGCCGCCGACAATGCCGGGAAAAAACCATAACGTTTACCCGGAGGGAAGTTTTCTGAACCATTATAACCGGCATTAAACTCCAGGTAATATTTGGTAGCATAGTTATACGCCACGCGGCCTACAAAGCCTTCGTATACCCTTGGCAGGTTGCCTGACTGGGAGCGGTAGTTACGGTTAAAGAGCGCTAATCCGCTGAACGCATGCTTCCCGAAACTACGGTCATACATCAGTTTCAGGTCGTAGTAATAATACCGTTCTCCGCTGGAAGCGCCCGAACGCTGCAGGCTGGTGGCCTTGCGGTGTTGGGTATAAGTACCTTCTCCGCCCGGCACTGATTTGTAGCGATAGGAATCAAATTCCTGGTCCAGCGCAAAATTGATGTCACCATAGTTTTCAAAGGTGAACAACCCTTTTACTTTCAGTCCCGGCGTAATGAAATCCAGCTTACGGGTAAGCGCTACGCTGCCATTGGTGCTATGCCAGTAGGCATCGAGGTAGCCATTGCGGGTGATGATACCATATGGATTGTAGAAATCTTCCCGCATAGTACCGGATGCAATAGAGCCATTCGGATTCAGGCGCGGTGTTAAGCGGTTGGTCATCTGCGACAGCAATACCAGGAAAAATTCGTTATTACCCCGGTCTGCGGAAGGGCTGGTCCTGTTTTCCAGCCGTGAAGCCAGATCTACCTGCAGGTCTGTATTTTTATCGAGGGTAATATCTACGTTAGACCGGAAATTAAAACGGTCGTATTTGTATTTGATACCGTAGATATTTTCGTTGGCATGATTGTAAATGGGTTCCTGGCGCAGGTAGGAGCCGGACACAAAATATTTTACATAACGGGAACCACCGCCAATATTGATGTTCAGGGTTTTCTGCGGTGAGTTTTTCCGGATCATTTCGGTGTACCAGTCGGTGTTGGGATAGTCGTAAGGCTTCAATCCTGTTTTGTAATATTCCAGCTCCTGGTCAGTAAATACAGCGGGCATGCCATCATTTTTAGCCGCTTCATTTTCCAGTACGCCGGACTCGTAAGAGCTGAGGAAGCGCGGGAAATTGGTAGGCTGCTGCAACGCATACTGCATATTTACCTGGATGTTGGGAGGCCCGTCTTTACCGCGTTTGGTGGTTACCAGTACAATTCCGTTCGCGCCCTGTATACCATACAGTGCGGTGGAAGAAGCATCTTTCAGGATAGATACGGACTCTATTTCATTGGGGTCCAGCTGACCGATATTGGCATCGCCTCTTGGCAAACCATCAATTACCACGAGCGGATTGGTAGCGCCGGTGGTGCTGATACCACGTATAAACAGCTGTGCATCATCACTGCCGGGGCGGCCTGAATGCTGTGCGGTGATGAGACCCGGCAGGCGGCCTGCCAGCGCATTCGACAGGTTAGCCACCGGGCTTTGTTTAAGCTCCCTTGTTTGTATACTCGATACGGCGCCGGTAATACTTTGCCGTGTTTGCTTTTGTCCGTATCCCAGCACCACTACTTCGTTCAGGCCTGCTTCAGAGGGTTTGAGCTTAATTACCGGCAGTTGGGTATTGCCTTTCACCGGCACTTCCTTTGGCTCATAACCCAGGAAGGAAATGAGGAGAATACCATTTTCCGGTACCGTTATTTTGAAATTGCCTTCCACATCTGTTGCCGTTCCCCTGCCGGTACCCTTCAGCTGAATGCTTACGCCGGGCAGTTCCTGGCCATTTTCTGCCAGTACCTTCCCCGTTACCGTTATATCGGCTGTGCTTTCGGAAATAGCCACCAATCCTCCTTCCAGCATTCTATACCGGAAGTTTTTGGCCAGTACCCTGTCGAGGATTTCGGGCAGGGTAGCGTCTTTGAAATTGACATCTACCTTTTCATCTTTCGGAAAAGTTTTGTAATTGTACAGGAAACGATATTCACTTTTTGTTTCCACCCACTCCAGCAGCTTATGCAGCGCGATCTGCCGGCTGTTAAGCGAAAACCTGCTTTGTGAATGTACATCAGCACGTACCTGTAGCATGAAAACAGTAATCAGGATGAGGCAAAGCTTCATACACAAGAATATTTTTCTCACTAAATAGTTAGAAGTGGCTGTTTTTAAACACAGCGTTTTTTTCATACATTTGATTTGAACGTTAGACATTTGAAACAATGAAAATCCCGCACGGACAACTTGTTTCGTTCCATGTTTAGCTTTTAAGGGGAAGTGTGGCGACACTTCCCTTCTTCTTTGGCAGAAAGAGTGTGGTTATACAGGTGTTTGTGGAACCCGGCAATAATTTTTCATCGTGTTACTGTTTTTTGATCTGGTTGATTAATGGTGTATATAGATAGAATCTCCCTTTATTGTATAATTAAAATCAGCAGTTACCTGCAATGCATTCAATACTTCTGTTACGGTTTCCTTTTTAAAAGTGCCTCTAAACCGGTAATCGGCGGGGAAAGTATCGGTTAAGATAATTTTCCGGCCGTACCAGCGGCTCATCAGCTTTACCAGTTCGGGGAACGATTTATCCCTGAATTCCAGCCGGTCGTCCATCCATACCAGTTCGGTCACTTTTTTATTGGTTACATCCGTTGCTACTTTTTCCACGATCACCAGCACATCACCCCAGTCTGCGATACGGCTCCCTACTGACAATTCCCCTTTTACTTTGTCTTTCTTTTTCAGGATGGCCTTTTCTCCGGGCTCCAGTACAAGGCTGTTGCCCTTGCGGTTCAGGGCTACGCGACCGTCTACCAGCGTGGTTTCTATGCTGCCGTCGCCTTCATAGGCTTTTACATTGAAGCGGGTACCCAGTACCTGTATATTCATATCTGTAGTGTGGATCACAAAAGGCCGGGTTTCTTTCCTGGCCACTTCAAAAAATGCTTCGCCTTTCAGAAATACATCCCGTTTACTATTACCGATATTGGCGGGATAGGTCAGGTGGCTGCCTACATTCAACCATACCTGGGTACCATCTTCCAGCATTACTTTTTTCCGGACACCATCTTTTGTGTCCATTGCCAGCTGCCTGTCGGCACGCGGTAACAGCATCCATATGCCGGCGCCCGTTACCAGCAGCAATACTGCCGCCGCGGCCATGCGCCACCAGCGCGGTTTTATTGTACGCACCGGCGCTTCCTGCCAATCTCCATCTTTTTTCAGCTGGTCAGTAATTGTATGATACATCTGTAACAGATCCGGCTGGGAAAAGTCCGCATCCGGCAGGGGGGCTGCCGATCTGTATCCTTCATACCAGGATTCCAGCGCCGTCCGCTCTTCTTCCGTAGCATCGCCCTGCAGGTATTTTTCCAGTAGCCCTATCAGTTGTTGGTCACTCATTATTTTGGTTGTCTGAAGATATAGACACCGCACTTTATCACTACCCTACCCCCTTTTCAAAATTTATTTTCGGGCCGGTGAATGGGATCCCTCCATTTTTTTATATCTTATGCTCTTTCTGGCGGCCGGATACCCAAGGATACCGGCATAAGTGGTAAGAATGAGGGAATATATTGCATTACAGGACGAAGCATTACTGGCACTACTGGCGAACAATGATAACAAGGCATTTGAAACTTTGTATCAACGCCATGCGGCAGCATTATATAACCATGCCTGTAAAAAATTCCCCGTACCGCACCTGCTGGAAGACATGCTGCAGGACATTTTTATCACACTTTACAAAAAACGTACTGCCCTGCCGGAGATAAAAAATCTCAGCGCCTATCTTCACAGCGCCCTGCGCAACCGGATACTCAATGAGCTTCGAAACTCGCTGCTGCATCAGCAGCATCATCAACATCTCCCTATAGAAAAAACAGCAGAAACTGATAACACGTACGACTATAAACTGCTGGAAAAAAGATTTGTACTGGCGCTCGACAAATTAACGGAACGAAGCCGGGAAGTATTCCTGTTGAGCCGCCGTGATCATCTTTCCAACAAGGAAATTGCACAACGTTTAGGCATTTCCGTTAAGGCGGTGGAAAAACATATGGGGAAATCGTTACAGGTAATGCGGCAGGAATTCAAAGACTATGGACTACTGCTGGCCCTGTCGGTAATCTTTTATCAATAAAAAAGTTGGAATGGCATCCTGACAAAATGCTTATTAAAAAAATCGCCACTATTATGATGGTTTCTTTTAAAAAGCGTAAATTGACGATATAATCCATTTCCCATGTTTACCCTTAGTGACATCGAAACCCGTCAATTGGTAAAAATACTGATGCGTAACCCGGACACAGGCGATATAACCCTCGCCTTCCAGGATGCGCATAGCGAATGGCTGCATTACGACGGACAGCACATTAATCTTTATAGCGGCAGCTACGGACAGAAAGGCGCACTGCTGGCATCTTACAAAGCAACCTCCGGTTTGCCTGGTCACCAGGTGGCCCGCGAATCAACGATGAAAGACCAGGGTCCGCTACCCGAAGGTAAGTACTGGATATTGCTGCTTCCCAACCCGAACAGGATTGCTAAAGCAGATCCCCGGACAGGAGAAATCCTTGCAAATCCGAAAGGTGGCATTGAGCGTTTACCAAAAATGTTTACTACCACCACCGGGAAAACCCTTATTTATCCCGGTTGGGGCAATACCAGGGCCAGGCTCTTCGCAGACAAAAGTACCCGCACGCATGGCAGGGATAATTTTTACCTGCACGACTCACACAAAGGGTACAGTCATGGTTGTATTGAAACTGAGCCCACCTTGTTTGATAAATTAATACAGCTAAGAAAAGGTTTTACAAAAATTGCTTTGATGGTGGATTACCCATCAGATAGCACCACTACAAACGGAGGAACACAATGGTAAAATACATTTATATGAAAATGGGCATCCTGCTTTCAGTATGGTGTTGCTTTTTTGCAGGCAGCTGCACTGCACAAACGGCCCCTGTTAAAATACAGGTGCTCAGCAGCAGCACCAGGGAAGTAAAATACAGCGTTACCAATAACGGACCGCAAACCTGTTATTATTACATCAGCCTTGAGCAAAGCAGCAGCAATAAATGGGAAGAAATTGCTTTGGACATTGATAACACGGCCCCGGAAAAAGCAGCGGTTATCAGGAAACTGGCGCCTAAGAAAAATCAAACAGATATTTATCTCCTGAAAAATATCCCGGTTGATTACCAGAAAAAAGGAACTGCTTTCCGCTTCAAGGTAACATATGGTCCTGCACCCGATAAAACGAGTGCGGAAACCTGGTCGGAGAACTTCAGCGAAAAATAACCTGGTCATACAGATCCTATAAATTATAAAGAGGCCGTATCAAAAAAGATACGGCCTCTTCGTTACTTAGCGCTTAAAATAATGCGCATTCAGCAGCAGCATCGACAACAGCATCAGTACCACGCCGGCCCACTGCCAGCCATTTACCGGCTCCTTCAGTATAATATGCGAACATATAATGGCCACCGGCAATTCTGCCGTCATAATCACCCCGCTCACGCCGGCGCCTACTTTGGGGATACCTTTTGCAAACAGCAATGGTGGAATAATAGTTCCGAATAAAGCAAGAAACAACGCCCACCTGATTAACCCGGTGTTAAAATGTGTGCTGACCAGTAATTGCTGCGCATTTACCAGGAAGATGCCGATGGTAGATCCCATCATGATCACCGCACTTTTTTGCAGGGGATGCAATTGTTTGCCTACCCGGCTGTTGGCGATTATATAAATGGCATACAGGAAGGCGGAAGCGCCGGCATATAACAATCCCTTCAACGACAATTGCTGCCCGCCGCCCGTAGCCAGTCCGCTGCCCAGCCAGGTGCCGGTCAGGATCAGGGCCGTCGTGATCAACTGCAACAAAGACGGTCTTTTTCGAAAGCAAATCCAATCGAGCAACAACCCGATCCAGGTGAACTGCATCAGGATCACAATGGCCACAGAAGCCGGGATATATGCCACCGACACATAATACACAAAGCTGGTAAGCCCGATGCTGGCGCCGGTAAGCAGCAGCCAGCCCCATTGCCGCCGGGTCATTACCGCTTTGTTTTGTCGATAAATCCAGCCCAGTAACCATAACACCAACATCCCGGTGAAGGCTTGTGTAACAGAGATTTCAGCAGCATTATACCCTTCGCGGTACGCTAATTTTACAAAAGTAGAGAGGATACCGAAGCTGCACGCCCCGGCGAAAACCATTAATATATACCTGGTCATTATTTTCGTTTGTATAGAAAAAGAAGAATTTGGGAAAATATGGGTGCACGAAAATAACCAGGTCAATAAGACTTAGACAGATATAACAAACCTGCTGACTCCTGCGGGAGGAACAGCGGCTAAGAAGAAGAAACGCTGGTTATTTTGCCTGCAAAACAACAACAGCTGGAGGAGGTGTACTGGAATATACGCGGTGCATATGGTTTCTGTTAGGGTTGTAAGATAGAAAATATTTTTTAATTGCACCTGGTCTTTAAATGAAAAACACCGCCGTTAAGAAACGGTGGCGTTTTTCAAAATATACTGATCACTATACGTGTACAATTACTTTCCCTACCGTTCTCCCGGTTTCTATCTGCTCATGCGCTTTTACCATTTCATTGAAAGCAAAAGTTTTTGACACTACAGACCGTAGCTTGCCCTGTTCCAACAGGTTCGCCAGCTTTTGCATATCGGCTCCGCTGGACGCCACCATCATGGGATGCCCGTTAATGCCCTGTGCATGCGCTTTTTCAGCAACGGCTTCTTTCAGGCCGGAAGGGAGACTTACAATCGTTCCGTTTTTTTTCATGATAGCAAGGGAGCGATCTATATTATCACCGCCTATTGTATCAAGTACAAAGTCAATATCTTTTGCATGATCATCGAGCTGCCGGGTGGTATAATCGATATGCTCATCAGCTCCCAGCTCCATCACCACAGCTTTATTGGCCGCAGAAGAAGTACCGATCACATAAGCGCCCCAATATTTGGCCAGCTGCACGGCATAATGGCCTACTCCGCCGGCGGCGGCATGTATCAGTACTTTTTGTCCGGGGAGTATCGGCGTAAAACCGGTCATACCCTGCCATGCGGTGAGCGCTGCCAATGTAGCAGCGGCAGCCTCCTCATGAGAAATGTTGGCTGGCTTCAGCGCCAGATGTGCAGCCGGAGCAGCCACATATTCCGCATAGGCTTTGCCATGACCCGGAAAGTTAACCATGCCAAATACCTCATCACCTGCTTTGAACAAGGGTGATTCAGTAGCGGTAACCGTTCCCGAAATATCCCATCCCAGTATTACCGGGCCTTCTTCTTTTAACTGGTTCCATTTGCCTTTGCCCGCACGGGTCTTTACATCAACCGGGTTTATACTGATGGCATTTACCTTTACCAGTACTTCTCCTGCTGCAATAGCGGGAACCGCCAGTTCGGTGAATTGTAAATTATCTGCCGGGCCTGCGTCTTTCAAAATAATAGCTTTCATTATGCGCTGTTTTATGATCCCAAATGTAAACGGGAGTATTGGCTATTGCCTGTATAATTACCTGATAAATCTGTACATTTTAAAGGAAAGGACGCGGATCAAAGATAACTTTCAGGCTACTGACTTTCCCGTTTTCAAGATGATACCAGGCGCAGCCAAAAATGGTTTTCCCGCTCATTGTCAGGTTATAAAAAAGGCATACGTCTTCCTCGTCCGCAAAAACTTTCTGCACGTCATATTTCAGTTTCATTTTCTTCATATCCCCGAAATAGGCATCTGCGCCATTACGCGCCCCCATTACACCTTCAAAGGTCATATCATCGTTTGCAAAACGGGCGGCCATTTCAAAATCTTCCGCATTGATGGCTTGTATCAGCGATAGTACTGTTTTCGCATTGTCCGAAGTGTGATTGATCTTTTCCATAAAACCATGTTTTTAGTAATTACCGCGAAAAAATCATACCGTTAATTTTCACGCTGATTCCCCCTTTCGGAGGGTATAAAATTCCGCAATCGGGGCATGTTGCGGTACACCGGTCACGTAGCGAAGCATCAAAAAAGGACGCGTCAGTAAAATTTTTCGATATCGTGAATTTCTGACCGGCTTAATTTTCCCGGATTGCGAACGTGTATTTCGATTATGCGTATACGTTAGACGTAGCTCTTCCTGAAATTTATCAGAACAAGACAATTACATTGCAGGGAACAGAAAAAATCTTTCCTATATATTTCTTTATTCTGATATGAGCAGACTGTTTATAACCCGCCAAAAAATGTGCGTTTCTTGTGAAAATCTTCACCTGCGAATTTTAAACATCTCCTAAAACAACTATGTTGTTAACAAAGAATTTACAATTGATAATCTGCATTCCTCTAATTTGAATGCGACACTCAGGAGCACACCTGGAACCCCTTTGAATTTGAAAACCTGGATAACTATGAAAATAAATAATATATCGCCCAGGATCACAGGCCTTAGCGCTGAAGTAAACGAAACAACCGGACGGATAATAAAGATTGTCAATTCCCTGGCCATAGGCGCGAGTCTGCTTGCCTTTATATTAGGCTGCGTACTTTATTACCTGACCGGGGCTAGCCTGATCTTTTACCCGGCCATGGCTGAAAGCGCCCTGTTCCTCTCCATATTACTGATCACCAGGTACAGCCGGCCTGAATACGGCCAACAGTTAATGTTTCTTTTACATAGCATCTCTATATGGTATTTTGGTATCTTACTCGGTCCTGCGTCACAGATATACCTGTTTGCCCCCTTTCTCGCATTTTGTGTATTCCTGGTATATCATAAAACACCGGCACAGGTGCTGGTACTCACCAGCAGCGCCCTGGTAATGCTCCTGATAGAAATGAATTACCGCCACCCGCTGATAAAGGCTATTCCACTGGAGAAGGATACCGAGGCGATACTTCACTGGCTCGCCATCATTTCCGCCACTTTCCTGAATGGCACAGTCCTGTATTATTTTACAAAGGAAAGCCGGCACCAGAACAAACGGCTGCAACGGCTGGTAAATCAACTGGATAAAACCAACCAGGCCATGCGGATCTATGTGCGGGAAACGACCCATGAAATCAGGTCGCCGCTCAACGTGGTAAACAGTATCCTCCAGAATTATATTGAAACTGCCGACCCGGGCAGGCGGTCCGTGCAGGTAGGCATTGCGCACCTGGAAGCCGTTCACTTTGCCTGCCAGGATATGCAGCTGGTGATGAGTAATGCCCTGGGCTGGTCAAAGATTGAAGAAGGGAAAGATGAAATCAGCAACACTCCTTTCCAATTCACCGGCTGGATCCGGCAGCTCTGCGACACCTATGAATATCTGGCCAAAAGAAGATCCGTACACATTAATATTGCCTTCAGTGGCAACCTGCCCGAATACATCCTGGCAGATAAATCAAAACTCCGCACCATCATCGTAAACCTGCTCAGCAACGCTATCAAATTTACCAGTATGCACTCGGTTATCACCGTAAGGGCTGTTATCAAAAATAACCAGCTGTTTTTTTCCGTCGCCGATCAGGGAGCTGGTATCCCGGCAGAGAAAAAAGAACACATCTTCGATCCCTATGTGAGCGAACGGGGGCAACAAACAGAATCGAGCGGATTAGGACTGCCGATCGCACGTCATATGGCGCGCATGATGAACGGTGACCTCACGGTAAATGACAACCCCGATGGCGGCGGCAGCATTTTTACCCTGCGTATGCCGGTAGAAACTACTACGGCACCCGCATTAGAAGCCACTGCTATTGATTATTCGCTGTTGCATGGGTTAAAAGTATTGGTGGTAGACGATGATCATCTTAATCACCTCGCATTTTCGCTGGCGCTGCAACGCATGGGAATTGAAGTACTGCTGGCCGATTCGGGGCCACAAGGTATTATCAAGGCGCACATGCATGAACCAGACGCCATACTCATGGATATGATCATGCCGCATGTGAGCGGCATAGAAATGCTGTCGCAATTTAAAGCGGACCCGAAATTAAAACAGATCCCCTTTATACTAGTATCAGGTAACTGTTATAGTGAAGTTAGGGAGGAAGTGATTACCTCCGGCGCCGACGGTTTTTTAAGTAAACCGGTAAATATTGAACAGCTCTACTGTATACTAAAAGACCTGGTCGTAATGGCATAATAAGTTAATCTGCTACCTTCAACCGCCAGGTAATACGTGTACGGCCTGCTTGCCGCATACGCTTCAACTGCACCTCAGTTGCGTTTTCCATTAAACGCGGCAAAGCGGTTAATTTCTCATGCTCCCGCACCGCTTCCTTATCAATTTGAAAACCCATTTTTGTAAAAAATAGCTTCGCTGCGTCGAAGCTGTCAAATTTATTTTCGTGGATCCTGTGTTGGGCATAAAATGCCTCCCATTCTGCCCCTCTTTCAAGACCAGCTTTTCCTTCATCCCATTTCACATAAATATCGGCCGTAATCCAATAACCGCCGCGCTCCATCAACACCCGGTGAATAAGATGACAGAGCTGCTGCTTTTCCTGTTCGTCAAGATACATCAACAACCCTTCGTTCACAATCACTATTTCCCCCGACGGGAAACGATCTACGGTTTCCCGGAACGCTGCCTCATCCAATGCATTCAACGGTAACAGCTCCAGCACACTTACGATTTGTTTACCGGGAAATGCCGCTACAAAATCTTTTTTAATGGCCACCACTTCCGGCAGGTCAGTATCTATGTAATGATATCCCGGTTGCGCTACGGTTTTTAATCCGCGGAATGAAAACCCCGACGATAACTCCAGGATATTTTTAATGGGCAGGTCAGCCAGCAGCTGGTCGATACTCCAGTAACGGTCTTCAAAATGCAGCAACCTTCCCCAAAAGGAAAGGTCTTTCGTGGAAAGGTCCGGCTCATAAGGCTGCGGCGCCAGCATCAACTGCGCGGCTTCTTTAACGAATGGTATATTGGTGCTGCCTTTCAGCAGTAATAATGATTTTGCGGTGGGACTGATAGTACTGTAATCGCGGGTGGTTTCCATACATATTAATTGAGTATGTAAATATAATCATATCGCTACGCTTCACCGGCAAAAAAATCAGCATAAAAATCGGGAATGGGACTGTTGCGGATGGCCGCAATGGTTTCGGCTATCGGGTAATCTACCTTACGGATCACCGGTGTTATTTCATTTCCCGCAATGGTGAGTTGCAGATAGGAAGCCTGCCGGTCTTTTTCTTTCGAACGACCTACAGCGCCGGTGTTCATCACCATTTTACTGCCGCCGGCCAGCGGCCGGATATAGGAAATATGCGTATGCCCGGTAACCAGGATATCTGCCTGATGTTCTTCCAGCATCGATAACAGGTCGTTTTCCGGATGCTGTTCATATACATATTCATCATTGCTGCGTGTACTGCCATGAACCAGCAATACCCTGAATGCGGGGAATTCCAGCCGGATAAACTTTGGCAAATTGGCCAGGAACACTTTATGCGCAGGTGTAATAGTATTCTTTGTATGATGAATAGCGATATACCTTGCCTCCTGCTCTGTTTTACCATGCTTGCTCAGCGGCAGCACCGGATGATCAAACGCAATACGTTCATCATGGTTACCCATAATCACGGGTATTTGCCGGCTGCGGATCAGGTCAATTACCTCGTTATGCCAGGGCGCCGCATCCGTTAAATCCCCCAGGCAATATACCTGGTCTGCCCCGAACCGGTGAATATCTGTTAACACGGATTGCAGTGCCGGCAGGTTTCCGTGAATATCGCTGATAACGGCTATTTTCAACATACTATTGATTCATTGATCTACTGCAAGATTACATATTAATTCAGGCGCGTCATATTTACCCGGAAAAAAAAGTAAAAAACGCAACGATTGCATTAAATAACACCATTCTCCAACACCGCAAGATCCGGGTTTTCCGTAGTAGCCCGGCGGACTAATTTTACATCTCTATATAAACTTCAACAGATGAAAAATATTAGCACCCGCCTGATGGCGCACGACTGGCAACATACAACAGAACAACTGCTGGAGCAGGGTTTTGCCATTGTTAAAAATGTATTGAGTAAAGCAGAATGCGATACGCTCATTACGGATTATAATGCAGATAATACCTATCGAAAAACCATTGTAATGGAGCGTTATCGCTTTGGGAAGGGCGAATACAAATACTTTCAATACCCGCTGCCGGAGCTGATTACCGGCATCCGGGAAACCGTGTACCCGTTTATCGCACCCGTTGCCAATAAATGGATGGAGGTGTTAAACATCGATAAAAAATTCCCTGATACACATGCTGCTTTAAAAAAGTTTTGTCATGACAACGGGCAAACCAAACCCACTATCCTGATCCTGAAATACGGAAAGGACGGGTTTAACACGCTGCACCAGGATCTGTATGGTGATATTTATTTCCCCATGCAGGTTGTATTATTTTTAAATGAGCCGGGAGAAGATTACACGGGCGGTGAATTCGTGCTCACCGAACAGATTCCGAGAGCGCAATCCAAAGCAAATGTACTGCAGCCTGGGCGGGGCGATATGCTGATCTTCACGACAAATTTCCGCCCGGTAAAAGGCAGCAAAGGTTATTACCGGGTTAATATGAAACATGGCGTAAGCCCGGTACACAGTGGTAACCGGCATACGCTTGGTATTATATTCCACGATGCATTAAGTTGACGCTCAATCACCCGAAATGTTTTATCATCAAACTTTACAGCGACTGTCTTTAGGCAGGCTTATACATACCGGTAAAATACAATTGGGCGGTAACCGGTCGCTCAAAATTTATGGTACCCTTTCCTGCGTTTCCGGCAAACGGATGAAAACAGCCAATCGTGTTTTCTTTGCCGATGAGGCGGAAGCGAAGGCAAACGGGTACCGCCCCTGCGGGCACTGCCTGCGCATGCAGTATTTAGCGTGGAAAGCATCACAGGCGTTCATATAAACGAGACTACTCGCCCCAGGCGGTGAGGAGCAGGTTGCGCGGCCCGCCATAATTACGATGCTCGCATAAGTAAACGCCCTGCCAGGTACCCAATGCCAGCCGGCCATTACGGATAGGGATCATCACCGAATTACCCAACATGGCAGCCTTCAGATGTGCCGGCATATCATCTGATCCTTCATCGTCATGCAGGTATTCCGGATCATTTTCAGGTACTGCTTTATTAAAATACATTTCAAAATCCATGCGGACAGTTGGATCAGCATTTTCGTTGATCGTAAGTGAAGCGGAAGTATGTTGTATAAACACCTGCAACATGCCGGTTTTAATAGCAGCCAGCTGCGGAAATGCCTGTACGAGTTCCGGAGTAATGATGTGAAATCCTCTTTTTCGCTGCTGCAGTTGCAATGGCTGTTGATATATTTTCATACTGATCGTTTAAGCGTGTGCAAGTTAGTGATTTCACAGCTGTCTGTACCGTCACTTCCGTTGCCAGGTAACTTTCCACACACGATTGGTGCGGTCATCCGCTACCAGCAGGGCTCCTTGCTTCGTTACCAACAATCCAACCGGACGGCCTCTTACCCGTCCCTTGCCGGAATCTATCACAAACCCCGTTAAAAAATCTTCCGGCTTGCCCGAAGGACGGCCATTGGCAAAGGGAACAAAGAGCACTTTATAACCAGCTATGGGCTTCCTGTTCCAGGAGCCATGCTGGGCAATGAACGCGCCATCATGGTATCTTTTCGGAAATTCATCTTTCGTATAAAATACCAGCCCTAAAGAAGCAGTATGCGCACCCAGGGGCACATCCGGCAGAAGAACGTTACCAACTCCTTCCGGTACAGGATCTTTTACACGTGCGTCGCGATGTTCCCCGTAATAGAACCATGGCCAGCCATAAAAGCCGCCGTCCTTCACGCCGGTCAGGTAATCTGGTACCAGGTCATCGCCCAGGTTATCACGTTCATTCACGGCTGTCCATAACGTGTTGGTACCTGGTGCCCAGCCCATACCCACCGGGTTTCTCAGCCCCGATGCATAGATACGGAAGCCTGTACCGTCCAGGTTAATCTCGAGGATATCTGCCCTTAATTTTTCATTGGCTACGCCCTTCTCTGCGTGGTCTGTTCCTGAGCCAACAGCGATATATATTTTCGTTTGTTCTTTGTTGGCGATAATATTACGGGTCCAGTGCCGGTTTATTTTTCCCGCAGGCAGATCCAGTATTTTTTCCGGTGTACCACTGAGTTGTGTAGCGCCGGTTTCGTAAGTATAACGCAGTATAGCGTTGGTGTTGGCCACATAAAAATATTTACCGGTCAACAGCATCCCGAATGGTTGCTCCAGCGATTGCAAAAAAGTGCTGCGAAATTCCGGTATGCCGTCGTGGTTAGCATCTCTCAACAGGGTAATTCGATCCACACTATGTTTCATGCTATTGGACTTATTAGCTCCTACGAACACCGCACCGATCCTGGTAAAAAAAGAATGGTTGCTGTTGGATTCTGCTACCAGTATATCTCCGTTGGGTAACTCATATAACCAGCGTGGATTTTCAAAACCATCCGCATATAAAGTAACCCGGAAACCGGTTGGTGCAGTAGGTGTTTCGCCAGGGCCCCAGCCCTTTACATTGCTGTAGTTCCTGTGAGACTTCGTGGCATTCGGGGGCGGCAGATATGCAGTGTCCTGCGCAGACAATACCTGTAGGGCACCTAACCAAAACAGTGTTAACAGTTGTTTTTTCATGAGATGATATTCATGGTGATAACCTTGCTAACACAATATCTGCGCCATGGCCGCAGCCAAAAAACGGGGTCTGCAATACGCATAGCGAAATATTTAATTCGACTCGTTTCACATTTTTGTTTATCTTCATATCTCCCCACCGCGATATAAGATTGGAAATCCTTAACATTTATTAAATTTTAACCATGACAAAGCCGCAACAAATAATGATCATTGATGACGATCCGGATGACCGGAACTTTTTCCAGGAAGCCATCAACAACATTTCACCTGTTATAGAAACACATGTTTGCGATAGTGGTATCCAGGCGCTGGCCATGTTCCAGGAAAATAAAATATCCGCGCCGGATTATATTTTTCTCGACTTCAATATGCCACTGATGAATGGAAGGGAATGCCTGGTGGAGTTAAAAAAAATCCTGCAGCATAAGATTACCAATATCATTATACTGAGTACTTCTGATATGAAAGAAGACATGGAAGATGCGATGCGTCTGGGCGCCAAGTTGTTCCTCACAAAACCCAATACCTTCCAGGAGCTTTGCAGCATGCTGAAAGGTGTATTGGAAGGCAGGTGGCAGAAGTTATTCTCTCCTTCTGCCGGTACAGATATTTAAATTATGCTTTAAGAGCGCCTCTATTGTATTTATTCCTATACTCCAGCGGTGATAACCCGGTAGTTTTCTTAAAAATTGTCCTGAAAGCCTTTGTATCCGAATACCCGACTTCCCACATAATTTCATTGATATTTTTACGGCTGCTTTCAAACCCTTTTTTTGCCACTTCCACTTTTACCCGTTGAATATATTCTGATACGGTATTGCTCGTAGCTTTTTTAAATCTTCTTTCCAGGCTTCTGCGGCCAACAGCAAACATGGAAGACAGTTGTTCTACCGTTATTTTTTCCTGGAAATTTTGTTCAATGAATTCCTGGGCCTGTTTCACTGATTCATCCTGGTGTTCACGCTGCCCTTTGAATATGGTAAAGAAGGATTGGTTATTTCTGTCTATTTCTATCTCAAAATATTTAGAGGCCAGGATAGCCATGTCCCTGTCTGTATATTTTTCAAGAATATACAGCAGCAGGTTCCAGAATGAATTGGCGCCTCCACTGGAATAGATACCATTTTCATCTGTGATGATCTTTTCGGATACCAGCTCCACTTCGGGGAACATGGTCCTGAATTCATCGGCGGCCAGCCAATGCGTAGAGCACTGTCTTCCATTCACCAAACCGGTAGATGCCAACAAAAAGGCGCCCACGCAAAGACTTGCTACTTCTGAGCCTTTCTTATGTTGCTGTACAATCCATGGATAAAATTCTTTGTTCTGTTCAATCACTTCCTCCCGGTCGCCGTTTACGGCCGGGATAATGATCAGATCCGGCTTTTGCGCTTCTTTAAGCTGCGCATCGGGTGTTACCTTAAAAAGCCGGTCGTATACCTGTGGTTCTTTTGAGAGGCCTACCAGCTGTACATTAAACAGGGCGGGCCTTCCCAGGCTTTCCAGGAAGTCGTTTGCCTTGGTAAAAGCAACAAAAGAGCCTTCAATACAGCTAAGCGCTACCGCGCCTTTGGGAACAAGAATAGATATCTGCTTCATATCCCAAATCTAAGATAAAAGAATGTCGGAATCAACCCTTTTTAAGTCGTTTTGTGCCCCGTGCTAAATTTAGCATGTAAACTACTTTTGTATCGTTCAATCGGACAAGGCTAAACCTTATAGCTATATGAAAAAGACAAAAATCATCTACTGGATTTTTACCGGTATATTATCCGCGCTGATCCTAATGGGCGCCATTCCTGATCTGTTAAGTGTGCCGGAGGCGCTGGCCGAATTCAAACGACTGGGCTACCCTGCCTACCTGTCGCCATTTCTGGGCACCGCAAAAATGCTGGGCATTATTGCGGTGCTCACGCCGGTTGAAGGTTGAATGTTGCAAAATCGTGTAGGGAATTACTTTACCCCACGAGCGGCAAATTATAATGAGAAGTAACGGCACCCTGCCCTGTATAGTTAGGACCAGCCTGATCATCTGCACCAAGATACTGCAAGCCCGTATGAAACGCCAGCGTACCAGTGCGAGAGATGATCCTTGCCGGGCTGCGATACTGAATGCCGTGCGCGGCAAATAATTTCTTCAGTGAAAATTCCCCGGGTACAACTATGTTTTGTAAATCCAGATGCGCAATAAAAAGTCCATTTGTGGTCAGCGCGCTACAAGCCATCGCGATTACTTTCAGCTTGTCGCCCAGGTAATGCAAACCATGCGAACAAGTAACCAGGTCATAAGCCTGGTCGGGCTGCCAATCTACCACGGAGGTTACTTCAAAGATACCTGGTGCTCCTGCCGGAAATGTATCCAGCAAATCAATTCCTTTTAAGACTACCTGTTGACGTAATCCCATGTTTGTCAACTCAGTGTTGGTTTGAATTAGTGCAAAGCCGCTGCCGCAGCATAAGTCGAGCCAGGATGCTTTACCGTTTTCCTTCACCTTTTTCTCCAGGAATGCCGCCGGAGTAAATTTAAACTCTTTTTCATAGCTGTTTATACCGCTGGCTTTCCGATCGCGGTTCATGCTGGAATTGGCTACCACAGCCGACCATATAAGTGTTTTTTCATCAAGCAGGGACATACTACAAGGTAAGAAATAGTGTCCTGAATGACAAGCAAAAACCATTTATTTTCACCTAAAATAACTACCCGTCGAACGGGCAGTTATCATCGCTCCCTTACGCTTCCGTGGCTACCGGTACACTCACTACTGTAGCCCCTTTCGCCAATTTTGCTTTCACCAGTTCACTCACCCGGTACACCAGGTAAATACAAGGAATCGTAAGACCAATAATCACCCAACCCAATGTATCATAATGTTCCAGCGGGCTGAATTTATCTTTCTGCGATACGATCATGCCTGCAACAACGGCGGCAATACCACCTGCAATCTGCTGCAGGGAGGAATTGACGCTCATAAAGGCGCCTCTGTCCTGCAGATCCGGGATACCTGTAGTTAGCGCAGTAAACGGTACCATGCGGCCCATGATCCCCGCCATCATTAATACATTCAGGCTCATGATAATCCAGAGTGGCTGCGGAGTAAGATGGGTGTAAATAAGCACGATCACCATCATGTACAAAGCAGCTGCTGCAAAGAGCCGGAATTTATCTATTTTATCACTCAGCTTCCCGATAAACGGCATCATGAACAATGCGCCCACACCGGTTACCATAAAGAGGAGCGGCAGTTGTTCCTGGGTAATGTGCAGGTTGTTGATGGCGAAGGCGCTGCCAAAAGGCATCATCATAAAACCACCAATGGACATCAGCGCTGTAGCAGTGAAGCCTATACGATAATCCCGTTTCATAACAGTGTGCAGCAGGTGTTTGAAGGCACTTTTATCGCGTTGCACCGCAAGGTGTGCGGTTACCGGCTCCAGGCTTACAAAGATCATGACCATAACGATAACGGCTATACCGGCAACAAGAAAAAAGGGCGCTTCCCATCCCCATGCGTTGGCAAGATATAAGCCGATAGGAATCCCCAGCACCTGGCTGGCGCCAAAAGCCATTTGCACAAAACCCATTACCCGCCCTCTCAGCGAAATATCAAAAAGATCGGTGATAATAGCAAGAGAAATGGAGCCCATTACACCACCAAATAAGCCAGTCACAATACGGGCTGCCACCATGGTATAAAAGGTGTTGGCCAAACCACAACAGAGTGTACCAAAAATAAACCCGGTGTAAAAAAACAACAGTAATTTTTTACGGTCAAAGCGGTCGGCAAAACCTGCTGTCAACAGCCCGGAAATACCTGCGCTGAAAGCATAGGCTGATACAATAAATCCAAACTGGTTGGGTTTTATACTCATTGATTTCATAAGCATATCTCCCAATGGCGACATCACCATAAAGTCCAGTATAACGGTAAACTGGGTTAACGCCAACAGGGCAACAACCAGTTTCTGATGAGAAGAAAAAGCGGGTGTTTGTTTCATTTTAAGGATATTGACGGATAAAAAAACAATTAGTCTTCCAGCTCTGCACATTCATAATCACTGGCTTTTACCAATGCAATGATATTATCTGTGGCTGGTTCATTAGCGACAACCCGCAACACACGGTCCACATCTTCCATATCAACCGTCCAGCGTTCAATGAATGGTTGCTGATCCAGCAACGGCGCCACTTTTGAGCGGTCGGCCTGGGTGGCTATGTTCGTTTTAAAAACAAGGATGTATGGTGTTCTCATCGTTGATAAGCAAGCGCTCATTTATTAAATTGAGAAAAAAAATAGCTATTTCGATAATCCTTTTACAACACAATCAAATGTTTCTTTCATGATCTTTTCGGAGAATTTAAACTTACGGCCATCAAGACTTTGTCCTTCGTTATGGAATTTAATCAGGGAATACAGTGGTGCGAAAGCAACGGACCAGTATACCTCCAGCGGCATCCTGTTTATTTCACCACGTTCCACCGCATTCTCTATATAATTGCCCATGTTTTTCCGGAACTCGTCGCTGATGGTTTCCATCATTTTGTCCTTATAGGTGGAGTTACGGAGCTGTTCAAAAAAGGCGGCCGACTTATGATTATCCAGCGCAAAAGCAGAGCGGTTTTGCCATTGTATCCATAACCCTTCTTTAAACGACATTTTCGGGTCAAATCCTTTCAGCGTAGCGCGGGTCATTTTTAATCCTTCTTCTATGCTGATACTGGTTAACAGGTCTTCCTTATCCTTATAGTAGATGTAAATAGTAGCCGGCGATACACCTGCCGCTTTCGCCAGCCGGTTGATCCCGAAATTCTCCAGCCCATCTTTGGCTACCATGTCAATGGCAGACTCGCGGATAGCCAGTACTTTATTTTCATCTCTATATCTCATGCCCTGCAAATATAAGTGAGCATTTGCTTATTTAAAAATTTATTTTCCTTTTTTGAGAAATAAATAGGGCCAACGGGAAGTATGCCCCAGGCAATTATAGGGATCAATGCCATGTGCATGGAAGCCTAGCGTGATCATTACCACCAGACGGCCGACTGGAAAAAAGCCTGCGGTGTTTGCCCCGTAAATGCTTTAAAGTCTTTTATAAAATGTGCTTGATCAAAATATCCTGCCTGGTAAGCAGCATCGGTTAAATTGTCTGCATCACCATAATGGTCCAGCAGGTGTCTTAATCTCACAATAGCAGCAAACTGCTTAGGGGTAGTACCTACATTACGCCGGAACCTTTTTTCAAAAGCATCCTGGCTGATATACAGCTCTGCTGCGAGAGATTTTATCTTTATATTACCACTATTCTCTTTGATCTGCTGTACTGCATGATCGACCATCAGATCGGGCCGCTGATTCCTTAATTCAGACAGCAGGAATTGCTCTATAATAACAATCCGCTGCAGATGATCCTTTGCTTCCCTGAGCTGTTCTTCCACTTCTTTAATTTTATGAATGCGGATCAGGTCATCCAGTGGTTGCTGGGCTTCAAACAATTCATGCAGGGGCGTTTTAAAAAAAGCTGCAGCCCCTCCTTCCTGGAATACTACCAACAGGTTGGCAGTATCCGGCTCGTATTTCAGCAAACGGGCCGATCTGCGTAAACCGGTAATACCTGCTTCCGGTAACAACTGCGCGTTGGCATCAGCGATAAGCCTGACGGTTCCCTTAAAACGGAAGCTCATGATAACAGAAGTATCGGGCAGCGTGTTATTCTGCATCCCTTCGTCGCTTTCTATAATGAGATAAGCTTTGACAAAAGGTGCAAGAACAGCGGCCGGCAGATGACGTTCCATTTTCATGCGGTGAAAAATTATGTCGATAAAGATACAGATATTTTATGCCTCACTGCCTGGCCGGTCATATTTTCGCCGGCTGCCCGTCTGCATACGAAAACATGCCAGCCAGGCTGTAATTCAGTATCACATTAATTACCGCATGGACTTTATCAATGCTCCCAGCTGCTCTTCACCATAACCGGCCTTTATTCCCTTATCCAGGAGCTGATGCAAAAACTGTGGCACCTCATTGGTAATACCTGCTTCCTTTGCCTGTCTTACCATCAACGCCATGGACACTGCACAGGTTTGCAACGAACTTTGCGGATTGCCAAAATCATTATTACTGATCACCATACCTTCATGTCTTACCATTTCGCCGAGTACCGGTGCAATAAGCTGGATCATATTACCTAATTCATGTACCGGCAATTTTTCAGATTCAAAGATCCTGGCGCCCTGCAGAAAACCTGCCATCAGGCCAAATAAACCCGAGAGCAACGAGAGGTCCCAGGCCGCCGCCGCACCTACCGCTGTGCCCATGTACATCAGGTTACCGCCCAGCACTTTAAGCACTGCTTCTCCCTGCTGATAGGCATCAGCGCTGCCGGCGAGGAAAATGGGGGTATCCGGCTTTCCTATTTGCCGGGGTGTGGCCAGTAACGCGCCATCGAGATAAGCGGCGCCCAGGGAATTAGCCCATGCTTCCGCATCCCTGGCATCCTGCGGAGTGCCGGTAGTTAATTCCAAGAAAAGCCGGCCATGCAGATCGCCGGCAGCGCTGCCTGTTTCCAGTACGCTGCGGGTCGCTGCATAATTATTTAAACAGGTGATGATCACAGGGCTGGCTTGCACTGCTGCAGCAGGATTTTCAGCCAGTATGGCGCCTTCCTGTACCAATGCTGCCGCCTTTTCCGCGGTGCGGTTCCACACCGTTACTTTATATCCGCTGTGTAATAAGGTACGCGCCAATACAGCCCCCATAGGACCTAAGCCAATCACCGAAACATTTTTGTGTGCTGTCATTTTATATCATTTTCAATGTTAACAATGACGCAAATCTCTTTACAATGATGGCAGATAACAATATGGGAAAAAAGATTCGGGCATGGAAAAATTTTTCACTATACACTGGTGGCGGGTTAGCACGCAAGGCTGTTCACCGGCATCCCCTGTTCCCTCGAAAAAGCTACCTTCACCATAAATACCTGTATATGTACGAGAAAAAAATCCCGGAGAATCTTGACTGTGGCATTAGCGTGTGTATGAAAGTAATGGGTGGCAAATGGAAGGCCTGGATCATTGAGAGTATCCACGACGGCATCAGACGTCCCAGTGAAATTCACCGGCAAATGGAAACGGAAGGTGCGAGCCTGCGCGTAATTACCATGCACCTGAAAGAACTGGAAGATCTGGGCGTACTCTATAAAAAAATATACCCCGGCACTCCTCTACGGGTGGAATATTATCTTACAGAAGTGGGCATGAGCACGCTGCCGCTCATTAAAGCGATGTCGCAATGGGGCAAAGAAAAGAAAGCCTACCTGTTACGGGGAGAGCGCAGCACCTACCTGGCTGCCAATTGATCCACTGTTTCGTTTAGCCGCACAGGTTATTGATGGCAGCATATTGCAGCAGCATAATTGTTTTACCATCTTTTATTTCCCCGGTGCGGATCATGTCCATCGCCTGCGTAAAGGGCAGCTCCAGCACTTCAATATTTTCCTGTTCTTCGGCGAGTCCTCCGCCTGCATGTACCTGCTGGTCTTTGGAATAGGCCGCCACAAAAAAATACAATATTTCGGTGACGGAACCAGGCGACATATACGCTTCAAATACCTTGCGCACATCTGTTACATTATATCCCGTTTCTTCCATGGTTTCCCGACGGATACATTCCTCCGGGTTATCTTCATCCAGCAAACCGGCACAACATTCTATCAACATACCGGTTTCGTTGCCGTTGATATAAGTCGGCATCCGGAACTGCCGGGTAAGGATCACCATTTTACTTTCACGGTTATACAGCAAGATGGTAGCTCCGTTACCCCTGTCGTATGCTTCGCGCTCCTGCCGCACCACTGCACCATCCGGACCGGTTATTTCATAACACACCTTTTTTAGGGTATACCAGTTATCAGACAGGATAACCGTTTCAAGAATATGAATATCTTTCATACAGAATGATCGTTTGTGATCGTTTATGATTATATTTGATCAAGTTAATTATTAAAAATGAATTTCCAGCTAAGAAAGCAAAAAATCCTGGCGCAGTTGTCTATGCAGGGGGAAGTAGATACCAAAGCCCTCGCACAAACGCTGGGTATTTCTGAAATCACCATGCGCCGGGACCTGAACCAGTTATCCGACGAGGGCCTGCTTTACCGCACGCACGGCGGCGCTATACCAATAGCGGAGCCGGAAATGCCACACCGCTTTGTCAACAAAGCAGCGGCCAACCAGGCCGCGAAAGATAAGATCTGCAGTAAAGCAGCCGCCCAGGTAAATGACGGCGACATTATTTTCATGGACTGCGGCAGCACCGTATTCCGTTTATGCCAATTTATAAAAAACAAGAAGATCAAAGTCATCACCAACTCCATGCCGGTGATCAGTGAACTGCAAAACAGCCGCGTATCCCTCAATATCATCGGAGGTGAATACGACGCGGAAAGGCAAGCAATGCACGGCAGCATCGCCATAGAACATATACAAAAATACCAGGCGGGAAAAGCATTCATCGGTGTAGATGGGTTGTCGGCAAAAGGGTTGTTTGCCCACAGCGAAAAGGAAGCCGCTATTGCACTGGCGCTGGCGGCACAAAGCACCCACACCTACCTTTTATGCGATGCCGGCAAAATTGATAAACCTTCGTATTTACAGTTTGCTCCACTGGAAATGGTGTATGCCATTGTGACGAATGCAGATCCTGCGGCGTTAAAATATTGTAAGAAGAAGGGAGTGAAGGTTATAAATGTATAGGCGCAAACATCATATGGCCGGCTACCGTTACTCCAGCACCTTCACCAGCGCCGCCTTGTAATCGGGGTTATCCGTCATCCCGTTGTGGCCCTGCCCATACAGGGTAATAAGGGTATCCCCGGCTTTAAGATAAGGCTTCAGCTTTACAGCCGAAGAGCCATAATAGATCACTTCATCCTGATCACCGTGAAAAATTGTAACCGGCACCGTTGTGTTTTCCAGGTACTGATACGTAGGGAAGGTATACCTTAACAGGAACGAAGGTAAAAATGCATAATGGTGCTTTGCCATGTCCGTCATACTGTAATAAGGCGCCTGTAAAATAAGCCGCCGCGGATGATTGGTGGAGGCCAGTCTCGCTGCCGTTCCAGTGCCAACAGAATAACCCAGCAGGGTAATCTTCTCCTCAGGATAAGATTGTTTCAGGCTGTCATATACCGTTTGGGCATCTTCATAAAATTGCTTTTCACTACTGATCTTACCACCACTTTTTCCATAACCACGATAGTCGAAAATAAATACGTCATATCCTAAACGGGTATACGTAGCCGCTACCTCTCCCCATCCATCAAGTGCACCTCCATTGCCGTGGAGATAGAAAACAAGACCTTTCGATGTGTCGCTTCTAAATAATAGTCCATGCAGCTGGATGCCATCATTCATACGAACATACCGCTCCTCATATGGGCCATGGAAGCTGAAAATATAATCGGCCGGCAATTTCTTTGGAAAAAAAAGCAGGCGTTCCTGGATAAAATAAACGAGTATACAAACAGCTAAATATAGCAGCACCAGTATGGCGGCGATTTTTCCGATGACCTTCATGCTTCGGTTATTTATCTCCCTAAGATACAAATAACAGCAGGCGGGTAAAATAAATTAGTGATAAAATACGATCTTTAAATTACCAACTATAAATAACTACAATGGATTTTTATTTTGACGATTGCTACTGGCATGATTCCATTATGGAAAGCATCTATATCGATAGAAGTAATCCCGGGTATAACGACAGTATAGAAATTACGGTGGAATGGTATGCAGACAGATCAAGAGCAAAACTGGTTTTCAAAAAAGCATACCAGTTTAAAGCCAATATGAATTTTGGCATTATTGCTCATGAAACCATCGACACCGCTTACATTGCACCATCAGACGACCCTGACTTACTAGCCTTTTACAAAGGATGGAAGGGAATGTTTGCTCATGTGAAACTGAATTGCTACGTCATCGAAACGTTATCCACTGGTGGTAAACTGAAAATACTCGCCGAAAATGTGGAAATGATAAAGCTCTCTTAATGAAAATAATGCTTTAGCATTCCGCTGTCATTAGCGGCCATTAGAAGATCTCGATCTTACTTCCCCTCCTTTTTGAAGGTGCCATTCACACCGTCCCAGGTATATTTTGCAGCGTCTTTTGTGACCTTCATGACAGGCGCTCCGTTCCTATCAACTTTCTCCGTTTCTTCTTCCTCTACCATATTCCAGAAAATCATATCCGGCTGTCCATCCTTCTCTGCAGGAAACGTAAACGATTCATCGTGATAATACACGCCAGCATCACCTACTGTCATCCTATCCGGCAAAGGCACCAGCCGCGCATCATTCATCCAGGCAAAATAATAGTACTCGGAAGGAACTCCACAGGCAGCTCCGCTAAAACAGAGGGTGACAATATTCTGCACATTCGAAAGCCCCAGACCACTCATTACTTTAGGCTCCGAAAAATTAGCACCTTCTCCATCAAACACGCGGCAGGAGCTGCTGGCCAGCAACTTGCCTGCCCGCACCACTTTCAGCTTTACCACAAAAATCTTCGATACCGATTTTTCTCCATCATAAACAAGGGTTGAATCTATACGACGGTCAATCGCATACACAAATTTCGTATCCCCCCTGCGCATCGGTGCAAAGGAAATTAATCCCTGCCACAGGAAACCCGCTTTATCTACACCATTCTTTTTATACTTCACCTCCACCCAGGGCGCAGAAAGACCTTTCAGGGAAAACAGCTTATCGGTAATCGCTGATACAGTAATATCATCACCGGCGAAAAGCGTATCTGCCGGGGCCTGTTTGGTGTCGGGGCTGATACGTACATAGGCGGTATCCGCAAAAATGTAACGACTGTCATTTTCATTCAGCGACCAGGTGCGTACATCATCCTGGGCAAAAGTAACTACAGTAATACAGGACAGGCAACAAACAAGTATAAAAAAAGCCATCGTTTTCATAAGGTATAAACTATATTGAAGCGCAAAAATAGCGCTTTACCAAATGAAAACGATGACCTCGTTTATTATTTTGCAGGAGGGCAGATCTGCATCAGGTACACCGTGCTGCTTGCCTCATAAGACTGCAACACGCCTGTTACACAAGGCACTTTATAGTTACGGTAGGTAAGTCCTCTTGTTACATCCCGGTTGCCCCAGGCTGTATTGATATTTTTCTGTATCCAGGGCAGGAATTGCGTCTGGTTGGCATCATCGATCAGCATCATGATGTACTGTCCGAAAATTGCCTTCAGCACCCCTTGTTCATTCCAGTCGCCTTCTGCCGGCATAATCCCGTTTACATCACTCATCGTTTTCCGTGTATATGTGGCCGCCAGGTTTGCCTGATCAAGATAAGTAGCCGCACCGGTGGCTTTATACAACATCACCGCAGCGCCAATAAAAGTACCCTGGTTATAGGTGTAATCCGACCAGCCCTTATTGCCATTCACATTGTTATCTGCTACCCTGCCGGTAGCGGGATCAAACAGGTTGTTTACACCCCAGCTGTATACATCCTTTGCCTTTTGCAGGTAGCTGGCATCATGGGTAATTTTATACAATGTCATGGCAGCAATCACCGTTGGGAAATTGATACAGGAATTTTTCCCGCTACGATTAAAATCCCAGAACATACCTCCCTTTACCGGGTCGTAAGAGCCATCCCATACCCGTTTGAAACCGGACACAGAAAAATCAAGATAATCCTTGTTATTCGTGAGCTGATGCGCCCTGGCCAGGGAAATCACCCACCACATGATATCATCGTAAATAAACCATTCTTTGGTGTTGTTCCAGTTGTATTTATCATACCGGTTATAACCGCCCTCATAAATATCGCTGATCCTTTTAAGATCCGCCGGATCATTGCTGCGTTTATACACATTCATCGCCATGTCCCAGTAAATAGCCTGTGTCCAGATAGCGCCGATACTTTTTTTCTCCGTATTGGCATAGTATAATTTATCCTTAGTACTATAAAAATACTGGTTGAAGTTATTATAGGCCGTGGCAGCGTCTTTAACTGTAAAAGAAACTCCCTGCACCGGCGCAGGGCCCACCGGTTCATGCTTTGTATTGCTTTTGGAACAATTGCTATGCAACAACAATATCGCCAAAAGGAAACAAGTTATTTTCATATGAATATTGAAAAGTGGGTGAAGGCCGGAAATTAAGGATAATCTTTTAGCTTTTAGGCATCTCCCGGTCGCTTTTAGGGAAAATGCAGTCCCCGTGAGGAGGTAGCCGCCAAACAGATGTCGTCGTTTTTCTTATCTTTTAAATAAATTAGTGGATTATGAGCGGAATTTTTAAAAAACAGACAAATTATTACCACATGATACATCCTGAGCCCTACTTTCACCGTATATAGCTGTTGTTTTTCCTTAAATTCGTTCTATGTCAATATCCGGTACCCGAAATTTTACCCAACGGGCGAAAGCATTTTCGCTCTTTATTATAGGAGATCCGCAGCATTTCACCCTTGAAAACCGCATCTTTAATGCTATCTGTGCTATAGCCTTATTTATTATTGCCATTAACGTGCCCTATAACTACCTGACCGGGCTAAAAGTTACCTCGTTGATTTTTACTGTACTGGTCGTCATATTCTCCGGTCTCTATTATTTGTCACGATACCGGAAGAAGGTCAGCTATGGCGTCGCCGTAGCTGTAATCATGATAGACGTGACATTTGCCATTAACTATTTTTTCAGCAGCGGCATAGAAGGGGCTTCCCTGTTATCTTTTACCCTGGCCTTTTTCCTCACCATGTTGATTTCGCCCGCCAAACAATATTATTGGTGGTTAACCCTTAACCTTGTTACAGTGCTGGGGCTGATCGCCTGGGAATATTATTATCCAAATACAATACTCAACGTATACCAGGATAGAACAGATATTTTTGTCGATTTAACGCCTACCTACATTCTCAGTGTTGTGGTGATTTTTGTGGGCACTGTTTACCTGAAAACTGCCTATAATAAAGAAAAGAAAACAGGGGAAGAAAAAACCCGTTCGCTGGAAATGATGAATACGGAAAAAAGTAAGCTCTTTTCCCTTATCTCCCACGATCTCCGTAACCCGCTGGCCTCTATACAGTCTTACCTGCAACTGATGCGGGAAATTGAAATTGACCAGGAGAACAAAATCCAGATTGAAACGGAGTTACTATATGTAGTAAACAGTACCCAGGAGATGTTGTATAACATACTGGTATGGTCAAAAACACAACTCGATGGGCTACACGTAAATCTCACCCCGGTAGATGTAGCCGCTGCCATACACCCTATACTCAAGATCAATAAGATGGCGGTCGCCAAAAAGAAGATCAGCCTGGATACCAACATCGACGCTTCCCTTAAGGTAATGGCCGATGTAAATATGTTGCAGCTGATCGTCCGAAACCTGGTGGGCAACGCAGCCAAATTCACACCGGCAGGGGGATCCATTTTTATTAAAACCAGCAGAACCGCCGACAAATGCCTGATTGAAGTGAAAGACAGCGGCGTGGGTATTGACCCCGCACGGCAAACAGATGTGTTTTCGCTGAAAGTGCGTTCCACTTTTGGAACCGATGCGGAAAAGGGAATCGGCCTTGGCCTGTTCCTCTGCAAGGAATATACAATGGCGCAACAGGGACGGATCTGGTTTGAAAATAATAAGAACGGCGGAAGCTCCTTCTACCTGGAACTCCCGCTGGCCCAATAGTTACTCTGCTTTCAGACTGATCACCGGGTTGGCAATAGCCGCCCTGATAGCACGAAAACTAACCGTCAGCATCGTAATTACCACAGCAATTACAGCGGCTAATACAAATACGGTCCAACTGATCTGTACCCGGTAGGCGAAGTCCTGCAGCCACCGGTTCATCATAAACCAGGCAAGCGGAGTTGCTATTACAATCGCCAACAGCACCAGTTTCAGGAAGTCCTTCGACAATAACGCTACAATTCCACCAACGGAAGCCCCCAGCACCTTTCGGATACCTATTTCCCGGGTACGTTGTTCCGCTGCATAGGTGATAAGTCCAAATACGCCCAGGGAGGCTATCAACACCGCCAGTACGGCAAAGGAAATAAAGATACTACCAGTACGCTGTTCTGCGATATATAAACGGTTAAAATCGTCATCCATAAAAGAGTATACAAACGGCTGCCCTGCCATACCATCCTGGGCTTCATACCGGCTTTTGATTTGCGCGATCAACGCGGGCAGGTTTTTAGTGCGCACGCGGAATACCATGTTGCGGCTGTACTCTCCCAAACGGAATATAATAGGCGGTATTGCATTCCTTAAAGAGCCGGCATTAAAATCCTTTACAATACCCAACACTTTAAGTGGCCGCATCCCATTATTATCGTCATAGAGTACCTTATTTTCTATGTCCCGCATGTCCAGTAAACGGGCGGCGGTTTCATTCATCAGCAATCCGTTGGTATCGGTAGGCATCTGCGGGGAAAAATTCCTGCCGCTAACCATCTCCATACCCAGCGTAGGAATATAATCACAATCCACATACCAGTCCTTTATGCCTGTTACCTGTCCGTTGCTCCTTGCTGCATCTTTAGAATAAATATTGGTACTGGTGGAAGCTTCCGTTGGCAACGAAGCCGTCATAGTACCTGCCTCTACGCCCGGAAGCGCCAGCACCTCATTCTTAAAACTTTTGGCATGTATCCACAAAGATTGAGTATTGCCCAGCACCAGCATCTGTTCTTTATTATATCCCAGTTTTTTATTCCGTATATAATTCAGCTGGTTATTGATCACCAATGTACCCACTATCAGTAAAATAGCCGCGGTAAACTGGAACACCACCAGGCTGTTCCTCAGCCAGCTACCCTTAAACCCGGTCGTCAGCTTACCTTTCAATACTTTCACCGGTTCAAAACCAGAAAGGAAAAATGCCGGGTAACTTCCTGCCAGCAAACCAATAACAGTAGCCGTTATCACCAGGAAAGGGACCAGCCACACCAGGTAGGCGGCTTTCAATGTAATATGCTTTTCCGATAACTGGTTCAGAAACGGTAATAGTACCAATGCGATACCCACTGCCAGCAACAGCGCGAAAAAACTGGTCAGGGTAGATTCCGTCAGGAACTGGAACATCAGCGAAGAACGTTGTGATCCCAATACCTTGCGCACCCCTACTTCTTTGGAACGTCCGGCAGAACGGGCAGTAGAGAGATTCATAAAATTCACACAGGCAATCAGCAAAATGATAACCGCTGCTGCCATGAAAATATATACATACGATATATTTCCGGAAGGCTCTACCTCAGCCGGCAAGGTGGAATGTAAATGGATATCGGGTAATGCAATAGCCGTATACCTGAAACGGCCACCACTTTTCTCCACATCTGCAATAGTGCTGCCGGTCATCTTTTTCAGCGAACTTTCCATATACTTCTTCGTCGCTGTTTTCAGATAACCATTCAACTGCTCCGCCGTACTACCCGGCCGCATCAGCACATAAGTGGTGTAGTTGTCGGCCATCCAGTTGGCAGCGCGGCTATCCTCATGCTCAGACATGGCGCGGATAAAATCAAAATGCAGATGCGCCTGGTCCGGTACATCTTTTATCACCCCGGTTACCTGGTAAGGAGCTATATTGTCCGTTATCAGGGTTTTGCCCAGCACGTCTACACTATTAAAATATTTAAGCGCCATCCGTTCAGAGATAACGATAGAATGAGGATTTCTTAAAGCCGTTTTAGGATCACCGGCAATCATTGGCAACGTAAATACATCAAACAAGGTAGAATCTGCAAAACTGGCGTTATGCTCTACCAGCGTAGTGGTGCCTTTTTTCACCAGTATATTACCCTGGTAAGCAAAACGTACGTAATTTTCTACCTGCGGAAAATCCTGCATCAGCACCGTACCCAGCTGACTGGGAGAAAATCTTTCCCGGAAAGCGTTTCCATTCACGTAAAAATCAGCATCCACGCGGAACACGCGGTCTGCCTTCTTATTATAACGATCATAACTCAATTCATCAGCCACAAATAAGGTAATCAGCAAACAGGTAGCCATCCCTATTGCCAATCCAAAAATTGTAATCGCCGAAAAGCTTTTATTTCTCCAAATGTTACGCAAGGCTATCCGGAAGTAATTCTTAAGCATAATACTGAATATGTGAGTTCATTGTATAGACACCTGATAATACGCGGGGTTGCTTCCAAATAAATGCCGGAACTAAAACAAAATGATTATCAGCGTTTTACAATTTTTCACATTCACACCAATGCCCGCTATAGCACACGGAATGTCCGTTTCCGGACAACACTTATTTATTGAAAGGACATGCTGATAATTTTATAAAAGGTGTTAAAAAAACCGGTGGGCTATAACATTGGTTTTTCTGTTTGTAGAATATTCCTGAGAAAGTCATCGTACTCGTCGCGCATCGGCAATTCCATATTGCAGTAAAGCTGCTTCCTTTTTACCAGCAATGTTTGCTGCAAATTTATGCTGCTTTGCCAGGCTGATATATTTCTCCCGGTCCGCCCTGGACGGGTTGGTGTTATCTATTACAAATGGCTGTTGCAGGAAAGACAGACTTCCAGGAACCGCCCCTCTTTATTACGGGTATGCAGCTGATCCATAGAGATCCGCATATGCGTTTCAAAGAAATGTTGTTTGTAGAATGATGTTTTGCCTGTAGCCTGTATCCCACAAAAAATCACTGCTTCCATCTGTTATAATGCTAGTTCCTTTTTTTAAACCAAATATTACTTCTCCGAAATCCGGTATACACAACGACGCTGCCCGGCGGGTATATGTTCTGTTCTTTCTATCCTGACATTCTTTCCAAGTACTTCTCCAAACGTCTCTTTTTCCATCTGGCAAAAATAACTGCAGCATTTTGCGGCAGCCTGGATAGGACAATGGTTTTCTATCAACAGGAAACTGTCTGCTTCTTTCCTGAATTCCGCCATATAACCTTCCCGCTTGCGGATGTTGGCGAGCAGGAGCACCCGGTTTTCCAGGTCCTTGCAGTCTTTCAGCTCCTCACGGTATTTCTTTAATGTTTCTTTCGCCGTGGCATCCAACACCTTTCCCATCATGTCTTCCGGCAATGTTTTACTCATATTGCAAAGCAGTTTCAGCGCCAGGTCCTGGTGCCTGTCGGGAAAACGTGCGTTGCCTGCTTCTGTCAATGACCAGATCTGTTTCGGTCTTCCCCTTCCCTTGGATTCGGTGGTGGCTTCCACCAATCCTTCATTTGCCAGTTTGAGTAGCTGAAAACGTGCACCCTCCATGGTTACCTTCAATTCGTCGGCCAACGCACACAGCGCTTGCGGCCCCCTCGTTTTTAAAATCCATATCGCCCGCTCGTTCTCAGCAAAATTATTATTCATAATAAACAAAGTGTTTATTTGGTTTATTCAGCAAAGATACTATCTTTGTCCCATAACTAAAACGAATAGTTGCGAATCCGCAACACGGCCACTGCCGCGCGTATACCGTGTGCAGTATGGTTGTACGCGCCGTTCAAAACTACTACCCTTTATATCATCCGGCAGGGCCCTCCGGTGATATCATATAACATAGATGCACTAGTAATGTATGCTGTCGACCATTGCCGGCAAACAGCGCTGCTATGTCTGCTCTTTAACGCAAAAAACATCATAATGAAAATAGCTATAATAATCGGAAGCATCCGCCAGGGAAGGCAGTCCCAGAAGATTGCCGTTTACCTGCAGGATCGCCTGCAGGCCAATGGTCTTGACATCGACCTGATCGACCTGGCGGAAACACCGCTCCCCATGCTGGAAGAACGGGTAGGCAAACACCCGCAACTGCCGCAGGTTGCACAGGAATTAAGTAACCGCCTCCATCGCGCGGACGCTGTCATCATGGTAACACCGGAATATCACGGAAGCTTTTCCGGCGTCCTGAAAAATGCCCTCGACTATTTTTACAGCGAATTTTCGAGGAAAGTGATCGGCATCGTTACCGTGAGCGCAGGTAAATTTGGTGGCATCAATGCAGCTACACAGCTGCAGCAGGTAATCCTCAGCCTGGGCGCTTTTGTACTTCCCGCCAAACTACTGGTACCGGAAGTATACGGCGCCTTTAGCGCTACACATGAGCTTACCAGCGAACATACACTCAGATCGGCACAGAAATTTATGGATGACTTCCGGTGGTTCGCCAGCGCAATCCAGGAAAAGAAACAACAGACGACAGTTAACATTTAACGGGCATATAATACAGCGGAGAATTCGGGCATTCTTCGCTGTATTATTCAATAACAACACCCGGTAATACCTCAAAATACTCACCACCAAACGCGAAAAAATAGTATCTTGCCCCGTATTTTAAAATATCAGGAGGATTGATCCGTCTCCATATTGAAAATCCCGTTATAGCTGCACACTGCAAAAAATATATCTGATAAGATGAAACAAGAAGCTGGTACTAAAAAAAAGGAAGCCGGCATATTCAGTTTGCTACAACCGTACATGGGAATGGTTGTTTTGCTGATACTGTTTACGCTGTTGAGCAATGGCCTCAACTTATGGTTACCCAAAATTATCGGAAACGGCATAGATGCTTATGGCCATGGCACCTTTCAGCTCCATCCGTTACTGATTAAATTCCTGGTGGCAGTGGTAGTCATACTGGTGTTTACCTATTTACAGAACATCATACAAACTTATGTGTCTGAAAAAGTAGCCCGGAACCTCCGCACCCGGATATCCAACAAGATCTCCGGTCAAAGCTATGCCTGGGTTGAACAAGCTAATCCATCCCGGCTGCTCACCAACCTGATTGCGGATGTAGACTCCATCAAATTATTTGTGTCGCAGGCCATCGTATCACTGGTGTCATCCCTGTTTATTATTATCGGCGCCAGCATATTGCTGCTCACCATCAACTGGAAACTGGCGCTGGCCGTGATCGCCACACTGCCCGTGATTGGCATCACCTTTTTCCTGGTACTCCGCCGCGTAAGAGCCATGTTTATTAAAAGCCGGGAAGTAATGGACTGGCTCAACAAAGTGATCAACGAAAGTATTCTCGGTGCGGCACTCATACGGGTCATCAATTCCCAACAACTGGAATATGAAAAATTCCTCGATGCAAACGGTAAAGCGCGCGACTTTGGACTGGCCATCGTACGGCTTTTTGCAGGCCTGATCCCGGTGATCACCTTCTCCGCGGGCATCGCTTCCCTGTTAATTCTCGCACTGGGTGGACATTTTGTAATTAACGATACCATGAGCCTGGGCGACTTTGCTGCATTCAACAGCTATCTCTCCCTGCTCATCTTCCCGATACTCGTCATTGGTTTTATGAGCAATATTATTGCGCAGGCCACTGCTTCTTACCAAAGGATCAGCTCCGTTATCAATATGCCGGACATCATGCCCGGTGGTACTGTTACAACTCCCGTTAAGGGAGACATCGAATTCCGCGATGTAAGCGTTAACTACGGTCAGAAACCAGTGCTCAAAAATATCTCGTTTTCCGTGAAGGCAGGATCAAAGGTAGCCGTGATCGGACCTACCGCCGCCGGTAAAACCCAATTGTTGTACCTGCTCACCGGTTTGATCAAACCTTCCTCCGGCACCGTGCTGATAGATGGTTTGCCGGTGACCGACTATAACATGGAATCCATCCACAGCCAAATTGGCTTTGTATTCCAGGACAGCATCATCTTCAACATGAGCATCCGCGAAAACATCGCCTTCAACGATACCGTAACAGACCAGTCTCTGGAAAAAGCACTGAACACAGCTGAGCTGAAAACATTTACTGAAAGTCTTCCGGAAAAGCTAGATACCATTGCTTCTGAAAGAGGGGCCAGTCTTTCCGGCGGACAAAAACAACGTATCATGCTGGCCCGCGCACTGGCTATCAACCCGAAGCTGCTGCTACTCGACGATTTTACCGCCCGCGTGGATACCAACACAGAAAAGAAAATACTGGCAAACGTACAAACGGAATATCCTGATATCACATTGCTATCGGTAACACAGAAAATTTCTTCCGTCACCCATTACGATCAGATCATCCTGCTCATGCAGGGCGAAATTATTGCCAGCGGCACACACGATGAACTGATCCACTCCAGTCCTGAGTACATCCAGATCTTTAATTCCCAACAAAGTACCAGCAACTATGAATTACAATCTTAATAAATATACCGGAAAGGAGCATAAAACATCCAATTACACGGCATTCAGAAATTTGCTGCAACTGATTACGCATGAAAGGAAAAACCTGGTAGTAGCACTTTTCGCCATACTTGTGAACTCAACACTCAACCTGCTGGGACCTTTTTTAATCGGTTACACAATCGATCATTATGTACAGCACAAACAATATCATGGCGTACTGGTGTTCTCCGGCATCTTACTGTGTATGTACCTGGTAGCATTGTTCACCAGCTTCTTCCAAACAAAACTGATGGGAGGAGTAGGACAGCGTACCCTGTTTACACTGCGCAATGCCATCTTCAGTAAAATACAACAACTGCCGGTAGCATTCTTTAACCAGAACAAAGCAGGAGACCTCATCTCCCGTGTGAATAACGACACCGACAAGCTTAACCAGTTTTTCTCACAATCGCTCATGCAGTTCGTAGGTAACATCGTTACCATGATCGGCGCTGGTGTATTTTTGCTGATCATCAATTACAAAATAGGCATCGCCGCCCTTGCGCCAGCCCTGTTGATATTGATTTTCACCCGCGTATTATCACCGTGGATAAAAAGAAAAAATGCCGCCAACATGAAAACAGTAGGTGGTATGAGCGCAGAAATACAGGAAAGCCTCAGTAATTTCAAAGTGATCGTTGCCTTCAACCGCCGCGATTATTTCAGGAAACGCTTCAATGAAGCCAACGAAAAAAACTATACAACAGCCATAGGCGCCGGACTTGCCAATAACATATTCCTGCCGTTCTACGCCATGTGCGCCAGCATCGCACAACTGCTGGTACTTACCGGCGGCATCTACCTGATTTCACAGGGAGAATTTAGTGTAGGCCTGTTAGTGAGTTACCTGGCATATGCCACCTATTTCTACAATCCGTTAAGACAACTGGCCACACTCTGGGCCAACTTCCAGGTGGCTATGGCCGGCTGGGACCGCATCTCGGAAATACTGGCGCTGGAAACAGACCTGGTCACTATCACTGCCGGACAGCACTCCTCTCCTGCACTGCTGGAATTCAAAAATGTTCATTTCGGTTATCCCGAAGGCAGGGAAATTTTACATAATATCAATCTCTCCCTGGAGAAAGGAAAAACATATGCCCTTGTAGGTCCTACCGGTGGCGGGAAAACCACCACCGCCTCCCTGATCGCACGTTTATATGATCCCACCCAGGGAACCGTGCTGTTAAACGGGAAAGACATCCGGGGTTATGATGCGGATGAACGCTCCCAAAAGATCGGTTTCATTTTGCAGGAACCTTTCCTCTTCACCGGTACCGTAAAAGAAAATATCCTGTATGGCAATGCGATGTATAAAGATTATTCCAATGAACAACTCACCGAAGTGATCCGGGAAGCCAATCTTGAAAAATTACTCGCCATTTTTGAAGAAGGACTGGAAACAAAAGTGACTTCGGGCGGCGACGGGGTAAGCCTGGGGCAAAAACAGCTGATCGCCTTTATGCGGGCCGTACTCCGTAAACCAGACCTGCTGATCCTCGACGAAGCCACCGCCAATATAGATACTGTGACGGAGCAGTTACTGGGAGAAATACTCGGCAAATTACCAGCTTCAACCACCCGCGTTATTATTGCGCACCGGTTGAACACGATTGAAAATGCCGATGAGATATTTTTTGTGAATTCAGGTGAGGTGGCACGTGCAGGGTCATTGGAAAATGCGATGGAGAAGTTATTACATGGGGTAAGGATGAGTTAATAATTTCGCTCTCCGCTAATCCCGGCTTTTTTTGTTATATTCACTAAATGTCAAAATTCAAAGATGTAGTGGTAACACTATCAAAAAAGCACCCTCAAACTGCGGAACCAGCGCAGGCCGGGCATACGTTTGTTATCGGCGTATTAGGCAAAAAAACTGCCTTCTACGAAATAGCAACCGAGCAGCTGAACAACCTTCATGATGATGATCTGCAGAAGGCCCTGTTTAACCTGCTCCACCCGCAAACCCCGCACCATTAGTATTAGTTCATCTATTTTCCACACAAAAACATTAACCTGCGGAGATCGCAGGTTTTTTGTTGCCCGAATATTTTGTACTATTTGGTAAAGAATATATCTTTGAGGCTGAAATAAAAGAGATATGTCAGGCAGACCGAAAATATTCGACGACCAGGAAGTTATCGGCAAAGCAGCCGAAGTATTCTGGCAACAGGGGTATGAAGCCACTTCCACAGAAGATTTGCTGGAAGCAATGGGCATTGGTAAAGGCAGCTTTTACCTTGCCTTCAAAGGCGGTAAAAAAGAGCTGTACCAAAAAGCGCTGGGCCAGTTCAGCGACAACGCCATTGCACAGTTTAAAAGAGAAGTGGAAATGGCCGCTGATCCCGTGGAATATATCCGCCGGTTCTTTCTCAGGATTGCGGAAAGTCCCAAAAAAGTACACCAGAAAGGATGCATCTTCGGAAATGCCGTTGCAGAACTATCCAATGCCGAAGTCGTGCTAATGAAAAAAGCCGCCAACCACCTGCAGGAATTAGAAGGCCTTTTCCTTGCAGCACTCCTGCGGGGAAAAAAGCTGGGTACCCTTAAAAGTAAAACAGCACCTGCACTGCTGGCCCGCATGCTGCTCAGCAACTGGAACGGACTGGGAATTACGAGAAGAATTTACCCGGATAATGAGGCCCTCGCTACACTCATAAAAACACAGTTACAGATACTTGATTAATACAGTTTACACCCGTCATTTTTTTATATTCTATTTTGTACCAAACAGTACAATATAAATAATATCGAATGGAAAATAGTGCTCCGCTTACCCGCACCACCGCCTTACTGTTTGCCGCCGCCTGTGGCTGCGCAGTAGCCAATGTATACTACGCTCAGCCCCTGCTCAATACTATGGGAAAGGATCTGCACATCGCGCCGGGCGCTGTTGGTATTATCGTTACCATCACACAAACCGGCTATGGCCTGGGCCTCCTGTTATTATTGCCACTGGGCGATCTGCTGAATCGACGCCGGCTTATTATAACCCAGCTTTTACTCGCCGTAGCTGCCCTGGTACTGGTAGCCTGCGCGCCTACGCCCCTGCTGTTTTTTGCAGGCATGGCCACGGTGGGCCTGCTGGCGGTAGTGACCCAAACACTGGTTGCCTACGCCGCCACACTCGCCGTTACAGCGGAGCGGGGCCGCATCACCGGCCTTGTTACCAGCGGCGTAGTACTGGGCATACTGCTCGCCCGCACCATCTCCGGTACATTGGCAGACATCGCCGGATGGCGCGCCGTATACCTGTTTTCCGCCGCACTGATGCTGCTTACCGCCATCACCCTGTTCAAGGTACTCCCTCAAGAAGATCCGGGAAAAACCGCAGCCACCTACCCCAAATTGCTCTTATCCGTTTTCCGGCTTTTTGCAGAAGAGCCCATTCTCCGCGTAAGAGCCATGCTGGCCATGTTCATATTCGCAGCCTTCAGCGTATTGTGGACTTCTCTCGTATTACCACTCAGCGCCGCTCCCTATCATTTCTCCCACACCACCATCGGTATGTTTGGCTTAATAGGCGTAGCCGGCGCACTCGGGGCAGCCAGGGCCGGGCAACTGGCCGACCGTGGCCGCGGCCAGTGGACCACCGGCATCGCGCTCATCCTATTGCTGCTGTCGTGGCTACCCATCAGCTTCACCCCCTACTCCATATGGGCGCTGATCACCGGTATTATCCTCCTCGACCTGGCCATACAGGCAGTACACGTCACTAACCAAAGCATGATCTATAACATCAGGCCTGAATCGCGCAACCGCCTTGTAGCAGGATATATGCTCTGCTACTCCGTTGGCAGCGGTATCGGTAGCATTGCCGCTACCACTACCTATGCACATGCCGGGTGGACCGGCGTATGCATACTAGGCGCCGCCATCAGCGCCCTGGGATTAATCAGCTGGGCTGTCACCATGCCGGGGACAGCGGCAAAAGTGATAACTTTATTATCCAGCAAATAATCTTGGTTATGCCACATATTCCCATTTACCAGGTAGACGCTTTTACGGATGAAATCTTTCACGGCAACCCGGCAGCCGTATGCCAATTGGCAACCTGGTTACCAACGGACATACTACAGCGAATAGCCGCTGAAAATTTTCTCCCCGAAACTGCATTCTTTATTCCCACCGCGCAATCAGGCCATTATGAGCTGCGATGGTTTACGCCCGAAATAGAAATGGACCTCTGCGGACACGCTACACTTGCTACCGCGCATGTGCTCTTCAATCACCTCGGCTGGGATATGCACCAGCTCTCCTTTCATACGCAAAGCGGTCCGCTGATAGTCAGCAAAAACAACCAGCTGCTAACACTCGATTTCCCGTCAAGACCACCCATTCCCGCTACGCTGCCACCAGAAATATTGAAAGGAATGGGCGTATATCCCATGGAAGTATTCAAGGCCAGGGATTATATTCTTGTATATCACGACGAGGACATTGTCCGGAACCTGCGCCCCGACAGGGCTATCCTGGATCAGATCAATCTCGATCCCGGCGGCATTATCGCTACCGCCAAAGGGAAAAAGGTGGATTTTGTATCACGCTTTTTTACACCACAGGCCAGCATATTTGAAGATCCGGTAACCGGTTCCGCACATTGCTCCCTTATTCCCTTCTGGAGCAACCTGCTCGATAAGAAAGAAATGACAGCACTGCAGGTATCGCCCAGAACAGGGAAATTATATTGTGAAGATGCGGGCGACAGGGTGCTGATAGGAGGCCACTGCAAAACCTATCTCGAAGGAAATATTTTTGTATCTTAATTCAATGAGATACTCCCGTATACCATTCCAATGCTATCTTATGGCAGCTATGCTAACACTGCCCACAAGCACATTCACGGCCGCCGCCCAAACGCTGCCACCGGTCGATAGCGCCGTTCGTGCCTTTATGACGCAATACCATGTGCCGGGCATGTCTATCGCAGTCACCCATCACGGTAAACTGGTATATGCCCGCGGCTACGGTTACGCAGATACGTTGCAGCAAACACCCGTTACGGTCAACAGCCTGTTCCGCATCGCCAGCGTTTCCAAACCGGTAACGGCTACGGCTATACTAAAACTGGTGGAAGCCAAAAAGCTATCGCTCGATGACACGGTATTTGGGAAAAATGGGGTACTCGGCACTACTTACGGACAACCGCCTTACCCGGAAAACCTGCGGAAAATTACCATCCGTCAGCTGCTGCAACACACCGCCGGCGGCTGGACCAACAACGGTACCGATCCGATGTTCAGTCACCCACAAATGACAGCCGCCGCACTCATTTCATGGACCATCACACATCAGCCGCTGGAAAACATTCCGGGCACCGTATACGCCTACTCCAACTTTGGCTACTGCGTGCTGGGCAGGGTCATCGAAAAAGTATCGGGAATGTCGTATGAAGCTTATGTAAAAAAAGCAGTGCTGCAACCCTGTAATATCAGCAATATGCAGATTGGCGGTAATACGCCGGCACAGCGAAAAAACGATGAAGTGGTTTATTATGGCCAGCATGGCGAGCAACCCTATATTTACAATATCTCCCGTATGGATGCGCATGGCGGCTGGATTGCTTCTGCGAAGGATCTCGCCAGTCTGCTCGTTCATGTAGATGGATTTCCGGACCCTGCAGATATCCTTACCAACGCCTCTATAACGGCCATGACTACCGGCTCCACCGCCAACCCCGGTTATGCGCTGGGCTGGGCCGTAAACCCGTATCAGAACTGGTGGCATTCCGGATCACTCCCCGGCACCGCCAGCGAAATAATACGCTCCCATCATGGCTTTACCTGGGTAATGCTTTGTAATACCCGCACCGACAGCAGCTTTTTTAATGACCTCGACGGCCTGCTCTGGAAAGCTGTGAACGATCCAAAAACACCATGGACTAACACCAACCTGCTCACCGCACATTAAAAAGGCAGCCCTATCGGCCACCTGCCCAAAAGATGGCATTCCGGAACAATTGTGTATATGCCGGGTTATCCAGCAACGCCGGACCATGTCCCATAAAGATGTAGACATTCCTGGCCTTAACATGCTCGTTGGTCCATACCACCGGATGATCACCCATCTTTTTATCCGACACCGGCACATAAGAAGACTCATCTACACTTGCCAGTACATGTACCTGTGGCCGCGGACTTTTATCATAGGTATACCACTCTTCTTTATTAATAATAAAGGGAGATGTAATGCCCTTCATAACAGGATGTTTTTTGTCTTCTATCGTTACTTTGCCATCTACAAAATCAGCTATGTAATTGGCAAAACGGATGCCGCCCATAAAACCGGAAAACCAGCTCCACATCGGGAAGCCATCAAATTCTCCCAGCAACGTAGCATGATGGAAACCAACCCAGCCTCCCCACCCTTCGGTGATGTAACGTTCAAATGCCTCTGCGGCCACCGGGGTCCAGCCATAAGGCGCATAGTCCAGCTGGATAAAAAGCTGGTACTTCTTCAGGTAATCATCGTTAATCGCATCCGGGTTATTGATATAAGTAATGTCAAAATGATTATCCGCTGCCAGCTTATCCAGCCAAACCCTGGCAGCCTTTGAAAACGCAATATGATGACCGCCATTTTCATACAACACCAACGCTGCAAAAGCAGGTTTGCTGCCTGCATGATACGGTCCTGGCTTACCGGCTGCCGAGGTGTTGCCCTGCAACGCTTTGCCCGCCGATGTTTCAAAGGTGCTATTAATCTGATCCAGCAGGTATTCTTTTTCGTCGGAACTATATTCCCAGAACATCACCCCTGCCATGTCGTGATTAAGCACATAAGTGCATTTGTTTTGCACCGACCACTCATCGTCGTAGGTGATAAACTCCCGGATAGTTGGATTAAACAGGTAAGGCGCCTTCGCACTTTCATCGCGGTAAGCGATAAAACCGTTTTTATTAACGAGACTGTCTTTCGTAAACGTATAGCCTTTACCGAAAGACTGCGACACAATCGTTCCGCCAAGCCCGGTGCCTGTGCTGTCGGCCAATATAAAACGACGACCATAAAACGCGATGCCCATCACCAGTTTGTTCACCGGCACACCGGCAGCTACGTATGCTTTCACCGCCTTATCTGCCGCATGTGCGGCCGGGTTGGAAGCGGCAGTGTAAAGATTGGTGTGATGGCCGGCAGTTTTACTGGAATAGAAATCATAGGTCATCAGGTTGATGTAGTCGAGATACTGCTGCGCCTTGCCCATCTCCGTAGTTTCAAGAAAAGACTCAAAACCACCTACGGCAGTCGTCAGCAATTTCTTTTGATGGGTTTTTCTTTGCAGCTTGTCCAGCTCTGCACGCAGCGCGGCGAACATCAACGTGTAGTTTTGTTTGTCTTCCGGACGATATACATTCCCCTCTTCTCCCGGTCTGCCGGGGTACTCCCAGTCTATATCCACACCATCCAAGTGATACTTCCTGATAATATCCACCGCACTCACCGCAAATGCTTTGCGGGATGTATCGGTTAAAACAGCATCCGAAAAATTCTCGCTCCAGGCCCAGCCCCCGATAGAAATCAGGATCTTTAAATCGGGGCGTTGCATTTTTAACTCGTTCAAGCGGCGAAGATTAATGGTATCCGTGCCCTCATTGCTTAACACCGCACGGTTCCCCTGCACGTTTACAAAAGCATAGTTGATATGCGTTAATTTATTAGCCGCAATTTTTGTTACATCCACCAGTCCCCGGAAACCGCCAACATAGCCAATTATCACGGGCTTGGGGGTGAATACCGGACTCGCATTGGACAAAACAGGAAATAACAGCATCAGCAAACAGCCGATCCGTTTCAGGTGTAAGCGCGGGTATTTCATCATCGTTTGTTGCATTGGAATATGGTCAGATTTTTAGTCTTAATTTCTTTTTCTCCAGTAGCGCTGTTAACATGATCAAAACAAAGGCTACTGCAAATGAGCGGAGAATACCGCCAATACCGCTATTGAACCGTTGTGGATAATGAAACCCTGTCAATGGTTATAAACACCTAAGATAATTTCTATTCCTTCATGGTGTACCTGTTTCTGTAAATTAACACGCTTAATATTGCACTAATGCCGGCAATTAAGGCTTTATTAACGCTTTTATGAGGCCTTCCCGCTTTACTTGCAACAATACCTGGTGAATCAGCTGAAAGTAACCCGGCACAAAAACCTATTTACAGGAAAACGGTAAACCCCTGGTGGCCATCTGGGGTATCGGTTTCCCCGACCGGCCGTATAACCTGCGCAATATCGGGCTAGATAGGTTGATCGATTTCTTAAAAAATGATCCGGTATACGGAGGCTACGCCGTGATGCTGGGCGTACCCTTCGCCTGGCGTTCACTCAATGCGGACTGCTTGCCCGACCCATATCTGCATACGCTCATCAAACAGGCCGACATAATACTGCCATGGAATGTACAACGCTATTCCCCACTCCTGCACAACGATATGGACCGCTTCCGCGATAATCTCATAGAAGACCAGGCCTGGTGCCGCGCCAATAAAATAGCGTATGTGCCTTGCGTATACCCCGGATTAGCTGGCATAACCTGAGCAAATATGAATTCCCGGAGGTATCGTTCAGAATTAAGTATGTTTGCAATGTCTCTATCAGCACTACAATGGATCTGGTTACCGCAAAATATATTATCGATCATCATTCCAACCTCATGACCATCAAAGAGAAAGTTGCACTAAAACATCATCTTTATGTGCAGCAGGCTGCCGATTCGCCTCGTATGATGGATGCCATGTATCAAAGAAATTGGTTAACCCGTGATCCTGAAATACTTGCGCTGCTGGAAGAGGGTATTGACAATCTTAATTTGCAGATTGCCCGTCGTATACTGAACGATTATCCCACCCGCATTATCATGAACATATGCCCGCGATGTGCCAAACTGGCAAGAACCAGCCTGGCAAGGCAATGCAGGCATTGCTACTACAGCTGGCACGATCGTACCGTAGCCAAACTACGGCTCAAAACCTGTGCACAAATCCGAAGCAATTCCTTTTTGCTGTTCGGGGAACTTATTTCCGGCCGTTTTGAAAAAGGTAACTACCTGGATCTGACGGTGATAGGCATAAACTATCAACCCCGGATTAAGGAATTCGAGTTGGCACTATACAAAACAGAAAACGGTATTTCGAGGGAGGATATAGGATTTCCTGTAGATGAATTACCGGCGGAAGAACGGGCTTATCTCCTGCAACAAGCAACTGGAAATCAAACAATTGATATTATTACGGAAAGAAACGGATAACAAACCACTATTTTACTACCTGCACTGCCATATATTTTCCTTTAGCTAACAGGTATACACCGCCAAAATAAGAGGCAATGCCCACCAGGGCGAAGATAATAACCATGCGGATAATCTTCCGCCGGTTGCCTTTTCGCCGGCACTCCCTGCTCAGGATCATCTGCTCTATTTCAAGCCAGGTTCTGCCGGGATCACCGGTACGGAAACGCTGCTCCAGGCTGCCTGTTCTTATCATTTGCTGGTACGCGGCTGCTACAGATTTTGCATTAGGAATATTATCCATCAATGCGATCAATTCCTTAGTGTCGTCATCTGACGCCTGTCGGGTTAACGGTACCTTTTCAGGCTCCTTTTTAAGCATCACCCTATCTGCAATCATTTTAAAATAAGTATTCATAATAATGCCTGCATAAATGGTTCAATATCGGTATTGTATCTACGACATTCATGCATGGATAGTTTTGCTATTTGTAAGAAAAACCATTTAGCACAAGGCCAGTAGGCATTCCCCTCATATATTTATTATAGATATTATTTACCACAATTATATACGGCTACTTTCTCAACAAACCGATAAATACGGATGCCTAACCATAACACCCAAAACACTTTACCACAAGGCCTTTCCATTGATTCACCCGCTCAATCCCGCTACTACAGAATTCCTTTAGGAATTATCCCTATTTTTAGCCCATGAAAGTGCTGATTATAGAAGACGAGCCCGCGCTCAGAGCCAGTATACAGGAATACCTGGAACGCCAGGGTTACATATGCGAACTGGCAGCAGATTATAAACAAGCCATAAACAAAGTCAATGAGTTTGACTACGATTGCGTGGTGGCTGATATTAGTCTCCCGCTGGGCAATGGCCTCGATGTGATCAAAGAACTTAAACTGCTGGAATCCAGGGCCGGCATCATCATCATTTCTGCTAAAGACTCCCTGGAAGATAAACTCAGTGGCCTGGAGCTGGGCGCAGATGATTATCTTACCAAGCCATTCCATCTCTCTGAACTCAATGCCCGCGTAAACGCTATTTTACGCCGCAAAAACTTTGATGGCAATACTACCATCAACTTCTCGGAAATCACTATCAAACCAGCTTCCAAAACAGTGCTGGTACATAATAAGTCCATCACTCTCACCGGCAAAGAATACCAGCTACTGCTCTACTTCATTGCCAACCAACACCGCGTAGTCACCAAATCCGCACTGGCAGGTCATCTCTGGGGCGATGAATACGACCAGGCCGGGTCCTACGATTTTATTTATACCCATATCAAAAATCTTCGTAAAAAAATGCTGGAGGCCGGCGGAGAAGATTATATCAAAACAGTTTACGGTACCGGTTACCGCTTCGGATAACCCATCACAACATCACTGTCTAAAAAGCATACTGCTACCATGAAGCTGCTGACTAAAACCACCTTATATTTTTTGCTGATCATGCTACCTGTTTTTGCTGCAGGCGCCTTCTACCTGTATACAAAATTTAACAAGGAAATAAAATATGAAACAGATGAAGAACTGGTAAATGATAAACTGCAATGGATGCGTTACCTCGATACCGCCAGTGTAAACAATCCTGTTTTCAGGATCAGCACACCGGAATTTAATTTACAACCCACAGAAAAAGCAGCGCAAAGTAAACATAAACTGAAAGGCGTAAACATATACCAGGAGCCGGAAAACACCTACGCACCCTTCCGCCAGCTCTCGCAGGTAATTACATTACACAACAACAATTATGAACTGGTACTGCGTAAGTCACTGATTGAAAAAGATGACCTTATCAAAAACGTAGTATTCGTGATGCTGGCCGCCTTTGCCGGCCTGTTCCTGTTTGTACTGCTCATCAACTGGCTGATCAGTAAAAGCGTGTGGAAACCTTTTTATCATTCACTTGAAAAAATACAACGGCTGCAACTGAATAAAATGGAAGCCACCGTATTTGACCACACTGTCACACATGAATTCAACCAGCTGAATGCCGCGCTTAACAGCATGACTACCCGCATTCACAACGACTATACCAACATCAAGGAACTCACCGAAGATGCAGCCCATGAAATGCAAACGCCACTGGCCATCGCACAAAGCAAACTCGAATTACTGCTCCAGGATGATACCCTTTCTGAAGCGCAACTGCAAAGTATCCTGATCAGCTACGACGAACTGCAACGCTTGTCTAAACTCAATCATAACCTGCTCCTGCTGGCAAAAATTGAAAACCAGCAATATCCCGTTACCGAACAACCTGACCTCTGTGCAGTAATAGAAAAATACCTGTCGTTGTTTGAAGAACTGATCCGGGAGAAAGATCTCATTATCCATAAAGAAATGACAGACAGTGCCCCTTGGCCACTGCACCCCGCACTCACTGATATCATGGTCAGCAACCTGCTCGGCAACGCTATCAAATACAATTACCAGAACGGCCGTATCGATATCCGGGTAAATGCCAGCACATTCAGTATATCCAACACCAGCGAGCTCCCTGAAATCCCCGCCGACATGCTGTTTCAACGTTTCAAAAAGCAAAACACCAGCTATACCAATTCAAACGGACTTGGGCTTGCCATAGTGAAAAAAATCGCAGACTCCTACCGCCTTCAGTTACATTACAATTTTGAAAACGGAGAGCACACGATAACCGTGATTACAGCTTTTAGCCATTAGTAAGCATACAGCGAAGACTAATAACAGCCAATGGCTAAAAGCGGTAATAGTTCAGATTGTCTCCAGATTCAATTCCTTTCTTTGTGCTATCATCATTCAGCATCAATCAGCGTGACCATATGAAACAAATCTTACTGTCAGCGATCATACTTAGCACCAGCATTGGCATCCAGGCACAAAACCGTGTACCCGTTCCCGTTAAAGACACTACACAACTACCGTCGAAAGACAGCATCAGCAAAGTGTCTGATCTCAACGAAGTAGTCATCTCATCTACCCGTAACAACAGCCGTATTGAAGACCTCCCCATGAAAATAGAAGTATTGGGTAAGGAAGATATGATAGAAGAAAGCGGGATAAAACCTGGTAATGTAGCGAGCATACTCGGCGATCTATCGGTAATACATATCCAGAATACCTCTGCCGTAAGCGGTAACAATGCCATCCGTATGCAGGGGCTCGACGGAAAATATACCCAACTACTCCGTGATGGTGTTCCGGTATATGAAGGGTTGAGTGGTAACTTTGGCGTACTGGCCATTCCACCGCTGGATCTGAAACAGATAGAGATCATCAAAGGCTCCGTATCCACACTGTATGGCGGCGGCGCTATTGCCGGTATCATCAACTTCATTGCTAAAACACCCGGCAGCAAACCGGAACTGACCATATTGGCTAACCGCAGCACGCTAAAGGAAACGAATTTCAACGCCTATTACGCAGAACGCTATAGCAAAACAGGTCTTACCTTGTTTGCCGGCGTTACCACACAAAACCCGGTAGACGTAAACAAAGACGGTTTCAGCGATGTTCCCCGTTTACGGCAATACCTGCTGCATCCCCGCTTCTTCTGGTATCTGAATCCATTAACCACACTGGTAGCAGGTTATACCGGCACCATTGAAAAGCGCGAGGGCGGCGACATGCAGGTACTCGACCATCGCGCCAATAATGTTCATCAGTACACAGAAGTGAACAACAGTGAACGGCATAGCGTAGACCTCCAGTTTACCCGGAAAAACCTGGGCGGTGGCACACTGGCCTTCAAGGGGGTAGGCAGCTTCTTTCATCTGCAAAATGACCAGGGCGCCTTTGCCCTGCTGGGTAATCAAACCAGTACCTATGCCGAAGCTTCGTACAATAAAAAAAGTGGCAAACACGACTGGGTAGCAGGATTAAACAATACCGGCGAAATATACCGCCGCGCCAAAGGCGACAGCACCCTGCTAGGCAACTATACCTATAATACAATGGGCGTCTTTATACAGGATGGATACCATATCACCGGCCAGTTTATGGCGGAAGCAGGTCTGCGTGCCGACTACCACAACATATTCGGCTGGTATGTGTTGCCCCGGCTGGCCGTTGTGTACAAACCGCTAACAGATCTTTCCCTACGCCTCAGCGGAGGTACAGGGTATAAATCGCCCGCTATTTTTACCGCGCAAACACAAAGCATCGGCTACCGCAACCTGCTGCCGTTAAGCGCAGGCATTAAATCTGAGAGAAGCCAGGGCATCAACTTCGACGGCAACTACCGTACTTCCTTCGGGAAGGTAGACGTAACGCTGAACCAGGCCCTGTACTACACGCACATCAAAGATCCGATTCTGCCGGTAATGAAAGAAAATGATCATAACACTGTGCTCCTGCAAAATATGCCCTATGCGGTAAACAGTGTAGGTACTGATACCTACCTGCGTTTCGAACTCGATCACCTGGAATTATACCTGGGTTATAATCATACCGTTTCCAGGTACAACAATACCGGCTCCACCAATATCGCCTTCGCGCCACAGGATAAATTCGCCGGCACCCTGGCGTATGAAATAGCCGACAAATGGCGCTTTGGTATTGAGAATGCCTGGGTGGGAAACCAATATGATTATGATAATCAAAAAACACCCAATTACTGGTTTTGGGCGGCTATGATTTCCCGGCAATTTGGTGAACATGTAACCCTGGTGCTGAACGGAGAGAATATTTTTGATGCCAGGCAGGGAAAAAATACGCCGCTCTTTACAGGGCCCGTAAGCAATCCCAGCTTTGCTGCCCTCTGGGGACCCATAGATGGCAGGACCATCAACATGTCCGTAAAATTTAATTTATAGATAATATGGAGAACGGCGTACCTTCGCGATCCTAATTTTCTGTGCAAATGAAATTTGTCAAAAACAGGTACGCCGTTCTATTTGGCTTCGGTGTCCTGGCCCTCATCCTGTCATTCCTGGTTAGAACTGCGTTACTGGTTTGGATTTACCCGCAATCCGGCCTTCAAATCACCAACATACCGGCTATATACGGCAAAGGCCTGATCTTCGATATCGGTGTGGCCCTGTTCTTTACCATTGCTTATGCGTTTTACCTGCTGATACTGCCACAGCGGCTCAATAACACGCTGTTTAACCGGATATTTACCTATACCGGTTTCTTCCTGGCGTTGATGATCCTGGTATTCTCCTTCTTTGCAGAATTCACCTTCTGGGGAGAGTATGCCGGCCGCTTCGATTTTATCGCGGTAGATTATCTCATATATACATATGAGGTAATTGAAAATATCAATGAATCGTATCCATTGCCGTTATTGATCGGCGGGGTACTGGTATTTACCGGTTTGCTTACCTGGCTGCTCAGCCGCCGGGGAACCTTCCGCAACAGCTTCCAGTCAAATACTTCGTTTGGTAAACGCCTCCTCACCTTCTGCACATTGCTGGGCCTCCTGTTGCTGCATGTTTTTTTTGTAAGCAATACCTGGGCAGAACAAAGTAAAAACCGCTACGCACAGGAGTTATCGAAAGCCGGTGTTTACGCGTTTGTATCCGCCTACCTGAATAATGAACTGGCCTATGATAAATATTATTTGCTGGAAGATAATAGCAGCGCGTTCAGCCGCATGCGCAGTCTCCTGCAATCGCCAAACAGTCACTATCTCGATAATGGTAACAGCATTTACAGGAGTATAACGGATACGGCTACACGTGTTGCACCCAATGTGATCATGGTCACCATTGAAAGCTTCAGCGCTGATTTCATGGAACGCTTCGGAAATACACAGCATATCACGCCCGTTCTCGACAGCATTGCCAAACAGGGACTCCTGTTTACCAATATGTATGCTACCGGCACCCGCACGGTAAGAGGCATGGAAGCGCTCACACTGGCTGTTCCGCCTACACCGGGGCAGAGCATTGTACGCCGTAAAAACAATGAGAACCTGTTTTCCGTAGGACAAATATTCGAACAGGCCGGTTACGAAAGCACCTTTTTCTATGGTGGTGATGGCTACTTCGATAACATGAATAAATTTTTTGGTAACAACGGTTATGATATTACGGACCGGCATCGCCGCCAACTTGTAGAAGATCAGATTGCCACCACCCGTACTAACATACCCGATAGCGCGGTGCAGTTCTCCAATGCATGGGGGATTTGCGATGAAGACATTTATAACGCCGCTATCAGAAGCGCCGATGCAAAGTATGCCGCAGGGAAACCGTTTTACGATTTCATCATGACCACTTCTAACCACCGGCCTTTTACTTACCCATCCGGTAAAATAGATATTCCTTCCGGCGCCAGTCGCGAAGGCGCGGTAAAATACACGGACTATGCCATTGGCCAGTTCCTGAAAAATATCAGTACCAAACCCTGGTTCAAAAACACCGTGGTTATTTTTGTGGCAGACCATTGTGCCAGCAGCGCCGGTAAAAATGAAATAGAAATCAGCAAATATCATATCCCCTGCATCCTGTATAATGTACCCGGATATGCACCGCAGGAGATCGGCGCCATGTGCTCACAGATAGATATTTATCCTACCCTGCTGAGCTTACTGCATTGGAGCTACAACAGCAAACTGTACGGTAAAAATGTACTGGACCCAGGCTACCAGCCACGCGCCATGGTCAGCACCTATCAGAAACTGGGCTACTTGGAACCAGGGAAATTACTTATTCTGAGTCCCCAGCAAAAAGCGCAATGCTTCAGTTGGAACCAGGCCCGCAACGAACAACACGCAGTCCCCATGGACAGCAGTCTGCTGAAAAATAGTATGGCCAATTACCAGACTGCCTACTTCCTGTTTAAGAGCGGAGGTATGAAGAAATAACAAATAAGTTATCCGGAGAATTTGATGGCGTCATGCTCTATTTACATATGCCTGAAGTGAATGGCTATGAAACATCCCGCATATCCGGCGCCTGCAGCCCTATGCCTTTATTATTGTGCTCACAGCGGATGTGATGCCAGAGGTATTTACCCGGCTGGAAAAACTACAGATAAAACATATCTTGCCCAAGCCGTATGCCGCGGAAGAACTTTTGGAGAAGCTTTCGGCTTTCTCCTTACCTTCGCCCCTGCACTAAAGCATCCAATTCATGCAAACGCCTTCTTTGTCGGCCCGTGACCAGGACGTGATCTGGCACCCGTACACGCAGATGCAAACAGCACCGGCGCCTATTGGTATTGTACGCGGACAGGGCGCGCTGCTTTTCGACGAAAATGATAACAGCTATATAGATGCCACCTCCAGCTGGTGGGTAAATATACATGGACATGCGCATCCACATATTGCGCAGCAACTGGCAGCCCAGGCATTACAACTGGAACACTGCATCTTCGCTGGTTATACACATCCGCCGGCAGTAAATCTGGCTGAGCGGCTACTAGAAATTCTCCCTGACAATCAACGCCGGGTTTTTTATTCCGATAACGGATCTACTGCCATAGAAGTAGCACTGAAAATGGCGATCCAATACTGGGATAATAAAGGCACGCGTAAACATAAAATACTGGCTTTCAAAAATGCATATCATGGCGATACCTTTGGCGCCATGAGCGTCAGCGGTAGAAGTGTGTTTACCCGCGTGTTTGACGACCTTTTGTTTGACGTTCATTTCCTGGATGTACCCACTGCGGAAAACATCTCCCAAATAATAACTACCATAACAGCCCTACAGCCGGAAGATATAGCCGCCTTTGTTTTTGAACCCCTGCTGCAAGGCTCCGGCGGCATGATCATGTATGATGCCACAGCCTTTGAACAACTGCTGCAATACTGTTCTTCCCAAAATATTTTATTGATAGCCGATGAAGTAATGACAGGATTCGGCAGAACCGGGAAAAACTTTGCGATGGAATATGTACAAACGAAACCGGATATGATCTGCCTTTCCAAAGGACTCACCGGCGGTACCATGGCCCTGGGCGTAACCACCAGTACAGCAGCGGTATACGAGGCCTTCCTTTCCAACGATAAACTGAAAACATTATTTCATGGTCATTCCTTTACCGCCAACCCGCTGGCCTGTACCGCCGCACTGGCCAGTATGGACCTCTTTACTGATCCGGCCTGCGCGGCTAACCGTCAACGGATACACGAAAAACATATCGCATTCCTATCCGAACTGCAACAGTGGACAGTGATCAAAAATGCAAGACTGCTTGGAACCATTCTCGCATTTGAAATTATAACAACCAACGCAGACGGGTATACGAATTCACTGGCCGATCAGCTGCATCGTTTCTTCCGGGAAAAAAGAATTATGCTGCGCCCGCTGGGCAATACGCTGTACATACTGCCACCCTACTGTATTACCGACGAGCAGCTGCACCAGGTGTACAACAGCATACGCGAACTGGTATCCATCTTATAAAACACAAAAAAAGAGGTGATATCAAACGATATCACCTCTTTCAAATATTTACCGGGTCATTTATTTTACCGGTACAGCAACTTTTGTATCATCCCATTCAAAAACAACTGCGTTACCTGGTAAGGTAAAGGTGAGTTTTTCTGCCGGAGTAGACAGCGTCTCTCTTTTGACTTTTACCTGTACCACATCCTCGCCTTTATTTTTGTCGTAGTCATAAGCACCCCATTGTCCCAGTTTACCATTCAGGATAACGGTCCATGTTTTAGGATCAGGAATAGAAAATAAAGTGTAAGTGCCGGCTTTTACAGGTTTACCACCAAACACAACATCTTTGCTGAAGGTGATTTCTGTAGCCTCATCAGCACCGGTGCGCCATACTTTACCGAATGGTTCAAGGGTACCAAAAATTACACGGCCTTTTTTAGAAGGTTGTCCGTATACCACTTTAATGCCGTTGGCCTCTACCGTGGTGTGTGGACTCTTGCGTGGCTTTTCCTGTGCAAAAACGAGGCTGGTTACGGCCAAGAATAAGGTTGCCAAAAAGAAATGTTTCATTTTTTTAGTTTTTTCTGGAATAAGAAGAATGGTTCAAGAAAGCTTAACAATTTAAACCATAAAATCCGGTGAAAACAAAACTATTGGATCAATGGTAAAATAACTCCATATTATTTTCCTTCGCAGATCTTACTCAGCTTTGTTAAACCATTATCCATTGCAGGTCCATAGACCCTGTCGGCCACAAAGCCCCTTAATTTCCACCATGGCAGCATACCCAGTTTAATTTCCATGTGCCAGAATATAGCAGTGCCTTCCCCATCCCGGGTAGGTTTCAGTTCTATACCACTGTTTACAGGCCTTACCCCTTTGATATCCAACAGGTAATGTATTCCTTTGGCAGGATCGCTGTCCAGTATAGTTACCTTACCGCTGTTTTCCTTCCCCTCCCAGCTATACCAGGCGCCCGTTCCAACAGCCGGATCAGAATATACCAGGGTAGCAGTAGTATCGGGTCTTGTCCACGGGTTCCAGGGATCCCAGGCCTTCAGGTTAGCAATATGTGCATATACGGTATCAATAGGCGCGTGTATTACACCCGTACGTTCTACCACTGCCGTGGTAGGGAATAACAAAGACGTTAAAAAAACCACGACCCCGAAAATGATCACGCTGATCAGCAACAACTTTACAAAACGCATATAAAAAATATATTATAATACAAGCTTGACCGGATGGGTGTTATCCGCATTAGCTTCCCAGTATTCGTTTAATATTACCCAATCCCTTTTCAAAATCTTTCCCTACCCACTTATCCATCATAAGGCCCATTACTTTGCGCAACGGGTGCTGCCCCATATTGCAAACCATTCCCCAGGTAACCAGTGTACCGCCAGATACGGCATCGAACCGAAAATAACCTTTGGATATGCCCATACCCATAAAATCGATGTTGGTGGCGATGTACTGATCGGGCCGGGATTCGGTAACAGACATATGTCCCTTTCCTACATTACGGTTGCTGCTTTCCCAGCTGTACCCCGCACCAACCCCGCTTTCCTTTTCTCCGTAGGTAATTTTAACAGCAGGGTCCTGCTCTTTCCAGGGCGACCACAACTCCCAGTTACGTACCTCGTTGATCAATGGAAAAACAGCTCCGGCGACTGCAGGGATTTGCAGCGAGCGCTCTACTTTCACGGTCGGGGACAGGAAAAAACTAAAAATGAAGAGCCCCAGCACAAGGACAATAAATGCACCCAGGATAATGAATAAGGCTTGCATCTGACTGGATTTAGATAGCACAAAGCTAACGAAATCGCACTATTCCCACTTGAATACTTTCACGGCTACCGCATATACGACAATACCCCATATGGTAAGAATGGCAATATCCCAGCCTACATGCCAGAGATGCAGTCCCTCAAAGGCCACTTTACGCAGCGCGTCGATCAGGTAAGTAAGCGGCATTATTTTACAGATAGGCTGTAACCAGCCCGGAAAGGAGTCGATCGGGAAAAAAGTTCCCGCCAGCAGGAACTGTGGCAGGGTAACGATGTTGGCCAGCGGCGGAATAGTGCTTTCGTTCTTCGCCAAACTGCTTACCACGAAGCCAAAGCCCATAAATACCAGCAGTCCGAATACCGACAGCACCAGCATCTCCAGGAAAGTACCAAAACCATTTACCAGCGTGAATCCAAAGGCGAAATGCCCCAATGCTATGATCACCACGGAGCTGATCAGCTGGAAAATCATCCTGCTTAGCGCCTCTGCCAGTACAATATAGGTCCGCTTAATCGGCGTGGCAAAGAAACGCTTGAGTACCAGCGTTTGCCGCATATTATAAAAGAGGAAGGCCGTTCCAAACACTGCAGCGCTCATTAACGCAAAACCCAGCTGCCCGGGTAAAATAAAGTCGATGGTCTTAAATTCACGGCCGGGGATCTCGGTTTGTTTGAAAGTAGCTACAGAAGGACGTTTATAAGCCGAATCATCCATCGCCGCCGTCACATTTTTCAATACCCCCATCAGGATCATCTTTTTACTGGCGTCCGATGCGGTAGAAGTCCTGATATTGACTTCATAATGAGGCACATGATCAGCACTTTCTGTTGGCACCACGTTCAGAATCGCCACCAGGCGCCCTTTCTTCAAATCATCCTCCATCTCCGCCGCCGGTTGATCCGTAACCAGCCGCAGGGTACTCACATGCTGCAGGCTCTTATAAAAACCAGTATTGATATCGGTCTGACGGTCTATCCCCACCTTCACTGCAACAGTGCTTTTTCCAATAAACCCGAATACCAGGATAAATACCAGCGGGAACCCTAAACTGAACACCACGGCGGAAGGACTCCGGAATATACCCCTTAGACTTCCTTTCGTAATGGCCAGCATGGCCCTCAACTGACTGTACTTAGCTCCATTCATCTGATCTGCTATTTTAAAACCGGAGGCAAAACTACATTAAAAAACGAATTACGAACCAGGAATTACGAATTACGGATTAGTGGGTAGATCGTAAACAGGGATATTATCCCGGTTATCTACCCGCTAATCCGTAATTCGTAATTCCCGGTTCGTAATTCTCTTAAAATTGATAATTAAAAGGTATCCTGGCCTGTATGCGGCCATGTAATTGTTGTACGTCTTTCAACTGCCGGTACAGCTCATAATTAACACCCAGCTCTTTCTTCACCATCCGAACGCTGGCTTCAGCACCCAATCCCTTTATAAACCGGGAAATTTTATCCTTTGCTTCAGGGTATTCCCTTAAACGATACTCAGATAATTTTGCGAGACGCGCGGCACAGGCCAAGGCTTCATTTACCCCGCCGATGCGGTCTACCAGTCCCAGCTCCTTTGCTTCTATACCGCTCCATACACGGCCCTGCGCAATGCTGTCTACAATAACAGCATCCAATTTTCTGCCGGCTACTACACGGGACTTGAAGGATGCATAGGTACTGTCGACCCCATTCTGAATAAAACGTTTCTCTCCTTCTGTCAGCGGACGCCCTACCGAACCCAGATCCGCATACTGCGCGGTTTTAACACCATCAAACGTTACGCCCAGCTTATTTTTGAAGAAATCCTGCATGTTAAACATCACACCAAATACTCCGATGGAACCAGTCAGCGTATTAGGTTCCGCAAAAATACTATCGGCCATACAGGAAATATAATACCCGCCGGAAGCGGCATAGTCGCCCATGGAAACCACTACGGGCTTCACCTTTTTAGCCAGCGACAACTCCCGCCAGATCACTTCAGATGCCAGCGCACTGCCCCCACCGGAGTTCACCCGGAAAACAATCGCCTTCACATTTTTATCTTCCCTGACCTTACGGATTTCTTCGATATAGGTTTCACTACCAATGGTATTCTGCTTTTCAGATTCTCCGTCGATGATATCGCCTTCTGCATAGATCAGTGCAATCCGGCCTTCCCCGCTTCCGCTCGACAGTTCCACGCCAGCATTATATTTACCGAGCGTAACAAAATTTATTTTATCATCCTGTTTGGTAGCTGTTTTATTTTTCAGCTCCGTCATAATTTCATCATCATATTTCAAACCATCCACCAATTTATATTTCAACGCATCGGCAGGCTCCTCAATCCTGTTTTCATTGGCATACCCATGCAGGGCCGCCGTATCAATATTCCGCGCTTTACCCACTCCCTGCAGGAAATGACCATACAACTCTCCCAGGAACTGGGTGGTTTGAATACGGTTAGCATCTGTCATCTGCGTTTCGCGTAATGGTTCTGTAGCGCTCTTAAATTTACCGCAATAGAAAATTTCCGGTTTTATTTCCAGCTTCTCCAGTGTACCCTTCAAAAAAGGAATCTGGGTGGAAAAACCGGTGAAATCCAGTCCTCCCTTGGGATTGAGGTATACTTTATCAGCGGCGGAAGCCAGGTAATAGGCACCTTGTCCCATTACCTCTCCGTATGCATATACAAATTTGCCGGATTTACGGAATCGGAGCAGCGCGTTACGCAATTCTTCTGTGCTGGCGAAACCACCGGGGCTGCCATTCACCTTGAGATAAATACCTTTGATGTTATCATCGCCTGCTGCGTTTTCAATTAACCGTACTGCCTGAAACAAACCGGGTACTTCTTTTTCCTCATCGGGCATGAAGGCGCCAAGTGGGTTCACTACTTTCTGCTCATGGAATGACTGACCCGTTTCGAGTACCAGTACGCCATTAGGGGTTATTGTTACCTTTTCGGTGGTAAGAGCCCGACCTATTATCACCATCAGAACGATGATGCACAGACCTGCAAACGCAACAAATGCAAGAAATGCGGCCAGGAAAACTTTGAAGAAACGCATACTTTTTGGTTAAGATGAAACTGAGATAGAAAGATACATTTTTTCAAAAATAAGGAATATGGCTACTTTTGAGACTTGAAATATACATGAATACAGCAATATTACTTATAGGTGGCAATTTGGGCGATCGTACCGGAAACCTCCGGAAAGCGGTACAACTGATCGCTGAAACAGCCGGAGAGGTCGTAAAGATCTCCGCCTTATACCAGACCGCTCCCTGGGGAGCCGTGGACCAGCCCGATTATCTGAATCAGGGACTCGAAATCCACACCACGATGGATGCACTAACGTTACTGCATACACTTTTAGAGATAGAAAGAAAGATAGGCCGTATCCGCCAGGAAAAATGGGGATCGAGGGTAATTGATATCGACCTGATCTTTTTTAACGACAGCATCCTGGCTTTGCCTGATCTGAAGTTGCCACATCCCCGTATGCATCTGCGGCAATTTGTACTGGTACCTTTACAGGAGATTATACCAGACTATGTGCACCCGGTATTTCATAAAACAATCAGCGAACTCGCGGCCGTTTGCCAGGATACACTACCTGCAATAAGGCTCCGGGATTAAACCTGGACAAAAACTAAATAACTATTCATGCGTTATAAATTTATTACGGTAGAAGGGAACATCGGCGCAGGTAAAACAACACTGGCCAATATGTTGTCTGCTCATTTTTCGGCCAAACTGATCCTGGAAGAATTTGCAGATAATCCTTTTCTCCCGCTTTTCTATGATCGCCCTCAACAATACGCCTTTCCGCTGGAACTGTTTTTTATGGCAGAACGCTATAAACAACTAAAGGAAATGCTGCAGTCGCAGGACCTCTTCAGCGACGTTATCATCTCAGATTATCTTTTTATAAAAAGCCTGCTGTTTGCAAAAATTAACCTGCCGGAAGAAGAATATGCCCTGTACCAGAAGCTGTTTGATATCATTAATCCACAGCTGGTGCAACCGGAACTACTGATTTTTTTGAACGCACCTATTACCAAACTGCAGGAAAATATCAAACACCGCAACCGCTCCTACGAACAGCAGATCCCCGACGAATACCTGATGAATGTACACGATACCTACATGCAGTATATCAAGCAACATCCGGTACGTACACTGGTGGTAGATACTACCAAAGTAGATTTTCTCCGGCAGCCGGAAGACTTCAACAACCTGCTGCTGGCATTGGAGAAGGAATATGCACCGGGCGTGCATTACCTGAAACTGTAACCCTGATTAGTGTGATGATCCTGATCAGCGGAGATGAGCCAGGGCAATAGCATTTGCTGCCACGAACCCGCTTGTCCAGGCATGCTGGAAGTTAAAACCACCGGTAATACCATCTACATCCATCACTTCACCGGCAAAGTATAAATCCGGTACCAGCCGGCTTTCCATGGTAGCCGGGTCTATTTCGCTGAGGGTAATACCACCGCAGGTAACAAATTCCTCTTTAAAAGTAGTTTTACCCTTTACCGGGAATTCCATGCTTACCAGCAGTTTCATCAAACGGTTCTGATCTTTGGCCGGAAGGTCCGCCCAGCGCATTTCTTCCGGTATGCCCACCTGTTGAAGGAGGAACTGCCATAATCGTTGCGGCAAACTGAAAGGATTTTTATGATGTAATTTCTGTTTACCTAACTCAAAACGGAGGTGTTGCCAGTCTTCCCGCAGGGTATTTTCATTATATGAAGGCAGCCAGTTCACAATGGCGGTAAAAGTATATTGCAGCTGCTGCAGCTCTCTTGCGCCCCAGGCCGACAACCGGAGCACTGCCGGTCCGCTCATGCCCCAATGGGTAATCAGCAATGGGCCTACCTCCTGCAATTTGGTGCCTGCCACCTTTACCTGGGCGGTATTGGCTACCCCCATCAAAGCGGTGATGGGATTACCCGGCATATTAAAGGTAAACAGGGAGGGCGCGGGCGGCACTATACTATGACCGGTTTGCTCGAGCCAGGCAAACTTATTGGCCTGTGCGTAGCCACCGGCAGCAATACAGAGGTAGTCGGCCGTTAGCTCATGACCATTTTGCAGCTGTAACTGCCAGCGGCCATCCTTTCCTTTTTTAAAGGAAGTGACTTCTGTATTGGTTCGTATACTGAGATGGTATTTATCTGCTTCACGCAACAGGCAATCGATAATGGTCTGGGAGCTATCTGTTACCGGGAACATGCGCCCGTCTTCTTCTGCCTTTAATTTCACACCTCTTTCTGCAAACCAGTTGACAGTGTCGGGCACGAAAAAGCGGGAAAATGACTTCTTTACAAAATTTTGTCCCCTTGGATAGCGTTTAGCCATATACGTAATATCCGGTGCATTATGGGTAACATTACACCGGCCGCCGCCACTGACCTTCACTTTGGATAAAAGCTTGCCTGTTTTTTCCAGCAGCACTACTTCCAGTTGCGGGCATAGGCGGGCCGCATTTACCGCACAAAAAAAACCGGCAGCGCCACCGCCAGCCACCACTAAACGTTTCTGTTCTGAACTCATTAAAATCTTGTTAAAACCATGGCTTGAACACGCAATAATAACAAACCTGCAGTAATCTTACCGATTAATCTTCCGAAGTTTATATTTTTACATATATTATACTGGCTCAAAATACATTGCATGCAACCGCACCCGAAGAAAAAGCGACATCACCTGAAATGGATGATCCCGGCCGTTCTGTTAACCGGCGCCATGAGTGCACTGGCTATACTACCATCGCCGAATGATTGGTCCGACCGCATAGTAAAGGCTCTACAAACATTTGGTACCCGGTATCCGGCGGAAAAAGTGTACCTCCACCTGGACAAGGACTACTATGCTGCCGGCGAAACCATCTGGTTCAAAGCCTATATTACCCTGCAGGGCATGCCCTCCACCACAGCTACCAACCTTTACGTGGAGCTGCTGGATAAGAACAACAATATTGTACAGAAGAAACTACTTGCTGCCGGCAACGCAGGCGCACCCGGTAACTTTGAACTGCCCGAAGCACAAAAACCAGGCGTATACCAGCTCAGGGCCTACACCGCCTGGATGCTCAACTTTGACCCGGCTTTCAGCTATAACAGGACCATTGAGATATTTGATCCGGCTAAAAAAACACAAGCCCCGGCCGACAGCGTAACCGCACCCGATTTTGCCGTGCAGTTCTTCCCCGAAGGTGGTAACCTGATCGCCGGCCAGCCTAATATCGTGGCCTTCAAAGCCATCGATAACAATGGCTACCCGATTGAAGTTTCCGGCACCGTAAAAAATTCCAAAGGCGCCAACCCGGTAGCCCTTAAAACCACACATGATGGGATGGGTACTTTTGATATCACTCCCGCCAATGGCCAGGACGTTTTCCAGGCCGTGGTGAAAAGTGCAAAAGGACAAACCAAAACCATTGCATTACCTACACCGGTAACTACCGGCGCCTCCCTGAAAGTATTTAATAAAGGCAGCCGCATATTTTACCAGGCCGTTCCCGGCAATGTAAGCGATACCGCTTTCAATGACCTGGTTATCCTCGCCCAAATGGGATCGCAACTGGTATACAAAGCCAATCTCGATGTAGGCGAAGGCCGCATCAGTGGCTTTATTCCCGCCGACCACCTTCCATCCGGCATCTTACAGATCACCCTTTTCGCCAAATCAGGCCTGCCCCTCTCCGAGCGCCTCACCTTTGTCCGCAAAAATGATCTGCTGCAGATGGATGTACTCGATGCAGACACCCACAAAGAACCCAGGTCAAAAAATAGTATCGAACTCCGGTTACCCGATACCATGCAAACCAATATATCCGTTGCCATTACAGACGCGGATGCCGTGCCGGTTGATAAAAATTCAAATAATATCGTTTCCACCTTCCTGCTGACCTCCGACCTTAAAGGTTACATCTACAACCCCTCCTGGTACTTCCGCAATGAAGCCGATTCAACACTGCGTGGCCTGGACCTGGTAATGATGACCAATGGCTGGAGACGCTTCAGCTGGGAGAAAATCCTTAACAACGAATTCCCGGCAATCAGGTTCCCCTACGAACAGGGACTGTTGATGAAAGGAGTCGCCACCATGCTCAATGGCCGCCCCATGCCTACCGGTAAACTGGATATGATTATCCGCCTGCCGATAGACAGCTCCTCCATGTTCTCCTCTACTCCTATCAATGATAAAGGAGAATTTGAAATGGCTAACATGGTATTCCCGGACACCGCCTACATTTACTACCAGGGTAACGACCTGGTGAAAAAGGGGGTAGATGTAAACGTGAAATTCGACAATCACTTCTTTGAGCGTCCTACACAGGTTAAAATACCCTACCCGCTGCGTGTGCCGCCGGCAGTGGATAATAACGCATTGAAACTGTTCCTGGCCAATGCCGCGGAGGGCAATAAGGTAAACCGCTCTATCAACAATAAAATGGTATACCTGAAAGAAGTAAACGTCAACGCCGCAAAAGTAAAACCGGAAGAAACCACCGAGAAACGCTATACCTCCGGTATGTTCTCCGGCGGCGATGGATATACTTTTGACCTGACCAAAGAAACACCGATTTCACTCAACATATTCCAATACCTCCAATCAAAAGTGGCAGGACTGCAGATCAGCGGTGATCTGAACAATCCTTCACTATCGTGGCGCGGTGGTAAACCAGGGCTGTATCTCAACGAAATGCAGTCTGATGTAAGTATGCTCAGCACCCTCTCCATGCAGGATATCGCACTCGTAAAAGTATTCCGTCCTCCGTTTATGGGTGGCTTTGGCGGCGCCAACGGCGCTATTGCGGTATACACCAAAAAAGGCGGAGACAATGCACCTAAAAATGATCCAAGCATTAGGGGCTTCAAACTCTATAAAAAAGCAGGATACACTATTGTAAAGCAGTTTTACTCACCGGACTATTCCGTGAAAAAAGAGGTACATGCTTTGCCTGATAAACGTCTCACGCTTTACTGGAATCCAAATGTTGCCATTGATACCCTTACCCACACGGCAAGAGTAGAGTTCTACAACAACGACTTCACCAAACGTTTTCGTTTAGTCGTGGAAGGTATAGGCGATGATGGTAGTGTAGGTAGACTGGAACAGGAACTGTGATCCGGGTGATTATTTTGATAACCCTGATGGGGACTGGCATCTAAATATAAAAGCAAAGCACCCGTTTGACACATTATCAAACGGGTGCTTTGCTTTTATCCGCTTATCGGCTTATAGCGGTATTCTTCCGATATTTGCCTATATGGGTGCTGCCCGCGCGGTCGAAGTTAATAGCCACATGCATGCTATTGAATAAATTGTGGTCTGATGAGGTTGTCGAAAGTAAAAATTTCATCCCACTTTTCCTGCGTTACCCAATTCTTTTCTTTTACGGCGAGGTCGTGTACAGACTTACCGGTTTCCAATGCTTCGCGTGCAATAGCGGAACATTTCTCATATCCGATGATGGGGTTAAGCTGCGTTACAATACCAATGCTATTCATTACCATTTCGCGGGTACGATCCGCATTGGCCGTAATGCCCACCACACACTTATCTTTCAGTGTTCTACAAGCGTTGCCCATATAAGTAATCGCGGTAAACAGCGCAAACGAAATGGTGGGTTCCATTACATTGAGTTGCAACTGTCCGGCTTCCGCTGCCATGGTTACCATCAGATCAGCGCCAATCACATAAAAAGCAGTTTGATTCACCACTTCCGGTATTACCGGGTTTACTTTACCAGGCATGATAGAAGATCCTGGCTGCATGGGCGGCAGGTTAATTTCGTTTAGGCCTGTACGGGGTCCGGAAGACAAAAGTCTGAGATCGTTACAAATCTTGGACACCTTTACAGCAGTACGTTTCAGCACACCCGACAACTGCACGTAGGCGCCGGTATCATAGGTAGCCTCGATCAGATCACCAGCCAGTACCAGGTCCAGCCCTGTAATATCAGCCAGGTATTTGGTAACCAGTTCAGCATAACCTTTGGGTGCGTTTACACCGGTACCAATGGCGGTAGCGCCCATATTTATTTCAGAGATAAGGCGTTTGCTTTCTTCCACACGCGCCAGCTCTTCATTGATATTGGTGGCAAATGCTTTGAATTCATCGCCCATGCTCATGGGAACCGCGTCCTGGAGCTGGGTACGGCCCATTTTCAGGATGTTCCTAAATTCTTCCCCTTTGGCGCCGAACGCTTCAGCCAATTCACCGAGCGTGATTTTATACACTGTAAGCTTATTCATGAGGGCTATACGAAAAGCCGTTGGATAAGCGTCGTTAGTGGATTGTGAGCAGTTTACATGATTGTTCGGGTGACAAAATTCGTATTGCCCTTTTTCTTTCCCCATCATTTCCAGTGCAACGTTAGCAATCACTTCGTTGGCATTCATATTTACGGAAGTACCTGCGCCCCCCTGTATCAGGTCGCTCAGGAACTGGTTATTAAACTCGCCTGCGATCACCCGGTCACATGCTTTGATAATGTATTCAGCAATATTTTTATCCAGTACGCCAAGGTCTCTGTTTGCCATGGCGGCGCCTTTCTTCACATAGCCCAGGGCCTGTACAAACATTGGCTCCACCATCAGTGGGATACCGGTAATATGAAAGTTTTCAATTGCACGCAGGGTTTGAATACCATAGTATACATCGTGTGGTATTTCTTTTTCCCCTAAAAAATCATGCTCCATTCTCTTTGCCATATTTAAACTAATTTAGGCTTGAAAGTTAAACGCATTTAGAACAATGAAACATTCGTATTTGTTTTATTTTCTTTTAAAGAGTAGGGCTTTTATTGGTATTTCATTCATCATTCATGGATTGTAATTTGTTTTATCTATGGTATACCGTATTTCATTGTGCTGTTTTCTATTTCTATTTTTTGGAAGAAGCCCTGTTTTTTGCCAGCAGCTGCAAGCTCATTTTAATCCGTCGGAATACAGTGAACTGCTGAAACTGGCAGAGCGGATGGGTGATACGCCATGGACGAAAGTAAAGAGTAATCCACCGCGCGACTGTGAACTGGTATACCGCAGCGCAGTAACAGGATTAGAGAATCGCTGGGACCTATGGAAACGGAAAGATGGCGTCGGTATTATTGTGATCCGTGGTACCAATGGCACCAATACTTCCTGGCTGGAAAATTTTTATGCCGGCATGATCCCTTCGCAGGGAACAATAAAATTAAATGACAGCACCATTGTTCCCTACAAGGTAGCCGAAAATCCCAGGGCATATGTGCATGCAGGCTGGATGCTGGGGGTAGCGGCGATGGGCCCGGATGTGATCCGTAAAATAAAAGAGTACTATCAGCAAGGCATACACGAATATATCATTTTTGGTCATAGTCAGGGCGGAGCTATCAGTTTCCTGATGCGTTCCTATCTTGCTTATGCCAATGACCTTCCGAAGGATATTGTTTTTAAAACCTACGCGAGTGCAGCACCTAAACCGGGTAACCTGTATTATGCCTACGACTTTGACTTTATTACACGCGACGGCTGGGGGCTGCGCGTAGTCAACACCCGCGACTGGGTACCGGAAACGCCTTTCTCGCTGCAAACAAGCCGGGACTTCAACGATGTAAGTCCGTTTTCGCATATGAAAGGTTCGCTGAAAGATCAGAAATGGGCGATACGCTGGGTGCTCAGCTATATGTATGGCCGGTTAGACCGTCCTACTAAAAAGTCAGCACGACGTATGCAGCGAATGTTGGGAAAGTTTGCCTACAAACGTGTAAGGAAAATACTGCCGGGATATCAGCAACCGGTTTTTGTGGCCAGTCACAATTATACGCCGGCAGGTACGCCGGTAATCCTCTATCCAGTGAAGGGTTATGATGAAATGTTTCCGTTTGATGGAAAGAATGTATTCACCCACCATAAGCTGGAGCCTTACAGATGGGAGCTGGAACAAATCTATCACATAGATACTAATTAGTCATTGCTGCCTTTTTCGCCGGTAAACCAATGCTCCTTGTCTCTGAACAATACGTTGAAGGTAGTAAGGGAGCCATAGATGCGGGTAATATACTGTTGCAGGTTTACCTTTTCTTCATCTGTCAATACCTTATGGCTATTGATATTTTGTTCGAGTACGCGGAGGCGGTCGCGCAGCATAACTATTTTATGGAAGAAGGTATCAATGGGCAATTCTTTTGCTTTCAGGGAAGCGTCGCCGGGTTGCAGGATCATGTTACCGCCTTTCCAGCGATCACCCAGTGGCACAACTTCTGTGATACCTCCCCACAGGCGCAGGATCTTCAGTATAGATGTTTCCACATCGGATGCGGTTTCTACTTCTGCTGTAGCATTTTCAGCTACCAGTACTTCAAAAAGAGGATCAGTTTTATCGATCATTTTAATACCGTGATCCATGAAGGTAACGCGGTATTGGGCGTATTTCACCGCTACAATTACGCCAGGGCCAAAATGGGCGTGTTGTACTCTTGAGCCAACGCCGAGTGTAAGTTCTTCCATTATTTTTTTCTCAAACATAAAAAATTCCCGGCAAGGAAGAAACTACCATTTGTTAACACGGATCGGTTTTATCTGTATCGGGGCCGGGGTAGGGCTATTATAAAAAAGCGTGTGATGACCGGGATCATCACACGCTTAAATAAATTATGCTTTTTTGCTTATGCTATTCTTTCACTTTATTCAGGAAGTAGGACAACTTGAACAACAGTTCATCCTGCAAACCTGCACGCAGTTTGGCTTCTTCGTCGGTAATACCCAGGCGGCGTAAACGTTGATAGTATACATAGGAGCCACCGATCAGTTCGAGGCATTCCTGTATTTTACGTTTTACTTCTGCTTCTTTGGTACGTTTTTCAAATTCTTTTTTAGTAAGAATTTTATCTACAAAATAGAAGTTGTCTTTATCTTCTACCCACTTATTGCCTTCCCTGTGCTGTGGTTTGTATACCTCCAGGTAGCAATTATCAAGCTTTAACACATCGCCGAATTCTGCGCGTATATCTATCACCGTTGGTTTCTCCGCAGCGGGATTAGCCAGTCGTTTTTTGATATGATTGCTGATTTCCATACCCAGTTCATCACTGCTCATGAGGATCTGGTTCAGTTCTGAAAACTCAAGACTGATGGTGATCCGGGCATATCCCCTGCCGCTTTTTATTTTACCAAACAGGCTGGGTGTAGTTTGTTCATCAAAGATGATGTCTTCCACCTGTACTTTGGTAATGGTTTTATAGTTAGGCGTATAACCATCTTCCAAGGGAGTAGCCCGTTTGTTGACCAGCCGGGATGGCTCCTGGCGGCGGGTAAACTGGATGAACTCATCAATGAAACGCAGTTCCTGCTTTTTCAGCTTGGCATACAGTTCATGGGTGGTGTGGTTGTGTATTTTACTGAGCAGCATCAGGTCATTCCAGCTATCGAAATGCTGCATTTTTTTTAGTTCATCGAGGATATCACCGGCCGACATGTTACGGCGATAAAAGAGTTCTCCTACCAGGAATAAAGCATATTCCTGTGCGGGATACCCCAGTTCCGGCAACACGTCATAAGGGCTTCGTTTTGTGTCCCGCGCACCTTCCAAAAGATCTATATCTGACATAACCGGCGCCAACAGGTATTTACGTGCAGCGGCCCGCAGTTTTTTGCTGACATAGTCCACCAGCTGATCACTCACGTGACCGTGGTGTACAAAATCATGCAGTATCTGCACAAAACGCCGCGATGCAGGCAATCCAAATTGTGAAAGAATATCGTTTTCCATGTCCAGCACGTCCTCAAAACCAGGCTCCTCCTTTCCAGGCTTCACCCGTTGATCCATTTGCTGGTAACGCTGATAGTACTCCTGCAACTTCAGTTTAAGCTGATCCATATGTATATACAATTAAATATTAAATACTTATATTAAACGCAACAGCGTTGGCATCGAAAATTTGTTAAATTTTCCTTTCTGGTTAACATTTCCAGGCTAAAACGACGTCAGGATACCCGAAAACAGGGGTGTTCTGATGCCATAAAACAACATTCAGCTGATAATCAACTATCTATAAAAATGGGAATGGAATGGGAAAGTGCGCAAAGATACATCTTTTCCGGAAGTGAGCAAAAGCAGCTAAAAATTTTATCGGTACAGCCGCTGCGGGGGTTTTACAACCAGGCATACATCAAAAACAGGGATGTTTTAACCCAAATGCCACCTTGAAAACCCTGACCACTTTTGCAACACTTCATTTGAAGAATATGATCTATATATAATCCCTTGAAATAATTTTATTCAAAGTATTTGGAATTTAAAAATAGTTTCGCTTATCTTTGCACTCCCAACAACGGAAATACGGTGGTTGTAGCTCAGTTGGTTAGAGCATCAGATTGTGGTTCTGAGGGTCGAGGGTTCGAAACCCTTCAATCACCCAAACGTTAAAAAAAGGGCTTCTGTAAAAAGAAGCCTTTTTTATTTTACACCTGCTGAAAGCAATGCGCAGCGCGAAGTTTAAACAGATTGTTCTTTGTGTTGTTATAAAAAGTAATGTATCCGCTTCACATCTTCCGAAAGAAAAATTTCAGCAGAAAAAACATTTAAAAAATTTCTTTAGTAGAAAAAGATTCTCTTATATTTGCACTCCGAAAAACGGGGTAACCGTTAGGAAACGGTGGTTGTAGCTCAGTTGGTTAGAGCATCAGATTGTGGTTCTGAGGGTCGAGGGTTCGAAACCCTTCAATCACCCAAACGTAAAAAAGGCTTCTATAAAAGGAAGCCTTTTTTGTTTTGTAAACTGCGATTGCCTACTGGTATCTGGCTTTTTTATTTTAAATTAGTATATCGAAAAAAAGAACCAACATCATGAGACCATTGACAGAAATAGAAAAGAGGGCACAGCTGGCGGTACAAAAAGTACGGGCTGAAAGCCTAAGTAGTGGTAAGACGTTTATGATATATCATAAAGATCTTCCAGTTGGCAAATACTATATGGAATATCCTGATGGTTCGATGAAAATTGTTACCGCCTCACAGAAACATAAAGATTTCATCGTAGAAAAAGAATTAACTCAAAATCAGGCGAATCTAATCAGAGAAAGACTTAATCGACTCCATTAATAGTGCCAACCCTATACATTATAGCTGGTTCGAATGGAGCAGGCAAATCGTCTGCAGGTCCACATCTGTTTCCACAGAGCCTCATAGAAAAACATCCTCCCTTTGATGGCGATAAATTGAAATCCCTCAAACAATTGGAATTTCGTAAACAGGCTGGTGGTTCATATAAAGAGGCTGGCCGTTTAGCTGATGAATTTGTAGACCAGGCTTTCAATACCCAATACAAATTTGCCTTACATCAAAATCAGGACTTCGTTTACGAAGGGCACTTCAAAGAAGAAGACAGTTGGAATCTTATCCGAACTTTTCGAAACAATAATTATAAAATCAACATGCTATTCATGGGGTTGTCCTCCGTCGAAATTTCTATGGATAGAGTCATGCAGCGCGCTTATAACGGTGGGCACAATGTTCCTCTCTACGAAATCGAAAGAAATTACTACGGTAATCTCTATAAATTGAATCAGCATTTCGATCTTATAGATCACCTTGTAATACTTGACTCATCAGAAGAGCTAGCTATCCATCTCGCTACCGGAAATAATGAACAAATAACTTTACACCTCCCTCCTGCTGAAATGCCCGCCTGGTTTACACAATACCTCCCTGATATTTATCACCGCGGACTAAAAACCTAGACAGGCAATAAAAACGATTTACTTATTGCCCCTCAATTCTCTACATTTGCAATAACCTGAAAATCAATAACGCATAATGATATTTTTCCTCCCCCTTATTGCCGCCATCATTGGCTGGTTAATCAACAGTCTCGCCGTTACCCTGCTTTTCCGTCCGTATACACCAGTAAAACTAGGCTTCTTCACCATTCAGGGCATGTTCCCGAAAAGACAGACGCAACTGGCCAACAGCCTCGGCGCCCTTGTTGGCAAACAGTTATTTTCTTTCGATGATATTAAATCTAAACTGACGGACCCGGAGAAAATTAAAAATATCATTCCGCTGGTAGAAGCACACCTCGATACTTTTTTACGCGAGAAACTCCCCAAAGCAATGCCCGTGCTCTCCATGTTTATCGGCGATAGCATCGTAAACCAGATAAAAACACACCTGGTAGCAGAACTGGATACCCTGTTCCCTTTAATGATCGGACAATACCTCGATAACGTACAACAAGAGCTGGACCTGGAAAAAATCGTTTCTCAGAAAATTGCAGGTATCTCGGCAGATAAACTTGAAACTATCACCAATAACCTGTTACAAAAAGAACTGCGGGGCTTCAGATTACTCGGCGCCATCAGCGGTTTAATCACTGGCTTAATAGCCATGGGCATCTCCCTGTTATAACCGGATAAACAAGCTTATTTATACCTCTTTTCCCGCTGAAAAATAGTCTGTTAACTACTGTTAAGATCAGGCCTCTGTTAACTACTGTTAAGACCTCTTAGCGGCCTTTTTTGCGATTTCCTGCGGACAATCATTCCGCTCATCACAATCTCAAACCATTCATACCACGACCCCGATACATTTGTCCTTATCTGAGAAGAAAGTCCGGATTAAAATCAATAAGGATGAAAAAAAGTTACGCCGTACTCGTTGGTATACTTTTGTGGCAGATAAGCGTCTTTGCACAGGCGCCTAAATCTTCCGCACCCCAGCAGGGACAAGGACAACAGGGAAGAGCAAATATGCCGCAGATCGGTCACTTATACGGTAAACTGGTAGATGCCAAAACCGGTAAACCCATCGAATATGCTTCCGTTACCATACTAAAACAGCGGGATTCCTCCCTGGTAACCGGGATGCTGACCAAACCCAACGGTGACTTCAGCCTGGAAAATCTTCCGTTTGGCCCCATGATCCTCCGCGTGAATTTCATGGGATATACAAGCATGCAGAAAAAAGTTACCATCACTCCTCAAACAACTGACCAGGACCTTGGTAATATAAAAATGATGCAGAATGTAAAAACCCTGCAAAGCGTGGAAGTAACCGGGCAAAAGAGCGCTTTTGCAATGGGTATAGACAAAAAAGTTTTTAACGTCGACAGAAATCTTAGCAGTGTAGGCGGTACCGCACAGGATGTACTCAAAAGTGTTCCGGCTGTAAACGTAGACCTGGACGGTAATGTAACTGTGCGCAATGCCTCTCCCAATATTTTTGTAGATGGTAAACCCTCTACGCTTACGCTTGATCAGATACCTGCAGATGCCATCGAGAGCATAGAACTGGTAACTAATCCTTCAGCCAAATACGATGCAGAAGGAATGTCAGGAATACTGAATATCGTGTTGAAGAAAAACCGTAAAGCCGGCTTCAATGGCGCTGTTAACGCGGGTATAGGCACCGGTAATAAATACAACGGCGGCGGCAACATCAATATACGCCAGGGTAAATTCAATGTATTTGCCAATTACAATATCAACGCCAACCGCAACTGGGCCGATGGCTCCACCAACCGGAGCAACTATCGAAACGGCGCCACGGCAGATACTAATTACCTCTTTCAAAACAGCAACAGTACCAGCAAACCGCTGTTTCAGTTCGGTCGTTTTGGAGTAGACTATATGCTTGATAACAGGAACACTATTTCCGTAGCTCAAAACATAGTAGCAGGTGATTTTAAAAATACAGAAGATCTGCGCAGCACCTTCTCCGATAAAAATCACAACGTAACCGGTATCAGCGATCGCTTAAATAATAATAATTTCAGCTTCCGTAACTATACTACTACACTGGGTTTCAAGCATACCTTTGCACAACCCAACAAAGAATGGACGGCAGACATTAACTATAACAGCAGCTCCAACAACCGCAACGGCGACTACCTTACACAGGCGCAAAGTCCTTTTGAAAAACCGTTGGGACAGGCATTATTACAAAACAACACCACGTCCGGTAAAACAACTTTCATGACTTTCCAAACGGATTATACCAATCCGATCGGAAAGAACGGGAAGCTGGAACTCGGCGCCAAAGCTACCGTACGTAAATACACCAGTATATACAACGTGTTTGATAAAGATACCACCAGCGGTCTGTTTGTCCCTAATCCACAGTTGTCTAACAACTATAAATACAACGAAGAAATTTATGCAGGCTACGCCAATTTCGCCAACACCATCGGTAATTTTGGTTACCAGGCTGGTTTGCGTGTAGAACAATATGTATATGCAGGAGAGAACGAAGGCGCCAAATACAAACCCACCAAAGCAGTACCCGGTCTGTTTCCCAGCCTGTTCCTCTCACAGAAATTAAAGAACGACCAGGAACTGCAACTGAACTACACACGTCGTGTAAACAGACCTAATTTCTTTCAGCTGATTCCTTACCGCGATTACAGCGATCCGCAAAATCAACGCGAAGGGAATCCTAACCTTAAACCGGAATATACCAATAGCTTTGAGTTCTCTTATGTAAAGAACTGGGGCAACAGCAATTTCCTGGGAAGCCTTTACTTCAGGAATACCAATAATATGATTTCTACCATCAGCACGCCTATTGGCGCAGATACGCTGCTTACACAGTATATCAATGCCAACCGAAGCAACTCTTACGGTGCCGAGCTGACCATGAAAAATCAGATCGTAAAAGGATGGGATCTTACCAGTAACGTAAACCTGTATCAAACAGATATGAAGGTAAACGCCAACGGGCAAAATTATGATAACAATGGCTTTAGCTGGTTTGCAAAAATAAATTCAGAGACAAAGCTGCCGGCTAATTTCACACTACAGGTAAATGCCACTTATCAGGCGCCTACCATTGCATTGCCATCTTCCGGTGGTGGCGGACGCGGCGGCGGTGGCGGTGGATTCAATCAGATCCCTTCATCGGCACAAGGCACCATCAAAGGTTTCAGCACCGTGGATGTGGCAGTAAAAAAAGATTTTCTCAAGAACAAAGCTGCTTCGGTTACGCTCAGCTTATCCGATATTTTCAACACAAGACAATACGAGCTAAACCAGTCGTCACCTGAGTTTGCGCAGGATTATATCCGCAAACGCGAATCACGCATACTCAAACTGAACTTTGCATATCGCTTTGGTAAGTTTGATGCATCATTGTTTAAAAGGAAAAAGAAAGACCAGGGTAACGACTCACAAATGGGCGACCCCATGCAGAATTTCTAAAACATATTAAAGAGGGTGAATGCAAACCACAGGCCGGTTAGTCCCCGCTACAGCGGGGCTACCGGCCATGTTTTTTTAGCTACCACTCATCATAATTAGTGAATGTTTTAATCAACGCCTATTACTTTTATACCGTTGTTGTATCATTAATAAAGTTGCTGAATCCACGCATGCGAAATTTTCTATTGCTCATGTTCGTGTTGTTCGTTGCGTCGTATAACGTTAACGCACAAACGACAATTCCTACCGCTTTGAAAGTCACGGGTAAAGTAGCAGATGTTGCTACCGGCAAACCTATCGAATATGCTTCCGTGGTACTACTTAAACAGGCCGACTCCACCATGGTAACCGGCGCTTATACTACGCCTGCCGGCGCCTTCACACTTAACAATATTATTCCCGGGATTTATGTTTTACGTATCACCTTCATGGGGTATGAAAAACTGGAGAAAGCCATCCGCGTCGTAGCCGGGAAAAATGCTTTCGCAGGTACACTGCGCCTGAACCCCGCCGGCAAAGTACTGAATGCGGTGGAAATAAAAGCAGAGAAGCCTGCCTTTTCCATGCAGATAGATCGCCAGGTATTTGATGCGGGGAATATGATCAACGCAGAAGGCGGAACGGGAACGGACATACTAAAAAATATTCCCAGCGTAGATGTAGACATAGATGATAACATCACCCTCCGTGGTAAAAGCGTTACTATTTATGTAGATGGCAAACCCTCTCCTTTCGGCGACGCCAAAACCGCGCTGCAAATGATTCCTGCCGAGAGTATTGACCGCGTGGAAGTGATCAACAACCCTTCTGCCAAATTTGAAGCGAACGGTAGCGGCGGTATCATCAACATCGTCCTGAAAAAAGATAAAGCCATCGGTTACAACGTGATGTTTAACGCAGGCGGTGCTACCCGCGGTGAAGCCAACGGAAGCCTCAATGCAAGTTTGCGCATGAAACGCTTTAACTTTTTCGGAAACTACAACGGCCGCTATGAGAATTTAAGCGGCAGCGGCTTAAGCTCGCGCCATAACCTGGTAGCCGACAGCAGCAATACCACCTACTTCTCCCAGGCCAGCAAAAATGAAAATCATAACAGCAATAACGGTGGTCGCTTTGGGTTCGACTATTTCATGGATGATCATAACACCTTCACCATTTCACAAGGCCTGAATTTCAACCAAAGCGATAATGAAGACAACATCCTGCTGAATTACCTGGATGTAAAAAAGGATACATTACGCTATGGCAACCGTAATAACAGCAGTAACAACCATAACAATAACGTTAACACCAACCTTAGCTACAAACATACTTTCGATAAAGAAAACCAGGAACTGACCGCCTATATGAGCTACAGCGGTAACAAAGCCAATAATAACAGCGATTATAACACCCAATATTATTACACCGGTGTAGACACACTGCCCAACGCCAATAAACAAAGCAATACCAGTAAAAACAGTAATCGCTTCTGGAATATGCAGTCGGACTTCACCTCTCCCTTTGGCAAGAAGGGAAAGGTGGAAGCCGGTGTTAAAGCTACCCTGCGGCATATCGATAATAACTATATCGCCTCCCTCTTCGATTGGTCGGTGAAAGACTATACAGTAAGTCCCGTCTTGTCGAACCAGTATAATTATGAAGAAGATATTTACGGCGCATACATCAACGTGGCAAACGCCATCGGCAATCTCGGTTACCAGGTGGGCGTACGGGCGGAACAATCTTACCTGAAAGGCTACTCAGTTACCCGTGACACGACGGTAAACAACCGCTTCTTTAACCTGTTTCCCAGCGTATTCCTGAAGTATAATATGCCAAAGAATCAGAACCAAAGCCTGGTATTCAACTATTCTACCCGGATAGACCGGCCTAATTTTGACCAGTTACTGCCTTATATCAACAATTCCGATCCTCAAAACATCCGCACAGGTAACCCGGAACTGCAGCCTGCCCTGTCGCATAAATTTGAGGTCAGCTATTCTGTTTATTACCCGAAAACAAATAATTACCTGAGCACCAGCACATACTATGCGCAAACCAACGATAACATTGACCGTATCAGTACGCTGGATACCGTTTCCGGGGTAACCACTACCCGGCCTATGAACCTGGCTACCCAGCAAAACATAGGCGGCAACCTGTCTTACAGCCTCAATCTGACCAAGCGGTGGAAGGTATGGGCTAACCTGAACCTGGAGTACAATAGGCTCACCAGCATCACGGTAAACAACGAAAACCTCAGTTACGGATTAAATGGCAATACCCAATTTCGTTTACCCGGCAGGTTTAGTGTGGAATTAGGCGGGCATTTCCGCTCTCCCCGGATACAACCCCAGGGAACCTTTAAAGCCATGAATGGCATGGATCTCGGCCTGCGCAAAGAATTCCTGAAAACCAGGGCGCTGGTAGTAGCCGTGAATGTTGCCGACATATTAAATACCCAGCAGTTCAGTTCTCATTACGAAACAAGCACCTTTATACAGGATTACGACCGTAAAAGAGCCACCCGCTTCATCCGGCTGAATGTCCGGTACCGGTTTGGCAAAATGGATCCTAATCTGTTTAAGAAAAAGAAACCACAGCCGGACGAAGAAGAGAAAAAGGAAGAGGAGAAGAAAGAAGAAGAAAAACCGAAGGAAAACGGGAGACTTTGATTTATTTCTTCCCCGCCAGCATCGGCACAAAAGAAAAATTATCGAACAGCTCCTGTTCACTTTCTGTTTCGCTGGTTTTGGTAATACGCAGCATACGCTGTACTTGCTGTCCTCCTACCGGGATCACCATTTTACCGCCGATCTTCATCTGCTGCACAAGTTTTTCCGGGATATACGGGGCTGCCGCAGTTACCAACACCTTATCAAAAGGGGCATAGGTAGATAATCCCTCGTAGCCGTCGCCATAAAACAGGCGAAGATTGGGATACTGGGACTTAAATGGAAAGGATTTAAACTGGTCAAACAGCTTGCGTTGGCGTTCTATGGTAAAAACGTTGGCTTTCAGCTCCGCCAGCACACAGGCCTGGTAACCGCTACCAGTACCTATTTCCAGCACTTTTTCATACGGCTTTATTTCCAGCAGCTGGGTCTGATAGGCCACTGTATATGGCTGCGAGATAGTTTGCCCTTCCGCGATGGGAAAGGCCCTGTCATCGTAGGCTATACTTTCAAAAGCCGTATCAAGGAAAAAATGCCGGGGAATATTGCCGATAGCCGACAGTACGCTTTCGTCTGTAATACCTTTTTGACGGATACTATCAACTAACTGTTTACGTAATCCTTTTTGTTTATAAGTATCTTCATACCGCCTCATGGCCGCAAAATTAACCATTACAGGCGATTTTCAATGTATTTTGAAATGTGTAATTTCCCACATTCATTTTTTTATTTTTACTTTACAATCCATTTTAGCATTTACGGCTTACAAAAAAAGTACCATGGATATAAATATTCAATCAAAAGTTTCGCAGTGGCTCAGCGGTAATTTCGACGCTGAAACCGTAGCCACACTGAAAAAAATGCAGGAAGGTAACCCCGATGAACTCAACGATGCCTTTTACCGTAACCTCGAATTTGGCACCGGTGGGCTCCGGGGCATCATGGGCGTAGGTACCAACCGCATGAATAAATATACCCTTGGTATGGCTACCCAGGGCTTTGCCAATTATCTTAAAAAGACCTTTATCGGTGAAATTAAGGTGGCAATTGCACACGACAGCCGTAATAATGCCCGCTTTTTTGCAGAAACCGTGGCCAACGTATTTGCCGCCAACGATATTAAGGTGTTCCTTTTTGAAAGTCTGCGCCCCACGCCGGAGCTGTCTTTCACCATCCGTCACCTTCAGTGCCATGGCGGCGTAGTACTTACCGCCTCCCATAATCCGAAGGAATATAACGGCTACAAAGCTTACTGGAACGATGGCGCCCAGCTGGTGCCCCCGCACGACAGCAACGTAATCCGTGAAGTGGAAAATATCGCTTCACCAGACGATGTAAAGTGGACCGGCGGTGAAAGCAATATCACCCTCATCGGAAAAGAGGTGGACGCCGCCTACCAGAAAGAACTGGTAAGCCTGTCTATCCACCCCGAAGTCATCAAACAGCAACACGATCTTAAAATAGTATATACGCCCATACACGGTACCGGTATTACCCAGGTGCCTGCCGTACTGGAGCAGTACGGCTTTACCAATGTGCACATTGTAGAGGAACAGTCTACACCCGATGGCAATTTCCCAACCGTGGTATATCCTAACCCGGAAGAGTCGGAAGCCATGAGCCTCGGCCTCAAAAAGGCAAAGGAACTGGACGCCGATATCCTGCTGGGCACCGATCCGGATGCAGATCGTGTAGGCATTGCCGTAAAAGACCTGAAAGGAGAATGGATACTGCTGAATGGCAACCAAACCGGTGTGCTGTTATTTAACTACATCGTGGAAGCCCGCAAAAATAAGGGGCTGGCCAAACCAAACGATTATATCGCCAAAACGGTGGTTACCTCCGACCTGATCGATGTATTTGCCGCCAAAAATAATATTACCTGTTATAACGTACTTACCGGGTTTAAATGGATTGCAGACCTGATCCGCCGTAAAGAACCACAGGAAAACTTTATCTGTGGCGGGGAAGAATCCTATGGCTATATGATCGGCAACAATATCCGTGATAAAGATGCCATCTCTTCAGTGGCCATGATCTGTGAAATGGCCGCCTTTGCACGCAGCCAGGGCAAATCCCTGTTTGAGCAGCTGATCGACATTTATGTTCGCTACGGCTACTACAAGGAAAGCCTGATCTCCATCACCAAGAAAGGAATGAGAGGAGCAGAAGAAATTGCTGATATGATGCGTGGTTACCGCGAAAATCCACCAGCCACCATCAATGGCTCCCCTGTTGTAACTTTGTACGATTACCAGCTGCAACAGATCAGGGATATCAAAACTGGCGATGTGAAAGCGCTGGATCTTCCAAAATCCAATGTACTGCAGTTTGTACTGGCAGATGGCAGCAAAATATCTGCCCGTCCTTCCGGCACTGAACCCAAAATCAAGTTCTACTTCAGCGTCAATGCACCGTTAAAAAGCGCAGCTGATTACGATAACGTCACCGCTGAACTGGACCAGAAAATAAATGGCATTATCCAGGACATGAAACTGAAATAAAGAATTGCGAATGACGAACGATGAATGACGAATGGGCGGAAGATGGCAAACGCGAAGATCTCCCCGCAAATTCGTCATTCATCGTTCGTAATTCGTAATTCTTTACTTCCCCCGCATGAAGAAACCATTCCTTATCCTGCTCCTGTCGCTCCAGTTTTGCTGTGGCATGGCACAAAAAAAAGTGTCTTTTTTCTCTATTCCCGATACCACTGTCAACTCGCATGTATGGCTGCTCACCGGCACCACGGCTACATTATATGGCGCCAGTCTGGCTGCCCTCAATACGGCCTGGTATAAAGGTTATCCCAGAACAGGCTTCCATTTTTTTAATGATATAGGAGAATGGAACCAGATGGATAAAGCCGGTCATATTTTCAGCGCTTATTTTATTGGTAAATATAGCAGGGAAATGTGGCGCTGGTCAGGACTTCCCCGTAAAAAACAAATATGGATAGGTGGCCTGAGCGGTTTCGCTTACCAATCGGTGGTGGAAGTATTGGATGGCTACTCTTCGGAGTGGGGATTTTCCTGGAGCGATATGGGCGCCAATGCCATCGGTTCTGCCCTGCTCATCAGCCAGGAACTTGCCTGGAACGAACAGCGTATTCAACTGAAGTTTTCCGCCCATTCCCAGCGTTACGATGATCCGGTATTACAGGAAAAAGCAGACCAGCTTTTTGGTACCACCTTCTGGGAAAGAACCCTTAAAAATTATAATGGTCAAACCTATTGGTTGTCCGTAAACCCCTACTCGTTCAATAAAAACGGGAACTTCCCCAAGTGGCTCAACATCGCGGTGGGCTATGGCGCACAGGGCATGGTGGGAGGCCGGGATAATACCTGGACCGATTCGCATGGCATAGACCACGACTACCATCAGCTCCAGCGGGTACGGCAATTCTACTTCTCCCCCGATATAGATTTCACGCGGATACCTACACGAAAAAAGGGAATAAAAGTATTGTTCCAGGTATTAAATATGATGAAATTCCCGGCGCCCACACTGGAAATCAGCTCAAAGGGCCGCGTGGTGCTGCACCCGGTTTATTTCTAATGAAGTTACTCGAAGTAGGCAGAAATGATCTCCTCTCCGTTCATCTCCACCAGTACCATATCCTGTAAAGTAGTAGCCAGCGAATAACCAACAAAATCGACCGACAACGGAAAAGACTTATGCTTACGGTCTACCAGCACGGCTGTCTGGATTTTTTTGGGAAGAAATTTCAGGAGCGGTTTCAGCGCATACAACATGGTACGACCGGAGTTAGCAACATCATCTACTACCACGATTACTTTATCATTGAAGTCAATGTCTTCAGATACAGCTACCTCACCAGGATGCTGTTTGTCCAGCCGCAACTCTATGATATGGGTTTTCAGGGGAGATATCTGTTCCAGAATAGCTGCAATCTTATGGGCCACGATCACGCCACGATCCCAGATGCCGGCTAAAATAATATCAGTGCCATCGCTGTTCAGCTCATAAATTTCATAAGCGATGCGTTCAATTTTCTTTTGAATGATATCCTGTGTAAGAATGATGTTCCTGCTTTCCATGAGCGCAAAAATAAGAAATTCTTCGGGAGCGGAAAGCTAAAAGCCAAAGGCCCAAAGCTAAAAGCTGAAACAATACTGCTCCCATCTAAAAAAGCCCTAAATTAGGGAGTCAAATCTGAGATAATGCGAATTGTACAAGAACTATTATTTGTAATCCTATTTGGGGCAGCTGTATATCTTTTTGCCCAGAAAGCAGGCAGGATAAGGAAAAACATCTTACTGGGAAGAGATAAAGATCTCAGTGATCATCCTGACCGGCGTTGGAAAAACCTCCTGCTGCTGGCATTTGGCCAGAAGAAAATGTTCCGCAATCCACTGGTAGCTGTACTCCACTTTTTTGTTTACGCCGGGTTTTTGATTATCAACCTGGAAATCCTGGAAATTATCCTGGATGGTATCCTTGGCACACATCGTTTATTCGTTCCCGTATTAGGCAGCTTATACCCGGTACTCATCGGTTTATTTGAAGTGTTGGCGGTACTGGTCATTACCGGTTGCGCCATATTCCTGGTACGTAGAAATATTTTAAAGCTAAAACGCTTTATCAGCAAAGATCTGGATGGGTGGCCGCGTTCAGATGCAAACTATATCCTGATCACAGAAATTGTGCTGATGGGTTTATTTCTTACCATGAACACCGCCGACCAGGTACTGCAGGCAAGAGGCGCTGCCCACTACATCCCTACCGGCCCGTTCTGGATTTCAGGGATGTTTGCGCCGCTGTTCAGTGGCCTGTCCGACGGCTCGCTGCAAGCTGTGGAGCGCGGTTGCTGGTGGCTGCACATTGCAGGCGTACTGGCTTTCCTCAACTACCTGCCCTATTCCAAACACCTGCATATCATCCTGGCTTTTCCAAATGCCTACTTTGCCAGCCTGGAGCCCAAAGGAGAAATGGAAAATATGCCTGCCGTACAACATGAGGTACAACTGATGCTGCAACCGGAACTGGCAGCCAATGCACCAGCTGCCGATGCGATGCCTAAGTTTGGCGCCAAAGATGTAATGGACCTTACCTGGAAAAACCTCATGGATGCCTATAGCTGCACAGAATGTGGCCGCTGCAGCGCTGCTTGTCCGGCCAATATCACCGGCAAACTCCTGTCGCCCCGCAAAATCATGATGGATACCCGCGACCGCCTCGAAGAAGTGGGCCGCAATATTAAAACCAACGGCAGCTTTATTGATGATCAGAAAACATTATTACGTAATTATATCTCGGAAGAAGAATTACGCGCCTGTACCACCTGTAATGCCTGCGTAGAGGAATGCCCGGTGAGTATCAGTCCACTCGATATTATCCTGCAGCTGCGCCGTCACCTGGTAATGGAGGAATCCAGCGCCCCTCCAGAATGGACCGGTATGTTCAGCAATATCGAAAACAACATGGCCCCATGGAAATTCAGCATGGACGACCGCGACAAATGGACCACCGAACTGTAAACAGTTGCATAATGCGCAGTAATTTGTATTAATTTAAAAAACTAAGAATGCATATTAAAACAATGGCAGAATATGCCGCAAACGGAGAAACCCCTGAAGTCCTTTTTTGGGTAGGTTGTGCAGGGAGTTTTGATCAGCGTGCGCAAAAAATCACCAAAGCATTTGCTACGATCCTCGATAAAGTAGGTATTCAGTTTGCCATACTGGGAAAAGAAGAAAGCTGTACGGGCGATCCTGCGAGAAGAGCCGGCAACGAGTTCATTTTCCAGATGATGGCGCAGAATAATATACAGCTGCTGAACATGTATGCCGTAAAAAAGATTGTAACTGCCTGTCCTCATTGTTTTAATACCCTGAAAAACGAGTATCCTGCGCTGGGGGGCAACTACGAAGTAATTCACCATACTACTTTCCTCCAGGCCCTGATTGATGAAGGAAGAATAAAGATGCAGGAAGGTGGCACTTTCAAAGGGAAAAAAATTACCTATCACGATTCCTGTTACCTGGGACGCGCCAACAATATATATGAAGCCCCCCGCAAAGTGCTGGAAACACTCGATGCGGAACTGGTAGAAATGAAGCGTTGCCGCAGTAACGGACTATGCTGCGGTGCCGGTGGAGCACAAATGTTTAAGGAAGAAGAAAAAGGCAGCACCCGTATCAATTTTGAACGCGGCCATGAAGCTGTGGCTACCGGCGCTTCCGTGATTGCTTCCAATTGCCCTTTCTGTATGACCATGCTGACAGACGGTGTAAAAGAAGTTGGCAAAGAAGAAGACGTAAAAGTGTTGGATGTGGCGGAGTTAATCGCCCTGAGCATGAAATGAAATCAATTGCCTAAATTTGTGACATGAATACTAATAACATCTTCCCTTCAGGCTTTTCTCCGGTCTCCAGGGTGTGGATATACCAGAGCAACAGACCGTTCAATGAACAGGAAATACAGGAGATCAATGAGCAGCTGCTTCAGTTTACCTCCCAGTGGAACGCCCACGGCGCACCCGTAAAAGGCTGGGGCCAGGTAGTGCTGGGCCAGGTGATTGTGCTGATCGCAGATGAATCACAAACCACGGTAAGTGGTTGCAGTACAGACAGTTCCGTGCGAATCATCAAAAGTATAGAAAAACAGTACGAGGTTAATATGTTCGACCGCCTTTTGCTGGGCTTTATCGTAAAAGATAAAGTGCAGCTGTTGCCTATGGCACAGGTAGCTTATGCCCTGGAAAAAGGCTATATCGATGAAAATACCATCTATCTGAACAATACCGTACTCACCCGGCAGGAGCTGGATACACACTGGTTACAGCCGTTGAAAGACAGCTGGATTGCCAGGAAACTGGGCGTGAAAGCCTAAAACGCCATGTTAGATTATTGGCCCTGTAACAGCAAGCTGTTACAGGGCTTTTATTTTCTCTTGCTGCCATTCTGTCATTTTGTTATTTTTATTACCTATTTTTGCCTTCCAAAATTTTTGTCAGGATGCTTGATCTGGATACCAAAGTGCATGATGAAAGTCGCCAGGGAGAAGCCTTTTCTCCTGAAACGACTGGCACCCAAACATATACTAAAAAATTCTACATTGAGAGCTATGGCTGTGCAATGAATTTCAACGATAGTGAAATCGTTGCTTCCATACTCGGGGCGGAGGGCTACGGCCCCACCAGGAACGCCGAAGAAGCCAGCCTGGTATTGCTCAACACCTGCTCTATCCGCGAGAAAGCGGAACAAACCGTACGCAAACGTTTAACTGAGTTCAAAAAAATAAAACAACAAACACCCGGTATGCTGGTAGGCGTTTTAGGCTGTATGGCCGAACGCATTAAAGGTAAATTGCTGGAAGAAGAGAAACTGGTAGACCTGGTAGTAGGCCCCGACGCATATCGCAGTCTCCCTGCTCTGATAGCAGAAGCCGGCTCAGGCCAGAAATCGGTGAACGTTTTATTGAGCCGGGAAGAAACTTATGGCGACATCAGCCCGGTAAGACTCGATAACAACGGGGTCACCTCCTTTGTATCGATTATGCGGGGATGTAATAATATGTGCACCTTCTGTGTGGTACCTTTTACCCGTGGCCGCGAACGCAGCCGTGATGCTCATTCCATCGTCCGCGAAGCAGAAGAACTTTTTGCCAACGGATACCGGGAAGTAACGCTGCTGGGCCAGAATGTTGACTCCTACTACTGGAATAGCGACGACGGCAGCGAAACGGTGACCTTTGCCATGTTGCTCGAAAGAGTGGCACTAATAAACCCTTTGCTGCGCGTACGATTCAGCACCTCTCATCCAAAAGATATTACAGATGAAGTGCTCTTCACTATGATGAAGTACGATAACATCTGTAATTATATACATCTGCCTGTACAAAGCGGTAGCTCACGTATACTGCAACTCATGAACCGCACTTACACCCGGGAATGGTACATGAAAAAAGTAAACCGCATACGCGAACTCATCCCCGACTGTGGCCTTTCTACCGATATTATTACCGGGTTCTGTTCTGAAACAGAGGAAGACCACCAGGAAACGCTTAGCCTGATGGAGTTTGCCCGCTACGACCTCGCTTACATGTACTTTTATTCCGAACGCCCCGGCACACTGGCCGAACGCCGCTATCAGGACGACGTTCCGGAAGAGGTAAAGAAAAGGAGACTGGCGGAAGTAGTGGAATTATATCGCGGGCACTCGCAGGCCACAATGGAAAAAGAAGTAGGTAAAACCTTCAATGTGCTGGTGGAAGGAACTTCTAAACGTTCCGATGAACAACTTTTTGGCCGTAATGACCAGAACAAGGTAATCGTGTTTCCAAGAGAAAACTTTAAAAAAGGCGATTACGTAATGGTGAAAGTGGAAAGCTGCACATCCGGTACCCTGATAGGAAAAGCAATACAATAGCAGTCCGCGGTCAAATGCCGGGGACTATTTTTAACCATCAAACATGAATAACCGCTTATGGACATACAGGCTATAAAAAACAGGTTTGGCATTATTGGCAGCAGTCCTGCACTCAACTACGCACTGCAGGTGGCTGTTCAGGTAGCCAATACCGATCTCACCGTGCTGATAAACGGGGAGAGTGGTGTTGGTAAGGAGGTTTTTTCACAGATCATTCATGCCCTGAGCGCACGTAAACATAATCCCTTCATCGCCGTTAACTGCGGCGCCATACCCGAAGGCACCATCGACTCCGAACTTTTCGGTCACGAAAAAGGATCGTTTACCGGTGCGGTAGACAGCCGCAAGGGCTATTTCGAAACCGTAAACGGTGGCACCATCTTCCTCGATGAAATCGGTGAGATGCCGATGGGTACACAGGCCCGCCTGTTGCGCGTACTGGAAACCGGCGAGTATATCCGCGTAGGTTCCTCCAAGGTACAGAAAACAGATGTGCGTGTAGTAGCCGCTACCAACAGGGATCTGCTGGAACGCACCCAACAGGGCAAGTTCCGCGAGGATCTCTACTACCGGCTCAACACGGTGCCGATACGCGTACCGGCGCTCCGCGACCGCAAGGAAGATATTCCACTGCTGTTCAGGAAATTCTCCGTCGACTTCTCCGAAAAATATAAAACGCCTTCTATACAACTGGATGAAGAGGCGCGTAACATACTGGTGAACTATCCCTGGAGAGGTAATATCCGCGAACTTAAAAATATTGCAGAGCAGATCTCTGTGCTGTCGTCCGACAAACTCGTAACCGCCAGCGACCTGAAACGCTTTCTGCCAGAGCTGCCGGAAGTAAATCGTCTGCCTATGCTGGCGGCGCCGCAACAGCAAAACAGTGATTTCAACAGCGAAAGGGATATCCTGTATAAGCTTTTCTTCGATATGAAGAAAGATGTTACAGAGGTAAAGAAAATGTTTTTTGACATCCTGCAGAATCCCAATAACATGCCGCATGCAGCAGAATATGCCGCTGATAATCACGTATTGCATAGTTATCCTTCTGCCGCTGAAATGAACGTACCTGTCAGCAGCAGTATCGGCAGCGCCCAGCCTATTATCCTGGCAGACAATAAAATTGATCATCACGAAGAAGTAGAAGAAACACTGTCTATTGCCGACAAGGAAAAGGAACTCATTGTGAAAGCGCTGAAAAAGCATAAGGGCAAACGCAAGGATGCCGCATTGGACCTGGGTATTTCAGAAAGAACGCTCTACCGCAAACTGAAAGAATATAACATCGCCGAATAAACGAATTTTAATATCAGCACAACAATGATCCGCAATATCAAAGTATTTATATCAATAGCCGTACTGGCAGTAACAGCCGGATGCAGCGTAAAATATTCTACCACCGGCGCCAGTATAGACCAGGACGCGAAAACGGTGAACGTGCGCTTTATTGAAAACAGGGCGCCGATCAATAACCCCACGCTGAGTCAGAAACTGACCCAGAAGCTGCGTGATAAGGTCACCTCGCAAACCCGTTTAACCCAGGTGAATGAAAATGAGCCGAGAGCAGATTATGAGTTTAAAGCTACCATTACCGGCTACTCCTTTTCCAATGCGGCTGTAACCAACGTTGACCAGGCAGCCACCTCCCGTTTGAATGTAACCGTAAATGTTACCTTCATTAAAAGGGTAGGCGATAAAAAAGGATTTACCCAGTCCTTTTCCCGTTCTGCCGAGTTTTCCGCTTCCCAGTTGCCCAGCACAGTGGAAAATGGTCTGCTTGAAAACAATATTATCCCGGGTATCACCGATGATATCTTTAACAGGGCATTTGCGAACTGGTAATGCGTAAAGCATTTTTTACTACATTAGCAACCTATGACGGCAAACAGGATTATAGCGCATGTTTTTCTGCAACCATCACTTCACCAGGTGGATGAAGCGGTGATGGAGCGACTGGTAGCGGATCACCCGTATTTTTCTGCCGCCCGCCTGACGCTGGCGCAGAAAGTATACCAGCAAACCGGCGATCTGCAAAGTGCTGCCGTAAAAAAAGCCCTGCTGTACAGCAATCACCAGCACTATGCCTGCCTGGCAATTACCGGAGTACAACAATTGCAGGAAGTAGAAACCCGCGTGGCGGAGGTAATACCGGAAGATAGTCTCCCGGAAGAGCCAACCACCACCGCAGATATAACCGAAACATTAGTGGACGAAACAGACGCAGCAACAGTATTGCCCGAAGTAGAAGATCGTATTCCGGCAGTAATACCTGAAGATACCCTTCCAGGGGAAGATGCAGAAGAAATAACAGCTGAAACAAACAACACAACAGCAACTGTAACAGACGAAATACCGGCAGAAGAAAGAACAGCAGATGTATTAGAGGCAGTAGCAGCACAGCTATCGGCCGAAAAAGCGGCAACCGACATATTCGAAAACGCCCTTCCGCTTTCCATTGCAGATTTTGAACCGGCCTCTGCTTCCAAACCAGTGGTAGCTGATATACCCCTGCCACCGGTTGTTCCGGCTCCGGCGGAAAGTATAATGGCAGCAAACGATGTAGGGATTAGTGAAGATGGCGAAGCAAACGCAGGTCCCATCAAAATATTCCCACTGGGGGTAAATCTGGATGTAGAAGAAACAGAGTTGATTTTCCAACCCTTATATACAGATGATTATTTTGCGTATAAGCGACTTAAAAACCCCGAAGAGGCAGATGATTTGGATGAAAAGGGCGCCGCAGATATGAAAAGCTTTACTTCCTGGCTGCGCCAGATGAAAGATAATTTTGCGGGGAAAAGCAGTAAAGACTGGTATCACCAGCAGCTGCACAAAATTTATGAAGAAGATGATGAGCCGGAAGTATCAGAAACGGTAGAGAAAATGGCCATGGACTCTATTGTATTTAATAATGATATCGTATCCGAAACCCTGGCGGAGATCTGGGTACGACAGCACCAATATGCCAACGCGATTAAGATATACCAAAAATTAAGTTTGCTTAATCCCGACAAAAACGCTTATTTTGCGCAGAAGATTTTAGAACTAAAGTCACAAACAGACAAAAAATAAATATAAATAGTAATTTCTATGTTGATAATTTTTGGTATCCTGATCATATTAGCCTGCATCTTACTGGGCTTCTTCGTGCTGATCCAGAACCCAAAAGGTGGCGGACTCTCCGGCGCACTTGGTGGTGTTGGTAATCAGGTGATTGGGGTGCGTCAGACTACTGACGTGTTGGAAAAAGGTACCTGGATCCTGGCAATACTGATTGCTGTATTGTGCCTGACTGCTCCTTTCTTTATCGGTAAGAGCGGCAAAACACAAGTGGTGGCTCCCAGTGCAGTAGAAAAAGCTTCTGCAGGTGCGCCTATCACACCGCAGGCACCAGCAACGCCGCTGCCAAATACACCGGCGCCAGCTCCTGCTCCCGGCAAATAAATAGCATTTATCTGAATAACAATATTTAAAACCTCGCCGTTAAAAGCGAGGTTTTTTTTAATGGCGACTGACGGAGTATCTCGAAAAACCTGACTCACAGCCGCTTTCGCTGAATTGTAACGACCAACACGATCTATGGCTAAAAAAAGCAAAACATCCAGCGCAAAATCTGTCTGGATAAGACGGATACTGGTGATTGCCGGCTGTTTGGCTGCCGGTGCCCTGGTTTATATCTCCTACCGTGTATTCGGCCCCAATACCAAAGCTTTCGGCGACAGCAAATACTTTTATGTGCGTACCAACAGCACTTACAGCAATGTATTGGACGGACTGGAAGAACAGGGGATCATCCGTAACCGCAACAGCTTTAACTGGGTAGCGCAACAGCTCGACTACCCTTCCCGTGTAAAAGCAGGGCGTTATAAGATCAGCAGGGGCATGAGTAACTTCGACATTGCCCGGTTACTGCGCTCCGGCAAACAAAGCCCCGTGGTGCTGGTCATCAATAAACTCCGCACCAAAGACGATTTTGTACGCAAAGTAAGCAACAACCTGGAAGCCGATTCCAACGTGCTCCGCTCGCTCATGAGAGATGCAGTATACCTCCGGCAGTTTGGCCTCGACACCAACACCGTAATGTGTGTGGTTGTGCCCAACACCTACGAGTTTTACTGGAACACGGGCGCTGAAACCGTATTCAAAAAATTGGAAAAGGAAAGAGAAGAATTCTGGAATGCAGAGCGGAAAGACAAAGCAGGTAAACTGGGCCTTTCACAGAATGAGGTCACCATACTCGCTTCTATTGTAGAAGAGGAAAGCAATAAGAATGATGAGAAACCGCTTATATCCAGTGTATACCTGAACCGCTACCGTAAAGGCATGCGCCTGCAGGCAGATCCCACGGTTAAATTTGCGTTGCAGGATTTTGGACTGAAAAGGATTCGTGAAAATCATACCCTTTTCGATTCTCCCTATAATACGTACCGCTATTCCGGACTGCCCCCGGGACCTATCTGTACCCCATCGGAGAAAACATTGAACGCCGTTTTAAATACTCCGGAAACAGATTACCTTTATTTCTGCGCCAGGTCTGACTTCTCCGGCTATCATGCTTTTGCGGCCACCTATGCAGAACACCTGGTAAACGCCAGGAAATACCAGGCAGAACTGAATAAAAGAGGATTCTAAAAATATATTTACCTAATCCGGCAACTGGCAGCTGGTAAATACAGCAAGAAAAATAACATCATCTCCGCTGCATTTACTAACAGCCAACTGCTAACAGCTAATAGCTAAATTGGCCTTCAGACCCGAAAACATCATCTTTCGCTCACGCCCCTACCGCCGCCTGGTGGAAAGGACTAAAACCCTTATCCTTCCGGGATTTGAACGGCTGCCGTTGTATGATGTACTGAAACATTTCGGGGAAGAAACCAAAAACAGGGGCCTGGGCGACCGCGCCAGGGCCATCTCATTTAACTTCCTGCTAGCCATACCGCCATTTTTCATTTTCTTATTTACCCTGGTGCCTTATGTACCGGTTAAAAATATTGAGTCCACACTATACGACCTGGCAGAGGATCTTACGCCTAACTACAACACCTATATGATTGTAAGAGGAATGATCCACGATTTCCTTTACACACACCGAAACGGACTGCTCTCTATCGCTTTCCTGATGGGATTTTTCTATTCCTCCAACGGTGTAATGGGCATACTCCGCTCCTTTAGCAAAATTCAGGGCGCCGGTTTCAGGAAAAGAAAGTGGTGGCAAAACAGGCTAATTGCCCTGCAACTCACCGCCATACTGGTTGTGCTGCTGCTGGTCACCGTAGGCCTGATCGTTGCCCAGGGAGCTACCCTTCGCTGGGTATTTAACCTCATAGGTATTAAAAGTACCCTGCTGAGGAATGTGATCGATATTGGCCGCTGGGTGGTGATTGTAATGCTTTTTTACTCCGTAAACGGCTTCCTGTACCGCATTGGCGCAGCTACGACCCGCCGCTGGAAGTTTATCACTGCAGGCGCTACGGTAGCCACTGTATGTATGATCCTGGTTACAGTAGGCTTCTCCTGGTTTGTAAACAACTTTGGTAATTACAATAAGATCTATGGTTCTATCGGTACCATCCTGGTACTCATGCTCTGGATCTTCCTCAACTCCCTTATCCTGCTGATAGGCTTTGAACTCAATGCCAGTATCAGGGCTGTCAGCGATGCAAAGCAGGAAGAAAAAAAGAAGCAACTGCCTGCTAATCAGGCATAACCCCCGCACCGTCCTTTTATACTTGTTAAAAAAAATTATTTTATAATTTTTTATTATATTTTACTTGATTATTTGCTTGTGAAAAAGCAAAAAAATACTATAGCATTTCATTATATTTAGTCAGGACCTGAAAACCATTTGCTATGCTCAAGGCCACCTTTTATTTATCCTGCTGTACCGTTTTATTATCATCCTTTCAACCAAGCAGGGAGGCGCCCCTGGAACCTGGTGCACTTTTACCAAAATCAGAAATCACCTGTATGGATGTTTCCGGGAAAGAAATCTCTCTGGGAGCTGCCAAACTGACTAACGGGTTGCTGGTTATTTTTGGGAGTAACGAATGTCCTTATATGCAGCGCAACCAGGACCGGCTGCGTCATATCTGCAGCTTTGCCCGCAAAAACAATATCGGTGTGGTGATCGTCAACTCCAACGAAGCTGCGCGTAATGGGAAAGAGTCTTTTGCGGCCATGAAACAATATGCCGCAAGCCAGCAATTTACCTGGTATTATATCGTCGATAAAAACGCTATACTCGCGGATGCGTTTGACGCCAACCATACACCCGAATGCTTTCTATTTGATAAGAACAGCCGTCTCGCTTACAAAGGAGGGATTGATGACAGCCCGGGGAACCCCGATGCGGTAAAAGCACGCCTGCTGCAAAATGCTATCAATGAAATGCTGGCGGGAAAAGCGGTTACGCTGAACAGCACGCACAGCCTGGGTTGTAATATCAAAAGAAACCTCTGATAAAGTTTAGCCAGGTAATTGTTTTCCGGAGATGAATACCGCAGCAACTACCTGGCTAAACAATCATTTTATCGTTATTGTCCTACCAGGAACACTGCGTTACTGAACAATAGCTTACCATTTTCCCAGAAACTCCTGAACAATGGGTTATCGGCCATTATCACCACTTCACCATTACCGATATCCTTTACGCCAAACAGTAATCCATCTTTCAGTTGCTTCCTGGTATCTGCTCCCACAAAACCACTGAGATAGCTGTCTTTCTTTAACACCCCTACATTCCAGCCACCGCTTTCTATAAATTCGTATAGCCGTGCATCCTGCTTCAGCGTATAGTAAAAAGCAGGATAACCGAAGGCCAGCGGATGTGTGGTATCCAACTGTACTTTGTAAATGGCCCCGGGAATAAATTGTTTAATACTTTCGCGCTCCCTGTTGGCGTAGGGTTTCAGCGCATCGTACACACGTGCTTTGTCTTTGTCCTTGTCTTTGCCCTCTTTATTTTCTTCTTCCTTCTTCAGCTTTATACCCCAATCGGCGCCCGCCAGCTGAGCAGCAGCGCTTTCCAGTGCAATCAGTTTTCCACCATTGCTCACCCATTCCTTTAACCGCTCGGCGGCTGCCTTATCACCAAATACTTTGTAATCACCTTCGGTCAAAATCAGTACATCTGTTTGTTCCCAGTCAATATCACTCATATTTCGTTCATTCACCACCGTTATAGGGAAATCCAGTTGTTGCTCGAAGAAATGCCATACTTCGCCCATACCCAGCGATGAAATACCATCGCCCGACAGCAGCGCAATCCGGGGTTTCCTGATATACCTGATCTTGTCTGATCCGAAATCTGTTCCTTTATCTACAAACCCGCTGCTAACGGCATCCAGGCTGATCTTAAACTTGTTGGCCTGGCTGGTGATATACTGATCAAACCACTCTCCTTTGCTCGTATTACCCGAGCGGGTAATGATCAGTGTACCAGCGGGGAAATCTTTCCCTCCTACGCTGAATGGAATTTCCGTAAACCGCACTTTGATATCGTTCTGCAACAACGCCGATAAAAATTTCACATCACGTAAACTATTCCATTGCGCCAGGTAAGCGTAAGGCTTCTGGGCCGACAACGGCGTGTTACTGCGCATCTCCGGGGCTCCGGCTGCGGGAGTAAGCGGCTGTTTCACTGCATAAGAGGTCAGTCCGTATGCGTATGGCAATGCCCAGGCAGTGATATCATAAGTCACCGAATCGGTTAAGCGCGATACCGGCTCAAACAACACCCGCAGCATATTGGAATGCGGTTGATAAGCGCTGATCACCAGGTCTTCCTTTCCGATTGCAAACGTTTCAGTTTTACCTGTAAAATAGTTGAACCCACTGGCGCTGCCGGTATTGGCGCCAAAGCCAAAGGCGATATTATTTTTACGGAGTAATTCCGCCAGCGTGTTTAGTTTCTCTGTGTTGCCACCGGCTTTTACTACGTACGACTTATACCCGCCCTGTGGTGTTTTCAGTGCGGCGGTAAAATAGTTGCCATACTCTGTAATCACCTTCGCCGCATTTTGCGAGGCCACTTCTATCGTCGAGATCCCGGTAGTGTAATGATGTGCAATACGGTCGATCAGGGTAAGCGTATCACCATCCTTCTTTAGCACGGCCACTCCTGCCCTGCCACTGCCGCCTTGTTCATAGGTCATACCCAGGGCGCCATTATACATGGGGTAGGTGTCGCCATAGCTGGGATAAAAAAGATCAAAACGTTCCCGGGTAAAATACAGCCAACCCTCGTGATCAAAGTACTTCGCATTATTTTTACCGATCATCACCTGCAGCTGCCGCTGCCAGGGGGTAATGGCATCATGGAAAGGTTCTGCTGCCGGTGCAAAATAATAAGGCGCTTCTATTTCCTGTTCGTGAAAATCCACATGTACCTGTGGCATCCACTCGTTATATTTTGCGACGCGTTGTTGTGATTCTTTTTGTGTTTGCCATGCCCAGTCGCGGTTCAGATCAAAATAGTAATGATTGGCCCTTCCGCCCGGCCATGGCTCATTATGCTCCCTGGAATAAGGACTCACATTAGGTTTGGCGCCACGGGCGGTGTTATAAAAGTTCACATATCTTTCACGCCCGTCAGGATTCAGACAAGGGTCTATGATCACCACGGTATTGCGGAGCCATTGCTGCGTTTGCGCGTTACCGTTATTTACCAGCTCGTATAATGTTTTCATAGCAGCTTCCGTAGATACTGCCTCATTACCATGTACGTTGTAACTTAACCATACGATCACCGGCTGATTGCCACTGCTGCTGCCTTTTGCATTCGACATATCCAGGCTATGCTGCCTGATTTCCTCCAGCCGGGGGAAATTTTCCGGAGAAGCTACGATCGCCATGATCAGCGGCCGGCCCTCATAGGTAACACCGTATTGTTCCAGCTTTACATTTTTGGCCGTAGCGGCTACCTGTTTAAAATAGTCCACCACCTTGTAATGTGGGGTAAATTGAGTTCCCAGGGGATAGCCGAGAAACTGGTCGGGCGTTGGCGCCTGTGCCTGAACAAAAATAAAGCCCAGCATAGCGAAAGCCAGTAATACATATCTGCGCATAGAAAGCCTGCAATTAGACCATTAAGTTAGGAATTATAACGCAACCGGCACGGGGATATCCGTTTACCCCATGATAAATTTCCTATAATTCCCCGCATGTGTTAATTTCGATCCAAACACGATATCCATGCGTTACCTGATCCTGCTCGGAATGACGGTATGTATACTACACACCGCCTGTGCCCAACAAAAAATAAGTGACCTGCATCCCTACGATTATACTATTGAGAAAGATATCAAGGTATTACACGGGGCGGTAGTATCCGCCCATCCACTGGCCAGCAAGGTGGGTGCCATGATATTACAGCAGGGCGGCAACGCGGTGGATGCGGCTATTGCCACACAGCTGGCCCTGGCAGTAGTATACCCGGGCGCCGGTAACCTTGGTGGCGGAGGCTTCCTCGTAGGCCACCTGAAAAACGGGCGTAATATTGCCATCGACTACCGGGAAACAGCCCCGGCAAAAGCACACCGGGATATGTACCTGGATTCGGCGGGCAATCCTGTTACCCAGCTAAGTTTGGATGGCCCGTTGGCCGCCGGTATCCCCGGTACCGTGGCCGGTTTATTTGCTTCCATGAAATATACAAAACTGCCTTTCAGCAAACTCATTGATCCGGCTATTTTCCTGGCAGAGAAAGGCTTTGTGATCACCGCCGCCGATGCTGAGGGATTTAATACCTATAAGGGCGACTTTGAAAAACTGAATACCACCAAAACGGTATTTGTAAAAAACGAACCCTGGAAAGCCGGCGATACCCTTGTACAAAAGGAACTGGCTCATACGCTTACGCTTATACGAAATAAAGGCGCCGCAGGGTTTTACCAGGGGGAAACTGCCGCCAATATTGTAGCAGAAATGAACCGGGGCAAAGGTATCATCAGCCTGCCGGATCTGAAAAACTATAAAGCCAGGGAACGGAATGCAGTAGCATTTAACTATAAAGGCTATACGATTGTGACCATGCCCCTGCCTTCCAGCGGCGGCATTTGTTTACAGCAGCTGATGGGCATGGTGGAAAACTATCCGTTGTCGCAATGGGGCTTCCAATCCCCGCAATCCATACAACTGATGGTGGAGGCGGAAAGGAGGGCTTATGCCGACAGGGCCCAATTCCTCGGTGATCCCGACTTTGTGAAAGTGCCGGTGGCTAAACTAACAGACAAGAAATACCTCGCCGCCCGCATGCAGGATTTCACTCCCGGCAAAGCCGGTTCCAGCGATCATACCAAAGCAGGCGTTTTCCCTGAAAGCGAGGAAACCACCCATCTCAGTATCATCGACGACGAAGGCAACGCCATTGCCGTTACCACCACGTTGAACGGGCATTTCGGCAGTAGAACAGTGGTCGCCGGATCCGGGTTCCTGCTTAACAACGAAATGGACGACTTCAGCGTAAAACCCGGCGTTCCCAATATGTACGGACTGGTAGGCACAGAAGCCAACTCCATAGCACCGGCCAAGCGCATGCTCAGTTCCATGACGCCCACATTGGTATTACAACAAAACCAGGTGCTGTATTCACTGGGAACACCCGGGGGATCTACCATCATCACCTCCGTGTTTCAAACACTCGTGAACGCACTGGAATTTGGTATGTCGCCATCCGATGCTATCAACAAACCCAAATTTCACCACCAGTGGCTCCCCGACCAGATTGCCGTGGAACCCGATTTCCCCGACAGCACCATCCAATCGCTGGAAGGAATGGGCTACAAGGTGGTAAAACGCGGTTATATTGGCCGTACAGAAATCATCAAAAGAGCGCCTGAAAGCCGCTACCTGGAAGCTTCCGGGGATAAACGCGGCGACGACAGCGCAGCAGGATATTAACTCAAAATACCTTTTCAGATGTCCATTCAAGCCATTTACTTACAAAGTGCGTTACAGCGCCTGGAAACGCACCGGCAGCTGGGTGTTAAAACCATTGAAAGACTTAACACCGCACAACTCCACTGGCAACCCGATGGGGAACCCAACAGCATTGCCCTGATTATCCAACACCTGCACGGTAACATGTTATCGCGCTGGACCGACTTCCTGACAACCGATGGGGAAAAACCCAATCGTAACAGGGACCTTGAATTTGAAGAAAACACTACTTCTGCCGAACAACTGTTGCAACTCTGGAACAGCGGCTGGGACTGCATGATGAAGGCCATCAGCAGTCTGCAGGAAACAGATCTCGACAGAACCGTTTTCATCCGCAACGAGCCACATATTGTAATAGACGCTATCAACCGCCAAATGGCACATGTGCCCTATCACGTGGGACAAATAGTGTATATTGGTAAAATGATCCTGAAAGATCAGTGGCAAAGCCTGTCCATCCCAAAAGGAGGATCTGCGGCATACAATAAGGATAAAATGGGGAATAAATAATTCATGAAAATACGTATAGTCCTGGCCGTTATTTCCACCATACTGGTAATAACAGCCTGCCAAGGCAAAAAGAACAATGAGCTGCTGATGAATAAAAAGTGGCGGGTGTATGATGTAAAAATTCCGCCGGAATCACCCATCAGCAACACGCAGTACATACAGGCCCAAGACCTGAAAAAGGGTTATTACCGGGATGCTTACTACCAGTTTCTCGATCATAACGTTTTTGTGGCCACCATCGCCGGCAGATCTGATACCGGCAAATATTTTATTCTCAGCAACGGAGCCATGATCTCGGTTACAGCTAAAAATGGCGACCGTAAAGTTGAAAACCTGGTCACCGTGACCAAACTCACAGATGATTACTTTGACATGCAGGTAACCTCCACCGATTTTCAGTTTATCTTATGTACTAAGAAAGAATAGACGCCATGTTATATACAGATAATACGCCCGGCAGAACAGTAGTACTGGAAGACCGTACCTGTCTCTTTTTTTCGGGATTTGCTTACCTGGGACTGCACCAGCTACCCGCTTTCAAAGCACTCGTTAAGGAGGGCATTGAAAAATATGGGGCGCTGTTTCCCTCCTCCAGGGCAGGCAACCTACGTTTATCTATATACGAAGAAATAGAACATGCGCTGGCAGTTCACCTGCAACAACAGGCATCCACGGTGTTTTCGTCCGGCTTCCTGGCCTCCCGGGCAGCGGTACAATATGCGGCCAGCTGCGGAGAGCTTTTGTACGCACCGGGCAGCCACCCCTCGTTATGGCACCAGGACCCCATTCTACCTGCCATAACCCGGGAAGAATGGATAGCCCGTACTATCGAACAGGTGAATACCCATCCAGATCATCACTTTGCCATTATTACCGACACCGTAAACCCGCTGACCAGTACCATTCCCCCCTTTCACTGGCTGCAGAAATTACAACGCAAAGCGCTGGTGGTAGCAGACGATTCTCATGGTATCGGCATCCTTGGGCCGGCAGGTCAGGGAGCCATTCATTTTTTACCACAATCCCCTGCCCTGCGATACCTGATTTGCGCTTCCACTGCCAAGGCTTATAGTCTGCAGGGCGGCGTTGTCGCCGGGCATGCGGCAGACATCACCGCACTGAAAAAACTACCCATCTATTCAGGCAGTACTCCCATGATGCCTGCTCATGCGCATGCCTGGCTGCATAGCGGCGAACTGGCCCGGAAAATGCGGATGTCGCTGCAACAAAACATTGCTTATCTGCTGCATCTCAGCGCCGACAGCAGCATACATAACCCTCATGCACTCCCTATGTTTATTTTGCCGGCTGGTGATGGACTTGTACAATATCTGCAGGACAGGGATATTGTTATTTCCAGCTTCCCCTACCCTCAGCCGCACAGTGAGCCGGTGAACAGGGCAGTGGTGAGTGCCTTGCATTTACAGGAAGATATGGCTACGCTGCATCGGTTTATCCAGGAGTGTTTGCATTAAGACATAAGACTGATGGATAAAAACAATGAGAGGAATACAGTGACTGTACTCCTCTCATTGTTTTTATAGTGCTCCCGACAGGCTATTAAGGTACCCTTGTCGTTTTCGGCATTCTCAGTTCCACTACATACACACCCGCTTTCATCAAGCGGAAAGCAAACAGGGGATTCACACTACCAACTTTCGTAGTCAGCGTTTTATCTATCGACACAAATGCAGAAGGAATACGGTAGTACATCAGGTAGTTCCAGTTAATACCTCCATTTGAATACTTACTCAATGGGAACGGCGCGATTTCAAAGTTACAGATCATCGCGGTGTCTGTATATTCAATCGGATGGAATCTTGCATAATTCTCAAAAATAGGACGATCGCCTCGCTTAATGATCTCTCCTTTTTTAGGATTAAAAGGATTACCGTTCTTATCTGTTATTTTCAGGATCACGGAAGCGCCGCTTTCTTTTATCCTGGTAATAGTCATGGTAGGCTGGCCCATGGGAATGGTAGAAGATCCATCGTCCGGGAACAGGTTACAATTGGAAGTTGTTTCCGTGATCAATGGCGGATCAATAGTGGTCATTGTCGCTATATTCTTATACAGCTTTGAGCCTGCTACGTTCGATACCTCGATATCATATTCATAGGTAACCCCAAGCGGTAAACTATCGGTAGCTCCATTGAATATAAACTGCCCGCTGCTCAGGAACTCAAATGGTTTCAGTTGCTTAAGCGCGCGTTTCTTATTTACCTGCTCAATGGTGGTATCCACAGCGGGATCTACGGCTGCAGTGTATACATATATAGGATACTCTTTAAAAAATTCATCCGCATGTTTATGTGTATCCGCCCTTCTTACATCCACCAGTTTGATGGTCATGGGCTGGGTGGTACCATCCGCAAGCACAGCACTGGTTTTCTGGAATGGATTTCCACGCTGGATGATAACGGGTGCATCCGGCACATATAAGCCATCACTCAAAAACCCTTCATCAATTTTTTTACAACCAACAGCCAGGATACCCAACAGGATAGCAACTCCCAGTAATTTTTTCAGATTATATTTATCAGACATAATGTTAAGTTTATTGTGGTAAGACTACTTCCAGTAAAAAGCGTGTGTATTGGCTAATACGTGCAGTACGCCTGTTTTAGTGATAATACCGGTGGTTTGCAGCAGGTCTTCAATATCCCTGTCTTCCTGTGGGAAGTCATCCGGCAGCGGATCAGGATCCAGTCCGTTGATAATTTTTGCCACATAGATGAACCGCACCCCTTCAGACAGGATACCACCGTACTGGTCTGTTTTCTTTAACCTGATGTCAAAGTTTTCGCCTACCTTATTTTTATAGATCTGTTGTTCCAAAGAAAGATCTGAACGCTGGATCTTGCCATCATACATATAGGCCATGAGGGAATCGCGCACCTCAGGTGCTTTAAGGCTATCCAGCGTATACAACACGTTTTCATCGTTCAGTTCATCCTGGAGTTCCTTGGTACGGGTTTTCAGAAACTGTTTGATAGAATAGTCGGTAGGCGCCATGAAAGTAATGTTGCTGTTAATCGTTTCTTTCAGGCCAGCTTTATCTATCAGCAGGATCAGCGTATCAAAAAGCGGGTTCGCCTTAAGGTAATCGTAGGTGGTTAAATCGGTATGGTCTTTTGTAGGGCTCCCACCCACAAAGTGGTCATCTTTTTTACAGGCTGCAAACATCAGCACTGCCAGCAATAACACCCATCCACCTTTTGTTATCAATATGTTTGATTTTTTCATGTCAGTTCGTTTAAACGGTCATAATAATTTGCACTACTTCACTCTTCCCAGCCAGAAAGGATTTTGTGTAATAACATTGTTGTTCAGGAACAATACACGTCCTACCGGCCATTTCCAGCCACCCGCATCGAAGCGGCTCTGCGGGAAACTACCACCTGCTACGTCAGCATTCGTCAGTAAACCTGTGCGTACCAGGTCGAACCAACGCTGGCCTTCTGCATATAATTCGCGGGAGCGCTCACGCATTACTTCCCATTTGATATCGTCTATATCATCTGGTGTCAGTAAATCCGCATGTGCCCTTGCTCTTACCGTATTGATGTCAGCCAGTGCAGCACCCATATTGCCCTGATCGGCATAGGCTTCTGCACGCAAAAGGAGCAGATCTGCATAACGCATAACGATGATGTTGGCGTCAACCGCAGCGCCGGTGAAGGTTGCCGGGTTTTTGTAGTAAATATTCTCCCGGTTGGGCCCTGCAAATTTGCAGATCACAGAGTTGTAAGGTTTATCCGCATCCAGTGTAGAGAAGAAGTATTGTAAACGTACATCAGGTGTATTATCGCCGTAGAGGTTACCGATCAGCTCCAGGTTAGGCGCATCAGGTTTGCCGGTTTTGGTCTGAATAAACGGTTCTTTCAGGGTAGAATAATAGAAACCCTTCTCTACCTGTTGTTCACCATTTCCAACCTGCATATTAATTTCGAAAACACCTTCATTGGATTTACCATGGAATATTTTCGGATAATTTTCAGCTGGCAGCAACTGGTATTGACCACTGGCTACCACTGAATCTACCATTGCAATAGCATTGGTAAGATCTGAAGCTACACTTCCTTTATTCAGGAAGTTTTTCCACATATACACATGTGCCAGTAAACCAAAGGCAGCACCTTTGTTGGCTCTCACCGCCCTTTCGGATCCGTTGGTATATGCCATTGGCAACAGGCTGATCGCACTTTTCAGATCTTTCACGCAACTATCGAGTATAATTTTTTCGTTTATACGGGGTAAGTTGGTGGAGTGTCCCGGATCAGCATCATATGTCATTACCTGTGGCAGATCGCCCCAGATACGGGCCATATAAAAATAAGTGAAGGCACGGAGGAAGTAAGCCTCTCCCAGTAAACGATTACGGGTTTTTGTAGGCTGATCTGTGAACTTGGCATCCGGAATTAAAGGTAAATGATGCAATACCAGGTTGGCCTGTGTGATCACTTTATAATACGGAGTCCAGTCATGATATCCTTCCAGGTAGCTGCCTAGAAAGTCGGCATTGTTAAAACCATCACCACCTCTTACAAGGAAGCCCAGATCATACTGGTTATAATCTGTAAACTCAAAGGCTGGTAATGAGCCATAAGCGAAATGCGACATGTTCTGGTCATAAGCAGTATTGGACGTTAGTGCTTTACGTAATAACGCGTAGTTACCTGCAATACCTTGCTCCGCATCGCGCTGGTTAGTCCAGAATACAGACCCATAGGGCGAATTGATCGGGTCCTGGTCCAATAGCTTTTTACAGGATGTAAATGGAGATAATACCAATCCCGCCGCGAGTACCACGAAAATATGTTTAAGACAATTCATAACAACTTCTTTTTAAAATTAAAAACCAACATTTACACCCAGCGTAAATTTCCTCGGAATCGGATAGCCGCCACCGGTATAAGTACCTTTTTCATCCACCGCTTCTGCATCAGGCACACTGGCCTTCTGGAACATCTTCAGGTTATCAACTACACCATAGATCTGGAGATTACGTAAACCGATATGATCCAGGAATTTGCGGTTGAAAGTGTAAGAAAGGTTCACATACTTGATACGGGCGTAGCTGCCGTTTTCCACAAAGGCCGTAGAGAATGGCAGGAACTGGTAATAATAGTTTCTGCTGTAAGGTATTACCTCTGCAAATTTGGCGTTGTCGCCATCCTTGTGCCAGCTGTCGATAGAACCCGGATCTATAGCAGCAATCTGCGCATAGTTGGTCGTTAATCCTATCAGCCTGTCGGACATATATTTGTTGTAGATATCACGACCCAACAGGAAAGTAACATATACTTCCAGGTTGAAGCCCTTGTAAGAGAAGGTATTGCTGAAACCGCCGGTAGCTGCAGGATTCGGGTTGCCTCCACGCACTTTATCGTTCCAGTCCCACACATCGTAGTCACCGTTCTGATCCTGCCAGATGAAATCACCTGCCTGTACGGTATGGTTACCATTCCAGTAGGTCAATTTTTCACCAGTATAGGGATTAAACGGAATATCTTTTTCAGATTTGAATACGCCGTTGCTCTTAATCATGTAAAACTCGTTGATGGCCCGGCCTTTGGTAAGGATATAGGTCATACCGGTGTTGTTATCACTTACCATCAGGTCGCGGTTACCGTTCGGCAGTTTCACAATCTGGTTCCTTACAAAAGACACCAGGAAGCGGGAGTTCCACTGGAAAGCGCTGGTAGGAGGAAGTATACGGGCCTGGATATTAAACTCTGCACCGATATTACGTACATCTACCGCGTTGGTATTTACCTTATCATAACCGGTGGTCGACGGCAGCAACAGGTCGAACAGCATTTTGGAAGTTCCCCTGTTGAACGCGTCAGCAGTTACGTTGATGCGTCCGTTTAAGAAGCTCGCATCAAAACCGATGTTGGTTTGAAGCGCCTGCTGCCAGGTTAATCCATCCTGTGCCACACCACCCTGGAAATTAGGCGTTACTGCGTTTACACCATTGTAGGTACCGCCGTTAGAACCACCATAAGTTCCCTGGTTAATACTGTAGGTATTATAAGGCAGATAAAAACCTGTGGGCAAGCTACCGGTAACACCAAAGCTTCCACGGATCTTGAACATATCCATCCATTTTTTTACCGGCTCCATAAATGGCTCATCGGTTACGTTCCAACCCGCAGATACAGATGGGAAGTAGCCCCAGCGGCTGTTACGGCCAAAACGGGAAGAGGCATCTGCCCTGTAGGCAAAAGACAACAGGTACTTCTCTTTATAATCATAGTTGATACGGGAGAAGAATGACAACATACCGGCTGACTCGTAATTAGAGCCGGAAATAATATTACCACCGGCATCTGTGTAGGCCAGGTAATTAACATCGAATCCCTGTACCACTTTTATATTGTCATTGCCCAGCGATCCGCTGCCAATACCGGTATATTCATTCTTTACATTATTGATCGTATTACCCAGTAATATGTTCAGGTGATGATCCTTATTTACAATGTTGGTATTGTAGTTCAGGGTATTATCCAGGTTCACATTTTCATAGCGTGATTTATTGCTTTGAGCGTACGACAGTCCAGCTGTATTAAGTTCGCCCGGTCTGAAAATATCACGGGAGTTTACGCTGGATTGTATGGAACCCATGGAGGCAAAGCGTAACTTGGGTGTAATGTCGTAGTTCAGGGAAAGGCTGGCAGTGATGTCATCATTGATATTTTTATCACGACCGGAAGAAAGATCACCTACGTAATTTCGTTTATCTACGTCAGACAGGTTAAAGAGCGAAGAACGGTACTGGCCATCCAATAATGGGATAACATTCTCGCCGGGAGCTTGTCCGCGTCCGCGTGACCTGTCGCCGCGGCTCAAACGGAACAACGCATCCACGCTAAGTTTGGAGCTCATTTTTACGCCCATCGCCGCAGAAACGGTATAGCGTTTAAAGCCGGTTCCTTTCACCGTTCCATCTTCATCATAATAGTTACCACTAATGCGATAGTTCATCATATCATTAGCACCGGAAACTGAGAGGTCATAGTTCTGGATGATGCCCTTCCTGTAAAACAGGTCCTGCCAGTCAGTAGCGCCACTGAAGGCTGGATTCAAACTGTCTGTTAGCAACATAGGCGTTTCCAGCGCCATCCTGTCGGCATCCATATATTTAGACATATACGCCAGTTTGAACTGTCTTTCTTCCGCACCGCCCAGCACCTTTTCAAACTTAGGCTGTTGCGTCAATCCACCGTAAGTAGAAAAGTTCACCTGTGGTTTACCTGGTTTACCACGTTTGGTTTTCACGATTACCACACCGTTAGCACCGCGGGAACCGTAGATAGCCGCCGCAGAAGCATCTTTCAGGATGTCGATCGATTCAATATCATTAGGGTTCAAGCCGGCGATATAGTTGGTACCGGTGTTATCAAATGCAGCCGCGTCATCCATGGAAATGGGAATACCATCTATCACAAATAACGGGGAGCTAAGTGTACGCGCCGCATCAGCACTTCTGCTGATAGCGGTGGTACCCCTGATCACAAACGAACCACGAACACCCGGTTCACCGGAGAAGTTCTGTACGTTCAACCCGGCGGCACGGCCCTGCAGCAACTGATCAAAACTGGGTGAGGGTAAATTCTCAATCTCTTTACCCTTTACGCTGGAAACAGCCGCTGTTACCGTTTTCCGCCTTACTTCCTGGTAACCGATTACCACTACATCTTTCAGACTCTTTGCGTCTGTCTTCAATGCTATATGAAAAGTAGATTTACCGCCCAACAAAACGGTTTGTGTTTCAAAACCAACAAAGGATACAGAAAGCTTGTCGGAGCTGCCTTTTAAGGTGAGTACAAATTTCCCGTCAGGTGTAGTGGCAACCCCGTTATTGGTACCTACTTCCTTTACGGTTACACCGGGCAATGCGCCTCCTTTATCGTCCGTAACGGTTCCTGAAATTTTCCGCTCCTGGGCCCACACCTGCAGGCATAGGAATCCCATTAGCGCTAATAGTAGCAACTTTTTGTGCATAGATTCTGGTTTAATATATTATTCTGGATTAATCAGACTGCCTCGTCCGACGCTAACGATCGTTGTTCACTGATGATTTTAATAACTACACTGATGAATTAATAATTGATGATTGCCCTGAATTTGGTTGACCGAAGCGTTATACGGCCCTGCTATTGGTCGAAATTACATGCTCGTGGTTGAATGTTTGTCGACTGAATAAATTAAGTGTGAATGAATGAATTACAATCTCTGGTTGACTTATACGATACCCAATACGTTGAGTGCTTTAAATTTTGTTGTTCACTTTGGTTACTGTTCACTGTTATTGTTCGAGGCTCAAAATAGAATTGTTAAAGTTTTCCCAATAACACAGAATGAATATGTGACAATTGAATGACGGCCTGTTTTAACGTCTCAAAATGCCAGCTTATCATGTAAGTTCTTGATAATTATATAAATAACATGATAAATTAAAATAGTATTGCATTCTTTTTGGTTAAAATAATAGAACTATGGGTTAATATCCTAGCATTGTTCATTTATAACAAGACAATTTAATGACAATTAAATTGCCGTTTATTTTCGCGTTATCAGGCGCTTTTCTACCCCTACTCACTGTTACCTATATACGAAATTGTACTGCCGCTAAACAAAATCAATGTTCATCTGCTTACATTCACCACAGAATTTATAATTCAATATTCCCGGTTTGTAATTGTGGCCGCTATTGCCAACTATTAATTATTTTTGCCGGATAAACTTTGCAGCCTGAAAAAAGTCCGGAAAATATTATCTGTCGTGTTACTAAGTTTGTTGGGCCTCATCATCCTGATCGGAATACTGGTTAACATCCCCGTGGTACAAAACTTCCTCGTACACGAGGTAACCAGCCGGCTGTCGCAGCAACTGAAAACACGCGTGGAAATTGACCAGGTTACCTTCCGGCTGTTTAACAGCATGCAATTAAACGGTACCCTTATTGAAGATCAGCACCAGGATACCCTCCTCTATGCGGGTATGCTCCAGGTGAGGATCACCGACTGGTTCTTTTTCCAGGATAAACCCGTCATCAAATTTATAGGGCTGGAAAATGCACAGGTAAACCTGCTGCGGTCGCGTAAAGACTCCGTCTGGAACTATCATTTCCTGGAGGAGGCTTTCAGTTCTTCCACGCCCGATACCAGTACTGGCCCATCCAAAGGCCTTTCACTGGATCTGAAAAAAATTGATCTCAAAAATATTCAGCTTAACCAGGTAGATGCCTGGGTAGGTGAAGATATGCGCGCTTCTGCCAAACGCATTTACCTCGACGCCAAAAACCTCGACCTGCAAAAGCACAATATCGACATACAGGAGCTGACCCTCACCTCCCCCAACTTTATTATCAGCAGCTATGCCTCTTCCCCGCTACGGCGCAAAAGAAAGCCAGGTGAAGCTTCCGCCGGCCCACTGCCCGATACCGGGAAAGTGCAGCAACTGCGCTGGAACAATGCCAATTGGAAACTAATTGTAAAAGAACTTAATATAAAAGACGGCATCTTCGGCGTGGATAACCCCGACGACACCACGAAAATAGAAGCCGGCTATTTCGCGCCCCATCATATCCGGTTCAACGAAATTAACCTGTCGCTCACCAACACCAGCCTGGTGAAAGACAGCATCTTCGGTGACCTCACCCTCCGTACCAAAGAACGCAGCGGCTTCGAAGTAAAAAAGCTGAGCAGCCGGTTTAAAATGTCGCCGGTGGAAATGGAGTTTTCCCAGCTCGACCTGGAAACAAACCGCAGCCACATCGGCGACTACTACACCATGCAGTACAGCGATATCAGCGACATGGGTGATTATATCAACGATGTATTCATGCAGGCCCACTTTAAGAACTGTAAGCTGTCGTCCGACGATATCGCCTTCTTTGCACCACCGTTGTCGTCCTGGAAAAAAGAGATTACGCTCAACGGTAAAGCCCGGGGCCCTGTCAGCAACCTGAAAGCAACAGATATAGAACTGGAGGCTGGTAATACTACCCGACTGAAAGGGAGCCTCGAAATGCGCGGTTTGCCGGATATCTATGAAACCTTCATCGACTTCCATGCCGAGGAACTGGTGACTACCGGCAAAGATGTTATGCAGATCATGCCCATCGTAAAAGATGTGGTGAATACTGTGAGGATCGACCGGCTCTCAGCCATCCGGTTCCAGGGGAGCTACACCGGCTTCATTAACGACTTTGTAGCCTATGGCCAGTTTCAGACCAATCTCGGTAAGCTCAACTCCGATCTTAACTTCAAAACCAGCCGGGATGTTCCTGTGTATTCAGGGAGCTTAACCGCCGTTAATTTTGATATCGGCAGTTTGTTTGACAATGCCAACCTGTCCACCATCTCCCTCGATGCAAAGGTGGATGGGGCCGGCTTCAATTTCAAAACGCTGAAAGCCAGTGTAGACGCCAATGTACAGGAAATATCCCTTTTTGGTTACGATTATCATAACATCAAAACCAAAGGGGACATGAGCCGTAAATTTTTTAACGGCTCCCTTACCGCCAACGATCCTAATCTCGATATGGATTTTGCCGGTACTATCGACTTCAACGAAGCCCTGCCGGTGTTCAAGTTTAATTCCGAAATCCGTAAGAGTGATCTTAAAGCACTGCACATCACCGAAGATTCCGTTACCCTGCAGGCCAAGCTGGATCTCAACTTCGCCGGTAGCAACATCGATAACTTCGACGGCATCGCCAGGGCGTATGATGTATCAGTGTTTAAAAACAACCGTAGGCTGGAATTCGATTCACTGAATGTGTCCTCTCATATGGTGGATAATAAAAAAGTACTGGAATTTGCTGGCAGTGAAATCAGCGGGTTTGTAAAAGGACAGTACAGCTTCCTGCAGTTACCGGATGCCTTCCACCTGCTGTTATATAAATATTACCCCAGCTATTTCAGTCCGCCGCAAAACATCAATATTAACCAGGACTTTACTTTTGCCTTCAACCTGGGAGAAGTGGACAAACTGCTAAAAGGTTATACCAACCAGTTTTCCGGTTTTAATTTCAGCAAGGTCGACGGCGCCCTGAACACGATGAATGGCGGCAACCTGGCGTTAAACATCAACATACCGGAAGCCGGTTACCAGCAATATCATGTACAGGAATTACAGGTGAAGGGAGATGGTAACTTCAACAAAGTCAATATCAGCACCAGTATCGGCAAAGTGCTCTCGGGTAAAAATGTGATACTGGAAAATCCGGTGATCCTGGCCAGCTCGGGGCATGATACCTCTTTTGTAAAAGTAGACCTGGCGGCAGAAGACACCTCCTCGCTCGATGGTTTTTATGCCCGTGTGGTGACTGTGCCGGAAGGCGTAAAGATCAACTTCCTCAACAGCGCCTTCACGGTAAATGAGCGGCAATGGAATGTTACTCCCGGCAATGAAATTTACTGGAGCAAACATTTTCTCACGGTAAAAAACCTGCGTATCAACCGCAACGACCAGCAGATAACCATTGAAACCAATGAATACAATCCGGATGAATCCAAATTTATAGTGACCCTCAAAAACCTGAACCTGGCCGATGTAATTCCGGCCCAGCTGATTACCACCCGCGTGGAAGGGATTACAGACGGCACTATTAATATTGCAGATCCTACCCAGAACCTGGATGTAAATGCAGCGCTCAGAACCCGGGAACTGCGTATAGACAATGATTCCATCGGTGTTCTGAATGTGGATGGCACCTACCATCACCGGACCGGCGTTGCTACTTTTAATGTACAGTCCGACAATGAAGGAAAAGCTTTCCTGGCGCAGGGTAAAATTGGTTTATCAGCCACAGACAACAGCATCGACGCGTCTATTAAGCTGAATGGCACTTCCATCAGCCTGCTGAATAAATACCTGGCGGGCTATGTATCGCAGCTCACGGGTACTGTGGCCGGGAACTTGACCGTTGGCGGCACCACCAGTTTACCTTCCGTAAAAGGTAATCTTACCCTGGATACCGTAGGTGTTACGGTAGATTACCTGGGTACCCACTACCGCATTCCAAAGTTGAATGTAAACGTGGATGATAACCTGATAGAATTCGGCAACTTCATACTGGTTGATAAATACAATACCAAAGGCACTGCCAGCGGCTATATCAGTCATGATCATTTTGACAAACTGAATTTTGACTTTGATGTTACCGGCAGGGGCTTCCTGTTTCTCAACACCAGCGCGTCGGATAACGACCTGTTTTACGGAGACGTACTCGCCGATGGTAAAGTTTATTTTTCCGGCCCTTTGAACGATATGCAGATGCATATCCTGGCCCGGCCTATCAAAGGCACTCACTTTTACCTGCCAATGTCCGACAGTAAGGATATAGGAAAATATGACTATATCACTTTTAAGACGTATGGTACGGAGATAGTAGAAAAGAAGAAGAAGAAAGATAACACCAAACTCACGGTGAAACTGGATATCGCTGCTAACCCCGATGCGCAGATCGACGTTATCCTGGATGCTACCACCGGCGATATTATTTCTGCCAACGGTACCGGTAACCTGCAGATCACGGTGAACACAGAAGGTGATTTTACCATGTTTGGTAATTACGAAATTAACAACGGTTCCTATAATTTCAATTTCCAGCGTTTAACCAGCTGGAAATTCGACATAGAAAAAAACAGTACCATTACCTGGAATGGCGACCCTTCCGAAGCGCGGGTAAATATTATGGCCAAATACTCCCTGCCAAAAGTGAGTTTATACAACCTCGTAGGACAGGGTACCAACGTGAGCACGGATAAGCTGGCCACCCGTACGGAAAAGGTAGATGTGAAGATCAACCTGCGTGGCGCACTGCTGAAACCGGATATCACCTACTCCATCGAATTGCCGGAGGTGGGTAGCCTGGCTTATGAAAGTGGAGTGGCCGCCCATTTAAAAGAGATTAATAATGATCAGAACAAGGCTTTATTCCAGGTGTGGGGATTATTATTCTCCAACCAGTTTTTGCCGGATGACGCTACCACTACGGCAGCAGCTAATGTTGGTATTACGGGTAAAAACAGTGTTGGACAAGCCCTTTCGGCCCAGGCGCAGGCCATTCTGAATAATATAACCGGGGCTTTGCTGAAGGGAAGTGGTATTGGGGTGAATGTAAATTACCGGGCTTACAATGTGGGCGGACCGATAGACAACTCTTCCGTAGACCGCAACCAGGTGAGCGCGGGTATTACCAGCAACCTGTTTAACAACCGGTTCCGTTTGTATGCGGGTGGCGACTACGACTGGGGAAAAACGGCTACTTCTGCCAATACCAACCGTTTTGCGGGCGACTTCAGGATTGAGTACCTGCTTACCCCCGATGGTCGTTTCCGTATCAATGCTTTCAGTAAAACGGATTACGACGTATATAACCTCAACAACCGTACGAAATCCGGTGTGGGTATTTCCTATATCAGGGAATACAACCGGCTCAGCGAGCTATTTAATGACAAACGGCGGAGCCGCTCTCCCCTGCTGGATTCCCTGCGTAGGGCTGCAGTGCTGAAACAGCAGCAGGAAGAAATAGAAAAAATCAAGCGGGACAGTACGGGTAAACAATAATTCCAACAACGACGAAGGAGCAACAGATGTTGCTCCTTCGTGTGGTTTATTTTACTTCACAACCATCTTGCGATAGTTGCTGCTTTATACGCGGCTCTTCCCCAATGAACCGTCACTTAATCTTTCAATATCTCGTGTCCTAATTTATCTCTTTTGGTTTTAAGGTACGTTTCGTTATGCGGGTTAGGATTAATCTCTATCGCTACATTTTCCACTACTTCGAGACCATAACCGCTTAACCCGGCACGTTTACGCGGGTTGTTGGTGATAAGGCGCAGTTTGCTGATGCCCAGCTGACGGAGAATTTGTGCTCCTACGCCATAATCGCGTTCATCCATTTTAAAGCCCAGTTCCAGGTTGGCTTCTACTGTATCCATTCCTTCTTCCTGGAGTTTGTAGGCTTTGAGTTTGTTCATCAAACCAATTCCTCTTCCTTCCTGGTTCATATATAATATAAGGCCTTTCCCTTCTTTTTCCACCATTTGCATGGCGGCGTGCAGTTGTTCACCACAATCGCAGCGTAAAGAGTGAAGTATATCTCCTGTTACACATGAGGAGTGAACACGTACCAGTACCGGCTCATCTTTTTTCCAGTCTCCCTTTTTCAGGGCCATATGAATTTCGCCGGAATTGATCTGTTTAAAGGCGATCAGTTCAAAGTTGCCGTACTTGGTAGGCATCTGTACTTTCACTCCTTCCTCTATCAGTGTTTCGGTGCTGAGGAGGTAGGAGATCAGGTCTTTAATGGAGATCAGCTTGAGGTCGAATTTGGTGGCAATTTCACGGAGTTCCGGTAAGCGGGCCATGGAACCATCTTCGTTCATGATTTCCACCAGTACGCCGGCGGGTTCAAATCCTGCCAGTCTGGCCAGGTCGATGGTGGCTTCCGTATGTCCGGAGCGACGCAATACGCCGCCTGTTTTGGCTTTAAGCGGAAAAATGTGTCCGGGTTTGCCGAGGTGTTCGGGTTTTGTGTTGGGATCGATGAGTGCCTGTACTGTTTTGGCTCTATCGTGCGCAGAGATGCCGGTGGTACAACCATGTCCGAGCAGGTCGACCGAAACGGTAAAGGGGGTTTGATGTAAGGCGGTGTTATCGCGGACCATCAGTTCCAGTCCCAGTTCTTCGCAGCGCTCTTCTACCAGCGGTGCGCAGATGAGCCCACGGCCGTGGGTACTCATAAAGTTGATGATTTCGGGTGTTACATTGCGTGCTGCCGTTATAAAATCACCTTCGTTTTCACGGTCCTCGTCATCTACTACGATCACCAGTTTACCGTTTTTTATATCTTCTATTGCTGCTTCTATTTTATCTAACATATAATATTCCCTCCGGGTCAGTAATGTTGAATTGCGCAAAGTTACGACATATACATGTGAAAAAATGAGGAGGGGTAGCGAGGAATTTCTATTAAAATGGGGTTGGGATATTGTTAATTACACAGGTCAATTTTAACATATAATAAATAATTACAATTATTTTGAATATTATACACTTAAAACGGCATAAAGTTCACTGTGGATATAGGTTTCATTCATTAATAATAACACCTATTTGAAAAATCATAATTTTTAGAGAAAATCTTGAAAATTCCTTTTGTTTATTGGCGTTAGGATAGATGCTATGCAATTTTTTAATAGAGCGTCAAGTTATCCACAGTCTACTTAACAATTTGTTAATTCCAAGTTAAAATTTTAACGGGAAAATTAAGCAACTTTGCGTTTGATTTTAACAACAATCTTTGCTTTATGAGGTTTAAAAAATTACTCATTACATTATTATTTCTGTTTGTTTCCATCATTACTTTTGGTCAGGTTACTACCGGTAGTATGACCGGTTATGTAAAAGACGACAAAGGTGAAGGATTGATTGGCGCAACCGTAAAAGCGGTACACCAGCCATCCGGTACTATCTATGGTACTACCACTCAGGAGGGCGGCCGTTATAACATCCCAAACATGAGGGTTGGCGGACCGTACACTATCACAGTGTCATTTATCAGCTTCCAGGAACAAAAGGAAGAAAATGTAAGCCTGCCATTGGGCCAGACATTCAAAATCGATTTTAAATTGCAGTCCTCTTCTACCGCCCTGAAAGAGCTGGTAGTAACAGGTAAACAGAGCAACACTTTTAACAGTTCCCGTACCGGCGCAGCGACTTACATTTCGAGAGAGCAGTTACAAAACCTGCCTTCCCTTAACAGAGGTATCCAGGATTTTACCAAATTGACTCCACAGGCTGGTAAAGGACTCACCTTCGCAGGTAGAAACAACCTCTACAACTCTTTCACTGTAGATGGTTCACTGTTCAGCAACGCTTTTGGTTTATCAGATTTACCAGGTGGCGCTACCAATTCCCAGCCTATTAGTCTGGATGCGATCGATCAGATCCAGGTGAACCTGGCGCCCTATGATGTAAAACTGAGCGGCTTTACCGGTGCTAACATCAACGCGGTAACCAAATCCGGCACCAACGAATTTTCCGGTTCCATTTACACCTTCTTCAGAAGCAACGACCTCACAGGTGGTAAAGTAAAAGGTGCTGACGTTAGTAAAGACCAATATAATCTTAAGCAATATGGTTTCCGTGTAGGTGGCCCGATTATTAAGAATAAATTGTTCTTCTTCGTAAACGGTGAGTTGGAAAGACAAATCAATCCTGGAAGCACTTACCAGGCCAATCGTGGCAATAATGGGCCCGGCATCTCCAATGTAAAAGCTGCGGACATGGACAAAGTAAAAGATGCCCTAGCAAAACTAGGCTACGACCCCGGAGCTTACGAGAATTATGATTTTAACCAGAATAACGAAAAAATAACAGCGCGTATTGACTGGAATATCAATACAAAGAACAAGTTTAACTTCCGTTATTCTTACATGAATGCATTTAAGGATCTTAATGCCAGTACTTCCAACTCCAACACCGGACGTGGTCCAAGCCAAACCAGCTTATTGTTCCAGAATACCAGCTATCGTCAATACAATAAGATCAATTCATATGTTGCAGAGCTGAACAGCTCTATCTCCAATAAAATGTCTAACAACCTGTCTGTTACCTATAGCAGGTTCCGTGACTACCGTACTACACCAGGAGGTGCATTTCCATTGATCGATATTGAAGACGGCCAGGGTAAAAACTATATCTCTGCCGGTTCTGAACCTTTCAGTGCTATCAATAAACTGAGCCAGGACCTGGTACAGTTTTCCAATAATTTCAACCTCTATTCAGGTAAACATACCTGGACATTTGGTGTAGCAGGTGAATATTTTAAATTCAGCAACGCATTTGCTCAGTTCTATCTCGGCCAGTTCCGTTACAAAGACCTGAATTCTGCATTGGCTGCACTGGGCGGAGACAAATCCGTACAGCCTACTCTTTATCAGCTGACTTATTCCGCTATCAAAGGTAACGCGGCTCCTTCTGCTGACCTGAGCGCTGCTACAGCCTCAGCTTATGCCCAGGATGAATTCCAGATCAAGGATAATTTCAAACTGACCTACGGTATCAGGTTTGATATTCCTTTCTACCCAACTAAACTCGCAAAAAACCCAACCATTGATTCCGTGGCATTCCGTAACGGAGAACATCTGGATGTAAGCGTACTGCCGAAAGCCAAATTGATGATTTCACCACGTATTGGTTTCAACTGGGATGTGAAAAATGACCAAACCTTACAGATCCGGGGTGGATCCGGTATTTTCACCGGTCGTATCCCTTATGTATGGGCTGTTAACCAGGCCGGTCAAAACGGACTGTTATATGGTAATGATAGAATAACCAACTTCACTACCAATCCACGTTCATTTAATCCTGACCCGGCTGCCTATATCCCGGCCAACGCGGCAGCACCTAAAAGTGCGCTGATCAACGTAATGTCTCCTGATTTCAAATATCCGCAGATATGGCGCACCAACCTGGCAGTAGACGTGGTATTACCAGGTAAGATATTAGGTACTTTCGAAGGTATATATACCAAAGATATCAACGCGGTATTCCATAGAGATGCCAACCTCGTAAACTCAACCGGCAAGTCTGTAGGCCCGGGTGCGCGTGACACCTTCCCTTCACCTAACCGTGTGAGCTCAAAAGCAACTAACGCCATTGTATTGGATAATACCTCCAAAGGCTGGTCATATTCCTTATCTGCACAATTCTCCAAAACATTTGATTTTGGCTTGTCAGCTTCTGCGGCCTACGCTTACCAGAATGCGAGAGATATCACCTCCAGCCCCGGATCACAGGCTGCCAGTGCCTTTAACGGTAACGCAATAGTGAACGATCCAAACAACCCGGTATTATCTTACACCGGATTCCTGGTACAGCACAGAGTAGTTGCTACCTTGTCTTACAAAATTAAGTATGCAAAAATGCTGGCGACTACAGTATCTGTTATCTACGAAGGTTCTCCCTTCTCCGATGCGTTTAACAATACCCGTATCAGCTACGTATATGCCGGTGACATGAACCGTGATGGTGCGACGACCAACAACGACCTGATTTATGTTCCGAAAAGCAAAGACGAAATCATCCTGATTCCAAGCAAAGTTCCAGATAACGCTCCTCCCGATACCCGCACACCGGATCAGATCTGGAACGACCTGGATAAATTTATCTCCAAAGATAAATACCTGAACAGCCGCAGAGGACAGTTTACTGAAAGAAACGGCGGCCAGTATCCATGGTGGAACCACTTTGATGTGAAATTGATCCAGGACATCGACTTTGCGAAAATTGCTCCGAAAAGCAAAAGTAAATTGCAAGCAACCCTCGATATCATCAACTTCGGTAACCTGCTGAGCAGCAACTGGGGGGTAGCCAAAACAATTAGCAGTCCTGCTTTCCTGACATACCGCGATAGCAACGGTCCAGGCGGACAGGCACGTTACTCTTTCACTAACGTTAGCAGTCCGTTTATCGACTACACTGCTATTCTTTCCAGATGGCAGATGCAGATTGGTGTAAGATATATCTTCAACTAATCAGTTATAATTAAATCAGCGGCTGAATTTTTTGTGGTAGCAGCCACAAAAAATTCAGCCGCTTTCTTTTGGGGGAAAGAATGAGCCAGAAAATATCTGGTTAAATACTTTCTGGCTCATTTCAATAATAAAATAAAGTTGAATTAATCTTAATTCGCGGATAACTACTTTATGTAACCAATAAACGGATCAACACCAACGCCCTCTCTTTCGGAATACAGTACATTACCATAGTCAACGGAGGTGATTTCCAAATACCGCCCCAACATAACAGACGATTCGCCTTGTGCAACGGTCACATAATAGGTACTGTTTTGAGGTGCGTTCCCCTGATATGCATAGTAATGCCAAACTTTTAGTCTAATAGGGTGCTGCAATACATACGGAATCGTTCTGGCGGCATCACTGAAAAAACGGATTCTTATCTGGCCTTCCCTATGAATTGAATAGGAATACATATCTGAACTATAATCATCAACCTCAACTATTTCCTCGGCTCTTACATAAGGTGGATTATATAGGTAATTAACAGCGTCAATATCTCCCGTTGATAGGAAAAAACCGCCTGTAAAATTAGATCCGTCTTTTCTTGTCATTACCGGTATAGCAGGATCGTAAACAAATTTCAGGTCGCTCACCAAAGATGGATACAACATAATAGAATTAAAATCAAAAGTTTCCAGATCTAATCCGTTATGTCCTTCCTGAACATAGGTCCTGAAGTTATTCTGCATAGCAGTTCTGATATTACTCCAATTGATTGTGATAAAATTGTCGCGGTCTGAACGGCTTTGCTCATGGAACAAACCTACAGCATGACCAATTTCGTGGGTCAATTCTGTGCTGCCGAATGCGGTCTGTACGAAATTGATAATCTGCTTTCCGCCCTGGCGGCCAATAAAAGAATTGTTTACATCAGAATTAGTAAATTCTACATAATCAGTTTGTGTAGTTCGCGGAACTAATCTGATCCGGGTAGAAGATTCCCAGTTGGCAATGGCTCCATTAATTAATGTATTTCCGTAAGGGCTAACTCCACTGTTTACTGTAAAAGGGACAACGCCACCTGGCCAGAGTTGCGTGATATCCGCGTTAACGGCCCTGGCAGCGCTATCAGAAGTTTTTTTCATTAGCAGATCTACCTGCCTTTGTGTAAACATAATATCACCTTCCAAAGCATAAGTATTTCCTCTCTTTTCCAGGTAAATATCTTTTCCATCCCGGGTGATTTTTATCAATTCTCCCGGAGAACCGGTGGGGAAATAATAGTTCCAGGCATTGAGTCCGGTTGACGTTTTTCTTTCTTCCTGTATAACTTCCTGCTTTTCTTTTTTACAGGAAAATAAACTGCTTGTTAACAACAACAGCGATAATAGGTGCTTTTTCATTTTAAGGGTTTAAAGGTTGAATGGAGCAATTGTATGAATAGAGGTTTAAAATATTTACCGGGTTAAACTTAAGTGAGAATGGAAAATATAGTTTTTTTTAGATCCCTCATATTACCCTTTTATCTAGATAGGTATAAGAAACGCAGTTTGGCCAATACCTCACCTCTCCCTTTTATACTAAACCACCCTCTCCGCCCGTTATACCCCAAATCCTTACCCTTGGCCTGCATACGCATTCTTATCCTGACCCTCTCCATCCTGGTTCCCCTCCTCCGCTCCCACGCGCAAAATATCGTAGCAAACCCCGGTTTTTCTGATGTAAACATCTGCACAGAGTACAACTATCCCTGCGCTCCCAGTGCCTGGGAATCTGTGGCGCCCAATACCAGTAAAATTATGTACGCGGAAGACAAAGGCAACCGCTATATCACCATCACCATGTACAGCAGCATTGATCCGAATTTCCGCTCCTATGGTGAAACACAACTGCTTTGCCCCTTGCGGAAAGGACAACAATATCAGCTGAAATTATTTACCCTGATGGAAGAAAGCCAGCCCTACCCCTTGCCCGGCGTGCTGTTTGATACCACCGCGGTATACCGCTGGACGCCCCGGCCGTTAGCTGAACCGGCCACCATCTACTTTTCCAGGGAGACCGATAAACACCCGGAAAAAAAATGGACCGTACTGGAAAAAACGTTTACGGCACAAGCCAATGCAAAGTACATGGTCATCGGTAACTTCGATTCTTCGGTGGCCCAATATCCGAAGCGTGCGGAATTTTACCTGGTTATAGACAGTGTTTCACTGGTCCCGCTGTCTGGTAAGGTATGCGCAGATACGAAAGCTGTTGCGGCAAAATTATATGCCGCTCACGACCGCCACCATTTCATTTCGCCGGATCGTGAACTGCAACCGGTGAAAACACCCAAACTGCAAACCGTTTTCTACACACCGGGCTCCTGTGATACCGTGTTGTTACAGAATGATTTCTTTCTTCCTAAAAGTAAAAATATCAATCCCTTCTATGCGGGTCAGCTGGAAGACGCCCTGAAACCTTCCGGAAATGTACTCCGGAATAAAATTAAACTCACCGGTTATGTATTTAAAAATGCCAGTGAGAAATACAACGAAGTGATGGCACAAGACCGCGCACAACAAGTGGCCAATTTCCTGGTATACAAAAAAGGTTTTAGCTTCGACGACTTTATTATCAAAGGAGTCGGAAAACTTTCTCCCAACGCGGATTCCAGCGAAAGAGTAGAACTCGTTAACTGTCAGCCGGCACAGGAAGTAACCGTAGCAGTTACACGAACAGATACCCTATTGATACCAGATTTGCTTTTCCAGGTAAACAGCCACCAGCTGGAACAAAAAATGCTGCAATCACTCGATAGCCTGGTTGGCAAAATCCCCGGCAGCGATCGTATATCGCTTACCGTTACAGGCCATACCGACAATACCGGTACCAATATCTACAACCAGGAACTGTCTATGCGACGCGCATTCACCGTAGCAGATTATATCCGGGGAAAAAAGCCCAGCAGCAATATCACAGCCGTAAACGGTATGGGAGAGTCCATGCCTGTGGCCGACAACAAAAATGCCGCAGGCAGAAGAAAAAACAGGCGGGTGGAAGTTGTCATCTATTATCTTTCAGAAGAGTAAAACGGGGTATTTCGTGTTACCCGGGGAAGTTTCCACTCCTCCAAAGCGGAATTTCCGCCACCATTCCCTGCACAAAATTTTCCCGATTGCGTAAACCGGCCGGAACGCTTTTCCTTAATTTTGCTCCCCGAAATCAAACCTGCTGCCACACATCAAAGGAGCAAATCAAGGAAGCATTATCACATTAAAACGACTGCAATTACGGCTATGCACCACACGCTTAACAAAAGACTATTTCTCGTACTGTTCTCCGGATGCAGTATCACCGCACCATTGATGGCGCAAAATAAACCCGGCGAACATAAAAAAGATACATTAACGGCTGCCAACACACAAAAGACACTCGGCGAAATCGTGGTTTCGGCCAGCCGCAAACCCGTTACCCTGGATAATGTCCCTTCTTCTGTCACAGTGATTACCAAAAAAACACTGGAAAGCGACATGACCATCAATACTGATGTAACGGATATCCTGGCACGGGAAGTACCCGGACTGGCGCCCGGTACACAAACCAACAGCAACGTAGGACAAACACTCCGTGGCCGCTCCGTGCTGATCATGATCGATGGTATTCCACAATCTACCCCACTTCGTAACGGAGAGGTAGATATGCGCTCTATCGATCCCGGCGTACTGGAAAGAATAGATGTGTTAAAAGGCGCTACCGCCATCTATGGCAACGGCGCTACCGGCGGATTAATCAACTATATTACTGCAACACCAAGGGAAAATAAAATCATCTCCGGCAGAACTACCATCAACACCACCGGTTCTCTCACCAGCCTCAAAAACAGTGTGGGCGGACGCATCAGCCAGATGTTGCAGGGGAAATATAAAAAGTTCGACTACATCGTAAGCGGTGTGGCGGAGGAAACCGGCGAATATAAAGACGCCAAAGGCAAGCTGGTAGGTCCTAACTATAGCCTAGGCGAAACCGACAGCTACAATGCGTTTGCAAAATTAGGCTACCAGGTAAGCAGCCGTCAGCGTTTACAACTGATGTACAACTACTATCGCAGCCAGCAAAACTCCAACTATAATGTTGTAAACGGAGATATTGCCAACGGTATTCCCGCTTCCGGCGTATTAGGCAAACCTGCCGGCGTTTCTACCGGCTCCAGGGGCAATCATAACCTGCACCTGGTATACCAGGCCGATAGCCTTATTGGTGGTACCTCACTGAGCGCCGACGCCTACTACGAGTCCAGGGATGATATCTTTTATGTGTCTTTCGGGCGCTTTGAAGGCGGCGATGGGCAGTCGCATACCCTCGATAAGAAAAAAGGACTGCGCCTGATGCTGAACTCTGCACTGTCAAATAAATATGAGGCTAACGGTACGCTGTCATACGGCGCCGATCTGCTCAATGACGTGACCTCCCAGCCGCTGGTAGACGGACGGGTATGGGTACCTGAAATGAAGATGCTGAACTATGCTCCCTTCGCCGAAACACAATGGAACCTCTGGCAAAACCTGATCCTGAAGGCAGGTGTAAGAGTAGAAAAAGTACATGTAACGGTAGATGATTATAATACCCTGCCACTTACCGGCGCCAACGGGGCCATACCTCCAAGCATACGGGTAAAAGGCGGCGACCTCGATTATACCGCTACCCTGTTCAACGCAGGTATCCGCTATAACCGCCTGCCGGTTTTCATGCCCTATTTCAGCTTCTCCCAGGGATTCTCTGTATCTGATGTCGGTCTGGCATTGCGCGATTCCAAAGTAAACGACCTGAAAAAAATCAATACGGAAGCTGTACTGGTCAATAATTACGAACTCGGTTTTGTCAGCGAACACAAAAAATTCCGTTTTGAGCTCAGCGGTTTTATCAGCACCTCTAAACTGGGTGCAGATATGATATTTGATCCCAACACCGGCTTATTCAATGTGAGCAGAACACCCGAACGTATATACGGTTTTGAAGCCGCTATCACCTACCAGGCACTCCACAATCTCGATATCAGCGCCAGCTACAGCTACCTCGAAGGAAAGGCTGATACTGCCAAAACCGGCGGCAGCTATAATGTATACCTGAATGGTAGGAGAATCGCACCGCCAAAAGTAAGTGCCGCCATCAACTACCGCCCGTTGAAAGCGCTGGAAGTAAGATTACAGTACATGGGTGTTAATGGCAGGAACCGCTTTGAAAAGAATAGCAAAGGCGTTTATAATGGTAACGAAGGCCGCGTAAAAGCCTACAATCTTGTAAACTTGAATGCGAACTATAAGATTACGCCACATACTATGCTGACATTGGGTATTGAAAATCTCTTTAACGAAGATTACTTCCCTGCCAGGGCACAGTGGTTCATGATACCAAATCAATATGCCAAAGGAAGAGGCGCCGCATTTAATATAGGCATCGCCGTTAACTACTAATAAAAGAAAGGCAATTGTAAAAATACATCCATGGCAGTTTTCCAGGTGGCCATATCATGCCGGCCACCTGGAATCTCCAGGTAAAAAATATCCTTATCCGCTTTATACCCCTTCAATAACAACTCTTTTATCAGGTCCCGCGTATCATCAATGCTATCAATCACGCCATTATGATTCCTGTCGGCCGTTTCATCGGCAGTACCACATTCAAAAAAGAACTGCTGTCCCGCATGATAGCTCCCTGCACGGATCAACTGATGCATGATTCTATCCTTATCATCCCGGTATCCATCCCCTAATGGCCTGCTCCTCCACCACAATGCACCCGAAAATACCCCTGCCAGCTGGAAAAGATCCGGATAATGCCAGGTAATATCCAGGGCAGATAAGCCTCCCAGGGAAAAGCCGGCAAATGCACGCCGTTCGATATGCATGCCGGGATACTGCTGCTGCAGAAAAGGCAATAACTCCCGGATAACAAACCGGGTATAGCTTTCCGCCTGCGCCCCCTGTCCCTGGTGATCAAGTACGCCGGCCGTACCATATTCCGCCCTGCGATGCTTACCGGCATGAATACCCGCTACCAGCACAGCAGGAGAAAGCGCAGGTAACAACCCTGCCAGTTCCTGACCATCGTTTACCAATAGCAGCACTGTTGGCGATATACCCGCGGAATAGGTATCCAGCATCACTTCCCGCTGTAAGTAAGTAGAATTGATATAATGTTGACGTGTTTGCACCCCAACAATTTACCAATAAACCAATAATCTTCTTTAAATTTAACTAAACACTTTCCCGTGACCGAAAACTATTTGAAATGGCATTCTCCCAACCTGGGAAAGGAATTTGAGATGTTGGTATTCGGCGACAGCGGATACCCGTTACTCCTCTTTCCCACCTCCATGGGACGCTACTATGAAAGCAAAGACTTTGGCCTCATTGATGCCATCAGCTGGTTTATTGAAGAAGGAAGGATCAGGGTATACTGCCCGGACAGCATTGATGCTGTAAGCTGGTACAACAAAGAAATCAGCCCTGAGCAAAGAGCGTATAATCATTCCTGTTACGACAAATTACTGATGGAAGAAGTACTCCCCCGCATGGAAGCCGAAACCGGGCAACAACGCATTGTCGCTGCGGGTTGCAGTTTTGGCGGATACCATGCCGCCAACTTTGCTTTCCGTCACCCCGACAAGGTGTCTTATCTTTTTAGTCTCAGCGGCATCTTTGATATCAAACCCCGCGTAGATGGCTATTATGACGACAACGTGTATTATAACAACCCAGCCGACTATATACCGGATAACCAGCATGCCGATCTGTGGCGCATGGGCATTGTACTCGGCGTGGCGGACAGGGATGTAACAAGACCGCAAAATGAGTTACTGTCGGGTATATTAGCCGGCAAAAAAATATCACACTGGCTTGACATACGGCCGCAAACCACCCATGACTGGCCGGTATGGCGGGAAATGTTGCCGCATTATCTATCACTTATCAAGTAAGTAACATGAAAAAAATAGGTATTCTCTTTGGACAGGAAAACACTTTTCCGCAGGCGTTTGTAGACCGTGTCAACCGTATCAATCCGCCAGGCATTTTTGCCGAATTTGTAACCATCGATAAGGTGATGCAGGGCGTGGATCCAGGTTATGCTGTTATCGTAGACCGCATTTCCCAGGACGTTCCTTTTTACCGTTCATTTTTAAAAAATGCCGCTGCCGCCGGTACTGCGGTCATCAACAACCCCTTCTGGTGGAGTGCGGATGATAAATTTTTTAATAATGCACTGGCAGATAAAATTGGCGTAAACGTGCCCCGCACCGTGCTGCTGCCCTCCAATAAGTTACCGGACGATACCACCGACAAATCATTCCGCAACCTTGTTTACCCGTTCGACTGGAACAGCATTTTTGAATATGTGAGTTTTCCGGCCTACATGAAACCCTACGCCGGCGGCGGATGGAAACATGTGTACCGCGTAGAAGATAAAGATGATTTCTTCCAAAAACATAGCGAAACCGGGCAATTGGTGATGATGCTGCAGGAAGAAATTGATTTCAGCCAGTATTACCGGTGCTTCTGTATCGGGGGAAAAGAAGTACGTATTATGCCCTATAATCCGAAACATTCGCCCCATCAGCGTTATGAAGCCAGCTATGACGCCAGTCCTGCGTTACTGGCCCAGATCACCGAACAGGTGCTGAGCCTCAATCAACACCTCGGATACGATTTTAATACCGTGGAAATTGCCGTACGCAGCGAAGTGCCTTACGCCATCGACTTCTGCAACCCTGCTCCTGATGCCGATATTCATTCTATCGGTGCCGATCACTTCGAGTGGATAGTGGAAACCAGCGCCCGGTATGCCATAGAAAGGGCTATCGCTCAAAAACCAGGAAAGGACAATCTTACCTGGGGTAAGTTTGTACAGCGAAGCCCAGCCAGGGCAAAGGTGAAAGCTGATACAACCACCGGGAAAAAGAAGCCCGCTGCGGAAAAAAAGAAGAAAACCACACCGGAAAAGGAGAAAAAAACACCGGCTAAAAAAAGCACTGCCAAAAAACAACAAAAAGAAAAATGAAACCGTTTTACTGAGCTACATTTGTCAGGCTGTTAGCCATTAGCTGTTAATAAATGCAGCGGAGATTAACGGGTAAAGCCTTGCTAACTACGGACTATCAATAATTAGTAGTTAGTACAATCGAAGATCAATTTTAGTTGTTAGTTAAAAGCTAAGAAAATTATGCTGAAGGCGTTTACGCTGGGGATAGAGGAAGAATACATGGTGATAGATCCTGTTACACGGGAACTGAGGTCGCATGAACAAAAAATAGTGGAACAGGCACATAAGATCATCAGCGACCAGGTGAAAGCTGAATTTCACCAGGCCGTAGTGGAAGTGGGTACCCGCATCTGCGCCAATGTACACGAAGCAAGAGCGGATGTAGCCCTACTCAGGCGTACCATTGCGCAAATAGCCGGCGATTTGGGCTTTAGCATCGGGGCCTCCGGCACCCATCCTTTTAGTAAATGGGAAAAACAACTCATAACGGATCATCCCCGCTACTTTGAAATTGTCAATGAAATGCAGGATGCTGCCCGTTCCAACCTGATTTTCGGGTTGCACGTGCACGTAGGTATGGAAAACAGGGAAATGGCCATTCATATAGCCAACTCCGTTAGATACTTCCTGCCGCATATTTTTGCGCTCAGCACCAACTCCCCTTTCTGGGAAGGTCGTAACACCGGCTTCAAATCCTTTCGTACCAAGGTATTCGATAAATTTCCCCGTACAGGTATACCCGATTATTTTGCCAGCATCGAAGAATATGATAACTATATCAAACTGTTGGTAAAAACTAACTGTATTGACAACGCCAAAAAAGTATGGTGGGATCTGAGAGTGCATCCCTTCTTTAACACGGTGGAGTTCCGGGTTTGCGATGTGCCGCTTACGGTCGACGATACCATTATGCTGGCCGGCCTTTTCCAGGCAGTATGCGCAAAAATTCACAAACTGCGCATGCAGAATCTCAACTTTATTATTTATAACCGCGCCCTGATCAATGAAAACAAATGGAGAGCCTCCCGCTACGGCATCGATGGCTATCTCATCGACTTTGGTAAGGAAATGGAAGTCAATACCCGCTCTCTCATCTTCGAACTGCTCGACTTCATCGATGATGTGGTGGATGAACTGGGTAGCCGAGAAGTAATTGATGCTACCACCCACCTCCTGGAAACAGGCACCGGCGCAGATAAACAACTCAAGGTATTTGAGGATACTAACGACCTCGTAGCAGTTACCGACTTCATACAGCAACAGTTCCTCCGGGGTTGCTGATGCGGGTTTTGTCTTGTCCAGGATTAAACTGATTTTGATGATTATACTGATTTTTTAGTTCTGATTTTTTTGATTTAAAATGATTTTGGGAGATAAAAGCAAATTTTATCCGCCTAGATCTCCCAAAATCATTTAATCAAAACTAAAAAATCAGTATAATCATCAAAATCAGTTTAATCCTGGACAAGACAAAACCCGCGGATTTCGTAATTTTGCAGCATGCATCCGATTAAACAAAGCTGGAAGGTAGCCGTGCTGGATATGTACGAGGGTGTTCCCAATGAAGGGATGCGCTGTATCCGGGAAATACTGGCAAAATATGCCAGCATGCACGCACTGGACCTGCAATTCGACGAATTTGAAGTACGGCATCAGATACAGGTTCCGGATACCTCCTATGATATTTACATTTCTACCGGCGGCCCCGGCAGCCCGGTAGACAGTGAAGGCAGCGACTGGGAAACCGCCTATTTTTCTCTTATTGATGAATTACTGGAATGGAACAGCGTACAGGACACCAAGAAGCCGGTATTCTTTATCTGTCACTCCTACCAGATCATGTGCCGGTATTACAAACTGGGCAATGTATGCAAACGGAAATCCCCCGCCTTTGGCGTTTTCCCGGTACATAAAACCGCCGCAGGGATGCAGGAGAAAATTTTCAGCGCACTCCCTGATCCTTTTTATATCGTAGATAGCCGCGACTGGCAGGTGATAGAACTGGATTACGAAAATCTGCAGGCGATGGGAGGACATGTGCTCGCACTGGAAAAAGAAAGACCGCATGTACCATTGGAACGGGCTACCATGGCCATTCGCTTCAACGAGCATTTTATTGGTACCCAGTTCCATCCCGAAGCAGATGCCGCCGGTATGCACATGTATCTCCAACAGGAAGAAAAGAAAAAACAGGTAATGAACCACCATGGCCTGGAGAAATACAACAGCATGATCAGCCAGCTCACTGATCCGGATAAGATTATGCTTACACACGATCGCTTTATTACAGCGTTCCTCGATTATGCTATTTACGGCGGACTATCAGAGCGGCTGGCTGCTATTGAACGGCTGGTGCAGGTAGCTGCCCATACAGATAATGAGCACTCGTTCTTTTAATTAAAAGACACCATGATCCCCTCAATAAGAACATCTTATAATCAGCAGTTTACACCCGCACAATACCAGGCTTTTTTAGACGGTATTGTCGCAGACACCGGCGTAGTACCGGCTTTTCGAATCGCCGAAACACCCGTCTTCGTGCCCGCTGCCCTCAGTAGTAAACTGGTACAGGCCTGCGAAGAAATAGTAGATGTGCTGCTCCGACCGGACTTCAAGGCCATGACAAAAGATGCTATTCCGCCCTCGCTGAAAGTACCCCATGAAAATGATCACCCTCATTTTATTGTCATTGATTTTGCCGTTTGTAAAACGGATGAGGGCTCGCTGGTGCCCCAGCTGATTGAATTACAAGGTTTCCCAACGATGCTTGCTTTCCAGGAAGTAATGGCCCGCCGCTTCAAAACGCATTTTAATATTCCTGCTACCCTCAGCAATTTCTTCAACGATCTCGATGAAACCTCCTACTATCAGCTACTGCGCGATATGATCATAGGTTCCTTTGCGCCGGAAGAAGTGATATTGCTGGAAGTAAAACCGGAAGAACAAAAAACACGCATCGATTTTCACAGCACGGAAAAAAACCTGGGCATCGCCACGGTTTGTTTAACAGCGCTGATCCAGGAAGGGAAGAAACTATATTATCTCCGCGATGGAGTTAAAACACCCGTGCAGCGCATTTATAACCGCATCATTTTCGATGACCTGCAGCAACAGTCGGAAGTATTGGGAGAACACGTAAACCTGTTCCAGGACCTCGATGTGGAATGGATTACGCATCCCAACTGGTTTTACCGGATCAGCAAATATATGATGCCGTTTATCCACAGTGAATTTGTGCCTAAAAGCTGGTTCCTGCATGAATTACCCGTTGTGCCTGCCGACCTGGAAAACTATGTATTAAAACCGCTCTTTTCTTTTGCAGGACAAGGTGTACTGATCGATGTAACGCCGGAAGATATTGACCAGATTAAAGATCCGGAAAACTGGATACTGCAACGTAAAGTGAAATATGCCCCGGCCATCGCAACGCCTACCGGACCGGCGATCTGTGAAATCAGGATGATCTATATCTGGCAGGATGGCGCTGCGCGCCCGATACTGGTGCATAATCTTGCCCGGATCAGCAAAGGAAAAATGATTGGGGTAGGGTTTAACAGCAAAGATACCTGGGTGGGTGGAAGTTGTTGCTTCTTTGAATTTTAGCGGAAAGACAGCAAGCAAAAGCTATTGTAATAAGCTCTTTGCTTGCTGTCTGTTACACTACTGTAATTCAAAATCTTCTATCAGCGGGCCGTGTGCATATTCATTCTTGCTTCCCACGCCTATCGCCAGTTCTACATTATCGCTGTTTTTCACGATCAGGAAAGGCTGGCCATACTTTTGTTTACCTGAAAAAATAACCGCGATTTCTGTACAGGAAAAAACATCCGATTTATTCAGCATCATCTCCTTGTTGTTATCCAGCACATTTTCTGTTTTGTGATTGTCTTTCCGGAGATGTAATTCTTTTCCTACATACTGCCGCTTCAACCATTCATAGTTGCCATTGATAATAACCGGTGTGGTCGGCAAATTATCTTCCGGCACCTGGAATAAGAGGAGCTTCCGATCCTCGTCACGTAGCGTAAATATCAGTGTAGGCACGCCACCATCGAGGCTTTTCCGGTCATAATCCACAATCCGGAACGTTTTATTTTCCACCGCCTTATATGGAGTATAAAAATGTCCGCCTTTGAGCACACTCTTATAAGGTACTTCCACTACTGCCTTCATTTTAATATTGTCCAGCAGGGTATCCTCCTTATTCTTTACCAGCCTTTTGGGATTCAGCTTCAGGAAAGTGATTTCCTGGCCTACCAGGGTAAGCTGTGCAATGTCTGGTGTAAGGTGCTGAAAAGCAATGCTGCTGTCGTAAGGAATTAAAGCTGGCTTTTTCTCTGTGTCCCTGTATTTTATCTGTGCGGAAGCGCTGCAAGCGGCTACCATCGCCAAACACAGGGATAAATGTTTCAATTTCATATGAATTCAAATATGCGCAAATATATAATGTAATAAATGTTTTTTCCTTTCAACACGGATATGTCCGTTAACGGAATAAAACGCCGGCTGCACAAATACATTGCGTGGCGAGTTCCTAACTTGGTGTTAATATTCTATTTTTATGTACAATATGTCAACTTAATACCTATCCTCATGTTTAGTAACCTGGCCATAGATGTGGCCCTTGGCCTTATTTTCATTTACCTGCTGTATAGTTTGCTGGCCTCGGTAGTGCAGGAACTGGTTGCCCGGATTTTTAATTCCAGGGCCCGGTTACTCACCAAAGGCTTGCGTAGGATGCTGGAAGAGGAAGATCACAGCAAAGATCTCGGATGGTTCGGAAAATTTACCTTTTTCAACTGGTTCTATGAGCTCGGCTGGAGCATCGTTTATTTCTTTGAACCTTTCCGCAATAGCCCTTTCCTGAAAAAATTTTATACTGCCCCATCCATCCGCAACCTGGGGGAAAACAGTGCAGCAGCACGGCCGGCGTATATCAGTCCGCAAATCTTTTCCCAAACCATCGTACACCTGTTGCGCAACAGCTGCAGGGCACACCTCGAAGAAAAGACACAACGGGATCATCCTGCAACAGAAACGGAGTCGCCCTTTACCTTCAAACTGACGGATGCCCAGGCGATCAGGACCGCGCTCACCCACAATTACCTGCACCTGGCGCCGGATGTAAGAGAACACCTGCTGCAATTATTTGAAGACAGCCGCCATGATGTAAAAGCTTTCCGTATCAATATGGAAAGCTGGTTCAATGAAACCATGACCCGCACCAGTGGCTGGTACCGTAAACAAACACAAACCTGGCTGTTATGTATCGGTATGGGTATTGCGGCGCTGTTTAACGTGGACTCCATTGCCATCGCACGTATTTTGATGAAAGATAAAAATGTACGCACGGAGATGGTACAACTGGCCAGCAGCCGCGCACCTACGTACACGGCTATAACGGATACTCTTATACGTAAAAACATGGTGCATAAAGACAGTGCCTTTTACCGCACAGATACCTCGCTTCGTGTATTCGTAAACGATACCTCGCTGATTGGCGTGTATGCGATGCTACGCAACGATGCCGGCGATGCCAGGAATGTGCTGGGCATCAGCAGGGCCTGTACTATCGACAGCAGCGGCGGACACAAAATAATGCGTTGTGGCTATACCCATCCTTTTCAGCAAAACGGTTGGCTGATCTTTGCAGGATGGTGCATTACGGCCCTCGCCATATCTTTAGGCGCGCCCTTCTGGTTCGACCTGCTGGGCAAAGTAGTGAAGTTCCGGACCACTACGCCAACCAACGACAGCACCACCGCACACTGAGATAAAACAGCATCCTTATCCAACTAAAGAACTTATTGTAGATTTGTATATCTCCTCAACTCTTTAAAAAATACGTATGAAACGCACTAATTATTCCTCCGGCGCTATCTGGGAAGGAAAAGTAGGTTATTCCCGGGCAGTAAGAGTGGGCAATGTGATTGAAGTATCAGGTACAGTAGCTTCAGACAATGATAAAGTGGTAGCAGAAGGGGACGCCTATGAACAGACAAAATTTGCACTCGCCAAAATTGAATCCTCCCTGATCAATGCCGGCGCTACCCTGCATGATGTGGTACGCACCCGTATGTTTGTTACAGATATTTCAAGATGGGAGGAATATGGCCGGGCACATGGAGAGTTTTTCAAAAGTATAAAACCCGCTACCACCATGGTGGAAGTAAGTAAACTGATAGATCCGCGCTACCTGGTGGAAATAGAAGCCACCGCTATCGTGGAGCAGAAAGCATAAAGAAATTACAAATTAGGAATTACGAATTACGGAGTTGTAGATAGATGTTAGCGAGATTGGTATCTCTTTTATCTACCTACAACTCCGTAATTCGTAATTCCTGATTCGTAATTTTACTTATACTGTTCTGTCCATTTCAGCATACCACCCACCAGGTTTTTGGTGTTGGTAAAACCCATGGAATCCAGTAACATACAAGCCTGACCACTGCGATTACCGCTGCGGCAGTATACAATTACTTCTTTATCTTTCCATTCTTCGATTTCATCTACCTGCATCTGCTGTACAAAACCTAACGGAATATGTGTACCGCCAATGTTGAACTCTGCACGCTCATGAGGCTCTCTCACATCTAATATATAAAGCTCTTCGCCGTTGTCTATACGCTGTTTCAGCTCTTCTGCCGTGATATTTTGCATAGTTATAAAGAATTTAAAATCAAATTACATCATTTTCTGTTATTCCTGTTCAACAGGCTTTTGTACGGCGGCACTGTCTGTTACCGGCTTGGTAGCGGATAACCAGAAATCTACGCTTTCCCCTGCCCTCACCATATTAAAGTCGCCGATCTCATTTTTACGGGTAGGCACCTGTTTGATGATATAGGCGTTAGCGGTATCCGTTACATTGGGATCAATGATGATGGTACCCGCGTTCAGGTTGCTGGCACTGAGTATTTCGCGTGCTTCGGCGTAGGTGAGTCCTACAAAACTAGGCACGGGGTTTTCCACGCTGCCGGTACCACTGCTCAGGATCAGGGTAATATTGCTTCCCTCTGCCACCAGTGTGCCCGGTTTTACTTTTTTACCGTTTAATAACTGCTGTAATACAGAGTTAGCCGCAATATCCGGTCTGTAGATTGTATCTCCCACGTTCAGGCGCATGCTTTTCAGCATCATTTCAGCACTGCGGAAGGTAAGTCCTTCCAGGTCCGGCATTTTCACCATGGGCGCCACGGTTTTATTAACCGTCAGGTAAATGGTTCTACCCACCTTTACCTGTGCACCTTTATCGGGTGTTTGGGCGTATACCGCCAGGCCGGGTATGGAATCAACGTAAATAGAATCCCTGACATCGGCTTCAAAACCGGCTTTTTCCAGTAACGCAATAGCTTCCTTCACATTTTTCCCGTGCACATCGGGTACTGTTTGCTGCTGTCCGTGTTTGGTGATAAAGCCCAGCATTGAAAAGAAAAGCAATGCCAGCGCAAAAAACATGACGATAACAGCTAACAGGTTCACGCCAAATGAGCGTTTGGTAATAAAGTCGAACACGATAATTATATTAAGTGTGATAATCCTTATTTCATGCTCTCTTCCAAAAGCAGGCCATAAAATTCCTGCAGGGTTTTACCTGCCGCCCTTACCTGCTGTGGTACCAGGCTGTTTTCAGACTGTCCGGGCATGGTATTTATCTCCAGGAAATACAATTTCCCGCTGCTTTCCTCATATATAAAGTCCACCCGCACGATTCCCTTACAGTTCAGTTTATTATATAAAATAGTCGACGCTTCCCTTACCTGGTGGGCAATGTCCTCATTTACAGGCGCTGGTGTAATTTCGTTGGACACACCGGGTGTGTATTTGGCTTCGTAGTCGAAAAACTCCTTGCTGCTCACCACTTCCGTGATAGGCAGTGTGGTAATGGCGCCGGCACTGCGATACAGTCCCATGGTCAGTTCCCGTCCTTTGATAAATTCTTCTACCAGGATCTGGCAGTCTTCATTAAATGCCTTATCTATAGCCGGTTGCAGCTCTTCTGCCGTTTTCACCTTTGACATACCAATGCTGCTGCCGCCTTCTGCCGGTTTCACGAACACAGGTAAACGCAGCTGCTGCAGGATATCGGTGGTATTATATGGCTGATCACGGAAAATATGTAACGATTTGGATACATTCACTACGCCAAGCGCCGCTACCACTTTATTACAGTAGCTTTTATTGAAGGTGAGGGCAGATGTTACCATCCCGCAGCTGGTAAACGGAATGCCGAGCATTTCAAAATATCCCTGCAGGCGTCCATCTTCACCGGGCGTACCATGGATGCCGATAAATACCGCGTCAAAGCTGATTTTATTTCCGTTGAGGGTTAAGGAAAAATCATTTTTATCCACTTCAGTCACCTTCCCGTCGGCACCGGTATAGCTCCAGCTTTCTTTTGTGATGATGATCTTGTAAACACTATATTTGCTGCTATCCAGGTTATTCTCAATAGTGACGGCACTCTGCACGGAAATCACATACTCTCCGGAATATCCACCGGCTACCAAAGCTATATTCTTCTTCATAAGATGTTTTGCAATAAGCGGGTAAAGTTAAAGGTTATTTGTTAATTGTCAAGAACAGCCAGCGGGCTCCTGTTAGCGTTCAAATTACATAAAAAAAACCGTCCCGGCCAAAGCCGTAACGGTTTTTTAAGCTCCTTTGAAAATATTTTAAACGTGCAGTTTGGCCTTCTTACCCATCAGCTCATCTACTGTTTCCTGGTACATTTCGTCAGGAACACAGCAATCTACCGGGCAAACCGCTGCACATTGCGGTTCTTCATGAAATCCCTGGCATTCTGTACATTTGTTGGGCACAATATAGTAGGTATCTACGCTGATAGGCGCATTGCGCTGGTCAGCATCCATTACACTACCGTCCATCAGCGTATAGGAGCCTTTTACAGTGGTGCCGTCAGCCAACGCCCACTCTACACCGCCTTCATATATCGCATTGTTGGGGCATTCCGGTTCGCAGGCGCCACAGTTTATACATTCGTCTGTTATCTTAATTGCCATAGTGTAAACTTTTTGGTTAAGTAGTAAGCCATTAATTTTGTGTGACAAAAATAAAATTTTCCCGGTTTAATTAAGTCAATTATTTATACAGTTTCATGAACATAGCAGAAAAAGAAGCCGCATTGGTGCGCCTGGGGCAGTATCTGGCGGCTAAAAGCCCGGAATTGGAAGCAGTAAAAGAGCGTGCTTATATCGCAAACGGATGGTTTATCCCTTCCTTTATAGACATTGCACTGGACAATATCTCCCAATATTTCCTGTCTCCTGCTCCCCTCAGGCAGTGGTTACAGGGCTATCCGAAGGCAAACGAAATGCGGACACCCAAAACGGCAGGTATTGTTGCCGCCGGTAACATCCCGCTGGTAGGCTTTCACGACTGGCTCTGCGGATTTGTGAGCGGACACCGGGTAAAAATGAAATTATCAGGCAAAGATGAAATCCTGATGAAACATATCCTGGAGAAAATGGCTGAATGGTATCCTGAACAGGCCAACCAAACCGAAGTACAGGATATGCTCAAAAACTGTGACGCCTATATTGCCACCGGAAGTAACAACTCTGCCCGGTATTTTAACTACTATTTTGCCAAATACCCGCATATCATCCGGCATAACCGCACCTCCGCTGCTATTCTCACCGGTAAGGAATCGCCGGAAGAACTGTCTGCCCTGGCAGATGATATTATGCTGTATTTCGGCCTTGGATGCAGGAATGTAACGAAGGTATATGTACCGGTGAACTACGACTTCGTGCCGTTGCTCAAAGCGCTGGAGAAATACAGTCACCTGGTTGACCATCATAAATACAAGAACAACTACGACTATAACCTGGCGTTGCTGCTGCTGAACAACAGTCCTTATATGACCAATGGCAGCATCCTGTTACAGGAAAACACCTCGCTCTTTTCCCCCATCAGCGTGTTGCACTATAGTTATTACATCGATATGGCGCAGCTGCAACAGGAGCTTTCCGGTGAGGAGGCTGTGCAATGCCTGGTAGGACAAGCGTTCACGCCTTTCGGCAATGCCCAGCAGCCTTCCCTGACCGACTATGCCGATGGCGTGGATACGATGAAGTTCTTTCTTGGGTTATAGGCGGCTTCGGCGCTTGTCTTTAACCAGGATTAGGCTGATTATATTGATTTTACTGATTTTATTTCTTTTCTCAATACCTGCTTACGTTTCTCAGTAAGCTTTCAGAGAAAGGAGGTAGCATTTATCAGAAAAAGCTAAAATCAGTATAATCAATATAATCAGCCTAATCCTGGTTAAAGACAAGCGCCGAAGGCGCCCTAACATTTTGTCGCAATTACTTGTTATATTGACAGGCAACCTGACAGGCCTGTCAGTGGGATATTAAGCTCTGTTTAACGATTTCGATAAAAATGTGTTAAAGTAAATCGGCCCTGTTGCGTTTGATTCTTTCCACGAATTAAATTTGTGGCAAGGGCATGCAAATTGATCATATCCCTGCGTTATTATTAATTATCACGCAAACACACTATAATATGAAATTCAAGCAAATCGTTACAACTGTTCTTATCAGTGCTGTAACTGCCGCTGCCTCCATATTTGTGTATGGCAAATACTCCCAGACAAGGCAGCCAGTCGTTTTCCAGAATGGTACCGAGATCCCGGTAAACTATGCACGCTATATGCCAGGCACGGAAGGCAATGCGAACGCGACTCCCCCATCCGACTTCACCACCGCAGCCAAGGCAGCAGTCCCGGGTGTAGTACATATCAAAACAAAGATTAACCCGCGGCAGGTGACCAACGGCAACAACCTGCAAAGAAGACGCAGTATCCTGCAGGACCTCTTTGGAGATGAATTTTTTGGCGATGAATTCAATGGCGGCGGAGATGGCCGCAGGTACTACGTACCCGGCCAGATGGCTTCCGGTTCCGGTGTATTGATTTCTGCCGACGGCTATATTGTTACCAATAATCACGTTATTGCCGATGCGGATGATATCAGCGTATCGCTCAGCAACTCCAACAAAACATTTAAAGCCAAACTGATTGGCACAGACCCCAGCACCGACCTGGCAGTTATTAAAATAGAAGCCCAGGGCCTTCCTTACCTGCTTTACGGCAACTCCGATAATGTAGAAATAGGACAGTGGGTACTGGCAGTAGGTTATCCGCTAAACCTGGATGCTACCGTAACCGCTGGTATTGTGAGCGCCAAATCCCGCTCTATCGGTATCAACAGAAGCAGTGGTAAGGTAAACAGTGCCATCGAATCCTTTATACAAACCGATGCTGCCGTTAACCAGGGCAACAGCGGTGGTGCATTGGTGAATACTGCCGGTGAACTCGTAGGTATTAACTCTGCCATTGCCTCTCCTACAGGTTCTTATGCCGGTTACTCCTATGCAATTCCGGTGAATCTCATTAAAAAGGTAGTCAACGACCTCCTGAAATACGGCAATGTACAAAGAGCCTATCTCGGTGTTAAATACGCGCCATCTTCCCTCATTGCCAATATGAGCGATGAGCAGTTAAAAGATGCCGGTATTAAAAGAGATGTAAACGGAGTACAGGTAACCGAAGTAATACCTAACAGCACCGCGGCTTCTGCTGGTTTGCGTGCAGGCGATGTGATCACCGCCGTAAACGGTGTGAAAATCCCTACCACCTCCCAGCTCAGCGAGCAGGTAGCCCGTTACAAACCAGGTGATAAAATTTCACTGACCTACCTGCGCGACAATAAAGAAGTAACCGCCAACAATATAGTCCTGAAAAACCTGAAAGGCAATACCGACCTGGTAAAAGTGACTACCCTGGACCGTTTGGGCGCCGACCTGTCCGAATTGGATAAAGACGATGCAGCCAGACTGGGCGTAAACGGCGGCGTGATCGTGAATGATATCGGTAACGGTATCCTGAAAAAGCAAACCACTATGGCGCCGGGCTTTGTGATCCTGAAAGCTGGTAACACCCCTGTTATAAGTGTAGATGACCTAAGTAATGCCGTGGAAAAACAAAAGAGCCTTAAACTGATTGGCTTCTATCCTGAAAAGGGCAGCAGCGTTTATTATTACAATATTACCACCGGTACAGGAGCAGAAAATCTCTGATCCCCGTCTCCGTAAAATAGTTTTATAGGTCTACAAAAAGTCCCGTCCCGGGTTAACCGGGAGCGGGACTTTTCCATTAAGTCATACATGCAGTGCCCGGAAAAGCGGGCCCATGTAAAAAGCTCAGGCCAGGCACGCTCAACGCGGCCTGGCCTGTTAAATATCATATCAAAGCTAACAGCCTGTGGCTAAAAGCTTTATAAATTGATCACCCCTTTCAGCTGGGTAAAGAATTCGTCTTTTTTACGGGAAGAGATAGGAATATTTTTCTGATCACTCATCACTACCGCTGTTCCCAACCCTTTGATAATCTTAACAATGTGATGGATATTGATCAGGAAAGACTTATGCACCCGGTAAAATCCTTTATCAGAAAGCATTTCCTCGTATTCCTTCAGCGATTTTGAAATGAGATGGGAAACATTGTTGATCAGCTGAATTTTGGTATAGCTGTCAAACGCTTCACAGTAGATAATATCCTTTAGATCAATTACATTATACCCGTCATTCACCGGTATAACGATCTTGGAGAAGGCGTTATCATTGTTTTTGACATAATCTTTCAGGATAGATGCCAATTCGTTGAGCCGGCCTTTCTTGCTTTTCTTTACCTTTTCAAGAGCATCTTCCACCTCACTTACCTTAATTGGTTTCAATAGGTAGTCCAGTGCGGCAAATTTAATGGCCTGCAACGCATATTCCTGAAACGCGGTGATAAAAATGACTTCGAAATTCAGCACAGGAAACATTTCCAATAGCTGAAACCCATTGTGTGGCGGCATCTCAATATCAAGAAACAGAACATCAATGGGGTTATTCTTAATCATTTCTGCCGCCTCATTAATATTCTGCGCCTCACCGACCACTGTCACATCTTTGCAGTAGTTCTCCAGTATGTTGCGTAAAATATGAATGTTGCGGACTTCATCGTCTACAATGGCAGCTTTTATATTACTCATAACATCTTAACAATGGGAATCAGTATTTCAACTAAGGTACCTTCCTTATTGCCGAAACCAGATTTAAATTTATCAATAATTTCTAACTTTCCAACACTTCCATTAAAAGATTTTATAATCTGCAATCGCTCTTTAATCACGCTAAGTGCAGTTGACTCATGTTTTATAAGCCTTGAACTTTTAATGCTATTTGACTTATCCCAGCCTATTCCGTCGTCATCTACAGAACAATATAATAGATCATCCACCATTTCCAAACGAATTTCCAGATAACCGCTGATATTTTTTGGCGCCAGACCATGTTTAATGGCGTTTTCTACTATCGGCTGTATGATCATGGGCGGAATATATATAGTATATTCCTTTAATGCGTCTTCCATGATAAAATGATAGGTGAAAGAATGTGCAAACCGGATCTTCTCTAACTCGAGGTAGCGGGTCAGGAAAGCAATTTCTTCTTCCAGCGAAATATATGATTTTCGTGAATTGTTGAGCATTTGTCTCATCAGCGTGGCAAAATCCGCCAGGAAATTCAACGCCTGTTTCTCTTCCTTTTCCAGGATGAGGTGTTGTACAGAGTTCAGCGAGTTGAAAATAAAGTGCGGGTTCATCTGGTTGGTCAGCGCTTTGGCTTCCAGCTCCGCGATGCGCCGGTTATATTCTGTTTTTCGCTTTTCCGCCTGTTTAATACGCCGGATAATGTAACGCAGACCTGCCAGTATTCCCAGCAACGCCGCCAGCAGCAGGATGCCCCTGGCCCACCATTGCTGGTACCATCTGGGCAATATGTCCACATCTACCGTCAGCGTTTTAGACCAGTCGCTCTTATACTTGCGGGCTCTCACCATGAGCCGGTAGCCACCGGGCTGCAGGTCGGGAAACGGGATGATGTTCGACATGGTGGTAACCCAGCCGCTGGTGGTATCTCCGGTAAAATTATATTGGTATTCTACCAGCTCCGGCAAATCGAAAACGATGGTTCCGAATTCTGCTTCGAAAGATGCTTTCCTTTTATAGAGATGTACAAAATCATCTGCCGGCAGGAAAGTGCTGTCCCCATAACGGATATTATTGAGGTAAATCACCGGTGGAACCGTATCTACCGGGATATTGTCGGCATTGAAATAACATAAACCGTTGGAAGTGGCGATATATAAAGTGCCATTATCTGAATAAACACCGCGGATATCGTCGGAACTCAATCCGTCGTTGGAAGTAATATTCCTTGTAATGGACTGCGTTTTTACATCTATCTCGGATACTCCCCGATTGGTAGCCACGTACAGGCGGCCGATACCGTCGTAATAAAGTTGCTGGCAAATATCGCTGGCGAGGTTATTGGCGGTCGACAGGTGCTTCACAATAGCATCCTGCTGCATTACATAAATGCCCTGGTCAGCGGTACCGATCCAGAGCGAACCATTTATCCATTTCAGATCTTTGATACTGACTTTCCGGAGTGTGTCCGCGCCGGCAGGCACCAGCTGCCGTTTCGCGTCTGTACAGAAATACAGGCCTTCGTTGGTCCCCACATAGTAATCAGAATCGTTGATACAGGCAATGGAGGTGGCCAGCATATCGAGGTCGCCGATAGTATATTCGTCGAGCGCAATTACCTGGTTTTTAGCCGCGATCCTGATTTTGCCGGCAGCAGTGATGTCCACATCCTTCAGCATTTTTACGGCTTTCAGGAGAGATGTTTTATGCGTGAGCGTATTAAATTTATACAACCCGTTATCGGTACCTATGATCGCCTGGTCGTCGTTACGCGGCAAAATAGCCAGCAAACTGTTACGACCGGAAGTGGTGTCCAGGGTAAACTGCTTACTGATGCGGTCCTGGCCATCCATCATATTGAGGATACCGGCATTTTGCCCGATCAGCAGCAGGTTATTTTTTTTATCCTTGCTGATGCTGAAGATAGAGTGGGAATAGAGGCCGTTGGTATTATCGAGGTAGCTGAAATAAAAATTCTTATAGGGAATATTATATACGCCATCGCCGAAAGTAGTAATCCAGATGTTGCCGTCCCTGTCTTTCAGCAGTGAAGTAATGTAGTGATTGTCGAGCAGCCGGATCGGATTCCGTTCTCCTTTAAAAAATCCCTTCAGAAAATACAGCGCGCGCTGGGTACCTACCCAGAGGTTATCGTTGTCGATGCACATGTGGCTGATATCATCGTGAATGCCCCACTCCGCACCGTTAAAGAAGCACAGGGCGTTTTTTGCGGTGAACGAATAGATGGTATTGCGAATGATCACGATGGCGCTGTCATTGATGCGGGTATGCAATGCAGGGTCATCTATCGGGAACGGGCATACGGGATATATTTTCTGATCGGGGTTACCCGGATCTTTCAGGCTTTCGAGATGGAAGGAAGCCTGAAGCGGGTGAAAAATACTGTCGTTCCTCATCAGGAAAAACAGGTCGGCTCCGGAAGCGCCCAGTTTGTCGTAAGTCGTTTTTTGGCCATTATATTGAACGATGCGGTTATTGGAGTTGAGGAACCAGATATAACCGCGTTTCCCTTCAAAGGCGTATTGCATGTAGTGACTACGGCTGTTGAAGATCAGGGAGGTGTCGTTTTTTTCGCTATGGATAACGGATTTATCGTAGAAGGAAGGTTTTCCGTTAAGGGTAAAGAACCACACGCGTCCTTCTGAGTCGGCGGCCAGTTTTACCACATCGTTATCGGTAAGACCGTCTTTTTTAGCATAGTTGCGGAATCTTTTTCCATCAAATTTACTGACGCCGGTGGGAGTTGCAAACCATATGAATCCGTCTTTATCCTGCACAGCAGCATAAACAGTGGCGTTGGCCAGTCCGTCCTTCACATTATAGTTACGGATCATCAGCCCCTGAGCCAGGGTTGTTGTAACAGTGCAAAAGAAGACCAGCCCCCAGAGTATTATGTAACGGTTCAAGGGCATTGGAACATTTTAGTGGTTTAATTTCCAGCAGGGACAATCGGATACTTTGTGCATCCGTTATCCGGCGGTGATGGATGATTGGTGCCAGCCATTACTTCTCCGGATAACGGAAACTACAAAACATCTAGTATGCTCTCGCAAACAACACCCTTTCTTTTGAAGGCTTACCTGTCAGAATGCAGGTACCGGCCTCCTGGGGGTTATCGAGCGGGATGCAACGTATAGTAGCTTTAGTGCGGTCTTTGATCTGTTCTTCTGTTTCGGCGGTACCGTCCCAGTGAGCACTTACAAAGCCACCTTTTTCGTCCAGCACTTTCTCAAATTCTTCAAAAGTATCTACCCGGGTAATGTGACTATCCCGGAAAGTTTTTGCTTTGTTGAAGAGGTTGAGCTGTATTTCTTCCAACAGTTCCTGTATGCGGGTGGGTAATCCATCCAGTGACAGGCTCATTTTTTCTTTTGTATCGCGGCGGGTAACTTCTGCCACGTTATTTTCCAGATCTCTCGCGCCGATGGCTATACGAACAGGTACGCCTTTCATTTCGTACTCAGCAAATTTCCAGCCAGGACGGTTGTTATCGGAATCATCGTATTTCACGCTGATACCGGCGCTTCTGAGTTCTTTTACGATAACATTTACTTTTGCATCGAGACCGGCTTTCTGATCAGGGCCTTTATAGATAGGCACGATCACTACCTGTATAGGAGCAATTTTAGGCGGCATTACAAGACCTTCATCATCGCTGTGCACCATGATGAGAGCGCCGATCAGGCGGGTAGAAACACCCCATGAAGTGGCCCATACGTGTTCCAGTTTGTTTTCTTTATTGGAGAATTGTACATCAAAAGCTTTAGCAAAGTTTTGACCGAGAAAGTGAGAGGTGCCCGCCTGTAAGGCTTTACCATCCTGCATCATGGCTTCCACGCAATAAGTTTCCACGGCGCCGGCAAATCTTTCGCTCGGTGATTTCAGACCACGTACAACGGGAACGGCCATATAGTTTTCAGCAAAATCAGCGTAGATGTTGAGCATCTGTTCTGTTTCTGCGATCGCTTCATCGGCGGTAGCATGCGCGGTATGACCTTCCTGCCAGAGAAACTCTGTGGTGCGGAGGAACAGCCGGGTACGCATTTCCCAGCGGACTACGTTTGCCCACTGATTGATCAGGAGGGGCAAGTCGCGGTAGGACTGTATCCAGTCTTTATAGGTATTCCAGATAATAGTTTCAGAAGTAGGGCGAACAATGAGTTCTTCTGCCAGTTTAGCTTCCGGGTCTACGATTACGCCGCCGCCATCGGGGTCATTTTTCAGGCGGTAATGCGTTACCACTGCGCACTCTTTGGCGAATCCTTCTACGTGTGCGGCTTCTTTGCTCAGAAAGCTTTTAGGGATGAACAGCGGGAAGTAGGCATTCTGGTGACCGGTTTCCTTGAATTTACGATCCAGTACATCACGCATGGCTTCCCATAAAGCAAAGCCGTATGGCTTGATCACCATACAACCTTTTACTGCAGAATAATCTGCCAGGCCGCCTTTCAATACCAGGTCATTATACCATTTTGAATAGTCTTCCGAACGAGCTGTAATCTCTTTACTCATAAAAATTATACCTTATTTATATATCGTTAGTTTTAAGCTACTTTTACCTCAATTTGTCGTGACAAAATTAAATCCGTTTCCCTGATTGCTCCGGGCCGGTTTGGCTTAGTTTTTGTCATTTTCATGTAAGAAGAAAATTCCACAAACATAGATGAAAAACATAACGTTGCAAACAGTTATCATAAAATAATATAAGCCAGGCTATGTTATTGTAACTTTCTTCCCATTAAATCCGTTAAAAAGAAGTAAATTTACTATACGAATCACGCTTAAAACATATTTCAAATGAAGCCTATATTATATATTGGACTGGCCGCATCGCTCGCACTGGGAGCGTGTTCCAGTACCTATAAAACGGCTCAGACCCCGGATGATGTCTATTACTCTCCGCGTCAACAGCAGCGTACCTATGCCTCTTCGAATGGTTCGAACGGTAATAGCAGACAAGATGAAAATGATGCCAATTATGTACAGGGCGATCAGGAAGATGGCGGTAACTACGTGACTTACCAGGATGAGGATCAGGGCGATTATCAACGCAGACTGAACAGGTTTGGCAGTGGTGGCAGCAACTACTCCGGTGACTACTGGGATGGTTACAACGCGGCTTCCAACATGTATATGATGAATAGTTACGGACTTGGATACGGTGGATTTGGTTGGGGATACAGCCCGTATAGCAGCTTTTATGGTCCTTCCCTGAGCCTTGGCCTTGGTTGGGGCATGGGCGGCTTCTATAGCCCATGGAACACCGGTTTCTACGGCGGATGGGGTTATCCTTACGTTGGCAGCTACTGGCCTTCCTACTACTATCCATACTATGGTGGTGGTGGTTACTATGGCGGTGGATACTATGGCCATGGCGGCTTCTATGGCGGCGGTTACTATCGCACCCGTCCTTCCAACTCCTACGGTCCGGTAAGGTCCAGCAATGACAGGGTTCCAAGAGCTAACTATACTAACAGTGGCGGCACTGGCGGCGGCGGATATTCCCGTCCAAACAGAAGTGGTGTTTTCCAACCTGTAAATGGTAACAATGGCGGTACGGTTAATCCGGGCGGATCCGGCGACAGACCACGTCGTGTGTTCCAGCAGTCAAACTCTGAAAGACCAGTGACCAGACCCGTTTACCAGGACAACAGCGGTAATAGCGGCAACAATAATTATTCCCGTCCGCAGCGCGTTGAATACAGCAGACCTGCACCTTCTCCTGCTCCAAGTTACACACCCAGCTCCGGCGGTGGTCGTGTAGGTGGAAGTAGTGGTGGCAGCGGCGGCGGTGGTGGCGGCTATAGCCGTCCTTCCAGGGGAGGCCGTTAATAAAATATTCACAAGATAAGCGTAGCCTAAAAACCTACGCTTATTTTTTATCTTCACGCAAGGTTTTACCCATATAACCGTTATACATATTGCAGTACACGTTAGCAGCACATTAGCTCAGCCTGCAAAGCAAATCTCATTTTAAGTATACAGATCATGATTAAAAGACTTTATCCTCTTTTAGGCGGCTTGTTTATATCTGTGACAGCCATGGCCCAGAGTTCCAACGACGCATTACTCTATTCACCGATGCAACCTCACGGTACTGCGAGAACACAGGCCTTAGGTGGTACAGGTGTTGGTCTTGGAGGAGACTACTCATCCGCGCATCTTAACCCGGCAGGTATTGCCATTTTCAAAACCGGCGAATTCCATATTTCCGGCGGTGTGGCAATCACGCAAAACATATCTACCTACCTGGGGAATGGTTCGCTTGACAACAAAGGAAACCGTTCCAATTTCCAGCTGCCGTCGATCGGCCTCGTGATGGCCACCAATAAAAATGATGGTAAAAGCACCTGGAACAATATTTCCTTTTCATTGGGAATGGAGCGCCTTGCCAACTATAACAATCAAATCACCATTGCCGGAAACAATAAGAAATCCTCTCTGAGTGATGTTTGGCTGGATGATATTTTTGACGGCTCCGACGCCACCCGCGCGCTTGGCACCGACCTCTCTGACGGTACTGGCCTGACGCAGGACTATCAACCTCCTACCGGCAATAAGCAGCCCATGAGCCTCGCCTCCCCTTCCCGGCAAATCGGAGGATTGTTGCCTGCCGGTATTCAGCAAAGAGGTACCTTGAAAACAGAAGGCGGATTGAATGAATACAGCTTTGCTATTGGCGGTAACTATGGCGACCGCCTATATATCGGCGCCAGCATTAACCTACCGAGTATTAACTATAAGGAATCACTCAACTGGTCGGAAGACGATGCCAATGAAACAAACAAAACCAATGACTTTGGCTACTTTGATTACTATAAAAACCTGAAGCGCACCGGCTTAGGCTTTGGTGGTAAACTCGGTATCCTGTACAAGGTATCTGATCACTTCCGACTGGGAGGTACTTTTGTAACGCCTACCTGGTATTCCATACACGACAGTTATACTTCTGAATTGTATTCCGATATCGAAGACGGAAAAGGTGAGCAAGCCGCCAGATCTGTTGATGGCACCAATGGTTACGCGGTAGAATATGACTATGGCTACACCGCTCCCTTACGTGCAGCTGCAGGCGCTTCCTACTTCTTCGGCGATTTGTCGCAACCTAAAACCACACAGGGTTTTATTACAGCGGATTATGAATACGTAAACCAGTCGTCCGGTAAATTCAGGATGAGTGACAACAAAGGCACAGAAAACAGCCTGAATAACAACATCGGCTCGATTTACAAATCTGCTTCCAATATTCGTGCAGGCGCTGAAGTTAGATTCCAGGCTATGTATGCTGTAAGACTCGGTTTTGCCGCTTATGGCAATCCATACAGCAATGATGGCTATAACGCAGGCGTAGATGCTTCCCGCAAAGTATACAGCGGTGGCCTTGGTTTCCGTAACAAAGGTTTTTATGCAGATGCTACTTACAGCTATACACAAGGCAAGGACAGATACCAACCTTATACGGTATTTGATGCAGCCTATACGCCAAAAGCAGCTGCACTGGATTATACCAGGAGCAATATTATGCTGACAATCGGATTCAAATTCTAGACTGTTAGGATGATTATCCTGATACGCGAAGATTGAATTTTCGATATAAAGTTCTAAAAACGAAGCACCCGGTTGATAGCTATCAACCGGGTGCTTTGTTTTTATCTTCACTCATCTGGATAATCAGTTTAATCATGGTTTAAGCTTTTAACCGGGCTTTCCATAGCCGCCCCGATAGCTTGTACACTCACTGTCAGCAATGTTATTAACAACATTACAATGCCTGTCAGCAAAAATACGTCTACGCCTAAACGAACATGATAAGCGAAACCATGCAGCCAGTGATCCACGCAGTACCAGGCCAGCGGTAACCCGATCAATATTGCAACAGCTACTGCGCGTAAAAATTCACGGGAAAGCATCATTACCACATTGGTAACAGTAGCCCCCAATACCTTGCGGATGCTGATTTCCTTGCGTTTGCTTTCTGCTGTGAAAGCGGCCAGTCCGAAAAGACCCAGGCAGGAAATTAACACTGCCAGTGCGGTGAAATATTTTGAAACTGTCGCTACCCTTTTCTCTGCCACATATTGGGCCTGGTAATCGTCGTCCAGGAATTTGTAGTCGAAGGTAAAACCGGGGTTGTAAGTATTATAGAATGCCTCCAGGCGGCTTAATACGGCCTTGGTTTGTCCGGCTTTTATTTTCACCATTACAGTGCTGTTCTGCATATCCAGTCGCATAAACAGGGGCTTGATGGCCTCGTGCAGCGATTGAAAATGGAAGTTCTTCACCACGCCTGCAATCTCCAGTTGTTCTCCGTTAAACTCAATTACTTTTCCTACCGGATCTTCAATATCCATGGCTTTGATAGCGGCTTCGTTGAAAATGATTTTTGTATTGTCAGTGCCAAAGTCGAGGGAAAACGGGCGGCCTGCGGCCATTTCCATTCCCAGTGTTTCGATCATATCATAGTTGACCATAAAGGGGCGGCAGAGGATTGTTTCCACCGTACCTCTTCCTTTCCAGGTGTACCCCATACCGGGGGCGCCCAACACGTTACCTACCATGCCTGAAGCGTTTACCACACTGGGGATTCTTTTCAGGGCTGCCAGGAAGGCTGGCGTATTACCGGCCACTTTGCCTTCCACATCAAAATACACAACGTTGTCTTTATCGTAACCCGGGCTTTGGGATTGTACATAGGCGATTTGTCGGTATACCGTTATCACCGCCACCATAAATAAAACAGATAAGGTGAACTGGAAGATCACCAGGCCTTTGCGGGCCATGAGTTGTCCTGTAGCAGTCTGGATTTTCCCTTTGAGTACGGACAACGGACTGAATCCGGAGAGGTATAATGCCGGGTAGCTGCCCGCCAGCAGCCCGGTTAACAAGGTGATGGCCAGTACGGCCAATACCATAGGCAAATTGAAGGAAAGCGCCAGGCTCTTGCCGGTAAGCTCGTTGAAATGTGGCAGGAATAATACCACTATGATCAAAGCAACGATCAGCGACAGGAAGGTGAGCAGTATGGATTCACCGAGATATTGCAACACCAGTGTAGCGCGGTTGGCGCCGATGGCTTTGCGGATACCCATTTCCTTCATTCGGCCGGCAGCTTTGGCGGTAGAGAGATTTACAAAGTTGATGCTGGCAATAATAATGATGAAGAGCGCTATCAGCGAAAACAGCTGTACATAGCTGATGCGGCCGCCGGCGGCGATGCCGTTTTCATAATTACCATAAAGATAGTTATCGCTGTAGCGCTGCAGGAATAGCTGCCTGGGCGTGGTAGCGCCTTTGGTGAGCGCCGTTATGAAGCTGCTCAGTTTTGCGTTGAAAGCGGGAATATCAGTGCCTTCCTTCATCACCAGGTAAGTCAGGAATGGGCCCTGTGGCTCCAGCGACGTGATTTTCATGATATCCTGAAAAGCATCGAAGGGCAGTATGAAATCGAATTGTGTAGAAGAATTGGCGGGTGTTTCGTTAAAAACGCCGGTCACGATGCTCGTCTTTTTGTTCACATCGATCTGCCACGTAATGCTTTTGCCTACTGCGTTGGCGGGCGAAAGAAACAGTTCCCTGGCGAGTTTGGCAGAAATAACGATCCCGTTCCGGTCGGCCAGTACCTGTTGGTTGTTGCCCTGGAGTAACGGGTAAGTGAATACGCGGAGATAATCCTTTCCGGCGAATATACCGGCAGCTTTGCTGTTTTTGTTGCCTGCCAGCAGTTGAACTTTGGGGAACCAGCCGGATGGCGTGCTAACGGCAGCATAGGCTACTTCCGGCATAGTGGCAGGCAGCGTGGCCGCCAGTAGCGCCGGTGTTCCGGCAGATGTTTCTATTCCTTTTTCGTGTGTCGTATTTTCCATCACCCGAAACAGCTGGCGATCGTTCTGGTGAAAATGATCGAATGATTGTTCATCGTGCACCCACAGGTAGATGAGAAGTGTACATGCCAGACCGGTAGAGAGGCCAATAAGGTTCAGCACAGTAAAACGACGGTTTTTCAACAAATGGCGCCAGGCGACTTTCAGGTAGTTTCTGATCATAAGCGGAAGTCTGTAAAGTAGATACGCAGCAGCTAACAAAATGCCATGATATCATCTCCCTAAAAATAAAATATTTATACATGAAGTATAAATAATAATTGTCCGGTTTTAGCACAGGGGATGTCCGTAATTATATTTTTCGGGAGAAGGGAAAAGCAACGAGGTGCTATGGTCCGTTCAGGACAGTTGTTGCTTTACGTAGGCCATGATTTCAGTTGTTTGCCGGCTGTCGAACCATTGAAAGGCAGGGTCTTTCCGGAACCAGGTGAGCTGCCGTTTGGCATACTGGCGGGTATGTGTTTTAATGTCATCGATGGCCTGGTCCAGGGAGATGTAGCCGTCGAGGAAGCTAAAGATCTCCTGGTAGCCGACTGTGCGTAATGCGTTGTGTTCGCGGTAAGGGAGTACGGATCTTACTTCTTCCACGAGGCCGGCGTGGATCATGTGATCTACGCGATGATGAATGTGTTGATGCAGGATTTCTTTGGGTGGGGTAATACCAATTTTAATAATCCTGAAATCGCGCGGGGAGCGGGTAGCGCTGCGGAAGGTGGTAATGGATTTGCCGGTGGCGTTTAATACTTCCAAGGCGCGGATCAGTCGCTGGGGGTTCTGGGTTTCGGCGGTGGCATAAAATCCGGGGTCGCGTTCCTGTAGTTGTTGCTGCAGCCAGGAAATGCCATTGCGTGCAAATTGTTCGTTGAGGTGGGTGCGGATACCGGGGGCGATGGGGGGCATATCGTCGATGCCTTCGGCAAAGGCCCTGATATAGAGACCGGTGCCACCGCACATCACGGCGACATCATTTTTTTCGAATATTTCAGCCGCATATTGCAGGGCGAGTTTTTCGTAGATGCCTGCATTCACTTCTTCTTTGATACTGTGTGAATTGATAAAGTAGTGTGGAACTGCCGCCAGTTCTTCCGGGGATGGCTTTGCCGTACCGATACTGATTTCCCGGTAGCACTGCCTGGAATCCGCAGAGATCACAGCTGTTTGGAAGCTTTGTGCCATTTGTACAGACAAAGCGGTTTTGCCGGAGGCTGTTGGTCCTGCGATAATGATGACAGTCTTTTGCATAAATGATGGTATGTGAAAGTATTACGGAGTTTTGAGCAGTATGTAAGTGTTTACATCTTCTCAAAACTCCGTACTATTTTAGTGTTTGATATTTATTTAGAAGCTGTTATCTTCTTCGCTGCCGAATTCTTCTGCACCATCGCTGCCCATGGCGTCGCTCTCTTCTCCTTCTTCTCCGAATCCGTCCGCGTCCATGCCTTCTTTGTTGAGGTCGTATTTCTCTTCCATTTCCACTAGTTTATCGCCAACGAGGCCTTTTGTGCCATATTGACTGGGCGCCAGGCCTTCTTTGCGAACGCAGGCGGGGTATACTATTTTACTGTTTTCATCTTTGGAAACCCCGATCAGTTCTACCAGGAAGGACCAGTTTTTGGCAAAGTCGTACAGGTAAATGAATTTCTGGTTAGGATCTTTTACGGCGGCTGCGATCATGGTATCGGCCATGAGCAGGGGTTCTGCTTTACGGGGCTGGTTATCTGCTTCCAGGATAATTTCGCGGCCGCGTTGCCAGTTATCGTTGCTACGGAAAAAGGTAGCTTTATGTTTTGAATCAAATTCGAATGCCAGCAAAATTGCCTGGTGAAATAATAAGAACGTCTGATTCGGCTTAATGGCAATGTCTCTGTAGACACTTTCATCTTCTTCCCAGTAAACTCTGAATTTCAAAACCGGCATGACAAAAAGGTTATAAGTTATATAATGTTTAAACGGCCGCTTTTAACGGTAGTTCCAAAGTGCTAATGAATTTATTATGGCATTGTAAAATTACCAATTTTATTTAACCGGGGTAAGATTCAATGCGCCGGCTTTTTCCAATAAAAAAGCGTATGCTGCTTCATAGGTATTGGGGATTTCGCCGTCGAGGATCGCTTCCCTGATGGCGCTTTTCAGCTCACCAACAATCCTGCCGGGTTTCAGACCAAATGTGTCCATGATCATTTCGCCGGTGACAGGTGGTTGCCAGTTGCGGATCCGGTCGCTCTCTTCCACTTCTTTCAGTCGTTTGCGGACCAGCTCAAAATTTTCCAGGTATCTTTTTACCTTGGCTTTATTTTTCGAGGTAATATCCGCTTCGCAGAGCATCATCAATCCTTCGATATCATCTCCGGCATCGAATAGTAATCTGCGGATAGCCGAGTCTGTTATATTCTCTTTGGTAAGACTGATGGGGCGCAGGTGTAATTCTACCAATTTTTTTACCAATTTCATTTTATCACTCAACGGCAATTTCATCCGGGTAAAAATACGTTGTACCATTTTACCTCCTACCGCATCGTGTCCATGAAAAGTCCAGCCGTGACCGGGTTCAAATTTTTTTGTTGCGGGTTTACCGATATCATGCAACAGGGCAGCCCAACGGAGCCATAGGTCGCGGGTATTTTCCGCAATATTATCTACTACCTGCAAGGTATGATAAAAATTATCTTTATGCCCTTTCCCTTCATACATCTCTACACCTACCATATCGATCATTTGGGGGAAAATGATTTTCAGCAGGCCTGCTTTATACAGCAGATCGAGGCCTACGGAAGGTTTGGGAGAGAGCATGATTTTATTAAACTCATCGCTGATCCGTTCCTGGGAAATAATGCGGATACGTTCTGCATTTTCCTGAATAGCAGTAAACGCGGATGCCTCGATGGTAAATTGCAGTTGTGATGCAAACCGGATGGCGCGCATCATACGGAGGGGATCATCGCTGAAAGTTTGTGCCGGCTCCAGCGGGGTACGGATTATTTTCCTGTCAAGGTCGCCGATGCCATCGAATGGGTCGAGCAGGGAACCATAGTCAATATCTCTCAGGCTGATAGCCATTGCATTAATGGTAAAATCGCGGCGGTTCTGGTCGTCCTGCAGGGAACCTGCGGATACTTCGGGGTTGCGTGATTCCTGGCGGTAGCTTTCTTTGCGGGCGCCAACGAATTCAATTTCGAGTTCGTTCCATTTTACCTGGGCGGTGCCATAGGTTTTAAAGAAGCTAACGGGAATGTTGTTGCCTAAGCTTTCTGCGACCTTATGTGCAAGGGTAATACCATCGCCTACGCACACAATGTCCATATCTTTTGTTTTCCGTCCCAACAGTTTATCCCGCACAAAGCCACCGATCAGATAGGCGGGCACTCCCAGTTCGTGGGCGGCCAATGCTATCTTCTCCAGTACTTTTCTTTCCTGCAGGGAGCAGGGTATGTCCAACGGCTTACTGCTGATCATATAAAAATATTCCTGTTAAATTTATTCCTTTCGTTGAAACCAGGGCGCAAATGTAATAAATAAACGTTTTTAATCCCGGATTATCGCTATTGAACCATCTTTGTTTATCCTGATGATCCTGGAGGCGAGGTGGTTTGCAGCTTCCTCCTGCCGGTATTTTACGGTATAGTCCACTCCGTTCCGGATGGCTGCGGACACTTCGCTGAAGCGGGACGGGGACGGTTGCCCGCTGATATTGGCGGAGGTGGATACCAGGGGTTTACGAAGTCGCTTTACCAGGTGGCGGCAGAAAGGATCTTTCACGATACGGATGGCGATGCTGCCGTCTTCGTTGATCACATTGGGGGCCAGGCCCAGGGCTCCTTCATAGATCACAGTGGTGGGTCGGGTGAAACCAGCAATAATATCGGCGATATCGGGTCGTGGATTGGCGATATGATGCAACAGATCTTTTACATCTGCCAATAATATTACCAGGCTTTTGCTTTCACTGCGTTTTTTGAGTTCATATACTTTCTGCACGGCCGTTTCGTTGGTAGCATCACAGCCGATGCCCCAGATGGTATCTGTAGGATAAAGGATTAGTCCGCCGTTACGCAGTACCGGCATGGCCGCACTGATATCATCTTCAAACATGTTGATCCGTTATTTTTGATTATTGAGTTGTTGATATACTTTCATCATGGCTGCGGCACATTTCCCCGGTGTAAACTGTTGTGCGTGGCGCCAGCCTTTTTCCTGCATCTGTTTTACCAGTGAGGGATTGTGTACTACCTGTTTCATGGCATCGGCAATGGCGCCCGGGTCCATAGGATCCACGTACAGGGCGGCATCTCCGGCAGTTTCTGCAAAACAGGAACCATGGGAAGTGATCACCGGCGTACGGCTCCAGAGGGCCTCCAGGATGGGAATACCGAAGCCCTCAAAAATGGAGGGATATATCAGCGCCATGGCGCCCTGGTATAATAGTGGCA